>FLOH01000648.1_pt1 | contig 67302 bp, 67 predicted proteins | sample 756751 | NCBI WGS metagenome assembly FLOH01 (sample SAMEA4026879, study PRJEB14308) | marine metagenome | biome: coastal water; material: water | depth 74 m
ACAGTTATTAATCTGCCTCAGGCGTTGCCGCCTCGGCGGGTTCTTCCGGCTTGGCTCCCGGGGGAGGGATCGAACCTCCGTTGACGGATTCAAAGTCCGCTGTCCTGCCGCTAGACGACCCGGGATCACGCGACACACACCCTATGGCTTGGGGTGGTAGGCCATTGCATAAGCCTGACATCCACGTCAGTTCCCACCACCGGTTGCAAGCTACGCTACCGTAGGTTACGCTTGCGTAAGTTCACCATTTACCCATGAATCCGACAGCAAAGAGCGAGGAGAGCCCATGAGCGTCATGAACCAAGAAAAAGTTGATCTTGATCCCGTGGTTGATGAAAGTGCCGACGAACTTACCTATCTTGGCATGCCCATGCGCATCACCATCGGCGCATTTGTCGTCGTTCCCCTACTCGCCGTTGCATTTACCATCCCCGTTGTTTGGGGAGGTTGGGTCAGTTGGCTCGACATTGGGTTGGCACTCGGACTGTGGATCCTGACCGCCGGTGGAATCACCGTTGGCTATCACCGCTTTTTCACGCACGGCTCATTCAAAGCTAATCGTGGCGTCAAAATCATCCTGGCAATCTGTGGTTCCTTGGCAATTGAAGGCTCACTCGACCAGTGGGTGGCCGACCACAGAAAGCATCATAAATTCTCCGATGAAGTGGGCGACCCCCATTCACCATGGCGATTTGGCACTTCCAAGAAAGCAATTGCAAAAGGTCTACTCTTCGCCCACGTCGGTTGGCTCTTTGAAAGTGATAACACCGGGATCGAAAAATACGCACCGGATATCGCCAAAGACAAAGATCTCACGTGGATGTCGAAGCACTTCTCCATCTTTGTCATTGCTAGTTTGCTCATTCCAGGAATCCTGGGCGGGTTAATCACCTGGTCTTGGATGGGTGCTCTCACCGCATTCTTCTGGGCTGGTTTGGTTCGGATTGCCTTCGTGCATCATGTGACTTGGTCAATCAACAGCATTTGCCATGTGTTTGGAAACCGACCCTTTACTTCCCGTGATCTTTCCAGCAACGTTGCCTGGCTAGCAATCCCGTCACTGGGTGAGTCATGGCACAACCTGCATCACGTCGATCCGACAGCGGCTCGACACGGCGTGATGAAGGGACAAATTGATATTTCGGCGAGCGTGATCAAAGGAATGGAAAAGACCGGACTAGTAACCGAAGTTCGTTGGCCGAAGCCAGATCGCCTAGTGAAAAAGCTGAAAGATCCCAATGACCGTTTCCGCTTACGCGGTTACAACGGCGAATAGGTAGTTCCCGTGTCTCAAAGGGAAGACCTAGCGACTGTTGTTGAATTAAGGGCCGCCTCGGTACCCCCGTCCCGCAAACCCAGTGGTGCCAAGGTCCGCATGACCGGGCAGGAACGCCGTGAACAACTACTTAATGTTGGTCGCAAGCTCTTCGCCGAGAAAGGCTTTGAAACAGTAACTGTTGAAGAAATCGCGGCAAAAGCTGACGTTTCCAAACCGGTGGTCTATGAACACTTCGGCGGGAAAGAGGGCCTCTATGCCGTAGTTGTTGATCGTGAGATGAACTACCTACTTGATTCGGTGACCCAATCACTGACGGGTTCTCAAAATGACGGTGCCGGTGCTCGGGAGCTTGTTGAGCAGGCCGGCATGGCATTGTTCAATTACATTGATTCCAATCCACAAGGATTTAGCATTCTGGTCCGTGATTCCCCCGTCACCGCTCAAACCGGATCCTTTGCCAGCTTGATGGTAGACATCGCCACCCAGGTTGAAGACGTCCTGGCTGCCGAGTTCAAGGCCCACGGAATCAACGACAAATACGCCCCCATGTATTCCCAAATGCTGGTGGGCATGGTTGCGTTCACCGGGCAATGGTGGCTGGATGTTCGTAAACCCAAGAAAGAAGAAGTCGTGGCCCACTTGGTGAACCTTGCGTGGAATGGCCTTCGAGACCTAGACCCCAAACCGACCCTGACCAAACAGAAAAAGACTTAAGTTGTCAAGATTCTTGATCTCAAGAATCTTGACATAAGATGCCGATATGGCCAAGCCCGACGACGTCGATCAGATTGTTGCCGCCTGGCAGGTGCAGCGACCCGATCTTGACCCCTCCCCGCTGCACGTTCTTTCCAGGCTCACCCGCGTTTCTGCCCAATTGGACACCGCGCGCGCAAAAGCATTTCGTGATCACAATCTGGATTCATGGGAATTCGATGTCCTTGCGGCACTTCGCCGGACCGGGCCACCATTCACCCTTTCGGCCGGAACGCTCGCAACCCAAACCCATGTCACCAGCGGCACCATGACCACCCGGGTGGATCGACTCCTTGAACGTGGTTTCGTCACCAGGTTCCCTGACCAGAACGACCGTCGTGGGGTCCTGGTTGCCCTCACCCCCGCCGGACAAAGTGGAGTTGATGGCGCCTTTAAGGATTTATTGGAACGAGAAAAAACCGCCTTGAAAGGATTAGGCCCCAAAGAGCAGGAACAACTCGCCGACCTCCTGCGAGAACTACTCGACCAGTTTTAACTATGTGAGATTGAGGTCACCGCAGGGCCTGATGCGATCCGCACACTACGACACACTCCGGCTCCAGACAAACTAGCTGCAAGATTTACAGAATGATCATGTGATCGCGCGAGGAAAACGCACGTAGGGCCACTCCCTGAAATCATTGCACCAATGGCACCTAAATCGAGGCCAACCTGCAAAGTCTTGCTCAGCGCCGGCATCACGCTCAGCGCCGCTCCCTCCAAATCGTTGGACAACGCAGAGCCAAGTTGCACGCAATCTCCCGCTCGCAGGGCATGAAGCAATTCCGTAGGGACTTCAAGTGCTGCACTCGGTCGCGCCACCTGCAACCGATCAAACTCGCGATACACGTGCGGTGTGGACAATCCCCCTTCTGCCAGAGCAATCACCCAGTGATACTCGCCAGTCGTAATCACGCTGGTCAACACTTCACCTCGACCACTGCCGAGCGCGGTCCCACCATGTAATGAAAAAGTTACGTCGGAGCCGAGCTCGGCCGCGAGGGCCGCGAGGTCTTCACGCGACGTACTGGTTTCCCATAACCGATCACACGCAATCAACGTCCCGGCTGCATCTGCTGAGCCGCCCGCCATTCCGCCCGAAATCGGGATTCGTTTCACAATATGTAAATTGACGGATGCATCGATTCCGTGATGACTCGCCAGCAACTTTGCGGCCCGAACCGCCAAATTTGAGTCGTCAACCGGCAAAGTTTCGGACCCATGACCCTCAATATTAAGTGAGACCCCATCACTACCTGGTTTCGCAGTGACCGTGTCAAAAAGTGACACGGCGTGAAAAACAGTAATGAGTTCATGGAAGCTGTCAGCACCAAGTGGCGCCACTCCTAGAGCGAGATTAATTTTGGCCGGAACCTCAACCGTTACTGAATCACTGCGCATAACGACCAAAGTCTAACGCCCGGATAGCCGCAGTTCGCTAATCGCTTCGGTGAGACGAACAAAGGCCTCAAGTTCAAGCGTCTCAGCCCGAGCCCTGGGATCTATTCCCGCCGTGGTCAATGCCTGCTCTGACACCGCTGGGCTTCCCAAGAAATTGGCGAGACCTGCGCGTAGCGTTTTACGCCGGTGGGCAAATGCAGCATCAATTACTTGGAACACTTCGCGCCGCAGCACTTCGTTGTGTCCATAGGGATGTGAAACATTGACGCGCACTAACCCCGAATCAACGTTAGGTGCCGGCCAGAACACGTTTTTCCCAATGTTCCCGGCGGCCTCCGCCTTACCAAACCATTGAATCTTCACGCTCGGAATTCCATAAGTTCTCGAGCCGGGCCCCGCACAAAGCCGGTCCGCCACTTCTTTTTGAACCATGACCAGAACATTACGCAGTGAAGGAACCTCGGCGAGGAAATGTAAGAGCACGGGAACTGCCACGTTGTACGGCAGATTGGCTATCAGCGCGCTAGGCGCCGCCTCAAGCTCTCCGGCATGCACTTGCATTGCATCTCGATTAATCACCTCAAGTTTTCCTGCCAGCTCTGGACACATCTCGGAAACTGTGATGGGTAATTGCTCGGACAACCGGGGATCTATTTCAATAGCTATCACGTGTGATGCTTGCTCAAGCAACATCAATGTCAAACTCCCAAGACCAGGACCGATTTCTAGCGCGATACTGTCTGAATCGACCCGGGACTGCTCAATAATGTAGCGAACAGTATTGGGGTCAATCACAAAATTTTGCCCAAGTTTTTTGGTTGGCGTAATTCCCACTCGAGTAGCTAGCTCTCGGACGGCTCCAGCCCCAAGGGATGTCCCCACAGTTACCAATCCCCGAATGCGCGGATTGCGTTTCGTGTCAGCGTGGATGCGGCTTCCTGTTCGGAGAGCCCCCTCAGATTTGCGATAGTACGCACCGTGTAAGGCATTAGGTAACTCGCATTAACCTTTCCACGAGCGGGGGTTGGCGTTAAATAGGGAGCATCGGTTTCGACCAAAATCGAATCAAGCGGGGCAACCATGAGTGCTTCGCGCAAAGCTACTGAGTTTTTAAAGGTAATCACTCCAGCGAAGGACATGTACCAACCATGCTCCGCGCAGATCCTTGCCATATCAGCATCGCCGCTAAAACAGTGGAAGATCACTCGATCTGGCGCACCTTGATCAAGGAGCACGGAGATGACATCGTCATGGGAGTCCCTGTCATGTATCACCAATGTTTTATCCAGCTGCTTGGCAAGGTCAATGTGAAATCGAAATGATTCATGTTGGGCGGGGCGCCCACTTTCTTTGGTTCGGAAGTAATCAAGACCAGTTTCACCGATGCCTCGCACGCGTGGCGACTGCGCTAGTTCGGAGATTTGTGAAAGTGAACTTGCAAGTTCACCTTTTTCGGCGAGCCGTGGGGCCACGTTTGGGTGTAGCGCAACGGTTGCAATGACTGTTGGATAGAGATTAGCTGCGTCAACCGCCCATCGCGAAGATGCAACGTCACACCCCACTTGCACTACCCGATCCACACCGACTTCACGCGCCCACTCAAGTAGCTGCCTCGGATCTGGTGGATTCTCCCCATGAAGTGATGTGTCATGAACATCTAGATGGGTATGCGAATCAATTACCGTTCCCACGAGTGGCTGCGGGGCAATGGGCCAAGCTGTTGAATCTCCCATCAGATGTTTTCTGGGTCCTCGAGACGCGGGAAGAGGGACGGCCCTTTAATAACCCGAACCCCGGCCGGTAACTGCCCCCACGTTCCGGCACTTTTAATTCTTTGATCAGCAAGGTCACCGAGCGCATCGCGGGCCCCAATATTTGTCCACAGTTCCGTCATTGCCTTAGGCATCACTGGGTTGTAGAGAACCGTAATCGCGCGCAAAGATTCACACACCGTATACAGCACAGTTGCGAGTGCTCCTTGAGTTTCTTCGCTCTTGGCAAGCACCCATGGTTCCTGCTCAGTTACGTATCCATTGATGTGTTCAATGAAAGCGCGCACGTGGCCAATGGCCCCTGCGAAATCTAACTCATCGATACAAGCGTCTGCATCAATGACAGTCTTAGTGAGCAAAGCGTGAATAGTGTTTTCGGCGTCACTGATTGGTCCGGCAGCTGGAAGTGAACCTTCGAAGTATTTACCGACCATCGCTGTTGCCCGCGATGCAAGATTGCCTAGGCCGTTGGCTAACTCCGAGGTGTAGCGAGCGCTCATATCCTCCCATGAGAAGGAACCATCGTTGCCGAATGCAATTGCCGCCATGAAGTAGTAACGGAATCCATCAGAGCCAAAATGATCAATGATTAGCTCCGGGGCGATTCCTGTGAGTTTGGTCTTCGACATTTTTTCACCGCCAACCAATAGCCAGCCGTGAGCAAACACCTGATCCGGTGGTTGCAGTCCCGCTGCCATCAGCATTGCAGGCCAGTACACGGCGTGAAAACGCAAAATGTCCTTACCGACTAATTGCACATTCGCCGGCCATACTCGTTCAAACAATTGCGCTTCGCTGCTCGCTGGTTCGGCTCCGTAACCCACCGCGGTGATGTAGTTCAGCAACGCATCAAACCACACGTAAACGACCTGCGATTCATCCCATGAAAGTGGGATTCCCCATTCAACACTCGAACGCGACATGGAGATGTCAACCAGCCCACCGCGAAGGAAACTCATGACCTCGTTGTATGCACTCGCGGGGCGGATCGCATTGGGATCGGCTTCATAGCGATCGATGAGAGGCTGGGTGAATTCCGATAATTTAAAGAACCAATTGTCTTCACTTAATTCCTCAGGAGGACGACCATGAACACCGCACACTTGCTGCCCTTCAAATTCACCCGTTCCTGGGGCAAGATCAGCCGGGAATTTAAATTCCTCACAACCCACGCAGTAGGGGCCTTCATAGGAATCTGAGAAAACGTATCCATTGTCTTTAACGGTGTCCCAGAACTTGCGAACCCGCTCAATGTGGCGCTCCTCGGTGGTGCGAATGAAGTCATCATTTTGTGCATCAATAGTTTTCAACACCGGTTTCCAAGAATCTTTGACCAATGCGTCAACCCACTCTTGTGGGGTAACCCCACCCTGTTCAGCGGCTCGTTGAACTTTGGTTCCGTGCTCGTCAACGCCGGTGAGGAACCACACGCTTTCACCGCGTTGGCGGTGCCAGCGCGTTAACACGTCTGCCGCAGTACTTGTATAGGCGTGGCCAATATGAGGCGCATCGTTAACGTAATAAATGGGAGTGGTCACGTAAAAGGATTTGGCCACCGAGTTCATGCCCGAATCCTAGTCTTCTGCCGAGGCCGCTGATTTCGCGGCGATTACCGCTTCGTAGACCTCGCGCTTAGATCGGCCAAACTCGCGGGAAACGGCTGCCGCCGCATCTTTCATTGACGCACCCGCTGCTACTTGTTCTTGGACGAGGGCAACTAATTCGGCTAGTGACATTTCACTAGCCGCTGTTGAGTCGCTCCCTGCAAGGACGAGGGTGATCTCGCCTTTAATCTCGCCTACTGCCCAGTCATTGAGTTCTTGTAGTGAGCCTCGGATCACTTCTTCGTACGTCTTGGTCATTTCTCGGGCTACGGCAGCATTCCGATCAGGGCCGAAAACTTCTGCCATGTCGTTGAGTGTCTTTGCCAGCCGATGTGGCGCCTCAAAGAAAATCATGGTTCTTTGCTCGTGGACTAGTTGGGTGAGAGCACGAACTCGATCCCCGCTCTTTCGTGGGAGAAATCCTTCAAAACAAAAACGGTCAGCAGGCAGTCCGGAAAGCAAAAGTGCGGTGAGTACGGCAGAAGGCCCCGGCAGCACCTGATAATCGATCCCGGATTCGATCGCTGCTACTGCGAGCCGGTAACCCGGATCACTCACCTGAGGCATCCCTGCATCGCTCACCACGAGCACCCGATTCCCTGCCGCAACCGAGTCAAGTAACTGCTCAACGCGCCCAGCTTCATTCGCCTCGAAGTTTGAGACTAGTTTCGCGTCGTATCGGATCCCGAGCCGTGAGCACAGGTTCATAAATTTTCGGGTGTCTTCGGCAGCGATCACATCTGCTTGCTGAATTGCCGCGATCAATCGGGATGAAGCATCTCCGACGTTGCCCATGGGTGTGGCCGCAAATACCAATTGGCCCCCCGTTCGCACTGATTCCTTTGCACCCATCCCGCAATAGTGCAGCACGACCTAATATGTGATCGTGTCCCCCACGCTCCGCAGGCGCCTCACCGGCTTTAGTGCGCCAGACCGAAGCGTGGCAACCGTTGCCGAGCGCCTCTACCCGGCCTTCCCCACCACCGGGATCACAACCTGGATTACCCCACTGATCATCACGATATTTGCGGGGGTGATTCGATTTGTACACTTGGGGACACCCAATGCGGTCGTGTTCGACGAAACCTATTACACCAAAGACGCTTGGGCACTTTTGTTATTCGGAGTTGAACATAAAGCCGTTGACGAACACGACTCGATCATGCTCAATGCCGGGGAAAATTGGCGTACCGTCACGGGCTTCACCGACCAAGGCTCCTTTGTTGTTCACCCTCCCACCGGTAAATGGGTAATCGCTTCTGGTGAATATCTTTTTGGCGTCTCACCATTTGGCTGGCGATTTGCGGTTGCTGTTCTTGGGACTCTTTCCGTACTCATGATCGCGCGAATTGTGCGTCGGATGACCCGCTCGGATCTGATCGGTGCAATTGCTGGCCTCCTGCTTGCACTCGACGGTATTCATATTGTTTTGAGTCGGACCGGACTCTTAGACATGGTGCTCAGTACTTTCGTCCTCGCCGGTTTCGGGGCACTTGTGCTGGATCGCGATCGAACCCGAAGACGTCTTGCTATTTTGGGTGAAGATTCTCCCCGCCCGTGGCCAGAACTTGCCGCTGGTCTGGGGCCAAGGCTTGGCCTTCGCCCTTGGCGACTTCTGTCGATTGTTCTTTTGGCACTGGCAGTGAGCGTTAAATGGTCAGCACTGTGGTTCATCGCTATTTTTATGCTCCTGTCCCTTCTTTGGGATGTGTCGACCCGCCGAACCGTCGGTATGAGTCGACCCTGGTTGGCAACACTTCGCACAAGCGCACCGATCGTTTTGGCTACCTCACTAGGGCTGCTCGCCTTTATCTACCTTTTGTCGTGGACTGGTTGGTTGCTCAGTTCAACGGGGTGGGGCCGAAATTGGGCCACCGAGCAGGAGCCATCGATAATTCCTAATGCGTTTCGATCACTTTTTGACTACCACCGGCAGGCGTGGAACTTTCATGTCGACCTAGATAGCGAACACAGTTATCAAAGCAACCCGCTTTCCTGGCCACTCATGATCCGGCCGACAAGTTTTCACTATGAGAGCATTAAAGACAACAGTCTGGGTTGTTCAACTGATCATTGCGCCCAGGAAGTGCTGGCACTGGGCAATCCGATCATTTGGTGGGCCGCCTTGCTTGCGATCCCCTATCAACTGTGGAATTGGATTACTACTCGTGACTGGCGTTCGGGTGCCTTGCTTGCCGGTATCGCTGCAGGGTGGTTGCCGTGGATGCTCTACCTCGACCGCACAGTTTTTACTTTCTACACGGTAATTTACGTGCCTTTTGTTGTAATGGCAGTCGCTCTGACGATCATGAAACTGCTACAGAAGAAGCCGCCCCAACAGCAGCGAGTAGTGGTGGCACTGGTCGGGTTATACCTACTCGCCGTCGTCGCGGCGGCTTGGTGGTTCTATCCGATTTGGGTGGGGGACGTGATCCCTTACGACCAATGGAGGTTACGCATGTGGATGCCCACTTGGATCTAGTCGAGTTTTCAGTCATTTATCAATCTGCAAATTTTAATTGGATTGTCCCCTCGGAGACACATTGATGGGCTAATCCGGCAATAATGCACTAATGGCTGGACACCCACTCTCGAAAATATGCGCGATCTGCTTTGATGCTTTCGGGACGCTCATCGACATTTCTTCGATTGACGCATTCCTTGAGGAACGTTTTCCTGGGAACGGATCCGCGATCAGCTTGGCTTGGCGCACAAAACAAATCGATTACTCTCGTCTGCGTTCATTAGGGAGTAGGTACAAACCCTTTGGGGAAATTACCGAAGATGCGCTCAGGGCTAGCCTTGCTTCACTAAACCTTGATGTCGACCGAGGGTCGATCGGCGAGATTATGGATCAGTACATGAAATGCCGGGTGTATCCGGACACTCTCGAGGTCCTTGAGAACTCACCAATGCCGTGGGCAATTGTCACCAACGGGGATCGAGATTTTATTTCGCCCATTTTGCAAGGAGCCGGCATTGGAGTGAGTAACGAAGCTCTCATTACCTCTGACCAGGTACGTGATTTCAAAGTCTCGCCGCGCTTATACGAGCTGGCATATGTGTGGGCACAAAACTATCAAGCGGAAACCAAAAGCAAGGTTTTATTCGTATCTGCAAATCAGTGGGATGCAATCGGAGCAACCTGGTTTGGGTTCACCACTTGCTGGATAAACCGCAATTCGCACACCCCTGAAGAACTTGATGTTGCACCCACATACGAGGTCACGCATTTGGCGCAAGTAATGGAACTTGCGAAAGAGTTCATGTGCTGACCGCCCTGTTTACTGGACTCAGCATCGGGCTTGGCTCCGGAGTGGCTCCTGGGCCTTTGACCGGACTGGCTATTTCGACAACGCTTCGTAGCGGTCTTCGTCCGGGACTTCAAATCGCAATTGCTCCGCTCATTTCGGACTCGATAATTATTTTTCTGTCGCTTACCCTTGTCTCTCAACTACCTGAAACCGCAATCACGGTGCTTGGGATTATCGGAGCGATCGTTGTCGCCGCATTCGGCGTTGAGGTGCTTTTGTCAGCCCGAAGAATGCGAGACGACGAAGTTAATATGGCAAGCAAGAAACCCACAAAATTACAGCGACTTCCGCTCGCAGCACAGGGCGCATTGATAAATTTTCTCAATCCTGCTCCCTGGATTTTTTGGATCACTGCTGGATCCACAATCCTGATTGGGTTTTGGCGCGAGAGCCCGAACCAAGCGATTCTGTTTCTCATTGCCTTCTACCTCACCCTGGTGGGAGCAAAAGTTGCCATTGTCTTGGCCTTGGCAGCAACTCGCCACCGAATGAATGCGCGAACCTATCGATTAATCCTTACCGCGTCCGGCATCCTGCTGCTCGTCACGGCAGTGATACTGGTGCTTACGCATGTAACAGGCTAATTACCCGGACTAGTTACTAGGCTCGCCCCGTGGACTACACCAGCAAACTAGCGATTGGCACGGCCCAGTGGGGTTTAGATTACGGTGCCACCAATACAAGCGGGAGGCTCGGGGACTCAGTTGTCTCCACACTCATGGACTCCATGCGTGCTAACACAATCGCCCATCTTGATACCGCGGCAAGTTATGGGGATGCTGAATCTCGGATCGGCAGTCTTGATACAACGGGAATTCACATTCAGACAAAATTGTCGGCCAAGGGCCGTACCTGCAAACAGTTACGAGCTCAACTGCGCGAGAGTCTTACTCGACTCAATGCAGAATCGGTCAACTCGCTTTTGATTCATGACTGGTACGTTTTGGATCAAAAGGAGATTGAGTCAGTAAGTCAGTTTTTTGAATTATCCGTGAATGAAGGCTTGACCCATCATGTCGGGGTTTCCGCGTACGACCTTTCGGATCTGGATCGCGCCAAGCGCCACCTAGCAATTTGGGATACCGCACAGATTCCAATGAATGCACTGGATCAAAGGTTTCTCAGTGCGTCTGAACTTTTCCCAGCAATTGCATTCCAGGCGCGCTCAATTTTCTTACAAGGACTCCTGCTCGCTTCGAATCCCGACCATGTCGATGTCATCAGATTCCACGAATTTTCACAATCATTAGGCGTGGATCCACTCACTTTGAGTCTGCAGTTCATCAAAGAACAGTCGTGGCTTCACTCCGTGATCATCGCACCCACGAGTCTTAACGAATTTGACCAGATTCTTAATGCGATGGACTCTCATACACCCGATATCGACTTTGACGCCTGTGTTTCCCTCGATGTCAAATTACTTGATCCACGAACCTGGAACTAAATACTCTTACACGCTCTCTTCAGGAACTTAATGGGATTAATTGCATCAGATTCCCTGCCGCTTTTCCAGTATTCAAAATGCAAGTGAACCTGACCGCGCGATCCTGAGTCTCCCATTTTTCCAATCACTTGGCCTTTCTTTACTTTCTGCCCACCTTTAATCAAGACCTTGTCCATGTGGCCGTAGTAAAACATGGAACCGCTCTTGCCGCGCAAAACTATTTGTAATGCCCCATTTGATTGACGCTTAGTGCGGTTTATCCGGCCTGCTTCGACTGCAAAAATTCGGGTGCCTCGCTTCCCACCCAGGTCCACACCTTTGTGAGAACGTCTACCCCGGTCAGCTCCCCAGCCTGCTCCCAGCCAAAAATTCTTAGTGGGGCACGCTTTGCCCTTGCGACTTTTTTTGGCTTCCTGAGCGCGGGCCTGCGTCGCTGCGGAGCCGTCAATTGGCGCTGACGCCACTGAGGGCGCGGCGGGAAGCAATCCCAGAATCAAGAAGGCAAAAACTATTGCTATGAACCGTGGCACCTGGTTAGCCTAAGCATGGATGTGCATCTGTACAACTCGGACACCCGGTAAAGTCCTACTGTGAGTAATTTTGCGATTGGCCACAGACTTGTCGGACCTGACCAACCCACCTATTTCATCGCGGATGTTGCCGCCAACCATGACGGTTCCCTTGATCGCGCGAAATCCCTCATGACCTTGGCTAAGGAAGCCGGAGCGGACTGCGCCAAGTTCCAACATTTCCGGGCTGAACACATTGTGAGTGATTTCGGGTTCAAAGCCCTTGGCCAAGCGCAATCCCATCAAGCTACTTGGGAAAAGTCAGTCTTTGAGGTGTATCAAGCGGCGAGCCTTCCTTGGGAATGGACCGCTCCTCTGGCTGATCACGCAAAGGAAATCGGTATCGAGTTCATGTCCGCTCCTTACGACTTTGAGGCGATAGCACATCTTGATCCTTTTGTGAACGCTTACAAGATTGGTTCGGGCGATATAAATTGGCTGGAGGAATTGGAAGTTGTTGCGGGTTTGGGTAAACCAATAATTGTTGCAACTGGTGCGGCAACCTGGGAAGACGTCCAACGAACCATGGACATGCTTTTACCGACAGGACTTCCGCTTGTCCTCATGCAATGCAATACAAATTATGAAGGTAGCTTGGAAAATATTCACCACGTTAACCTCCGCGTTCTTCAGCAATACGCACGGGAATTCCCCACCGTCACTCTCGGACTCTCCGACCACACCCCCGGTCATCTCACCGTGCTGGGAGCCGTTGCCCTGGGCGCCCGGGTAGTTGAGAAGCACTTCACTGATGACTCGAGCTTGCCGGGACCCGATCACGGCTTCTCAATGGATCCGGTGACTTGGCGCGCCATGGTTGATGACACGCGCAAACTCGAGGCTGCACTGGGGACTGGCGTTAAGGGGATTGAAGACAATGAATTGCATACTGTCGTCCTTCAACGCAGATGTGTGCGTGCCCAACGTGATCTTCCTCAGGGAACTACCATCACGCGATCGGATCTTGTTGTCCTTCGCCCCGCGCCCCGCGAAGCCATTCCTGCACACGAAGTCACTCAGGTAACCGGCAAAGTGACTACACGAAACATCCACGCAGGAGACCTCATTACTTGGGAAGATCTTAGCTAAACGTCAATGGAAAAGAAATGTGTGTACCTCAGTGATAGCGACGGAATTCATGACCTGCGCTGGCGCACGGCACTCGCGGCCATGGGTTGGGATGTCTCACTCACCGTAACCGATTCCCAAACGCCCGTTATTGCTGGCCCAATCACCACAACACTTGTGGAATCCCTGGCTGATTATTCAAACCCCATTATTGGCTTGTCGTGGGGATGGGATTTGCACGCGTCCGAGAAATGCCAATCCACACAGTGGCTGAGCACATTTTCCGGACTCATTGTTGACTCTGTTCCCACAATGGAAATTGCGATTGCATTGGGGGCTAGTCCGGATTCGATCGCCATGATCCCCTGGGGCATCGATCTGAATAAATTCACTCCGATCCCCCGGGGTGAAAAGGTTGACCTGTCAATCCTGAGCCTGCGAGCGCACGAGCCGCTCTATCGGGTTGACACGATTTTGCGAGCCATTAGTCATCTACAAGAAAAGGGCATTGCATGTTCTTTGACCGTTGGAAATGACGGGACTCTGACCGAAACGTTAAAGCGCCAGGTGAGTGATCTTGCGCTCCAGCATGTGGAATTCGTAGGCCGTGTCCGAGAAGACGAATTGCCTGCACTTTTTGGCAAACATGGATGCTACGTTTCTGCGGCCGAGACAGATGGCACTTCCGTCACACTGTTACAAGCCATGGCGATGGAAGTACCCGTGGTCGTCTCTGACAGCCCTGGGAACATTGCATGGTTGAAAAATATCCCAGAGCCAACTGGAAGGCTGTTTGCACTTGGTGATTCTCGGAATCTCGAGCTCACGCTTCTCGAGGCAGTTAATTTCCCCGAAGTCACTAGAAATATGGTTCAACATGGCCGAGAAGTTGTTGAGCGATACGCTGACTGGAACCAAAATATTTGGCGTCTCGACCAATTGCTCGCCTCACTTCTGGTTTAAGGACTAGATCGTGAGGATCTAGCACTCGGGTGAGTAGCCTTAAGCCATGAGTGGCCCCAGAACAATTATCTTTGATTCACGCAATGTGTGGCGAACCAGTTTCATCGTTCTCGCCGTAGTCGCGATTGCACTGCTCCTAAAATTTCTACTCGAAGACGGCGGAAGCGTAATTTTTATTGTCCTAATGGCTTGGTTTGCTTCTATAGCAATAGAGCCTGCGGTCGGTCGCCTCGCGCAGCGCATGAAGCGTGGGCTGGCAACAGCACTTGTAATGATTTCAATCCTTGTTTTCTTTATTGTCTTTGGCCTCACTTTTGGCAACCTGCTATTCAATCAGATTGCGGATCTGCTGCGCAGCCTTCCCGGACTACTCGATAGCGCACTTGCTTGGTTTAACGAACGGACAAATTCCAGTTATGAAGTCAATGATCTTTGGGAGCAACTCAACATCACTCCTTCAGAATCAGCTCAATATGCCGCGACAGTTCTACAGGGTGTTGTGGGTCTACTTGGCTCAGTTGCCCTCGGATTCTTTGGCCTATTCACGTTTGGTCTTTTTACCTTTTATCTTTCCGCAGACGCTCCCAGGTTCCGTCGCTATATCCGTTCGCTTTTCACTCCAAGGTTTCAGCCTCTTGCCGAGCAAGTGTGGGGAATCACCGCCGAAAAAACTGGCAACTACGTCGCAGCACGCCTTCTGCTGGCTTTTATTAATGGCGGAACGAGTGCGATTGTTTTTTACGCCATTGGCATGCCGTCTTGGCTGGCATTGGGCATCTGGACAGGACTCGTGGCCCAATTTGTCCCAACAATAGGTACCTATATTGCCATTGTTTTGCCTGTTCTTGTTGGCCTGCTCAGTGGGAATCCTTGGATTGGGGTCATCGCGCTGATCTGGGCCGTTATTTACCAGCAAGTTGAGAACCTCACGATTGAACCGAAAATAAGTGCACGCGCGGTCAACGTGCACCCGGCAGTGGCATTCGCATCGGTTATGCTTGGTGCAGCGCTCTTCGGGGTCGCAGGAGCCGTGATAGCCGTTCCAGTTGCCGCAATGGCTATCGGTCTGGTCGAAGCCCGACAACTGCGACATGAAGTGCCCGACGAAGAACCCCAAGTGGAAATCGAATCCGAGCCAGAAATGTAATCCACCCGAAAGAAGGACTCATGAACATCACCGATCAGAGCTTGCGACGTTGGAATGTGATTGCTGGACTCGCTCACTCAGTCCAACTAGTAATCATTCTTATCTTGGCCAACGACTTCACTCTGCCTATTACCGCGACCTACCTTGAAGGCCCTCCCGGGACTACACCCAGTGACACCATCACCCTCTTTGATTCCCCGATTGCGTGGGGAGTCGCTTTATTCTTCGCGCTCTCAGCTTTCTTCCATTTCCTGGTTGCAAGCCCTCTGTACTTCACAAAATATATTGCCGGACTAAACCTGCAACGCAACTACTTCCGATGGGTTGAGTACTCCATTAGTTCTTCGGTCATGATCGTGTTAATCGCGCAAATCACCGGCATCGCGGACGTGGCAGCCCTCATCGCCATTTTTGGCGTCAATTCCTCGATGATTCTTTTCGGTTGGCTCCAAGAGAAGTACGAGCAGCCTGGGAGCGGAGGCTTAATGCCTTTTGTGTTTGGTTGCATTACTGGAGTCGTGCCGTGGATTGTGGTGGCGGTTTATGTAATAGCGCCAGGATCAACATCTGGCGCAGAAACACCAATCTTTGTCTACGGAATTATTGTGTCGCTCTTCCTATTCTTCAACTCATTTGCCTTAGTCCAATACCTTCAATACAAGCAGGTGGGCAAATGGGCCAACTACCGTTACGGCGAGCGGGCCTACATTTTCCTCAGTTTGATCGCCAAAAGCATTCTGGCCTGGCAGATCTTTGCGGGGACCTTAGCTTCATAGCCTGAAGTTCAGACCTGCGAAATTCGTACCGGTTTCCAAGAGCTGGGCACATCCAGATCCCTTAACTCCTTCGGGTTTGCGCGCGCGCAATCAACATGTTGACCACCGCTCCGAAGGTTGCGAATCGTGGATTGGTTGTCGCCCCGGATTGATATCTTGCCCAAATTTGTTGAATGATTACTGCGAGCCGAAATAGTCCATAAGTTTCATAAAATTGCCAATTCTGCTCCAGAGACTGACGCACTTGGCCACCCATTAATTGCCCGTACCGCTCAACAACTTGTGCTCGCGTCAGCATCCCGTGCGCATCCGTTGGCTGCATCCGCACATTCAAATAGGCAGGGTCGTCATCGGCTTGTACCCAATATGCCAAGGCAGCCCCCAAATCCATGCATGGATCGCCGACCGTTGACATCTCCCAATCGAGAATTCCGATCAACTCACCGGATGGGTCTAGGACTAGATTGTCAAAGCGCCAATCACCGTGAACGAGTGTGTGGGGGACATCGGGTGGTTGGTTGATCTCTAGCCAGGCCATCAGCTCTTGCGCATCGGGTACATCAGAGGTGCGTGAATCGCGATAGCGCTTGGACCACCCTGACACCTGTCGCGACACATACCCTTCACCTCGATCCAGGTCGGCTAATCCCACCTCGGTGACATTCACTTGATGAACCTTCACCAGAGCATCAACCATCGATTCACATAGCGATCGAATGTCGGTATCGCTGTGCGCCAAATCCTCGGGAATGGAAGTGCGCAGAATGTGCCCCTGGATGTACTCCATGAGGTAGAAGGGGGCTCCCAGCACTGTGCTGCTTTCACAGTAGGCAATGACATTGGGGGCGGGGGCGAGAACGGGACCAAGGGCACTGAGTACTCGCGCTTCGCGACCCATGTCGTGGGCGCTTGCCGCTTTCACGCCATGTGGCGGCTTACGCAAAACCAAGGAAAGACCCGTAGCATCGGTGACCAAGTAGGTCAGATTGCTCGCACCACCTTGAAACTGCAATAAGCCAAGGGGGCCGGTGAGCCCCAACCCTTCGTCAGTTGCCCAGTCAAGTAGCGCATCCAAGTCGAGCGTGTCTTCGCTTCGCACTTCTGAGGTTCGATCCGGTATCGCCTTATCCACCAAGAATGCCTTTAGCCAGATCTTGTCTCTTCACCTCAAGGCGAGCGATATCGCGCAGATGTACTTCGTCAGGGCCGTCGGCGAACCGCAGCGATCGGACCCCGGCATACATTCTTGGCAGCACCGTGTCGGGACCTATTCCGGCACCACCAAATGTTTGCATTGCGCGGTCAATAACTTGAAGTGCGGCGCGAGGGGCCGCCACTTTGATCGCAGCAATTTCAGTCCGTGCGTTTTTTGCCCCAGAGTTTTCAATTACCCAAGCGGCTTTAAGTGTCAAAAGTCTTGCCTGATCAATTGCAATGCGCGACTCGGCGATCCACTCTTGAATTACCCCCTGGTTAATCAGTGGTCCACCAAAAACTTCACGTTTTTCCGCACGTTCAACCATCATGGCTAAGGCTCGCTCAGCAATTCCAAGCGTACGCATGCAATGGTGAATCCGGCCAGGGCCCAGACGCGCCTGGGCAATTGCGAAGCCGCCCCCTTGTTGACCGAGTAAATTAGTTGCAGGAACCCGAACATTTTCGAAAGCAACTTCACCGTGCCCGTGTTGATCGTGATAACCGAACACGCTGAGATCGCGAACAATTGTTACGCCGGGGGATTTAACGGGGACTAAAACCATGGACTGCTGCTGGTGACGTGGGGCGCTCGGGTCGGTTTTTCCCATAACGATCATTATTTGGCAACGCGGATCCATGATTCCCGATGACCACCACTTGCGACCGTTGATTACGTAGTCACTTCCATCGCGCTCAATGGAAAGCTGGATGTTGGTCGCATCAGATGAACCCACGTCTGGCTCGGTCATAGCGAAAGAGGAACGAATTTTTCCCTGGGTTAACGGTTCCAACCAGGTGCGTTTTTGTTCAGGAGTGCCAAACATTGAAAGGATCTCCATGTTGCCGGTATCCGGTGCAGCGCAGTTCATGCTCTCCGGAGCAATATCAATCGACCAACCCATGCGTTCTGCAAGATAGGCGTAGTCGACGGCCCCCAATCCGTCTGAGAGTTCAGGAAGGAACAGATTCCACAGATCCAAGGCCTGCGCCTTAACCTTTAACTCCTCGACTACGGGTGGGACCGTGTGCAACTGTCCAGATGCGATGAGTTCGGCCCGCTGATTCCAATAGATTTCTTCGGCCGGGAAGACCTCGTTGTGCATAAAGGAATTTATTTGATCCAGGAGTTTGCTACCGCGTTCACTCAGGCCAAGATACATAGGGCCATCATGTCGTATTTGGTCGATCCTTAGCCACCAGAACGACATAATCTTGGGATCTCAGTGCCATTACGAGTGCAATAATCCAACCGATGATGGTCCAGCCAACCAGTAGGTTTACCCAAAACACTCCCCAATGTTTTACATCACGAAATGCGGCAATTGCCCACGGCAGCATGTAAAGCCCCGATGCGATGGCGACAATCAGCGCTACGATCTTGGTTACCGTCCAAGATTTATCAGCTGGTTCAATCGAATAAGTATTCATAGGATCCCTTCCTCTGATCAAAATCTATCACCAACCATTAGAATTCATGAATGACTGAGCCAACAGAAACCCCGATCACTGTCCGAGAACATGGACACATTCTCCTCATTGGTCTTAATCGCCCCGATAAGTACAACGCCATGAATCTCGCGGCGATTGAGCAACTAGCCCAGGCGTATCAACACCTCGAAGACGCTCCCCACCTGCGCGTTGGGGTCGTTCACGCCCACGGCGACCATTTCAGCGCTGGACTAGACCTCGCCGAAGTAGGGCCGGAAGTAGCCACACATGGCCCCGGAGCGCTCTCAGGAACTACCAACATTGATCCTTATGGACTCTGGGCCCAGAAAGTGAGTAAACCAATTGTCATGGCCCTGCACGGAATTGCATTCACTCTGAGTATTGAACTGGCGCTCGCCAGCGACATTGTGGTTGCCGCAGAAAACGTACGTTTTCGGCAACTTGAAATTGCTCGTGGAATTATGCCATTTGGTGGAGCCACGATCCGGGCGACTCAACAGTTGGGTTGGGGTAACGCCATGAAATTTTTACTCACGGGTGAAGAATTCGGAGCCGAAGAAGCCTTACGAATCGGGCTGATTCAGGAAATCACCCCGGTGGGGAAGGACACTGAGCGCGCCATTGAATTGGCTGAAGTGATCGCCAAACAAGCGCCCCTCGGCGTTTATGCCACGCTGGCAAACGCCAGAGTTTCTCGCGAAGACGGCGAGAAAGCAGCAATAGAACACCTGCGCGCAACCCTTCCTGGGATTTTGGCCAGCAAGGATGCCGCTGAAGGGATTGCGAGTTTCCTAGAAAGACGGGACGGAAATTTCAGCGGGGCGTGATTTCATCACTCCAATTCTTTCTTGGCTCCTACTTTGAAAGCCTCAATCGTCAATGTCTTTGCGCTGACCCAAATGGGCGTTCCCACGCTGAGCTTTAGATCCGCCAATGCTGAGTGAGTGATTGTGGCTGCCACCGGTGGCAAAGCGTCAATACTGACCCGGATTCGGTCGTGCATTGGCGTAAGTGCACGAACACGTCCTTGCCACACGTTGCGGGCACTGCCTTCGGGCCTCAACAGATGAAGGGTGATGGCTTCGGGTCTGAGTACCGCTAGGGCTGCTCCACGCAGATCGACCTGCGGCACGCTCAGCACTCCCCCGCCGTCCACTTGCAAGACGCCCTGATCCGCCACCCCCCGAATCAGATTCACACCCATCAAAGTAGCTACGTAGTCGGTCTGGGGCCTGGCCGCCAGTTCACTGGGCGTTCCTTGTTGGGCAATGGACCCGTCTTCTAAAACGATGACTCGGTCCGCGAGCAACATGGCATCGAGTGGGTCGTGTGTAACGAAAACTACGCATCCGCCGAATCCGTTAATTTGCTTTTCCAGCTCGGCTCGCACGCCTTCCCTTGTTTGGACATCGAGTGCTGCAAGCGGTTCATCGAGCAATAGAACATTGGGTTCAGTGGCCAATGCGCGAGCCAAAGCCACTCGCTGGGCCTGACCACCAGAAATCTGATTCGGCTTTCGCGGCCCCAAATCAGTGATACCCAAAGACGCCAACTGCGATTGCGCTCGCGCTTGGGAAGCTTTCCTCGACAAACCCAGGGACCGAGGGCCAAATGCAATATTATTCAGCACACACAGGTGAGGGAAAAGAGCGTAATCTTGAAAAACCACACCCACGGATCGTTCCTGTGGCACAACGTGAATCGATGGAGCCTTGTTCACGACCTGATCACCAAACACAATTTCACCCGAGTCGATCCTTTGTAACCCGGCAAGAACACGAAGCAAAGTCGACTTACCGGATCCATTTGGCCCCAGGACAGCGGTAACCGCCCCTGCTGAAAAGATCGTGTCAATATTTAGTCTGAAATCACCCCGAGTAACGGAAAAATTGGCATCTATTTTCATGAGGCTCTCGTCTGCAGATACTTACCTCGCAGTGCGACAAGCACGCCAACGCTGACGACAAGTAGCACCATGGACAGTGCGATGGCTACTGAACGGTCAGATTCAAGTGCGGTGTATACGGCCAGTGGCATAGTTTGAGTAACACCGGGAAAGTTTCCGGCAAATGTAATTGTGGCCCCGAACTCACCCAGTGCTCGGGCCCAGCACAGAACAAGTCCGGCAATTGCGGCAGGCGCGACCATGGGCATGGTGATTCGGAAGAAAACTCGCCGAGAGCTAGCGCCCAATGTTGCGGCGGCATCCTCATAGCGCTGGTGCAAAGAGCGGAAACCACCTTCCATCGTGATTACCAAAAATGGCATGGCCACGAAGGTTGTCGCAATGACAACTCCCACAGTCGAAAATGGAAAGGTAATTCCAAATGTGTCATAGAGAAATCCACCGACCAGCCCGCGTCGGCCAAGCCCTTCAAGCAGCGCGACACCGGAGACAACGGGAGGCAACAGCAGGGGCACAATTACCAGGGCCCGCAATAACCCAGTAAATGGCAGAACTTCGCGAGCCAGCAACCAAGCCATCGGTATCCCGAAAATTGCAGCAAGTGCGGTAGCCGCCAGTGAAACTACGAACGAAAGCCTCAATGCTTCTAGAGCCTGCGGAGAAGAAATGATTTTTGGGAATGCTTCCCACGGGGTCTGGAGGATCAACGCGATGAGTGGGATTACCAAGAACAGTAATGCGATCAGACCGGGCACCAGCAGAAACAGGGGTGCGCGTTGATTCCTCACTTCAACTACCAGGGCTTAGCAAAACCAAATGTACGCAAGATTCCTTGCGAGGTTGTGCTGAAGCGAACAAAATTGACGAATCTTTGAGCCAACTGTGGTTCTCTGGTGTCAGCGACCATAGAAATAGGGTAGGTAGTTACGACATTTTCGCGAAATGGGATCCTCACAAACTCAACCCTGTTCTCGGCTGACTTGACGTCGGTGACGTACACAATCCCAGCGTCAAGGTCACCGGAAATCACTTTCGCCAGAACGGATCGAACATCTAATTCACGCGTGACAGCAGTAACCTCGAGTGTATTTTTGGCGAAGAGTTCCACCGCCGCGCTCCCACACGGGACCGCGGTGTCACACACCCCAAGCAGCAATCCGTCCTGTTGTAGATCAGATATCTGTGAGATGTTGCCTGGATTGCCCAGGGGCACCGCAATAGTCAAAAAATTCTTGGAGAAGCGAAGCGGTCGCACAACCAATTCCGAATCCACACCAATTTGAATTATCGACTCGGACGCGGTCGCGATCACGTCGACCGGGGCGCCGGCAATTACTTGATTCATGAGTGTCGAGCTACCCGCGAAGTTGAATTTGATTTCGGTATCGGGGTACCGTTTCTCAAAAGCGTCGGCTATCACTGGGAAAACGTCAGTCAGTGACGCCGCCGCTGAAACCGTCAGTGTTCCACTTGGTTTTGGAGCCGCTCCAGATGCACTAGGGAAGAATGCACCTAACCCAACTACAAAAGTCAATGCCAGAGATCCAGGCAATATTTTGTTCATTAATTCTGCTCCAACTCGATTACTACATTGGTTGATTTAACAACCCCCGTAGCGCGCACCCCCGGTGCCAATCCGAGCTCATCTGCGGATTCACGACTCAATAAGGATGTGACCCGATGCGGGCCAGCTTGGATTTCAACCAAAGCCATCACGCCATCTTTTTCAACCCGCGTGACGATCCCAGGGAACCGATTTCGAGCTGAGGCGTGCACGACTGTCTCTTCCAGTCTCGATGCGGCCGACATGTAAAGGGCGAGGCTTTCTGCGCTCACGGTTCTGGGACCATTTCCCGGCGCACCTGAACTCAGTTTGCCAATTTCAATCCAGCGGCGAACCGTGTCGTCAGACACCCCGAGCATCGAGGCGGCATCAGATATCCGTATTTCAGCCATAATCACGTTAATCTAGCAGTAAGTACGCATAAATGCACGTTTTTTCTCAGATTTTGCGGTCTTTTGCAATATATTCACCGAAAGTAGCTTGGATTAGGGTGTGCGAATGAATTACCGCGATCCGCAGATCACCCTTGACCAAACAGGCCTTCGCCTGAGGCACTACTACTTCCCACTTGCAACGACAAAGGAAATTTCGGTGGAACGGATCGAATCAATTAAGGTGGCGCCGCTCACTTTTCGTACCGGAAAATGGCGCGCATGGGGATCCACAACCTTAAAATCTTGGATGCCCCTTGACCTTGGCCGATCCAAAAAGCCAACGGTCATATTTGTTGACGATGGTCACCGAATAACGAGCGGGATCACACCTGCTAATCCGCAGGATTTCATTGCAGTTCTAACAGCCCTCAACCCAAAAATTAAGGTCTTGCAGCGGAAATAAGTATGGCCCCCAGCGCAATGCCGGGGGCCACCTTAAGAAGTCTGTAATTAGACGATGCGAACCTTGTCAGCCTGAGGTCCCTTAGGGCCCTGGGTGATGTCGAATTCGACAGCTTGATTTTCATCTAGTGAACGGTATCCACTTGAATCAATTGCTGAGTAGTGAACGAATACGTCCGGTCCGCCATCCGCTTGCTCGATGAAACCGAAACCTTTTTCCGAGTTGAACCATTTTACTGTACCTGTTGCCATGTTGCTATTTCTCCCTAACGTAAAACACGAGGGGCAACGTGCCCTTCGTACAGCGGACCCAATCGGTTAGAAAACCGGACCGTTCCCACTGGTGTAAATGTCCTCTCCCCCCTCGCGCGCTTGTGCACCGCCCCCCAACAAGGGTCCTCCTCCCCCTAAACCGCCACGGATCTGCCGTCCCGATGCGTCGGAATGGCCAGCTTCGGCTCGGGGTCGACTTGGGGGTCGGCTTGGGGGCCCAGCCCCTGCCCGGAAGCGCGAATCGCTAAATCTTGTCGCGATCCAATCAGGGAAAACTGTCGTAGCACTCGTGGGCAAACTGAAATGATCGTCGCGGGGAAATTCTTCCACTTGGATTTTCGCGCCCAGTGTTATTACCGCAGCTATATCGGCCTGCCGAGTCACCCATATTCAGCGAGCACCAAATCCAGTAGCCGCCCTGTCTCGGTTCAGAATCTCTACACCAACCAAGAATCTCAGGTGATGGCTCACAGTGGGTTGGCTTAAGCCAACCGCTTCGGTGAGGTAACCGACACACACCGCACACTGTTCGCTCGCACGGGCGTTTTACTGATCGTCGCGTTCATAACTTGTTCATCTATAGTTTTTCAATTTGACCCACAACCATATTGACGTACATCTATCTAGCGTGACAGAGTGCATCTTGATGAACAGCGACTTGCATGAAAATAGATCCGAGCAAGAAGTAATTGGCAAACTCTCCACATTAGACCGCTACCTACCGTTGTGGATTGTTATCGCCATGGCGCTTGGCTTGATCCTCGGCCGCGTGATCCCAAGTCTTCAAAACGCACTTGACTCCGTCAAAATTGATGGCACCAGCTTGTTAATCGCAATCGGACTCTTCGCCATGATGTATCCGGTACTGGCCAGGGTCAAATACGAAGAGATGGGTCACCTCACAGGTGACCGCAAGATGCTATGGCTTTCACTCATTCTTAATTGGGTAGTTGGTCCGCTATTCATGTTTGCACTGGCGTGGATTTTCCTTGCCGACCAGCCAGCGTTTCGAACCGGGTTGATTGTCATTGGTTTGGCCAGATGTATCGCTATGGTGCTGATCTGGAACGACTTAGCATGTGGGGACCGCGAGGCTGGAGCCCTGCTCGTCGCCATTAACTCAATTTTTCAAATTCTTGCCTATGCACTTCTGGGCACGTTCTATCTAGCGATTCTCCCCGGCTGGCTTGGGCTAGACACCCAAGACGTCGCCTTTTCCACGTGGGAGATCACCAAGGCCGTCCTGATTTTCCTCGGCATTCCCCTCGCCCTGGGATTCTTAACCCGACAGGTGGGAGTGGCCCACAAGGGTCACGATTGGTACGACAACAAGTTCGCGCCACGAATTGCACCAATCGCGCTTTGGGGGCTCCTTTTCACCATCGTTGTGCTCTTCGCATTGCAAGGAGACGCCATCACTTCAGATCCCTTGAGCGTCGTAATCATTGCTATACCGTTGATCATTTATTTCGCGATTATGTGGTTTACCGCAATGGGCGCCGCGCATGCAATCGGTTTGCCGTACGCGCGTTCAGCCACCGTGGCATTCACGTCAGCGGGGAATAATTTTGAGCTCGCAATCGCAGTGAGCATCGGAGTGTGGGGCGTTACCTCTGGGCAAGCATTAACCGGAGTGATCGGCCCACTCATCGAAGTACCAGCCCTAGTTGCACTTGTGTACGTCTCACTTTGGCTGCGCCGCAAATGGACCTGGAGGAATAGATCATGACTAGCAAACCGACCGTACTGTTTGTGTGCGTTCATAATGCTGGGCGTTCGCAAATGGCCGCCGGATACCTCACACACCTGGCCGGCGACCGAATCGAAATTCTTTCGGCCGGATCAACGCCCGCAGATTCAATCAACCCGGTGGCAATCCAAGTCATGTGGGAAGAAGGTATCGATATCAGCGGCGAGCAACCCAAAATTCTGACTGACGAGACCGTTCAGTCAGCAGATGTCGTGATCACAATGGGTTGCGGGGACACTTGCAAATTTTATCCGGGCAAGCGATACGAGGATTGGGTACTTGAGGACCCAGCCGGTCAAGGCGTCGAGTTCGTTCGACCCATCCGAGATGCAATTCGAATCCAGGTCGAGGAACTGATTACTGAGCTTGTGGTCGACTAAGTATCTGGAAACTATCTCGCTTGTAATCCCTTAAGAACCGATTGCAGTCTCCTTGAATCGCCGGTTCCAACGCATGGCACTTAATTTTACCCGATTTCTTGTGGTTGAAATAGAACGCGGCCGCCCACCACTGATTCATATCCAAGACCATGGCTTGCTCCACTCCCGCACCCACCAAAGTGTCCGCCAAACCTGTGGCAGAGAGGTACTCCCCAATCACATAAACCAGAGATCCATCTGGCCGTTCGCCCAGCGCCGCACGCCAAGTCATTGACGTTTTGTCGGTTGTGGCGCCCCACACAATATTGTCATTTTCTGAAGAAACTTCCGAAATACCTTTGTCAATAATCAGATCCAAATTTTGTCGCACCACCATCACCTCCGGAGCGGGGTCCCCTTTATCGTTCCTCAGATTTTTGAAGTCTCTGGGCCACTTCCCGATGTGCATAGTGCCATCACGCATGACAACTGCACTGGCTCGCCCATCAACGAGTTCCTTGACCATCTCACCGTCATAGAAGTAGCCGCCACGAGTGTCATTGATTCGGAATCCACCGTTGAAATTGGCAAGAACATACTCCCATTGCGATTCAGGCAATGCTCCATTAAATGGATTAGGGCCGCCGGGTTCTTGGTATCCGGGGATAAACATGGTTCGCGTGAGTGTGGTGTCAATCCACATTGCCGTGGCGTAATACATCGTGTAAATATCGTCTGCCCGCACCCGGGTGACGTAGATCGCCGGGATCTTGTCGACTTTGCTGGCCACAGGCTGCCACTCCCCTTCGCCCGGTTCAGGGTCGGTAACCGGTGAGGTGATATTTTGTGGCGGATTCAAATGTGCCCGAGGCAGGGGCTTCACTTCGGTTGCTGAGCTGCTTGGAACCGGTGCCGGTGCCGGCATGGTCACGGTCTCAATATCTTGTTGGTCGGCCTCCGGGCTCGGGAACTGTGCCGAGATCTCTGGCTCACCACCAACCTCAGCCACGTTTATGTAGGTGAAGTAGACGTCCTCGGCCCGGGCAACAACCCAACCTAGGTGGTTATCTCGCATCCAGGTTGCAGCGACGACCTGAGGTGGCTCCCCGTCGGACTCAGCGAAAGTCGACCCGATGGAGACCCCAAACAGGAGCGTAAGAATTCCAACGAGAGAGAGAATAGGGAACATGATGTAGCGCTTGGATTTATCTTTAGTGTCCGATTCATCCGATTCCACAACCGCCTCGCCTCCCCGGCAAGGGTAACCCAAGAACGCACAGATCTGTTACTCACGCGAGTTATTGCCGAAGAAAAATAGCGGGGCCACGCCAGATTTCACGTAGGTGGTTGGGGAAGGTGCGCCTCGGATTCACTTCGAGGAACGAGCACTTCGGAGATTTGACTGGAAAGAATCAACTCACTCGTCGGCGACCCGTATCGGGTGAGATCGTCTACCACCAACTCGAATTCGTCCATGGTGCCGGCAACTACTCTCAAAATTGAGCAGTAGGGGCCGGTCACCCTATGGATCTCCATAATGTGAATATTTTCGATCGCTTTAGGGTCCTTTAAAATGCAGGACGTGCCGTGACAATCTAGTCGCACGAGCGCATCGACTGTCCATCCGACTGATCGAGGATTGATATGCGCGCGATAACTGGTAATAACACCGGCTTCTTCTAGCTTGCGGGCACGGTTTGCAACTGAAGGTGTCGACAGGTGTACCAGACGTGAAAGTGCACTGTATGAGTATCTGGCATCTCTTTGGAGCGCTTCAAGGATGCGGACATCCATTTCATCCAGTTCATCCATCGCTTACTAATTCCCTATCTGCCCTACCCGTTAACTCGACCCGGACCTCCCACAATTCGTCCATGATGGAACGGTCACGCAAATTTCGTACTACTTCAACGGGTGTTCCTTGTGTGCCACTAACAGTTCCACCAATCGTACGCTCAATCACTTTCACATGAACACTGCGCCAGATCATTAATTCTTCGTCCAGATCCACGAGCAACTCCGCCAAGGCATACAAAGCCTCGTTCTCTTCAACGCTTAAGTAGAGCTCTTCTAAAGTTAGATTTGCTCCAGCCAAGGCGCCTCGCACGCTATCGACCAGATTCTTGAGACTAATTCGCAAGTTTCGAAAGCCTGGCGAATCAAAACCAGAACCGTGACCTAATGCTGTTCGCACATGTTGATAGTCCCACGGCGTCATTTTCTCTAGCATGGGCAGTTGTGAAGTTGTGTAATGAATACAGTCTCTGGCTCGAATGAGGTACCGACAGGCAGCCTGAATCTTCCCCTGCGAAATATTCAGTACCGCGTGGTCAATTTCAGCAACGGCTAACTTGAGCCAAAGTTCCGACGATTGATGAACAACGGTAAAAAGTAATTCGTCACGGTGCTTCCACGTATCCGGCTCGGGCTGCAAAGCCAGCAACTCGTCAGTGCGAATATAGACTTCATAATCGCTGCCACCTTCTTCTGCAAACTTGGGCTCACGTAATTCATTCATGGATTTGTGGCTTCCCTTCGCAGATTGACTAAAGCATTCTGATGTTAAGGGTCTCGCCTCCAAATATCAACCTCAACGATAGGCCAACCAACATTCGGAATGTAAAGCGCCCTGCGACGTTATGAAACTGCCAAGACTTCCCAATTTCATTGCCATTATTGAAGTCAGAGTAAAATTAGCCCACAAAGTCTCCCCCCAGTGAGTGTTATTCGACTTTCAGTTCGAAACTCTGACTCCATACACTTCTGCGTGCACATCGAGTGTGCAATTGCCACAGTTCAATACCCACGCACGGCGGGGACAGGCCAAAGGATTGTCACCGCATCGATGACATTATGGATTCCGCGGTTCTGCGCGCCGCAGAGAAAGCACCCTGAACGTGTCCCGGTGAATCAATTGCTGTTTCCGTTGACGCGAAATGCAGGCGCCCATCAAAGTGGGCATCTCGTAGGACCTGCGAACCAAAGAGTTGATAGTCATTAAGTTGAAAGACTCCGGGTGGCGAAGTAAATTCCGACCTACTCCAGTCTTTGATCAATACCGATTTGGGTGTTTCTGCTCGTGCGCCAAAAATCTCGGTGAGCTGGGCGGTGACAGCGCCCTCAACGACTCTTTCCCGGCAAAACCCAAAGAGTGCGCCAAAGCTTCCACTTCGATCACTAACGTCATGGATCTCGCGGAGCGGACCAACATGACTCATGGCACTTCCCGCCAATCCGCGTGCACGCCAAAATGGTGAGTCGTAAATTGCGACAACTTTCGTTACTGCCCCCATCCAGACCGGAGTGCTCTTGGCGATATTCACCAAATCTGCAGGCAACCCTGGGGAAAAAGAAATATTGGCAAGGGCTATCGCTGGCGGCAAAGCCAACACGACGTGCTGTGCATTCCATTCACCCCGATCAGTTATCACAGTAACGCCCTTGTCGCACCGCAACTCGGTCACCTTTGTGGACAACTGCAACGTGCCAGCGCTCAGGTTCTGAGCAAGCCCAATCGTAAGATTTTGCATTCCGCCAACAATGCGCCAGGCCTGCTGATCAAGTGGATTTCCGTCCAGTTCCCGAACGCTTCCAGGAACTTGATACATCATGTTGCCGCTTGCGTACTGGGGGAAAGACTCCAATCCGCATTCAGCAATTACGTCAAGTACATCGTCTTCGTTCTGCCAAAACCAGGTCGCCCCTAAATCAATCCCTCGATCAACTGAGAGTAAGCGTCCACCGACTCGATCGCGCGCTTCAACCAGGACAACTGATATCCCACCCCGGCTCAAAATGCCAGCCAGTCGAAGGCCACTGGCGCCGGCACCAATGACGACTACCTCAGCGAATTGAGTCATGAAGGAAGACTAATGGGCCCAAAAGATCATCGGCGTTTGCGTTTCTCGGAGCAGCACTCCACCCGCCCTCAATCTCAATTCCATATTTTGTGCCATGTGAAGGGCGACCCGTGGATGGCGCAGATCGTAGGTGGAAATCCGTTTGTTGCTCGTTACCCGCGGGTCATAGAAAATTAATACCCACGCCAAGTCACCACCCGCGAGTCATATTGGGCTGATAAGAGAATCCAAGGTGCAGGTTTTGCGCCCTACCGAACCCAAAGCCTCTTGCACGCCAGTGGAAAGACTCAGCGGCCACGGCAGGATTCGAGCCTGCGACGCGTGGCGGCTAACACACGTGCGCGTACGCTAGGCCCCACACGAAACAAAGGAGTTCACATGGACGTTCGGACTAGATCTACAACCGTCACGCAAACACACCGCGAAGCAGGTGTTGCAGTGTCGCCACCAACCACAATCGTCACGGCAACTGTCGTAGTAGACAATCCGCTTGCTGGGAAAGGTTTGGTTCAGGACTTGTCTTCGTTGGAACAAATTGGCAACGAGGCAGCAGAACTTCTCATTGACATGGCGACAGCGTCTCTGGCGGCCGTCGGGATCTCCGCAACAGAGGTCCGCGGTTACGGCAAGGGAGCGATCGTGGGGATTGACGGTGATCGCGAGCACACTGCCGCAGTGCTCCACCCTCGATTCGGAGCGCCCGTGCGCGCGGCAATCGGCGGCGGTACCGACATCATTCCCGGAACAAAGAAAGTGGCGGGTCCCGGTGCGCACATCACCATGCCGATCGGAAACAAGGACGATCGTTGGGTCTTTGACGACATGGACTCAGTGGAAGTGTCACTGCCAGATGCCCCTCGCCCTGATGAAATCCTGATCTCGCTCGCGCTGAGTGTTGGCGGCCGGCCCCATGCAAGAGTACAAAAGCCAACGTCCTGATCCGCATGTGCCGACAAGAAATTACTAATATGAATTGGAGCAATCAATGTTTAAAGCGATGATCGTCCTGACCCGACGTGAAGACATGACCCATGCAGAGTTTGCTCAATGGTGGCTGCACGAACATCACTCAATGGCTGCTGCCCTCCCCAAAATTCGCAAAGCAGTTTTCAACGAGGTAGCTGACGGTTTCGATGAGGCAGGCATCGATGGAGTGGCCGAGCTCTGGTTTGATACTCGTGAAGATTTTGATTCCGCTTACGCAACCGAAATTGGTAAAGCCACCGCCCAGGATTCACTCGATCACGTGAGTGGTCGGGTCCGACTAATTGTCAGCGAAAACATAGTTGTTGATTAGGCTTGGCGTGAGACCAGACGTAAAGTTAATCTCGTACCTCGCCACGCACCTCACGGTAGCCCACGGACACAACAGTCTCCACGGGAGTCGAAGAACGACCGGTCATGCGAATCTTGTATGTCCCGGCGACTGCACGCTTTTCAACCCGTGACAAATACAGGTAGTTGGTACCGCCATAGGGTTCATAAAATTTTGTCCGTTCATTAATGACCATGCGAATTACTTTGCCGAGGGGGTCGGTGACGGTCACACGTGGCAGCGCCAATGAACGCAACCGATTCTCCGGTGGTTGATCGACAATCAGTAATTGGACCGCAAGGGTGTCACCGGTTTCGAGTTGGAATCGGAATCCACGCCGCTCTCCCCGTGATAGGTCCGCTCGTACGGCAAAGGAAACTGTGCCATCAACTAGCAGCGGTCCCCGCGCTGGCGTCCGGTCACTTTCGCTCAGGTTGACACCCTGATGAGCATTGACCCCAGGTGCCATCAATGCTCCCGAGACCAGCAAAATTGCGAACGCTAAGGCACTCTGCCACTTTTTCATTTCTGCATCTTGCCAGAAGTTCACCTTAGGTGCGAGGGAAAGAATCTCCACTGCGTGGAAATGGCGGGCCGCGATGAGTTTTCGCTCTCACCGGAAATAGATCTACGATCCCTACCCCTTCTCTGCTGCACCACAGGGGTGAAAGAACTCCCGCGCGCACTCATAAGGAAACCGCCATCGATGTTGTGTTCGTAAGTGCGCAGGACCCGAACCGGTCTACGAAATTGGGGAAAACATGACACCTGAATCGCTGATTTCAGAGGAATTTCCTCTCATGAGCAGACCATAGTCGGGAGTATTCCCCTTGAGAGGCCCAGTCCAAGTGGTCGCGGGCCAGCTAAAAATTCACCATCAACATCGGATCGCTATGGGACAAGACCATTCTCACTTTCACAAATGATTCCTGAGATCACGAGCGACGACACCTGTCCGAGCAATATTTCACTTGATCCCAATCACGGGCCCACTTCTTGCGCCACTCAAATGGCAACCCGCAGCCAACACAGATCTTGGGTGAGAATCCGTTTTTTATCTGTGCTTTACGAACCACGAGAAAAGAATACCCCTCCCCTTGTCATTGCCGTGTCCCCATACTTCGGGTTCCTTAATTGGCTTTTCTCCAGCGCTAATTGGGCCAACATCTGTGTTCGCGTGGTGCACTCGATGCCCAGGGGCCACACTTCTCCCATGGCGGTTACGCACACTCATCTCCGACGACTACCGGCACTCCCGCTGAACCCTCGGCTCATTATTCTCAATCTGGGACCAATCTTCGTGTGGTGCGCAGTAGCTGCGAGCCTATTGACTCAGGTAACAGCATCTTCAATAAATATCGGACCCCTTCCAGCTCTCCTCGCTCTCGTCGCTTTGGCTTTTGGCATCCCGCACGGTGCCGCGGACAACCTGACCATGGTGCACTCACTCAACTGGCAGGGATGGGTTCGTCTTGCCGTGACCTACCTATCGATTGCCGGTGCTGCCGCGCTCTTAATTATCGCGGTACCCACAATTGGTTTCGTTCTCGTACTCGCCATGACCGTGTGGCATTTCGGCACGGGCGATGTTGAAGCAACGCAGGAACTCCAAGGCCGACCACCCATTACTGGAAAGTTTCGAGTTCTCTACGCACTAGCTCTGGGGAGTGCCCCCGTACTACTTCCGCTTACTTCTCCCTCTGCATTGAGCACCCTCGTTTCACTTGAACCGCGACTAGCGGCGATCTACTCCAGCCAAGTTACGACCATTACTCGAGCCATAGTTTTGACACTAATTGTCGGCACAATCGTGGCGCTAATAGATCGAGGTGATCTTCGTGGCGCTTTCGAGCTGTTCACGTTGGCGATCTTGGGGCTTGTGGTGTCACCGCTGATCGCATTTGCCATCTACTTTGGTTTCTGGCACGCCGTGCGACACACCGCTCGATTGGCTCAAATAACTTCAGGGACGGTCTCGATCCGTTCACTCGCCGGTGTGACAAAAGTGGGTGTCCCATCCCTCATCGGTTTCATTGCAATACTCACAGGACTCACAATATTTTTTGGGACAGAGGCGTTCACGGGAACTGTTTTATGGATAGCACTCGCGCTTGTATGGGGCTTGACCGTTCCACACATGTGGTTTGTGACCCGTTTTGATAATCGAATTCGCGCTGAGCGAAGTGGATTAACTCAGGGCTCTCACCTAAATGCTGTTTCACTCATTAAATAGCCACTCCCCCATAGTTGTGCGGAACCTCGCACCGCCGGGTGGCGCAATCTTCACTCATCCACAACAATGAGGGGATGACGAGCAATGGTGAGGATCAAGATCTCCGCCCGATTTTCTTAGTAACCGGAGCAACAGGCTATGTCGGTGGTCGCCTCGTCAGAGAATTAGTTCAACGTGGTGTGCGTGTTCGCGCTCTCGCTCGACATCCTGAGCGACTCCGAGACTTCCCGTGGGCGGATCAGATCGAGATTGCGGCGGGGGACGCTGGCGATCCGGACTCGCTCAGCCGGGCAATGCAGGGAGTCAGCGTGGCTTATTATCTACTGCATTCACTCCAGGAAGGCCATGACCTGGAGCGGGAAGAGCGCCGAATAGCTGAAAATTTTGCCCAGTGCGCGGCAAGAGCCAACCTGTCCCGAATTGTTTATCTGGGCGGACTCGCGCCCGACGTGCCCGCAAAAAAAATGTCCCCTCACATGCGATCCCGCGTCGAAGTAGGCCGAATCTTGCACGAGAGTGGTGTACCCACAATCGAGTTGCGCGCTGCAGTCATTATTGGCTCTGGTTCTGCTTCCTTTGAAATGCTGCGCTACCTCACCGAGCGACTCCCGGCCATGATCACTCCCCGATGGGTTCGCACGAAAACACAGCCAATTGCAGTACGAGATGTCCTTCGCTATCTGGTCTTGTCCGCTGATTTACCACCGGAAGTAAATCGAGCTTTTGATATCGGTGGACCTGACGTATTGGCCTACCAATCCATGATGCAGCGCTACGCCAAGGTAGCCGGGTTGCCTCGACGTTTGATCTTGCCGATTAACCTGTTGTCCCCTCAGTTGTCAAGCCATTGGGTGGGCCTGGTCACGCCTGTCCCACGTGCCATCGCCAGGCCTCTCGTTCAATCTTTGAAACATCCCTCTATCTGCTTGGAATCTGATATCAAGAACTTTATTCCCGATCCACCGGACGGACTTTTCCCGTTTGACCAGGCAGTCGCGTTAGCACTTACCCGAATTCGAGACGCCGAAGTGGCAACTCGATGGTCGAGTGCGAGTACACCTGGTGTTCCCAGCGAGCCGCTGCCCAGCGATCCACATTGGGCCGGCGGCACTCTCTACGAAGATGTTCGGGTCCTCGACTCGCAGGCGACCCCGGAAGAATTATGGGCCGCAGTTGATTGCATTGGTGGTCACAACGGATGGTATTCAGCAAAGTTGCTTTGGGAAGTGCGTGGCTTCATTGACCGCGCCGTCGGTGGAGTCGGGTTGAGGCGCGGCCGCCGCGACCCAAACGCCTTAAAAGTGGGCGATACGGTGGATTTCTGGCGCGTTGAAGAGCGGGAAGCTCCCGCCTTACTCCGCCTCCGAGCGGAAATGAAAATGCCAGGCAGGGCGTGGCTTGAATTCACTGTAAGCGCTGGCGAAGGTGGCGGATCTCGGCTCACTCAGCGCGCTGTCTATTGGCCCAAGGGCCTGAGCGGTCACGCATACTGGTGGTCGGTTGCGCCTTTTCATGCCTTCGTTTTCCCCCCAATGGCCAAACATATTGTTGAGCGCGCGGAATCTGCACCTTCGACAGCTGCCATGGCTGACTGAAACACGGTCAGATTGGTAAAACAGATTCAGACCTTGTGTTCAAAAAGTCAGAAAAGCCCTGATGACTCTCGTAGAATCCCGTGAGCTCCAACATAGAAACCGTGCAGATTCGAGACGTCATCGCACGTGCCGAGAGCCTAGCTGCCGTCCGTCGGTAGTAAGATTGGATTCAACTTAATGAAAGGTCACCATGGGAGTTTCTCGATCGAAAAAAATTGCACTACCGATAGTTTCTTTGGCCGCGATGATGATGCTCAGCGCTTGCGGGGGTTCCTCTGACGGCGCGTCCTCGGATGCCAACACTTCAGCCGAAGGTGATACAGGTGCTGAGGCGGGAATCGGGGCCATGTCAGATGCGAGCTTTGCTGTCTCGGTGTTCTTAGACACGATTTGGCCTATCGAAGGCAATGACTACGCCGAACCGGCTATCGTGGAAGCTTGGTGCGCAACCTACGCCACCGATCCAGCAGGTGCGATAGCCTCGGTAGTGGAGTACCTCTCGGCGGAGCCTGACATCGCAGTTGCTGATCCCCAAACAGTCGCAACAGCTGCTGACGAATACCTTGATGGGAATTGTTACCTGCTTGACGAGTAACTACCCAAGAAAATAATTAAGAAGGACCGTGCGCCGGGTTTCCGGTACACGGTCCTTCTCTATGTTCTACCTCAGCGCCTAATTAGCACTTCGACAGGTACTGAGCAGCCTTTCCGGCCTTCGTGTTGACGTTACCCGCAGTCAGAATTGTGAATCCGGTCGTCATCTTCTTCTTTGTCTTCTTTCCAGCCATCGCCTTCACAGCTTGCTCGACACCCTTTGTGCCAATGTCGTAAGGAGACTGAGCAATCAGAGCCTGAACGGTTCCATCCTTGAGGGCCTTAACCTGGTCTGGTCCTGCATCGAATCCGATTATGATAATTTGACCTTCTTTTCCGGCCTGCTTGATGCCGGTTGCAGCACCCTGAGCAGAAAAGAGGTTAGAGGCGAAAATTGCCTTCAGATCAGGATTGGCAGCAATAGCGGCTGTTGCGATCTGTGCAGCTTTAGAGGGCTCGTTGTTCGAGTACTCCAGGCCAATGTAGCTGAACAAGCCGCCACTTTTGCCAACTGCCGACTTGAAGCCAGCATCACGAGCATCCGTGGTGCTGATACCAGGTATGGTAGAGATACCCATAACCTTGCCGCCACCTGGGATGAGTCGCTTAACAGCGTTGTAAGCTTCTTGTCCACCAGCGAAGTTGTTGGAAGAAATAGCTGAAGCAGCGAACTTAGGCTTGCCCACGGTAGTGTCCACCAGAATGATTTCAATGCCCTTCTTAGCGGCATTTTCAAGTGGCCTTTGCATGGCTTTGACGTCGTTCGGAGCAATCAAAATTGCGCCGGGCTTGCCTGCCACGATGGAGTCCAGAATTGGCTTCTGAAGGGCTACGTCCCATTTAGCTCCACCCACTGTCTTGACCTTGACCCCAGCCTTCTTTGCTGCAGCCTTAACTCCACAATCCATAGTGATGTAAAAACCATCACCCTTGACACCCTGAATAAACACGATGTCATTATGAGAATCGGCGTTAGCAGCTGGTGCTGCGCCTAGTGTGAGACCTGCCACGACACCGACACTAAGTGCCGCAATGGCTGATCTTTTTAGCATTGATTTCACGTGATACCTTCCTTCTTACTTGATTTCCCTTGCACGCCACCAATTTGGAAACGCTTGGGCTTACGTCCTGATCCACGTGCTGCTTTTTGTCTACGCCGAGAATCCACGTAGACAGCTGCGATCAGGAAGACTCCGATTACGACGTCTTGCCAGTAGGACTCGACGCCAATGATGATAAAGCCAGACTGCAAAACAACTGGGATGAGCAGTCCAATTACTGATCCAAAAATTGATCCGATTCCACCGAATAGAGACGTTCCGCCAATAACCACTCCCGCAATTACCAGCAGAGGTGTCAGGGATTGTCCGCCGATTGAGGTTTGTTGGAAGTACGCAATGCTCATCCAGCCGGCGAGCCCTGCGGTGGTACCCGAAATCATGTAGACCGCGATCAGGTGGCGATCCATTTTGACACCTACTCGACGACAAGCCTCCGGATTCGATCCAACCGCGTATGTGGTCAAACCAAAGCGCGTCAGGTGCAACACGATTCCACCAATCAGGCAGGCAAATGCGGCCAGCACAACCAGGTTGGGAACTTCCCCAAAGAGATTTCCAAATCCAATCACATCGACCATAACTTCGGGGATCTCATAGAGGTCGATCCCGCCCGTGATTACCCGCGCTAATCCCAAGGCCGCACCCATGGTCCCCAATGTCACGATCAGCGCCGGAACCTGCGCCTTCGCCACAAGAAAACCATTGAGAAAGCCCCAGGCAGCGCCGGAAAGAAGTGCAGCGCCTAGGCCGATTAGTGCAGTTACCCAACCTGTTGCTCCTAGGTTACCCATCACCATTGCCGAAATCACTGAGCTGAAAACAAGCACCGATCCAATAGATAAGTCAATGCCAGCGGTAATGATGACGAAGGTGACGCCAATGCCAAGCACAACGAGTATTGCCGTGTTCATCAGAATCGCACGTAGGTTGAACACGGTGAGGAATGCGTCCGGCGCCATGACCGAGAAGATAACTACTATCGTCAGCAGCACGATGACAATTTGCAAAGCCTGTACACGAGATATTCGTTGAATGATTGAGATTTGCTCACTCTCAATCATGTCTTGGACATCTCGCGAGCTAGTTTTCGTAGGGTTACTCATGCCACTTCCTCATCCAGCTTGCCAGTCATGACAGCTCTCGTCGCTTTGGCTTTTGGCATCCCGCACGGTGCCGCGGACAACCTGACCATGGTGCACTCACTCAACTGGCAGGGATGGGTTCGTCTTGCCGTGACCTACCTATCGATTGCCGGTGCTGCCGCGCTCTTAATTATCGCGGTACCCACAATTGGTTTCGTTCTCGTACTCGCCATGACCGTGTGGCATTTCGGCACGGGCGATGTTGAAGCAACGCAGGAACTCCAAGGCCGACCACCCATTACTGGAAAGTTTCGAGTTCTCTACGCACTAGCTCTGGGGAGTGCCCCCGTACTACTTCCGCTTACTTCTCCCTCTGCATTGAGCACCCTCGTTTCACTTGAACCGCGACTAGCGGCGATCTACTCCAGCCAAGTTACGACCATTACTCGAGCCATAGTTTTGACACTAATTGTCGGCACAATCGTGGCGCTAATAGATCGAGGTGATCTTCGTGGCGCTTTCGAGCTGTTCACGTTGGCGATCTTGGGGCTTGTGGTGTCACCGCTGATCGCATTTGCCATCTACTTTGGTTTCTGGCACGCCGTGCGACACACCGCTCGATTGGCTCAAATAACTTCAGGGACGGTCTCGATCCGTTCACTCGCCGGTGTGACAAAAGTGGGTGTCCCATCCCTCATCGGTTTCATTGCAATACTCACAGGACTCACAATATTTTTTGGGACAGAGGCGTTCACGGGAACTGTTTTATGGATAGCACTCGCGCTTGTATGGGGCTTGACCGTTCCACACATGTGGTTTGTGACCCGTTTTGATAATCGAATTCGCGCTGAGCGAAGTGGATTAACTCAGGGCTCTCACCTAAATGCTGTTTCACTCATTAAATAGCCACTCCCCCATAGTTGTGCGGAACCTCGCACCGCCGGGTGGCGCAATCTTCACTCATCCACAACAATGAGGGGATGACGAGCAATGGTGAGGATCAAGATCTCCGCCCGATTTTCTTAGTAACCGGAGCAACAGGCTATGTCGGTGGTCGCCTCGTCAGAGAATTAGTTCAACGTGGTGTGCGTGTTCGCGCTCTCGCTCGACATCCTGAGCGACTCCGAGACTTCCCGTGGGCGGATCAGATCGAGATTGCGGCGGGGGACGCTGGCGATCCGGACTCGCTCAGCCGGGCAATGCAGGGAGTCAGCGTGGCTTATTATCTACTGCATTCACTCCAGGAAGGCCATGACCTGGAGCGGGAAGAGCGCCGAATAGCTGAAAATTTTGCCCAGTGCGCGGCAAGAGCCAACCTGTCCCGAATTGTTTATCTGGGCGGACTCGCGCCCGACGTGCCCGCAAAAAAAATGTCCCCTCACATGCGATCCCGCGTCGAAGTAGGCCGAATCTTGCACGAGAGTGGTGTACCCACAATCGAGTTGCGCGCTGCAGTCATTATTGGCTCTGGTTCTGCTTCCTTTGAAATGCTGCGCTACCTCACCGAGCGACTCCCGGCCATGATCACTCCCCGATGGGTTCGCACGAAAACACAGCCAATTGCAGTACGAGATGTCCTTCGCTATCTGGTCTTGTCCGCTGATTTACCACCGGAAGTAAATCGAGCTTTTGATATCGGTGGACCTGACGTATTGGCCTACCAATCCATGATGCAGCGCTACGCCAAGGTAGCCGGGTTGCCTCGACGTTTGATCTTGCCGATTAACCTGTTGTCCCCTCAGTTGTCAAGCCATTGGGTGGGCCTGGTCACGCCTGTCCCACGTGCCATCGCCAGGCCTCTCGTTCAATCTTTGAAACATCCCTCTATCTGCTTGGAATCTGATATCAAGAACTTTATTCCCGATCCACCGGACGGACTTTTCCCGTTTGACCAGGCAGTCGCGTTAGCACTTACCCGAATTCGAGACGCCGAAGTGGCAACTCGATGGTCGAGTGCGAGTACACCTGGTGTTCCCAGCGAGCCGCTGCCCAGCGATCCACATTGGGCCGGCGGCACTCTCTACGAAGATGTTCGGGTCCTCGACTCGCAGGCGACCCCGGAAGAATTATGGGCCGCAGTTGATTGCATTGGTGGTCACAACGGATGGTATTCAGCAAAGTTGCTTTGGGAAGTGCGTGGCTTCATTGACCGCGCCGTCGGTGGAGTCGGGTTGAGGCGCGGCCGCCGCGACCCAAACGCCTTAAAAGTGGGCGATACGGTGGATTTCTGGCGCGTTGAAGAGCGGGAAGCTCCCGCCTTACTCCGCCTCCGAGCGGAAATGAAAATGCCAGGCAGGGCGTGGCTTGAATTCACTGTAAGCGCTGGCGAAGGTGGCGGATCTCGGCTCACTCAGCGCGCTGTCTATTGGCCCAAGGGCCTGAGCGGTCACGCATACTGGTGGTCGGTTGCGCCTTTTCATGCCTTCGTTTTCCCCCCAATGGCCAAACATATTGTTGAGCGCGCGGAATCTGCACCTTCGACAGCTGCCATGGCTGACTGAAACACGGTCAGATTGGTAAAACAGATTCAGACCTTGTGTTCAAAAAGTCAGAAAAGCCCTGATGACTCTCGTAGAATCCCGTGAGCTCCAACATAGAAACCGTGCAGATTCGAGACGTCATCGCACGTGCCGAGAGCCTAGCTGCCGTCCGTCGGTAGTAAGATTGGATTCAACTTAATGAAAGGTCACCATGGGAGTTTCTCGATCGAAAAAAATTGCACTACCGATAGTTTCTTTGGCCGCGATGATGATGCTCAGCGCTTGCGGGGGTTCCTCTGACGGCGCGTCCTCGGATGCCAACACTTCAGCCGAAGGTGATACAGGTGCTGAGGCGGGAATCGGGGCCATGTCAGATGCGAGCTTTGCTGTCTCGGTGTTCTTAGACACGATTTGGCCTATCGAAGGCAATGACTACGCCGAACCGGCTATCGTGGAAGCTTGGTGCGCAACCTACGCCACCGATCCAGCAGGTGCGATAGCCTCGGTAGTGGAGTACCTCTCGGCGGAGCCTGACATCGCAGTTGCTGATCCCCAAACAGTCGCAACAGCTGCTGACGAATACCTTGATGGGAATTGTTACCTGCTTGACGAGTAACTACCCAAGAAAATAATTAAGAAGGACCGTGCGCCGGGTTTCCGGTACACGGTCCTTCTCTATGTTCTACCTCAGCGCCTAATTAGCACTTCGACAGGTACTGAGCAGCCTTTCCGGCCTTCGTGTTGACGTTACCCGCAGTCAGAATTGTGAATCCGGTCGTCATCTTCTTCTTTGTCTTCTTTCCAGCCATCGCCTTCACAGCTTGCTCGACACCCTTTGTGCCAATGTCGTAAGGAGACTGAGCAATCAGAGCCTGAACGGTTCCATCCTTGAGGGCCTTAACCTGGTCTGGTCCTGCATCGAATCCGATTATGATAATTTGACCTTCTTTTCCGGCCTGCTTGATGCCGGTTGCAGCACCCTGAGCAGAAAAGAGGTTAGAGGCGAAAATTGCCTTCAGATCAGGATTGGCAGCAATAGCGGCTGTTGCGATCTGTGCAGCTTTAGAGGGCTCGTTGTTCGAGTACTCCAGGCCAATGTAGCTGAACAAGCCGCCACTTTTGCCAACTGCCGACTTGAAGCCAGCATCACGAGCATCCGTGGTGCTGATACCAGGTATGGTAGAGATACCCATAACCTTGCCGCCACCTGGGATGAGTCGCTTAACAGCGTTGTAAGCTTCTTGTCCACCAGCGAAGTTGTTGGAAGAAATAGCTGAAGCAGCGAACTTAGGCTTGCCCACGGTAGTGTCCACCAGAATGATTTCAATGCCCTTCTTAGCGGCATTTTCAAGTGGCCTTTGCATGGCTTTGACGTCGTTCGGAGCAATCAAAATTGCGCCGGGCTTGCCTGCCACGATGGAGTCCAGAATTGGCTTCTGAAGGGCTACGTCCCATTTAGCTCCACCCACTGTCTTGACCTTGACCCCAGCCTTCTTTGCTGCAGCCTTAACTCCACAATCCATAGTGATGTAAAAACCATCACCCTTGACACCCTGAATAAACACGATGTCATTATGAGAATCGGCGTTAGCAGCTGGTGCTGCGCCTAGTGTGAGACCTGCCACGACACCGACACTAAGTGCCGCAATGGCTGATCTTTTTAGCATTGATTTCACGTGATACCTTCCTTCTTACTTGATTTCCCTTGCACGCCACCAATTTGGAAACGCTTGGGCTTACGTCCTGATCCACGTGCTGCTTTTTGTCTACGCCGAGAATCCACGTAGACAGCTGCGATCAGGAAGACTCCGATTACGACGTCTTGCCAGTAGGACTCGACGCCAATGATGATAAAGCCAGACTGCAAAACAACTGGGATGAGCAGTCCAATTACTGATCCAAAAATTGATCCGATTCCACCGAATAGAGACGTTCCGCCAATAACCACTCCCGCAATTACCAGCAGAGGTGTCAGGGATTGTCCGCCGATTGAGGTTTGTTGGAAGTACGCAATGCTCATCCAGCCGGCGAGCCCTGCGGTGGTACCCGAAATCATGTAGACCGCGATCAGGTGGCGATCCATTTTGACACCTACTCGACGACAAGCCTCCGGATTCGATCCAACCGCGTATGTGGTCAAACCAAAGCGCGTCAGGTGCAACACGATTCCACCAATCAGGCAGGCAAATGCGGCCAGCACAACCAGGTTGGGAACTTCCCCAAAGAGATTTCCAAATCCAATCACATCGACCATAACTTCGGGGATCTCATAGAGGTCGATCCCGCCCGTGATTACCCGCGCTAATCCCAAGGCCGCACCCATGGTCCCCAATGTCACGATCAGCGCCGGAACCTGCGCCTTCGCCACAAGAAAACCATTGAGAAAGCCCCAGGCAGCGCCGGAAAGAAGTGCAGCGCCTAGGCCGATTAGTGCAGTTACCCAACCTGTTGCTCCTAGGTTACCCATCACCATTGCCGAAATCACTGAGCTGAAAACAAGCACCGATCCAATAGATAAGTCAATGCCAGCGGTAATGATGACGAAGGTGACGCCAATGCCAAGCACAACGAGTATTGCCGTGTTCATCAGAATCGCACGTAGGTTGAACACGGTGAGGAATGCGTCCGGCGCCATGACCGAGAAGATAACTACTATCGTCAGCAGCACGATGACAATTTGCAAAGCTTGTACACGAGATATTCGTTGAATGATTGAGATTTGCTCACTCTCAATCATGTCTTGGACATCTCGCGAGCTAGTTTTCGTAGGGTTACTCATGCCACTTCCTCATCCAGCTTGCCAGTCATGACACCAACAAGTTCCTCCACGGTTGAATCTGCAGAATTGATTGTTGCCACTCGGCGTCCGCGCCGAAGCACCTGAATCGTATCTGCCACTTCCAGCACTTCCGGCATAGAGTGGCTAATGAGCACCACTCCGATTCCCTTGTCGCGAACCCTTCGAATGAGATCGAGAACGTTCGCAGTTTGAACAACACCCAGTGCTGCCGTTGGCTCGTCGAAGAAAATGATTTTGCTTGCCCATGCTGCTGATCTGGCGACCGCAACACTTTGCTTCTGGCCACCGGACATAGTTCCTACCGGCTCATTTAGTTTGCGGACCGTCGCACCCAAGTCGGTGAAAACTTCCACGCTGCGATCGCGCATCGCCTTGCGGTCCATAAAGCCAAGTAGCCCAAGGACTCCTGAGCGCTTGATTTCCCGATTGAGATACAAGTTCTCAACTGGATCCAGATGCGGACACAAAGCCAAATCTTGGAAGACTGTTTCTATTCCGTGCGATCGAGCCGCAGCTGGATTGTTGAAGACCACTCTCTGTCCTTCGAGGGTGACTTCACCTTCCTCAAATTGTTCGGTCCCAGAAAGTATCTTCACCATCGTGGACTTTCCTGCGCCGTTGTCACCGATTAGCGCCGTCACCTGACCCGCCTCGATATCAAAATCGGCACCGTCCAAAGCAACTACCGATCCATATGTGCGCACCATTCCACGCGCCTCAAGAAGTGCCATTATTGCTTTCCTCCGTTCTGCCACGGAGTGGCCCGACCAGCGATTGCTTCCCGGAGTTTAATGAGCCGAGGCCTCGCCGTTTCAGATAGGAAGGTGGCGCGCTCACCCGGGTTCAGCCCCACAGCTTCTTTCCAGACAGAACGACCTGCGATGAAACCCGATGCGCCACCGTCATCACAAGAAACTCTGATGACATCTTCGAACACATCAAAGTCCACACCAGCGCTGAGCACTGCCCAAGGAACCGTCAAGACGCCAGAGAGTTTGCGGCAACCTTGCGCGGAACCGGGATATTCAAGTTTGAGAATGTCAGGCTTTGTCGCGGTGAGTAACTCAGCCGAACTTATGATCGCCCGTTCGCGCTGCTCCGGAGTCAGCTGATCCACTCCGCGCGGCGCGAAAATCAAATTTTCAATCACCGACGGGATGCCTTGCTCGCGACAATCGTCGACAATGCTCTGGACAACGCCAACTGTTTCAGCGGTGATGTCTGGTTCCCCCGGGCGAACTTCACGTTGTGGGTTCATCATGACGAGGATCTTGACGGCGTCACCGCCTAGAGACTTCACCCAGGCCGCGTTCTGCTCAGGCATGCGATACGACCGCGGTTCACCATCGAAGTCGCCTCGGTCCGTAGGTTCAGCAGCAATCAGCAATCCGCAGGATGAGTCCAATGCGCCCGCACCCATGACAGCTCCAACTCCCAATTGGGGGTCCAACAGAATGCCAGTCGCGTCGGGAGTCAGTGCCTTCGTGACCTCAACTTTTACGTCACGCATGTCTTGATCAGTTGCCTCAATCCCGACAGCAGTAAACATCCGTCGTAATGTGTTGCGTTGATCGAAGGCAATGATTGCGAAGGTGCCACTCTCATCTGCAATAGATGACAGAGTCAGGGGTTCGCCTTGTACTGCGGCCGTTGTCATTAAACTAGCTCCTTTTGTGAGGGTACTGAAAATGCGACTGCCAGGTTGGCAGTCAGCGGAACATTTGTTTGGTGGGCGGCCAACGCGGCCAGCGCAGACGCCCCGCGCGAACCGGGCTCTTCTCCACTGAAACGGTTAAGCCCCGGCATGACTTGCGATTTCCCACGGAACACGCCATCGATATGCGCCCAGCCACCGGATGCAGTCGCTACCCCGTAGGGGCCAGCGATGTCATCTGCTGCGTGTACTAGCTCACTCGTGTCACTTAACACGTATGCCATTGAGCTCGCCCACACATCGGTTGGCGAAACATCACCGCGAAGGGAAATGGTCACCTCGTTTGTCCAGTCCGGTGGTTGGGAAACTGACACTTCCGATTCATTTTGTGGATCCCACGCGTCAGCGATCGCCCGGCGTGCTTCACGGTCATTGGCGCCCAACATGGCCAGCACGCGCCCCAGAACAAGACCCGAGCGCGTAGCACCCAGGATTGCGGTGGCGGTGGGGATAACGTGGCGCCCGGCACTGAGCCCCCTAGCTACTAACGTGGTGCGCTCGTCATTTGTGAGAACCCGCTCAACTGAGCGCAGCACAACATCAGCAGTCCCGCATGAATTGTATAAATCATTAGCACCTGTCGCGCCCGCGCCAACGGCTCCGACCAGATGGTCATGGCCTGCAACCGTGACCTCTGCTCCGCGGAGTTCGGCGGGAGCGAATTCCCACACCTGGCCAATCGACGTCCCTGCTGCATGCAACTCGGGAATAAGGGTGGCATCGGCACCAATGTGATCCAACGCAGGTATCCAAGGATTATTTGTTTGTTGATCTAACAGACCTGTCCGAGAAGCCAACGATGGCTCGGTGATGCTTGTTCCCGTCAGCCGGTACGCGATGTATTCCAACGCGTTTAGCCAACGGGCACCCGCCGGGATGTCTGCGCCGAGGCGCTTTCGCCATAGCAGCTTGGAGAACGAAGACTCAGCCTTGAACCCAAGGCCGGTATGGGCACTAAAGTTTGCCTCGAATTCAAGATCCATTTCTTGTAATTCACTCTTCCCGCGCTCATCGAACCAGGCGATGGCTGACATAAGCGGGCGATGCCTCGAGTCCACCAAGACACCGGTTTCTGCCATACCAGTGATACCCACGCCGATGACTGACCCGTGCGAGTGAGACCCAGGAACAGATTCAGCCATCACGTGAATTGCGGCGTCAGCGAGAACATCAATGTCGATTTCAGTTTGCCCATTGACGAGTACATTCCACGGTGTCCGAAGGGACGCCCGACCGACAATTTCTCCATCCAGTGTGAACGCGTGGGCCTTCATTGAGGTTGTACCCACATCAATCCCGATAGCAATACCCGTTAACTGGTTCATGCGCTCACCGCCACGGTGGATGGAGTGATTTCGCCTGAACCACGCTCAATGAGGTGCAAGGGGACGATTGTTTCGCTTGGGACGCACATTTCATCGCCACGCATCAGGACAACAAGCCTTTCCATGGCAATCCGCGCCAAGATCCGCGGGTTGTGATCAAGCGCAGTGATTGCCGGGGTGAGAATGTCGGCCGCCTCAAAGTCACCAAAAGAAACCATAGCGATATCTGTCCTGTTTCCATGGTGCTGTGCTCTTACTACACCCAGCGAAGTTTCCGCTCTCGTCGAGAAAATGGCAGTGGGGGTTTCTGGTAGGGCAAGGATCTCCCAAGTCCGTGCCTCGGCTACTTCGGCATTAATACACTCGCGAAATTCCAAGCTCTCATCGATCGGAAGGCCTAACTCACGGTGGGCCGCTAGGTAGCCATCTCTTCGTTTACGGGAGGTTTCAACATCAAGATTGTCCACGATTAAGGCGATGCGCGTGTGGCCGTAACTTGCCAAGTGATGCACAACTTTTTTGGACTCAGCGAAGTCATCAACGAGAACAACGTCTGCATCCAATCCGCTCGCGTGGCGATCAAGAAAAACCACTGGGGTGTTCCTGTTGGCCAAGAATGTGAAGTCTGTCATGAACGGAGCGATGATAAGTCCAGCAACGCGACGAGCGAGCATCCTTTCGATCACTCTTTGCTCAATGCCGAGAGAGCGTGAACCTCTCGCAATGAAAACTTCGAGGTTTTGTTCAAGTGCGATGCCTTCGATTTCTTCCACCATTGTTGCGAAAAATGGGTCACCTATGGTTGGGACGACCACGCCTACCGTGTCGTCCACGCCCTTACGCAAACTTCGCGCCATCAAATCAACTCGGTATCCAAGGCGATCTACTTCATCTTGGACGCGTTTGCGAGTTTCGATTGACACGCGGTGATCACCATTTACCACTCGGGACACTGTTTTTGCGCTCGTGCCTGCCGCATCAGCAACATCGGAGAGTCTCACTGTGCGGCGGGTCATGAGTGCGACTTCTCTCGCAGGCTATTCATGATTTCTTGGACGCGAACGGGGCTGACGCCTCCTGCGCGGACCTGTTCACAGGAATTCGCTGACGTTGCAACGCCAAACCGCATTGCTGTGGCCCAGTCCACGGCTTGACCCTGTTTAGTGGTGCTCCATTCATATGCGAGGCCTGCTACAAAAGAGTCACCGGCGCCAACAGTGCTCACCGTTTCAACGGGATAGGACGCGGCCCACTCGATCTGGTCGCCGTTAGCCATTGCAACTCCCATTTCACCAGCGGTGACGAATGCTCGGAGTGCACCTCTTTGACATAATTCTAAAGCTGCTTTCTCCGCGCGATCTCGAGTTAAATCGTGATCATGTATCTGCGAATCCATGACGTCAGCACGGCCTTGCCTTAGCGCGGCCTCTGCTTCATCAATGTTTGGGGTCACAACGTCCGGCTTGGCGCTTAGACTCGCTGCGAGCCACTGCGGGTTTACATCAATGAGAACTTCTGCGCCTTGGTTGTGTATTCCATGGATGAGGCTCACTAAGGACTCTGGATCCAAATCCGGCGGAAAGCTTCCCATGACCAAGACGATGTCTCCAGATTTGGTAGCTGCGACAATGCTGTCGCGGGTTGCATTCCAGTCGGCCTTGGACATCGGGTGTCCCGCGTCATTGACCACGGTTACTCGATTGCTGGCTTCCTCGAGGTAAATACTTGAAATGCGAATTGGCCCCGCAACGTCAATGAGTTGAGCTTGGGCCCCTTCTGTTTCGAGGAAAGACTCGTATCGGGCTCGGTCCTGCGCACCCGTGGGGATGATCAGCGGCGCTGAGCGACCGAAAGCCCGCAATACCCGGGCTACATTGATGCCTTTTCCTCCGGCTGTGAGCTCTACGTTGAGCGTCCGCATTACGGCCCCGGGGATCAATTCGTTGACTGTAATGGTGCGGTCGAATACTGGGTTTGGATTCACGATAATCAGGGCCATGCCGCACCTCCTTAATCTCCATGGCCTCAGCACCACGCAACATGTTCAGGTAGGTAATCGTTGACCTGAGGTAGACGGACTCTAGCCCCGAAGATCAGGGAACTGACCTCGTGTTACCGAATCGTTATAAAATGGCGCGGATTACCTCTCGGCACTGAGCGTCAATTCCTTCACCGGCATCCACGACTCGGTGGCCGATCACGGGCCAAGGAACACGCTCCAGACCCTGATCGCGGCTGCGCACCTGTGCGTCGCGGGGAGAGTTACGACCAATTATTCGACCCATTCGAATTTCCGGGTCGAGTTGCAGCCAGATGAAATCCACCTCTGCTACCTCGCCGCATTCGCCCAGCCAGTCGCTCCATAATCTGGGTGACCGAGCGTGTTGGGAAAACGGTCCCGATGCGATGAGCAGATCCCGTGAATGCTCACGAATAGCTCCCGCGAGTTCGGAGTACCGCTCAGACTTAAAAGTTTCCAACAGCTCTGGTTCAGATAATTCCGGGTTCTCATTCCGCCGGATTTCAATAATTTCATGGCTCACCGTGTCAAAATCAAGGTGCGGGATACCGAGATCTTCCGCGACCGAATTCGCCAAAGTAGACTTTCCGCTACCCGCAGGTCCCGCAATAACTATCAACCGCACGGGGAACATCATCCACCATGCGAACCAGAAGTTCACACAATAGGAGTCACAGCATGGCTGAGATCCAGACCCAATCTGTCCACGGCGAGCCTTCCTTTTCGATATCTAGTGATTCCACTACAGCGTGGATGACCCTTCGCGGTAGCCACATTTCACCCGTTATTTTCCATTTAGGCAGTGAGGATTTTTCACCGTACAGCTGTGCGCCATGGGCACCCGGGGAACACCACAACATCGGTCACCTTCTCGATGTCTTACGCGGGGACTTTTGGTGCCTCCCATTTGGAGACTCACCTGTGGGTCCTGCGCACGGGGAGACGGCTTGTGAAGCGTGGACGATCGTGTCCGTCACAACCTCGAGCGCTCACCTTCGAATTGATGCTAGCGATACGGGTGCCCGCGTGGACAAAATTGTCAGTGTCCGCGATGGCCAAAGCGCACTTTTCCAGGAATTCACCATCACCGGACTTAACGGCGCATACTCTTACGGAACACACCCGATTTTGGATTTATCTTCCTTTCCCGTTGGTACTGCACGCATTAGCACTGGGGCACTACGCTGGGCCAGTGTCGTTCCCGGAATTTTTTCGGACCCAAATGCAGGCGAAACGCAAATCCTTGATCCAGGCGCAGAGTTCGAAGACCTCGCTGTCATTCCCATGATTGACGGAGGTGTCCTCGACCTGTCAAGTTACCCGACGGCCACAGCACATGAAGACCTTGTGATGCTTACCCAAAAAGGTGACGAGCAGCATCTGGGCTGGACGGCTGTGAGCGTTCCAGGGTACACCTGGATTGCCCTTAAAAACGTTCGAGATTTTCCCTCCACACTTCTTTGGGTTTCCAACGGCGGCCGCACCCAAGTGCCTTGGCAAGGCCGCCATGTAGGGCGCCTGGGAGTCGAAGATGTGTGCTCGTATTTCCACCGGGGACTCGTGGATAGCCGCAAAGACCTTTTGTCACACTTGGGAATTCCTACAACCCGTGAATTCCGCGAATCTGAGACACCAACCCTCCGATCCTTACAATTTGCGGTGGACACGCCCGCGGAGTTCGGTCGCGTGATTGCTATCGAAACTCCAGCGGCCGGAAGGATCCGGATCATTGACGAAGAGGGTCGCTCCGTCGAGTCTAAAATTGACTGGGAATTCGTACTCCCAAAAAAATAGGCAGGACTCCTTGGCGCCAATGAAGATTTAGTATTGCGTACCTGTCGCACGCGAAACTCGCTAATCCCTAAACTACGGCCATGACGTCAATGGAAGCAGCACCTGCAAAATTACCTTCTAATCAATTCGATCACTTTTATAGAGGTGGATATCGAATTGGGAAGTTGCGCAATGGCCCCGGCGGACCCATGCGACCTGAGGAGTGGATTGGGTCAACCACAACTAGATTCGGGGAGAACGCAACGGGGCTGTCCAAGTTAGCAGATGGAACTTTGCTAAAAGACGCCATTGACGCCAATCCGGTCTCATGGTTGGGGCAGAAGCATCTTGATACGTTTGGGGCGTCCACAGAGATCTTGGTGAAATTACTAGATCCGGACCAACGGCTCCCCGTTCATTACCATCCGGATCAAAAATTTGCTGCCGAAAAATTACACATTAATCACGGCAAGACCGAAGCATGGATAATTCTTGAGGCTCCCCCACAGGCCAGGGTGGGACTGGGATTTAACCGCCAGATGGAAAAATCTGAGGTTGCCGCGCTCGTGGCGGCACATGACTCCGAAGCCCTGCTTGAGTCCTTGGTCTTCACTGAGGTAACTGCAGGTGACGCGGTGTTTGTTCCGGCCGGAGTCCCCCACGCCATTGAATCAGGGATCTTTGTTCTTGAACTTCAAGAACCAACGGACCTTTCAATTCTTTTGGAGTGGGATGGCTTCGCGGTTGACGGTGATAAAGACGGTCACCTCAACCTCGGGTTTGACACCGCACTTGACGCCTTACGACTCTCGCCGCTGGACGAAAACGAAAGCGCACAAGTCGTCGGTAAGTTTGATACGGAAGCCGATTCACCACACTCGATTTTCCAGTCGGTCGCGGACCCGTTTTTTCGGGCCGACTATCTCCCCGGAAACGGCGAAAAAACCGAAGCCGGATTTGGAATCTTCCTGTGCCTGTCAGGCGCAGGAGAACTTCACTTCGAGAACTCCGGCCAGCTATCGGTGTCTATCGGTGATGCCATTGTGATACCCCACTGCGCCGGAAGTTTTCAAATCAATGGCTGCGCTGGGATTTTGTGCCGCCCTCCTGAAGCATAAATCGGGTCCTCACAACACTCGCATTACCTATAGCCAAACGTCTCAGCTTCCGCAAGCGTGTCCGCAAAGCGCTTGACTCCAACTGCAGTCAAATGAGATTGAACATTTTGTGCCGCTGCCGCTACACCAAGCCTGATGCAGTCCTGAACACCCCAGTCTTCGTGTAATCCATAGACAACCCCTGCCGCAAAAGCGTCCCCTGCGCCAGTTGTTCCTCGGATCTGCGTTTCGGGTACTTTCACCGATCCTTGTCGCCAGGTTTTTCCGGTCGAATCAGCCGCAACCGCGCCGGCGGGAGTGTGAATCACCGCAAGCCGCGAGACTCCGCGAGAAATAAGACCTTGAGCCATGCCTTCAAGTAAATTCCAGTTGATGTCTTTATCTGCGCCTTCGACTTTCGCAGATACATCAAGTAACGCACCCGCCTCAGACTCATTGATAATCAACGAAGATAAGTGAGGGAGGCATGGGAGCACCAACTCCTTGGTGACGACTGGGTCAAGGGTCACCATTTCCATATTTGACTCAATCCCGAGCGACTTCGCACGTTTAAGCGCTTCCACCCATTGGTTGGCTTCTCCCCTCGATGGGGAGTCAGCAAGCTTGTGAAGGCCCGGCGCGCCGAGGTGAAGGATGCGGGGCGTGAATTGATCGAGGTCCACTGAAGTGAGATCTAAATCCTCATTTGAGCCGGCGTGAAAGAGGAATGTTCGTTTTCCATTGGAATTTAAAGTGAGCGCATCTGCATAACCAGTGTGCTTCGTCTTCGTTCGTTGTATGCGCGAGTTCCCAATGCCGAACTGCGAGGTCTGCTCAAGAATGTATTCACCATCAGAATCCTGACCAATGCACACGATCGCTTCAACGGGAAGGTCACGGTCCAGCTGGCGCAAATTGAAAGCGATGTTGAGACCTGGTCCGCCAGTGCTTTGGCTCATTTCATCAATGACCACAAGGGACTCTAATTCAGGCAGGTGATCAATCTTTTTTGTGTAGTCAACGGTGGTTGTTCCGATGCACAGCACGCCTCGTCTCATCAGTCACCCAGAAGAGCGGGCTCAGTTATTTGTCGATCTACTGTGAGGGATCTCTTAGGTGTGATCTTTTTCTCCGTAAGTGACTTATGGTATTCCTCAACCGCTTTGTCGGGTGTCATTGAACCTTCGATCACCGGGCGCATCAATCTCACAATGTCGCTCTGTGACTCGGCCCGCTGAATCTTTTTACCAAAAAGAGCAACACGCGCACCGGCTTGTTCGCCCTGCTTGAGGAGTTCGAAAGTATCTCGGGTTGTTCCAGATGGTCCGCCCAAAAGACCCACAACGAGCGTCGAATCATGCTCGGTTAACTCTTGCAGGTGTTTGCCACCATTAAAGGCTACTTTGAGAAACAGTGGCCGCTCCGCCGCAGTTACTCCAGCGAGGGATCGAACAATACTGTCGTTGACGAAGCTGCCGTAATCTACTTCTTTCAGGTTAGTTGGCGCATTGGGGTTAAACACTTCGAGGAAATATCGCATCCCGAGATCGCCCGCCTGCATTCGGAATTCCTTAAAGGCTGCAAGGCTTTGCAGATCAGCATCGGTGTCGTTATTGAATGTCATCGAATAGAGCACCAAGTCGCAAAATTTTCGAACCCTTTTTAGGTTAACGGTCTGAAATGCGCGCGACGGTGACCCCAAGTGATTGGACTTGCGAGGGTTCCAGATATCGGTGGTGTCATTTCCGCGAACCGCCAACGTCACCTTTTTCAACTGCCCGGGCTTCATCGAAAGCACTTCGCCATTTGCTGCTGAGGTCAGCATGATGTCAATGTCACCCTGTTCAATGAGTGCTTTCATGTCACCGATGTATTCCTGACGAGTCGGATAAATACCGGGACCCGCTGCGCCCATCTCGTTTCCCGGACGCGGTGCCGCAGCCGTAACTCCCAGAGACATATCCGCATCTTTTGCATCAGCAATGATGAAATCCGTTGGCTTATATTTGCCACCAATAATCCTTGCCAATTTGGTATCGAGTTTTTTTGTCATATTCGTTTTAGGTGAGTTCACGAGGCAAACCTACCGGTAACTCGCCTGCCAGATGAAGGGATGCTGATGTAAAACAGAGACGGCTCAGACTTTCGTCCGATGATAGGCGTCCTGCAAACCGTCACGAGCCATGTCCCCCACCTCAAATTTCCTGGTTCGTGGGCAGCATCACAAGATCTCGGATCGTGATGTGACGTGGCGTGTTGAGCATGAACATCACCGCATCAGCAACATCTTCAGATCGCATACCGCGACCCGCAGCAACCTCTGTCTCGATGCTCGCATCGCCATTCACCACACCCCAAAGTTCATTGAGAACGATGCCCGGCGCGACGGCTCCCAGTCGCACCCCACTACCAATCAACTGTTGCCTGGTTCCGTGGACGAACGCCTGCACCGCGTGCTTCGTTGCTGAATAAATCGGTTCCCATGCGATGACCTGATGCCCGGATACCGAACTCGTGACGATGATGTCACCGGCACCTTCACTGATGAAGTGGGGCAGCACCGCGTGCACAGAGTGCATGACACCCAGCACATTGGTCCGCCCGATCGCGTCGACACGAGCCGCATCGACTTCCCAGCCCTTTTCTGGCAGGTAGAGACCAGCGTTGGCCAGCAGCACATCAAGCCGGCCAAAAATATTTTGGGCCCGGTCGACGGCGGATTTTGCAGTTAGCGGGTCCGCAATGTCTCCTACGACAAGCTCCGGAGCGTGGGTAAACTCCGGTGCCACGCGCTCGAGTCGGGTGAGATCACGGCCAACGATCACGAGCCGCGTTCCGGCGCGGTCTAACGCGAGAGCGCAGGCCAGTCCGATACCGGAACTGGCCCCGGTCACAATTGCTACGGGGTTGGTAATGCTCATCTATGCTCCTTTAATCGACATTGAGTGCATTTCGACGATAAGCCTCATCGGGCCGTTGATCAATCCGATTCACCTGTTGGGGTTGCAGAAAACGGGGCCCGCCTGCGGCCAGGGACCCGTGCAGAATGCGAGCGTTCTTTACGGCCATCTCGGTGAGTTGCAAAGCATCGCGGGGGGAGTCAGAAACTACGAAAAGTCCGTGATTCGCGAGGTAAATGATCTTGGGCGCCACGCCTTCTTCGGCCATGAAAGTGGTCACGGCTTCGCGTACGGCTAGCGCCAGCGGCACGCCTGGATCGGTATACGGAACTAGCACCTGACGACGACCGAGCATCACGATCGCATCGGGGTAAAGGGAGCCCTCGACGAGAAGGTGCGCATTGGAGGAGCATGTGAGCATATTCACTGCCGTGGGGTGGGTATGACTGATGACCTGCGCAGGGGTGATCTCGTAAAGCACCGCATGCAGGATCGCCTCGACAGAAGGTATTTTTGAGGTCTGAGAACGCAACGATGCTTGATATGTGGCCTTCGTCCGGTCGTCGAAAGATTCGCCGTCGAGCAAAGTGAGAATGGTGGGGATATCTACATCAACGAAATCGTCGTCGTTCATGGTGGCCAGTGCGCACCCGCTTGCCTTGATTGCCATGGTGTGATCGTCGAGTCTCATTGACACGTTTCCTTCTGCGCTGAGCACCAAGTCTCGATGTGGTTCTCCGAGCGCATGGCACAGATCTAGAAGAGCATCGCGTTTATTCATGTCAGTTTTCCTTTTGTTGGGCGTGAGTCACGGCTCGCGCCTGGTCCATGGTGTCAAACACACCGGCGCTCACCGCCTGGACGCAGATATTGCCGATGCTCGTAGCCTCTGGGTGACCCACTCTGACAGGTAGGTCTGTTGCCTGTTCGGTGAGCGCCACCAGCTGTTCGATGCGAGAACCGCCACCGATCATGATGATCTCCCGAAGTGGAGTGCCGGTGATCTCCTTCGCGCGCGCAATCGTCCGAGCAAATGATTCGGCAAGGCTCTCCAGAATCAATCGGACGACCTGCGGGCGAGTCAGTTCGGTGTTTTCGTGACTGCGGCGGTAGAGATCGACAATTTCGGTGGGCATGTCGCGGGTGCCAATGAGCTCCGGCGCTCCACAATCGATTGTTCCTTCCACACGTGCCGACTCACTTTCCGCCGCCACGAGCAGGTGCGTACGCAGACTCGATGTGTCCGTTGATGTGTCAACTTTGCTGCTCCCGTTCGCACCGGCATCGGCGACCACCCAAATGCGCAGGCACTCCTCGAGTAGCCAGGTTCCACTGAGATTGCGGATCAGCAGTGACGATCCATCGGCCGCGACCTCATTGGTGAAGCCAGCCTGCTCAGCTTCTTTAGTCAATACGGCTGTTTCGTTCATGCGGCCAACCAGCGCCCACGTGCCGCACGAGACCACGGCCGCATCCGAGCTCACTGATGTGACCGCTGCGAAGGCGCTTGCCGTGTCATGTGCCGGCGCTCGGTAAACGGGGATGGGGTTACGTGCACCGATGCGTTCGGTGACGGTTGCGAGGGTGGGGCCTGCCAAGGATCCGGTCTCAACAATGTTGGCAACGACAGTGCCGGGAATCCCCCAGCGCTCCATGAGGTCCCCTGCCCATTCGTGGTTGGTCCAGTCAAGTAGGCCTGTGGTGGATGCGATGGTCCGCTCGGCACCCCGCACTCCGGTAAGCCACAGGGTCCACAAATCTGGCGTCAACAGTGCGGTCACCCCTGGTTGCAGAAGACCAAGGCGCGCATCGCGGATGAATTGGAAACAAGTGTTGATGGGAAGTTCGGTGATTCCCGTGCGCGCGTATGCCTCAGATGAAGACACCATTTCATTGGCTAGTTCGACAACCGAATCCTCCGCGGCCCGATAATGACGTACTGGTGCGACGAGGGAGTTGCTCGCGTCAACAATTCCGTAGTCGACACCCCAAGAATCAACAGCGATGCCGGCAAGGGTGGACCCGCATTGCGCGACACGCGTACAGGCGTGGGCGAGACCTGTAAGTGTCTCCTCAAACAAGTACTCGACATCCCAGCACAACACGCCGTCAATAATGATCGGGGTGTTCGCAAACCGATGAACCTCGTCGAGGGTGAAGCCATCGGGTCCGAACGTTCCAAGGGCCACTCGCCCGCTCGTGGCTCCGAGGTCAACCGCGGCAAAACTGCTCTTTGTCATATGGCGGTGTAGCCGCCATCAATCACGATGGACTGACCGGTGAGATACGAGGACTCCGACGATGCGAGGTAGGTGAGCGCACCGACCAGATCGGCTGGCTCACCCATGCGCCCCATGGGGATTAGCGAAGTCCATTGTGCTGCAAGCTCGGGGTTCGCATCCATGAATTGGCGGGTCATGTCGGAAAGCGTGTAGCCCGGTTCAAGCGCATTGACGCGGATGCCCGAGGGCGCCCATTCCACTGCAAGGGATTTCGCCAGCATACTTACCGCAGCCTTGGATGAGTTGTAGGAAGCTTGGAATTGCGGGATGTTCACGACCCGGCCCGACATCGACGAGACGAAGATGACTGAACCGTGCCGGCCCTCTGCGAGCAGGCGCCGAGCGAAGGATTGCGCTGCATAAAAAGTCCCGCTCAAGTTGATCTCGAGGACTCGTTGCCAGTCCGCAGAGGTGACCTCCGTGCTGTCACCCCAAATGGTGATACCGGCAGAAGTGATCAGAAGATCAGCGGTGCCCAGCTGCTGTTGCAGGTGCTCCACTGCTGCTTCGACCGCTTTGGCATCTCGGACGTCAGCGATCACGCCGGCGGCAACAACGCCAGTCTCTTTGGCGAGATTCGCGGCCGAGTCGGACACCTCTGGGAGCAGGTCGATCAGTCCAATGGAAGCACCGCACTTAGCCAGAGCGCCTGCCATGGCGAGTCCGATACCGCGGGCGCCTCCAGTCACGATGGCGGTCGAGCCACTCAGGTCAGGCATAGTTCCTCGTCTCATTTAGTAGATGTGGATACAGATGTGGATGCTGAACAAGTGTCAATTCGCGCAGGATATCGGCTGTGTTAGCGACACACACGGTAATCATCGCAACTCCACCAACTCGCGATACGGGTCCAATCGAACATCATTCGTGTCAAGCTCGGTGACGATCACATCTATCTCGGATAGGTCAACTGAACGTACTGCTGAACGTTGCGAAAGTTTGGTGGCGTCTATTGCCAGAATCACACGATCGGATGCGTTCGCGAGCGCCTGCTTCATGCCGACCTCCTCAATTGTTGGTTCCATGGTCCCGGTGTCGGGATCCAGTGCCGTGGTCGACAAGATGCAACACGAGAGCGTGAATCGCTCGATCGTTTGTTGCGCAACTATGCCAACCAGACTTCCGGTGCGCGGATCGAGCTCGCCGCCGGACAAGATGATCTGGACCTTCGACGTATTCTGTAACGCTTGAAATGTCTGGACTCCGTACGTGACAACGAGGGGCGGTGGGACATCTGGCATGGCTTCCGCCAGGCAATAAACAGTGCTCGATGCGTCCAGACCAATCGAGTCGTGCTCTCGGAGGAGTGGTTGCAGTTTTTCTGCGATGCGGCGTTTGGCCGTCAGCGCTCGTGACTGTCGCACAGTAAATTCCGCCGTGCCCACATAGATCGCACCGCCGCGCACGAGTCGTGCGCGTCCAGATCGTTCAAGTGTTTTTAGGGCGCGGCGGATGGTCATCGGGTGCACGCCGAACCGCTTGGCCGCGTCCTCAATCCCCACGCGATTCTCCTCGCGCAGCGTCGAGAGCAGTAATTCCTGACGCTCCTCGGCGGCAAGGGATCCTTCGATGGCCATGGGTCTCCTAGTTGCCAGTATTGTTATACCTTGTTAATCTAACATCTTATTACATTGTTACAACATTGGGAGTCATTGTGAAGTCGTCTACTATCGCCGACCTACTAGGCCGATCGAATCGGCTCGGCTCCGATCCGCGCAACACCAACTACGCCGGTGGCAATACCTCAGCCTGCGGTGAGGTCGTCGACCCCGTCACGGGAACACCGATCGAAGTCATGTGGGTTAAGGGATCCGGCGGAGACCTCGGGACACTCACCGAATCTGGTCTTTGCGTCCTACGCGTTGATCGGATGCGAGGACTGGTAGACGTATTTCCAGGCGAGGAGCACGACGACGATATGGTCGCGGCCTTTAACTACTGCCTACATGGCACCGGCGGGGCAGCCCCATCTATCGACACGGCAATGCACGCACTGATCGGACTCGCACATGTGGATCACCTCCACCCCGACTCTGGTATCGCTCTTGCCACTGCCGCTGATGGCCCAGAACTCACCCGGCGATGTTTCGGTGACACCGTCGTATGGGTGCCATGGCGCCGACCGGGCTTTGCGCTCGCGCTAGATATTGCCGAGATCCAACGCAGCAACCCGCAGGCGATCGGCTGCATTTTGGGCGGACATGGCATCACTGCTTGGGGCGATACATCCCAGGAGTGCGAGGCAAACTCTGATCGCATCATCCGCACCGCAGAGCGATTTATCAGCGAAAATGGCCGCCTCGACCCTTTTGGTCCTGTGATACCAGGGTACGAACCCTTGCCCGAGGACGAACGCTACGCACTTGCAGCCCGCCTAGCACCCGTCATCCGCGGTATAGCTTCACGCGATCGACGTATGGTCGGACACTTGACGGACAGCAGTGTCGTTCTTGACTTCCTCTCACGCGAACGTCACCGTGAACTCGCCGCTCTCGGTACTTCGTGCCCGGATCATTTCCTGCGCACGAAGGTGCGACCGATGGTGCTCGATCTCCCACCATCATCACCCGTAGCAGAGATTGAGGCTCGACTTCACGAACTGCACGAGGAGTACCGGACTGAGTATGCGGCTTACTACACGCGGTGGGCTACGCCTAACAGCCCGCCCATGCGCGGTGCAGATCCTGCCATCGTCCTCGTCCCTGGGGTTGGCATGTTTTCCTTCGGCGCCAACAAACAGACCTCCCGAGTCGCGGGAGAATTCTACGTCAACGCCATCAACGTTATGCACGGCGCCGAAGCGCTCTCCACCTACGATCCCATTTCCGAGCAGGAGAAGTTCCGCATTGAGTACTGGGCTTTGGAAGAGGCGAAACTGCAACGGATGCCCGCACCAAAACGACATTCTGGCCGCGTCGCACTTGTCACGGGTGGGGGCAGCGGGATTGGTAAAGCGACCGCCGAAACACTCGTCCGCGATGGAGCCGTGGTTGTCATTGCCGATCGCAATATCGAGGCCGCGCGCGCCGTCGCCGAGCAACTCGGTGGCCCTGACGTAGCGGTCGCGGTGGAGGCTGATGTGACAGATGAAGTCGCGGTGCACATCTTGGTCGCTGCTGCTGCGTTGGCCTTTGGTGGCGTTGATCTGGTCGTGAACAACGCGGGGCTGTCCGTGAGTCAGCCCCTACTCGATACCACGATCCACGACTGGGACTTGCAACACGATGTAATGGCTCGCGGGTCCTTCCTCGTTTCACGCGAGTGCGCGAGAGTGATGATCGCGCAGAAAATGGGTGGCGACATTATCTACATCTCGAGTAAGAACGCTGTCCTTGCGGGCCCCTCGAACATTGCCTACAGCGCAGCCAAAGCGAATCAGTCGCATCAGGTGCGACTGCTCGCTGTCGAGTTGGGCGAGTACGGCGTCCGCGTAAACGGCGTTGCCCCAGACGGAGTTGTTCAAGGGTCTGGAATATTCACAGGGGGTTGGGGGGCAAATCGGGCGGCGGTCTACGGAGTGGAGGAAAAAGACCTCGGCGTTTTCTATGCCCAGCGCACTATATTAAAGCGTGAAGTCCTGCCGGCAGATGTTGCTGCTGTAGTGAGCACGCTTGCCTCAGATGAGTTCTCACGCACCACAGGCTTGATCGTTCCCGTGGACTCCGGGGTTGCCGCAGCGTTCCAGCGCTAGGAAAGCCCAAATCCGCTCAGTAAGGGCGCAGTCGAACCATCGAAGGGTCGAGTTGATCAACGCTGGTGACACCCATGAGTTGCAGGGTGGTCTTGATCTCTTTAGAGAGGATGTCCACCACTCGTTGCACCCCACCCTGACCGCCCGCCATCAATCCATATAGATAAGCGCGGCCCACGAGCGTTCCCGTGGCTCCGAGTGCGAGGGCTGCAACGATGTCAGTACCGCTCATAATACCGCCGTCGATATACACCTCCGTGCGGTCTCCTACCGCCTCGACAACACTGGGAAGTAACTCAAGAGGGACGTTCCCTTTGTCAATCTGACGGCCGCCATGGTTGCTAAGCACGATCGCATCGACACCCAGATCGGCAAGGACCTGTGCATCTTCCAACGCCTGCACACCTTTTACCATCACCGCGCCATCCCAATTGTCACGGATCCACTTGATGTCCTCGGAAGTTATACCGGGATCAAAAACCCGCGTCAGAAGATCGCCGACGGTGCCGCCAGTAGTGGAGAGCGAAGCGAAAGTTAGTGGCTCAGTTGTCAACACATTCGCCCACCACTTGGGATGGCGGGACATGTCCAGAATCGTTCGGAGGGTGAGTTGCGGGGGGATCGTGAGACCATTGCGAACCTCACGCCAACGAATACCACCCACCGCCGTGTCCACCGTAAGAATCAATGAGTCATAGCCGCTCTCCTTCGCGCGCCGCATCAGCTCCACGGCTTGCGATCGATCACGTGATACATATAGTTGGAACCATCGACGCACCTCGGGCGTCGCAGTTGCCAAGCCCTCGATGCTCGTCGTGCCCAATGTCGACAGCGCATAGGCGATACCCGCCCGCTCCGCAACGGCCGCAACGGCTGGTTCACCTGCGTGATGCATCATGCGGGTGAACCCGGTCGGGGCGAATACGAAAGGCAATGCGTTTGTCTTGCCAAGAATCGTGGTCGACAGATCAACATCAGCAACATTGCGCATAATGCGCGGCGTGAACTCGACCCGTCGGTATGCGTCACGACTACGGTCCAAGCTGCTCTCAGACATCGAGCCACCGTCGGTGTAGTCGAAGACCGACTTCGGGGTAGACCGCCTGGCCATTTCGCGCACATCCCACACGCTCGCGCAGCGCTCCAACCTGCGCTGAAGACGGGATTTGCTTCGATCCGGCTTTCCGATCAGTGGAAGAATCTCCGACGGCCTCGGTAGGCGTCTACTCTTCACTCAATGCTCCACTTCATCAGCCTGGCCAGATCACATCAAGAGCAAATATGAATCTCTTAATAGCAGGCAGCGTATAACATCGAAAACGCCTCCGGTGGCGCATGTATTGGTTCTTACACGCCTGCCGCCATCAATGAAGATACTAGGAAATCTTGTGGAGCACGAAATTAGTGGCTGGCCACGTACACAGAATTGGCTGACTCTCCGCCGGTGAGTGGATTAGGGAAACTCACAACGTGCGTGGATACCTCAGCGAAGACGCCGGACAAGACCCCAAGAAACTCCTGATCCGGCGGGTCGTCTGACCAGAGCGCGAATACACCGCTCGCTTTGAGGTGTCGCCGCATGGATTGCAGACCCTCCCGTAAGTAGAACGACGAATGACTTTGGTGCAGCACGTGTCGCGGAGTGTGATCAATGTCCAACAGAATAGCGTCGTAATGATCTGGTCGGCCCGCGCCGAAGCCCACCGGACCATCAACAAGTGCGAAGAAGTCACCCTCTAACAGGTGGGTTCGCGAATCAGTTGCGAGCCCTGCCGTATCGGGCAAGAGTTCGCGCTGATGCCAGTTGATTACTGGAGCGATAGCGTCAACGACGGTTAGGGTCTGGACTCGGGGATCGGCCAATGCAGCGACAGCGGTGTATCCCAATCCCAGACCGCCCACCAGCACATCAATGCGGTCGCCAGTTACTTGTGCAAGTCCAATCCGGGCAAGCTCGATCTCAGCAACAGTGAACAGGCTGGACATGAGGAACTCCTCCCCCAATTTCACTTCATAGACGTCGACCCCCAACGTCGGGTCTACTCGGCGTCGTAGGGAGATCTCTCCTCGGGCAGTGTCCTGCCAATCGATCTCTTCAAAGCGCAGAGCCATCGCAATTCCTTGTCCCTCATGATCAACCCGCGGGTCAGCACGCAAGTGACGAGCTGAGTTTCCTTAATATAGCTTGATCAAAACACGTAAGCACTCACTCACCGACGTCGAGGCAAGTATCTACCTCGTTTCGCCCGAACCTGGTCAAGGCAACCAGTCATCGACCGCCTACGGTCAGGGTATGCGGTTACTTCAGGGTTTCGTCAGGGCTGCACATCCATTGCCCACGATCGCCGTCTCGCTGGTCATCACCGCATTTGCGTGGAGTCTTGGTTGGACCGGTTGGCCACTGGTCACCGTATTCGCAGCGATTCTCATTGGCCAGTTATCGGTTGGTTGGAGCAACGACGCCTTCGACGCTTCCTTAGATGCCCGCGTGGGGCGCACAAGTAAACCAACGGTGGCCTTGAACGTGTCAGCCCGCGCACTATGGATCGCCGCAGCTTGCGCACTGCTCATTGCAATCCTGCTCAGTTGGGCAGTCGCGGGTTGGTTAGGTGGTTCATTCCACGTATTCGCGATCCTGATGGCTTGGCTCTACAACATTCGCCTCTCCCGCACCGTGTGGTCCTGGCTCCCGTACGCGTTGGCTTTTGGCGTGATGCCAGCCTTCCTTTCTTTTGGATTTAACGATGAGCCTCCGACCGTTTGGGCTGTAGCCGTGTTCGCAATCATCGGAGTGAGCGCCCATCTGGCAAACGCATTGCCAGATGCCGACTCTGATGCTGGCGCAGGCGTTGGTGGACTCGTGGTTCGTTTAGGGATCCGCCGATCCGTGCTTTTGTGTTGGCTCCTACTCGCACTGGGCAGTGGCGTTTTGGTTGTCGTCAGCTTCTCCGCGAGCATCTGGCTGGCACTGATCATTGCCGGTGCATTCGTTTCAGCCGTGATCCTGGGCTCGCGTTGGAACCACCGAGCCGGAATGTTTCATGTGCTGATCGCAATGGTGGGTATTGACGTTGCCGCATTGGTATTTGTTACCGCAATCGGCTAGGCGGCTAAGGAGTCCACTATCCGGTTGAAGACTCGTGGCATCGCCCGCGCCACGGGAACGATCATGGGTCGCAGTCCGCGACGAGAGGACGCCCACAGTAATCCACCGGTCATTAAACGGTAGGACCTTGTCACTTTCTGCCACTCGTGCTCATAGCGCTCTGGTTCGTCCGTGAGAACTGCGTTCACTGCTGCTTCCGCCTCGGCAAAGCCCAACCGTAAACCTTCGCCGGTCAGTGCATCGATGTAACCGGATGCATCACCCACCAAAAGTGCCCGATCGGCCGAACGCGCACTCACCCGTTGAAGCAGTGGGCCAGCTCCGCGCAGATCACTCACCCGTGGTGCCGAGTCAAGTCGCGCAGCAAGCCCGGGAACCCGTGCAATCGAATCATCAAGGTTGAGCACAGATCGACCAAGAACGGCAACGCCAACAGTATCGGCGCTAACCGGTGTGACATAGATTTCAGAATCTTCCAGCCAGTACACCTCAACTAAATCGCTCCAGGGCGTGACACCAAAGTGTTGGCGGATACCGAAACGTTGCGAGCCGAATGCAACCTCCCCCAGGCCAAGGAGTCTTCGAACATTCGAGTGCAATCCGTCGGCGCCGACGAGGTAACGGGCGCGCAGCCCGCCCGCTTCTATCCAGCCATCACCTTGAGAGATCGAATCCACTCGACCGGTGATCATTTCGACTCCAAGCTCTTGTGACCGCTCTAGTAGCGCGGTATGCAGGGCAAGGCGCCGCACTCCTCGACCTGGCCCCGATCGGAACCGTGCCTGGGCAACTCTTCCTTTGGAGATGTAACGGATTCCATGAAAGTCTTGCCCGATCGGATCAACGCCAACTGCGCGTAACCGCGACAGTGCATCTGGCATTAAACCCTCACCGCAGGCTTTATCGATCGGTCCAGAGCGTTGTTCAACCACAGCGACATCAAGACCACTGAGCCGCGCGAGGACAGCAGTCATCAACCCGACCGGTCCACCTCCTGCAACAATTAGGTCAATCATTTGGGAAGTGTCCCAAGTGCCGCGTTCTCAACCCGAAGTCGCACGGCAAGCAGTGGCAGATTCAATGCGGTGAACACGATCGCGGTGACCCAGGCGAAGCCGACCATGGGCAGCGCTATTCCCTCAATCACAACGGCAACGTAGTTCGGGTGGCTTAGCCAACGGTAGGGGCCGCCTGTAACGCGTGGAAGTCCAGGAACAATCACGACGAGCGTATTCCACCTCTGACCCAGAGTTGTAATGCACCACCAGCGAAGTGCTTGCGAGGCAAGGACCAACGCACACATGGTCCATGCGAAAGCAGGATTGATTGGTTTTTGCCACACCCACACTTCAACAAGTGAACCAACAAGCAGAAACACGTGCAGAGCTACCATGTATGGGTAATGGGACCGACCAAATTCAACACCCCCGTGCTGCGCGCTCCAACGAAGGTTTCTTTTTGACACGACGAGTTCGACGACTCGCTCCACGGCGACGAGTGCAATCAGGATAGTGAAAAGGACTATTCCCGTCATTGGATCACCATTGCAGTAAAACTAGTTCAGCGCAGAAGCCTGGACCCATAGCAGTCAGCATCCCGGGAGTTCCTGGTTCGGGGACTAACCCGCCCGAACCATAAACAGTGTCGCATAAAACATGCAGAACCGAAGCGGAGGACAGGTTTCCGATCGCTGCAAGGCTGCGCCAAGTAACGTCGAGCTGCCCGTCATGCAGGTCAAGCGCCGACTCCATCGCTTCAAGCACTCGAGGTCCACCCGGGTGACACACCCAGCGCTTGATGTCGGCGATCTTCAGGTCGTGGTCACCGAGAAAGTCACTCACGTCATCCCCGAGGTATTGGTTAATAATGTCGGCAACACCGGCTGAAAGCACAATGCGAAAACCACTTCCCCCAATATCCCAGCCCATGGTTCGTTCTGTGTCGGGGTACAACCGACTGCGAGAAGCCACAACTCTGGGTCCGGTAATCCCCATGCGGGCCGCCCGGTTCGCGCCCACCATGACAACGGCTGCGGCCCCGTCACCAAACAAGCCACTTGCCACGATATTTGGCATTGACACGTCATCGCGTTGCACAGTTAGCGAACACAACTCAACTGACAGTAAAACCGCTACGTCATCAGGATGACCCACCAGGTAGTCGTGCAGCCGTGCAATGCCAGCAGCGCCTGCAACACATCCAAGCCCGAATATTGGCATCCGCTTTACATCTTCACGTAGCCCGAGCCTTGGGACAAGCCTCGCTTCAAGAGATGGTGCAGCAATACCCGTAACTGATGTTGACATGATCATGTCCACGTCAGTGGCCTCCAAGTTCGCGGCGGCCAGCGCCCCTGCGATAGCGGAAGCACCCAAATCAAGTCCAACCCGAATGAACTGGTCATTAGCTGCACCGAAGTCGGCAAGAGTGGCGTAATCCTTCAGAGGGATCGCGAGGTTTCGATGCTTCACCCCGGTAGCGATATGGATGCGTTCGATGATTTGTTGATGAGCCCCTCCCGGAGACACCAGGGCGGTGAACGACTCGATGATTTCCTCCTGCGGATACCCGTAAGGTGCGACTACAGCGCGTGCACCGGCAATGAGGCTCATTGAGTTATCGTAGATGCCAATCGCCGGTGGCGAAAGACGAACTCGATGCCCGACCGCGTGGCTGTGGAGACAATGACCCATCTGCCTCTGGAAACGTGCAGACTTCGACTTTGATTTCGTGTAAAACCACTAATTCATCCTGCGCATCCGCGGGTCATCTACAGGCGTTGTTCATTTTCACTGGTAACCTCCACCCCGTCATGTGATCCTGGGTGTGCGCCCGTATCAACAGGGGGGACTTTGGATTCACAACCGGCCCAGTCCCCGCATATTCTCGACGGAGGCATGGGACATCTCCTGCGGCGCAAAGGTGTACTGGTTAGCGGTGCAATCGGGTCGATGGAACGTTTCCTTAATGTTGCTTTGGCTAACCGAAATCAAAAAGAAACTGTTCGCGAATCTCACCTCGAGTTTCTGCGTGCTGGTGCAAATGTCATCACCACCAACAACTACGCCTGCGTACCTTCCGCGCTCGCGCTGAGCCCCAATTCTTCTCCACAACTCATTACGGATCTCATCGATGCCGCAGGACAAATAGCGCGACAGGCCTGCCAACTCTATGTTCAAGAACTACCGCTGAATTCCACTGTGCCGATGGTGGCGGGATGTGTACCGCCACTACACGAAAGCTATCGTCCAGACCGTGTGGGAAGCGAGAGTGAACTGACGGGTGAATACGCTCACATAGTTGAGGCTATCGCGCCGCATGCGGACTTATTGCTGTGCGAGACCATGAGTTCTGTTCGTGAAGGCAAATTAGCAGCGCAAGCCGCGAATCGGGCCGGTATCCCCGTCTGGATTGCTTGGACCCTTGCTGAAAACTCAAACGGCACACTTCGTAGTGGTGAGTCGGTTACGGAGGCAGTGGCTGCGGTCAGGTCATACGAAAATGTGCAGGCAATGCTGTTCAATTGCTCGTCTACTGCTTCCATTTCGGCAGCGTTGCCCCTACTTCGCGAAGCTGCACCAAGTAGCGTGCTACTGGGTGGTTACGCGAATGGTTTCCATACAGTCAAAGCATCCGGTGGTGGTAGGGAAGATTCTTCGGGCGGCCAGTCCGAATATGACGGCGCTTCGACACCAGAAGCGTACGCGGAACAAGCCCAACTGTGGGCAGAGCAAGGTGTAGAAATCATCGGTGGCTGCTGCGGAATCTTTCCCGAACATATCCACGCAATCGAGTGTAAAATTCGCCACGGCTAAACCACGCGCACTCTTTCGAGTGCGAAGTCATTCTGGGTTGACCGCGAACGGTAGAGGAAGTGACCGACCTAGTTCTCGGCACGGGGCTCAGCAATTAGTTGATCGACCGAAGAATTTCTTGTGCCTGGGCTGGAGTTGGATAGGAAGATTGGGTACCTCGTCTCGTGACGCTATCGGACGCGCAAGCACAGCCTAAGGCGATCGCCTTTTCTTCGATCAGATTGGCAGCCAATCCCACTGCAAAAGCTCCAACAAACGCATCCCCCGCACCGGTTGTATCGATGGCATTAACCTGCGGTGCGGCTACTCTTCGGATCTCACCATCGCGTGTCGTAAAAGCTGCGCCTTTTTCCCCAAGAGTCACCACAAAACGAGCCTTCAGAGTTGCCGATAGTTCAAGAATGTTTTCATCACTTGTTGGTCCCAAACCTTGAGGATGCATTCCCGCAAACTCACTTTCATTAGGAATAATCCAATCGCTGACTGCAATTAAGTCAGGCGAAATCGAGGCAAACGGAGCTGGATTCAGGATTGTGATCGCACCGAAATCCTGGGCCTTTTTAAACGCGGCAATAGTTACTTCTTGGGGGATCTCAAGTTGACCAATGACGATTTGATAATTTTCTAGATGCTCAAGCGCAGATATAGCGCCGGCGGGAGTCATTGCGTCATTAGCTCCCGCGACACAGATAATCCGGTTTGTTCCATCGGGTTCAACCCAAATTGGAGCAACACCACTAGCGCCGTGGGCTCGAGAAATACCGGATGTATCTATTCCTTCCTCTTGGAAGTTTGCGAGGGTGCTGTCTCCAAATAAATCGTCACCAAGAGTGTTAACCATCGAGACCGTTGCACCTAAACGCCTTGCCATCACCGCTTGGTTTGCTCCCTTTCCTCCAAACCCGAGGGCAAAGGAATCACCACTTACTGTTTCACCTGCCTGAGGAATTTTGCTTGTGTAGGCAACCATGTCCATCATCGTGCTGCCTACAACTACCACGTGTTGCTGCACCGACATCGAAGACTCCTAGCGACAAGTAGAAACAAAAAACCTCTGGACATAATGTACTCCAAACAGGTATGCTCAGTCTCATCATTTATGCGACCACCCGCAGTGTTGGGTGCCTTCTAACGA
>FLOH01000649.1_pt1 | contig 67112 bp, 59 predicted proteins | sample 756751 | NCBI WGS metagenome assembly FLOH01 (sample SAMEA4026879, study PRJEB14308) | marine metagenome | biome: coastal water; material: water | depth 74 m
TACGCTTGCATATGATCAAGGCCTTTAGGTAGAATGTGCAGATATCCAAGCTCAACATAGTCAGCCGAAACCTGCAGTGTGCTGCGCGGGATCACTTTCTCATCCAGACGGTACTCGGGACTCAATTCCCCTTTCACCAGCCAGTGGGTGGTTTTTTCAACCTGCCCTTCTGATATAAAACTCACTACCGCATCACCAAAACTTTGATCGTATGACCACACTGCAGTAGTCGCTGACGTGGGAATTTTTGAGCTGAATTCAATCACAGATTGACGCGACTTTCGCACATCGCCGACCTCCGGAACCTGAATCGAAACGTATGACCAGTTGACGGGTTGCCCGGAAAACTGAAGATTCAAGCCCTGTTTATACTCCGGCTCGAACAAGGCGAATTTCGAAACGAGTTCTTCAGGTGATAATTCTCTTAACTCACGGTAGAATTCAACCTGAGGTGCGTCATCGGTATTTTCATGCTGAGCACCAATTTTAGCCAGCAAAGCTTCTGCGTTGGTTTGAACTTGTAAAAGTATCGACCCACTTTGCTCAAAAGTGATACTAATAATTGCTGGCCTCTGTTGATGCGCCTGAAGCGGCAGCACTATAAAGCACATCAACATAAGTAACATTAATCGAGTATAACGATGCATAAAATTATCCGCTGTATAGGTTTCATTCTGGTGTTTTCATCCTCTGCGTCAACCGCTCATGACTTCTGGATGGAGGCGAATCCATTTTATACTGAAATCGGAAAAACTGTCGAATTCTCTATTTTCGTGGGCAATGAATTTGTCGGTGACAGCCTGCCCAATATCCCAAACTGGTATTCAGATTTCACACGTTTTGTCGATGACAGACGAGTCCCCATTGAAGGAGAACTGGGCAGTGACCCTGCAGGACATTTCAAACCCGAAAAAAATGGGACACACCTGATCGGATATCAAAGTGACTGGACCAATGTAACCATAGACCCTGACACCTTTTTAAAGTATCTCAAAATGGAAGGACTCGATCATGCAATCAAATATCGTGAAACACATAACCTGACGCAAAAGCCTGGCAGAGAGGATTATATTCGCCATGTGAAAACTCTGGTGCAATCAGGATCCAGTTTTGAAAAGGATGATTACTCGAAGGCTTTCGGCTATGAGCTGGAAATCATTCCACTAAGCAATCCTTACAAACATAAACTGAATGACTCAATCAGCTTTGAAGTAATTTACCAGGGTGAGCCTGCATCGGAGCTGCTGCTCATCGCTTTCAGCAGAAACAATCCACTCAAAGCTCAGGAAATCAGGACATCTAATGAGGGCAAAGCGACGATAAAACTGGATGATACAGGGGCATGGCTAGTGAAAGCGGTGAAAATAATTAAGGTTACAGAAGACGATGCGGATTGGCAGAGTCACTGGGCCAGCCTTACGTTTGAAGTCAGAAATCAGTAAAACAATATAGTTATGAAAAAAATGCAATTTTCATTAAGCATATCTGCCGAAAAATATCTGAGCTACTACCAGGGCTCGGCAAGATTTGTTGCGGTACAGGCGGAAGATGGACGCAGTCTGAAATTTCCGGCTTCTTCGTTACAGCGGTTTATCCAGCACACGGGCATTCAGGGAAGGTTTGAAATTACTTTTGATGATAATAACAAACTGGTGAGCTTAAACAGAATTTGAGCGGCATAAATCAAATGAAGTTAATTCAGCTGCTCAGTTGAAGTTTCATCAACTCATCAATAGGGAGTGGCTTACTGAACAGATACCCCTGATACAGCTCACAGCCATGATTCAGTAGAAACTCATACTGCTCTCTCGTCTCAACACCTTCCGCAACTATGCGCAATTTTAAACTATTGGCCATTGCAATGATGGTGATGACAAGCTCAGCCTCGCTCTCATTTAATTCAATATTTTTAACAAAACTTCGATCAATCTTGATCTCTGCAAAAGGTAATTCTTTAAGGTACTGCAAAGACGAATATCCCGTACCGAAATCATCGATTGAAAATTCAATACCCAGCTTTTGCAACGCTAACATTTTATCCAGACTGTCTTCAATCTTACCGATCATGATACTTTCAGTCACTTCAAGCGTGATCAAATACGGATTAACTCCTGTACGTTTGATCAATTTTTTTATTTCCTGAACAAAATCATCTTCATACATCTGACGAACACTGACATTCAAAGAAAGTCGACAGTTGCCAGGTAAAACTGTTTTTGTGAGTGCATTAAAATCCTCAAATGCTTTTCGTATGATCCACAGCCCCATTGGCGCAATCAAACCACTGGCCTCTGCTACATAAATAAAATCATCAGGAGGAATCATACCTTTCACCGGATGGTTCCAACGCACCAGCGCTTCCAGACCAGTGATCACCCCTTCAATATTGACCTGAGGTTGGTAATGTATGACCAGATTGTCATGCATCAACGCATCACGTAACTCCTTTTCGATACTGACTCTTTTATTGACCTGATTTTGCATATCCTGATGATAAAAACAGAATGTATCTCCCCCTTCCGATTTCGCCTGATACATAGCGGTATCAGCTTGCTTGAGTAATTCATCTGCAGAAGAACCCTGCTCTGGGAAAAAACTAATACCTATACTCGGCTTGACGAACAATTCCTGTCCATCTACCACAAATGGGCTGCTAAAACAGCTTCTGATCTTTTTTGCCAACTCACCCGCTTTAGTCTCGGCCTGAACCAGATTTTCTCCAAGGTCCGGCAGCAACACTAAGAATTCATCACCTCCGAGGCGGCCTACCGTATCTTCCTCACGAAACTCTGCAACTAATCGATTGCCCACCTGATGGATCAGGCGGTCACCTACCGGGTGCCCTAATGAATCATTTATGTTTTTAAAATTATCCAGATCCATAAAAAAAACTGCGCCGATATAATTGTTACGCTTTGCCCGCTTAATATTTTGTTCGAGCCTATCCATTAACAATACCCGATTGGGCAAGTTGGTGAGCGCGTCATGGAAGGCGATATGCTGAAGTTTTTCCTCTGCGACTTTGCGATTCATTAACAGATCACGAAACATGATCACCAGCGTGCCCAGCTCATCATCTCGCTTAACAAGGCTGGAACCAAAAGATATATCGCTGAGTTTATCGGCACTGCTGAGATCAGAAATTTCTCTTATTGTTTTTAATAACGGTCGCGTTAGCACCACATAAAATAGAATAAGAAAGAGAAACACCATTACAATACTGCGTACAAACCCAGAGATAAAAACAGCCTTGGCTCTATTGATAAAGTTATCACTGATTTTACCTGCATTGATTTCCACGCTGATGGAACCGACCGACTCTCCCGACACTTCTCTTAACAGAGGTAAAAATCGATAACTGTGCTCTTCAATAATAAATCGTGAAATGAAATCGAAGTCCATGAACTCCACCGGGAACCCGGCGAAAGCGAGAATATTTTGCTTATCATCATAGATGCTGATATTGGCCACAGACTCATACTCGATTAAACCATCGGCAATGGTTTGTGCATACCGAGCATCCAGTTCGTAGGCTGCCTCGATAGCTGCTGATCGAGCAGAGTTAATGATTTCACTAACATGATTATCGATGCGGTGCCTTTCATTTTTTAAATCAAAAAACACCTGTGACCCACTAATCATCAAGCCGATTATCAATGCCAGTAAAGCGGCATGTTTGGCCAGCCTGATATGTAACTTACTACTTTTCATATTAGGCCACCTCTAGGTAACTTTGGTCACAACCAAAGTCGCTGCACGGGGTAAGTAAATTACCGTTCATCTAACGGCATACTTCTGCTTTATTCCGTGCCACTCGGGGCTATGTTTAAGGCTACTGATAAACTGGTTTATGTCCGATTCCAGATTTTTATAATGTTGGGTAATTAATAGATGTCGCGTATAGGAAATCATAGGGATGGGAGAAATATAAATTTCAGACTCGATGCCTTTGGAACGTAACATGAAATTCAGAACTGAGGAAGAAACCGAGGTTATATCGATGCGCTCGCGCAACAGCAAATCCAGGCTCTGCTCTTCATTTCTCACATCTAGCCGGATGATATCACCCGATTTGAACGCATCTTCAAGCCCTTTGTAAAAGTGACCTGAAACACCTCCAAACACCAACCCTTTTAAAGAACTCTCATCCAGGTAATTGACCCTGTTAGGGTGTTTACCCTGAGCACGAGAAACAATTTCATTACGATCATAAATGATTTCATCACTCCACAGATATTTAGTTCTGTTTTTATCACCCATCCAGGACCAGTTCACGAATAGAACCATACCCGGCACATTATCACTCAGGTTTCTGTTTAAACGTTTTCGGGGAACAAGCTCGAGTTTAAAATGATAATCTTTCAACCCTTCATGAGTGCGGCTATAGTGGTTCAGTAAATCAATAAACTCATAACTAAGGCCGTGCTCTTCCTGTGTGATGAAGGGGGCATCTGAATAATAGGTCCATACTGTAATGTCATGCTGTGCATCGGCCACTGAAATTGTTGCGCAGAGCAGCCATAGCGATAGCCCTTTCAATAGAAAGCCAGTAAACCTCATCAGTGATTTTAATAAATGCGCCATTCTAGTAGTCTATTTTGCGTATTCAACAAGGCTTCAGCTGACATCGGCTTGATTACACTGCCAGCATATCTGAAAGTTAAAATCGTTCATCTCCCCACAGCTGGTACAAATCCACTCTTTACCCGAAGGCACCTTGCTTAGGTTGAGCTCAACCAGATCACGCGCCTTGCCCTCTTCTGAGTCATTCACCCAAAGCTCCGGCCAGGTATCAAAAGGAGCCAGGTCACCCGCACCACCTGCAGAAAACTCATTCTTGATGAGACACTCAATTCCCTCATCATACAGAATGTTTTTGATATGAAATACGATCAGACGATTTTCATGAGTGAAGACTTTTTTCATATCAGCTATCGCCCTCTCAAATTCTATTTAATGGATTAATCTTCAAAACGGAAATGCTTGGAAATAAATTCCAATATATTCCAGGTGCAGGTCATTCCTTTAGGAAAGGTCACCAGATCACCTCGGCCTAATTCAATCGGCTCACCACCATCAGGGGTCACAATGACTTTGCCTTCAAGAATATAACAAACTTCCTGACGATCATAAGTCCACGGGAATTCGGAAGGCTCTTTTTCCCACATCGGCCACTCTTCGACTCCGAGCACATCCAGTTTGCCCGGAGCCGGATTATGTTCGTAAAGAATTTCGGTAATCATTTCAAACCTCGGGAGAGTTTAATCTGTTCATAGGCTCCTTGATCTGTTGCGTTTTTGCTGTCGCATCCTTCATCATTTCTTCGGGTAACCCTTTAGACACTAACTTGTCAGGATGATGTTGCGACATCAAGCGTCGATAGGCTTTTTTAAGGTCGGCATCACTGACTTTGCTATCCACGCCCAGCATCAAATAAGCATCATTAATAGAAAGTGTTCGTTGCCCGCCTGAACGTTGAGAGCCTTGCCCAAAACCGGCTTTAAGCATTTCTTCGAGTCGACGTAGTTGCGTAACCGGGATTCCCAGCTTATCGCAGATATGTATTAAAACCTGTTCCTCTGCCTTATCAAGTACGCCATCGGCATAGGCTGCCTGCAACTGAATTTCGAGGAACATCTGCAACAGAGTACTGCGACGATGCACTTCTGTTTTGAATTGTTCCAGCACCTCATCGAGCGGAAAATCGTCCGATTTTCCCTCATTAAATAGTCGCTTGGCCGATTCTCGGACTTCTGTATCCAGACCCATCTGCGACATTACTGCCTGTGCCATCGCGATTTCGTCGGGCGTAACTCTGCCATCAGCTTTCGCAATATGCCCCATCACAGAAAACGTAGCGGTAAAAAATGCTGCCTGTACGCGCTCCTGCTGGCCGGGTTTAAATGCCGAGTCCGACATTACCGAACCTAAACCACGGTCGAAATTATGTCCTAATGCGATACCCGCGAGCGCCCCAAGTGGGCCACCCATCATAAAACCAAATGCGCCACCAAGCGCTTTACCCCACCAGGCCATAAGTATCCTTTCGATTCGTTATTAAAATGTGATTATTCAATCTGCTTACATCTGAGCGAAATGTTTTTTTAATTCATCTGCAGTTATACAGAACACTCCGTTACCACCATGTTCAAAATCGATCCATGACAGTGGTAAGGTCTCATATTTAGCCATCATCGCGGTTTGAGAGTTACCGACTTCAATCACCAGCAAACCATGATCACTCAGATAGTCCTGCGCCTGAACCAGCATTTTATCGACCAGCACCAGACCATCATCACCCGCTTCCAGTCCAAGACTAGGCTCAGATTTAAATTCATCGCTCAGGTTTGCCATATCTTCAGCATCGACATAAGGAGGGTTGGAAACGATTAGATCAAATTTCTGTGCGGGAATACTGTTGAACAAATCCGACTCATACAGAGTTAAATCATTCTCCAGGCCATGCTTGTCCAAATTTATTCTGGCCACTTCCAGAGCATCCAGTGAAATATCAGAAGCACTCACCTGCGCCTCAGGAAAGGCATACTGACAGGCAATCGCAATACAACCGCTGCCGGTGCATAAATCAAGGATCGAATCAACTCGCTGGGCATCGATCCACGGTTCGAAGCGTTCATTGATCATTTCAGCAATCGGAGAACGCGGCACCAGCACCCGTTCATCGACGTAGAATGATAATCCACAAAACCAGGCTTCACGGCTGATATAGGCCGCCGGCATACGCGATTTGATACGCTGCTGTAATACTGCATACACGCGATCACGTTCGCTATTAGTCAGAACACAGTCAAAATATTTTTCTGACCAGTCCCACGGCAGTTCCAGCGCGAATAGCACCAGATAAACCGCTTCATCCAGGGCGCTACCAAAACCATGACCAAAATCGAGTTTCTGGCGCATGAATTCACTACTGGCCCAACGCATATAATCACGTAAGGTAGTTAATTGTTGGGTAATTAGTTTCTGTTCCACTAGGCTTCATTCTGCGCTTCAAATATAATGCAACGGATTTTACATGGTTTTGTACTTGTATTCCCGATTTTCAAATCCATCTTCTATGGATATCTTCCAAACCGAGCAAACAACACAATGTCCTACGGATTCACCCTGTGAATAAAAACCTGTTTATACTGGTTGTCATTATTGCAACCCTGTTTGGATTAGGCGCTTCTATATTGCTCAACCAGAAAACTCCGGTACAACTAAAGTCTCTCACCTGGTTTGGCGAGCAGGCGAAACCCCTACCCAGTTTTAACTTAACCGACCACAACAATCTGCTTTATAACAACCAGTCATTTTCTGGACAATGGAACCTACTTTTTTTTGGCTACACTAACTGTCCTGACATTTGCCCGGACACCATGCAAATGCTGAACACAATGATGCAACAGTTACCTGACGATGAGACCCGGCAGCAGATACAAATCACCTTCATATCGGTTGATCCAGATCGAGATCACAGTGAAAACCTGAAAGCCTATGTCAGCTATTTCAACCCTGACTTTAAGGCTGTATCCGGGGATATCAATCAGATTAAAATCCTCACCGATGCGGTGGGCATCCTGTTTTACAGCGAACCCAAACCTGAGGGATATGATGTCGGACACAGCGGCGCACTGGTACTGATTGATCCTGAGTCTCGCTATACCGGCGTATTCGGTTCGCCCCATGATGCACAAAAAATTGCGCATGATATGAATGCTTTAATCAATGGATAAATTTAGTTCCGTTTCAGAAAATAAAGAGAGTCACATGAAAAATAGCTTACTAATTGCCCTTCTCCTTGTTTCAGGCATCACTTTTGCTGACAGCGCCAGGGTTTCTTTCCATCAGGGATGGATTAAAAATCTACCCCCCGTGGTACCAGTGAGAGCGGGGTATATTCAAATCAAAAATCCTGGCGATGTACCCGTCGAAATAATTTCTTTAGAGAGCGATTTATTTGAATCCGTTGAAATCCATGAAACCGTCATGGAAAACGGCATGATGAAGATGGATGCTCTGGATAAGATTGTTTTGCCACCTAAAACAACCGTGGTACTCAAACCCGGCGAAAAGCATATCATGCTGATCACCCAAAAATTTCCACTTGCGATCGGCGACACGGTCAATGTTACGGTCACCTTCAATGATCAAAAAACACAGATCATTCAGCTCGAAGTTAAGCAGTAACTCGTAATAATACAGAGGTTCAAGTTTTGTCAGGCTCTTCATTAACCCCATTAGAACGTATTCTCAGCTGGATTTTTATCGCCCTGCCTCATCATTTTATTTCGCGGATCGTTTTTTACCTAACCCGCCTTAAAGGCCCCGGTGTAACAACTGCTATACGCTGGTTTATCAAAGCCTTCAAGGTCGACATGAACGACTCTATTATTCAGGATATCAGTCAGTTTCCCAGCTTCAATCGGTTCTTTGTGCGCGAACTCAAGCCAGAGTCGCGCCCTATCGCTGAGGGAAGTAATGAATTATGTAGCCCGGTAGACGGCACCGTTTCTCAGTGCGGCAATATCGAGCACGATCTTATTTTTCAGGCCAAGGGTCACTACTATTCTTTATCCAATTTACTCGGCGGAGATACAGAACTGGCCGACCAGTTTATCAATGGTCGATTTGCAACTATTTATCTGGCGCCCTATAACTACCATCGTATCCATATGCCCATGGACGCAAAGCTGGAGAAAATGATTTATGTGCCCGGGCGATTATTCAGTGTGGCACAGTGGACCGTGCGCGCGATTCCGTCGTTGTTTGCACGCAATGAACGAGTCGTGTGCTCATTCACTACAGAAAATGGGCCATTAGTGATGATACTGGTGGGAGCGATCAATGTAGCCGCGATAGAAACCGTATGGAGTGGACTGATCACTCCACCAAATGGTAAAGCAATTAAGCACACCTTATATGAACCCGCTCAACAGCAGGAGTTTGCAAAAGGTGAAGAGATGGGCCGCTTTAACATGGGCTCTACGGTCATTCTACTGACGGGTAATCAAATCGAATGGGATGACTCTTTCGATGCCAACCGCATTGTTAAAATGGGCGAAAAGATTGGTATATCCAAAAACTGATCCCCGCCTATCAGTCTACTCGTTAATGACTGGCATTATTCCAATGGAACTCATCCATTGGAACTGGTCTTCCATAATAGAACCCCTGCACGATATCACAGCCAATTTCCGCCAGTAATTCACCCTGTTCAAGGGTTTCAATGCCTTCGGCAACCACGTTGATGCCGATGCTGTGACACATCATGATCAGACCTCTAACGATATCCAGGCTGCGCTCATTGGTGCAGATATCAGTGATAAACATGCGGTCTATTTTGAGAATATCGATAGGCAGAGACACCAGATAGCTGAGCGACGAATATCCGGTTCCAAAATCATCCAGCGCAATCGTGACACCGAGATCACTGATTGCTTTTAAAGTTTCCGTGGCGCGCCCGATGTCTTCCAGAATACTGGATTCAGTCACTTCAAGTTCGAGATGCTGTGGCGCCAGACCCGATCGAGAAAGGGTTTCAGTGATAAATTTTATCAGCCTTTCAGGCTGTCCAATATGATGACCCGATAGATTAATTGCAACCCGGGGCAATACTGGTTGAACCTCATTTGAGGGATACCAGTCGGTTAAAACCTGGGGAATAATCCATTCAGTAATGGGTACGATCAAACCACTGTGCTCGGCCAGAGGAATAAAATCGTTGGGTGGCACCAGTTGCTCTCCACCACGTTTCCAGCGCAGCAGTGCTTCAGCACCCACCAGAGCACCATCTTTAAGATTGAATTGAGGCTGATAAAACAGGACTAGTTCTTTGTTTTCCACCGCATGCCTTAAATCTGATTCAAGACGTAATCTGGATACCGATTGTTCTTTTTGTTCTCCGGAATAATATCGGTGTCCCCCAGTATCCTGCAATTCTGAAGTCGCCTGATGCAATGCCGTATCAGCGCAGTCAATCAGTCCACGGGATTCACTCGCATCATCTGGATAGAGTGAAATCCCTATGTGTACCCGCCCATGCACTTCGACCCCTTCAATCTTGAAGGGGTTAGACATTGCCTGATTGATGCGATCGACCACCGCTTCTACCACTTTTGGATCATCTACCTGATTCATCAGCACGGCAAATTCATCTCCACCGATACGTGACAGTGTATCGGCACTGCGCACTACTGTTTTCAAACGGTGTACGGTGGCACGCAAAACATCATCACCAGCGCTGTAGCCAAACGATTGATTCATCGTCCTGAATCCCCTGATATCGATGAAGAGTACGGCTAACCTCTGATCGATTTGCTGGTGAACGCTGACCGCATGCTGCAAGCGGTCTTCAAACATATGTCGATTGGGCAGCCCGGTAAGCGCATCAAAATACGCCAGTTGTCTCATATCTTCCTGTGCACGTTTTAGGTGGGTTATATCGTGAAAAACACCCACATAATTGACCGTTTCACCCGAAGCATCTCGAATGGATGAAATATTCTGTTGCACCGTTATCAGGCTGCCATTCTTTCGTCGATTGGTTATTTCACCGATCCAGTCACCATTGGCCTTCAATTCTGTCCAAAGAGTTGTATAAAAGTCATCCGAATGATGGCCTGAGCGTAACAGGTTGGGTTTGTGCCCGATCACATCCATTCGATCAAACCCGGTGATATGAGAAAACGCCGGATTGACATTGATGATGACACCATCGGGGTTGGTTAACAAAATAGCATCATTGGTATTATCAAATACGCGCAATGCTAACTGGCTACTTTCTATGGCACGGATTCGCTCAATAATATTGGCCAGACTGCTGGCAACCATTTTCAGGAAAATCACTTCTTCCTCTGTTTTCTGGTGGCCCTGCTCCAGATAAAGGGTGAGTAATCCCAGGACTTTATCCCCACTGCTTATCGGCATCATGTAGCGTGTGAGCCCGGTTAAGTGCTCACAGACCGCGTCATCCTGTGGGTAATCATCAGAAAAAATCAGCTTGTTATACAGTCGGGCTCGACCACACAGACACTCGCCCGTTTTCATATTTGCACAATGGCTCAGTTGGTCAGGTTTGATGTTCCACGGGGCAGACAGTCTCAGTCGGGTAGTATCTTTTTCCACAAGAAAGATCGCCCCTTTATTTTTCACATTCAACCATGGCATCCGACAAGTGATTTCAAGCGCCATACTCATCAATGTATCCAGCGAATCATTGCGTAAACCGAGTTCGGCCAGTTGATGCAAGACTTCCTGAGTGGCTTTTTCCTTAACCAGATTTTGATTACTGTCTGATAGCTCTTCGACTAATCGAGTATTAGCCATTCCTAGCCTGACCCCTTCTTCTAAAATTCGGCGGTGACGCACTCCTGAACGCAATAAAGATATGCCAAATAGAAATAAAAGCCCGGTCAGAATGTATGGCTCGGCAGCCTGATTGAATGTCCATATAGAAACAGGAATCAATACAGTGGATAAGAAAGCAAGATAGGCGTTGCGAATGGGTGCATAACTATTCATCCCGCCAGTAGCTATACCTAACGCGGTTAGAATGAGCACCATGCGCAGCATTTCTGACTCGATTAAGAAGTTAAACAGAACGAGACTGCCCCAGATCAATCCATTGAAGGCAGCAACCAATACATATTTTGTCCGCCAAATATTCAGTCCGGCATCACTCTGGCCTCTCAGAGAAAATTGCCTTAGAACCAGAAACCGAACCAGCAGTGCAGAAAAAAACAATAAAAACCAGGCTGCAAAATATTCTTGAGGCACCACTGGCCAGACCACAGTCCCAATCAGTCCACCCGCAATAGAGAGAATAATGACTGGGAAAATTGCCTGATTATAGGTAATGATGGTTAACTGATCGTCTATTGCTGGCTGCATAGAGTGATCGTAAGGGTCAACGGCTTTTGAAGGTGGGGCCAGATCGGGAGCACGAGAAGAGAAATCAAAAGGATCCATTTAAAAATAACTGCCTCTGGAACTATAAAACAAAATCAATCGTCAAAGCAGTGGTTGCTGCTTAAGAAGTAGTTTAGTACAGAAACTTTATGGCACACTGTTTAGCCGTGAAATTAATACTTTAAACAGGGTGTGGTGCCGTGTACTCAATAAGAAAGCAGTGGATGAATTTATTCGCTAATGCTGAGAACTAGGCTGATGTCATCCACCTCTAACATCACCATCATTAACCGATCCAGCCCAAGTGCCACACCTGCACATTCGGGCATTCCCTGCTCGAGCGCCTGCAAAAAGGCTTCATCCACTGGATAGTCAGCTAACCCCTGCTCAAGTCGACGCTGGTTATCCTGTAAAAAACGCGCACGTTGCTCCCCGGCATCGGTTAATTCGGTAAAGCCATTGGCCAGCTCCATCTCGCCGTAAAATAATTCAAACCGTTCTGCCACCGAGCGGTTATCCGGTTTGATTCTGGCGAGAGATGCCTGCGCAGCCGGATAGTCATAAACAAAGGTAAATCCTTGAAATTGCTTGGCAATCACCTGGCTGATGAGTAAGTCCTGACAATCATTCAGCGACCATTGATCGACATTGATGCCCTTGATGTGTTGCTTCACTACCTGCCTTAAATCGTCCGCACTCGCTACTTGTAGATCGAGGCCGAAAGCGTTGAAAAAAGCATCGAAATATCGAACTCTGTGAAACACCTGATGCTTTCCAGTAAGCTCAGTAATTAATTGTTCTACCTGATTCATCAATTCAACATAGTCAAAATCGACGCTATACCATTCCAGCATTGAGAATTCAGATCGATGCACGCGCCCCTGCTCTTCGTCGCGAAAGGCATGGCAGATTTGATAGATGGAACCGCTGCCCTGAGCCAGTAATCTTTTCATGGCAAATTCGGGAGAGGTTTGAAGGTATTGATCCTTGCCACACACTCGAGCCTGGATCGACTGGATATGGACATCCGTATTGGTACTGGGACTGAGTAACGGGGTATCCACTTCCAATGTGTCACAGCGATCAAAAAAGGCTCGAATCTTTGTATAGAGACGAGCCTTTTGCTGGAGAATATTCAATGTCTTTTGCAATAGTTAAATAGAATCAACCCTTGACGCGTGACATATAGTCTCCGCTACGTGTATCGACTCTGACTTTCTCACCAATCTCAAGGAAAAGAGGCACCTTGACCACGGCACCGGTTTCCAGCTTTGCCGGCTTGGTGCCACCTTGCGCAGTATCGCCCTTCAGGCCGGGGTCGGTTTCGGTAATCTCCAATTCAACAAAGTTGGCCACGGTTATCGCTAGGGGTGCTCCGTTATACAGGGTCACTTCACACATGTCCTGTGCTTTTAACCATTGCTTGGTGTCACCTACGGCATTGAGATCAGCGGCATGTTGCTCGAAGGTGTCGGGTACCATGAAGTGATAAAACTCTCCATCTTCGTATAAATACTGCATGGTGATATCCATGACATCGGCAGCTTCCAGTGTTTCACCCGATTTAAACGTTTTATCAAGTACACGCCCTGTTTTCAGGTTGCGAATTTTTACGCGGTTAAACGCCTGCCCTTTTCCCGGCTTTACAAACTCGTTATCAATAATGGAACAGGGATCGCCATCCATGATCACTTTTAATCCACCACGGAATTCATTCGTGCTATAACTTGCCATATTGCTCTCTTAAATTATCTAAAAATAATGTCAATGATACCGGAATCACTCTTCACACCCCAGACTAATGACTGGAAACTCAGCCTGTCCAGAGCCTTTCGGCGTCAGGCTGATCTACTCGAATACTGCGAACTGGATGTTAACGGCACTACACACGGAAGTGAAACCGATTTCCCGGTTCGGGTAACCCGCTATTATGCCTCTTTAATCGAGAAAGGGAATGCCAAAGACCCATTGTTATTGCAGGTTTTAGCCGATAAACGTGAGCAGCAAAGCGTACCTGGCTTCAGTCTGGATGCGGTCGGCGATATGGCGGCGATGAAAGCACCCGGATTAATCCATAAATACCACTCACGGGTATTGCTGACCGTGACCGGTGCCTGTCCGATTCACTGTCGCTACTGTTTTCGGCGTCATTTCCCGTATAGCGATTCCAGTCCTGACCTGCAACTGCACAGCGAAGTCATGAGTTACCTGTCCTCTCACCGCGAAATCAATGAAGTGATATTGTCCGGAGGTGACCCGTTGATGCTAAGCGATCAAAAGCTGTCGTCTCTGATCCGCCAGTTAAACCAGCTTAGTCACATTCGCTATCTGCGTATCCACAGCCGGCTATTATCAGTACTGCCGGAACGCATCAATCCCGAACTGGTCGCTGTTTTTTCCCGCTTCAGGGGTAAGGTTATTTTTGTCACCCACATCAACCACCCGCAGGAATTAAGTGGCGTTAATGCTCAAAGCCTGCAGTTGTTATCGGCACAGGGTTTTCAGCTGTTTAACCAGAGTGTTCTGTTAAAGGAGGTGAATGACAGCGCCGCCGTATTAGCCGAACTCAGTTACCGCCTGTTTGATTATCAGATCATTCCCTACTATCTGCATAAACTGGATAAGGTTCAGGGTGCAGCCCATTTCGATTTGCCCGATGAGCGTCTGTGCGCCATCTACCGAGAACTGTGTGCACGGCTGCCCGGCTACCTGACCCCGAAATTTGTGAATGAATTATCAGGCCGAACATCGAAAACTCCAGTACAATGTTTTTGATATGGATTATTATCCTTTGTGCGTTTCCCGTTATTTAATCCAGTCCACCTTATTATATGAGTTCAGATACCGATAAACTGATTCGACTCCTGATTGTCGATGAAAGCCTGCATCAGGCTGAAATCATCACCAGTGCTTTACGTAGTGCAGGCTTGCATGTACTTGCAGAGTTTGCCGAAGACAGTGCCGAAATGAAAACCATCGTATCCAGCAAAGCGCTCGACCTGGTGCTGTTTTCGATGGAATTACCCGACTTCACCCTGCAACAGGTACAGAACCTGATACGCGAATGCGGACGTCACCTGTATACCATCGGTCTGGCCACGACCATCAATGAAGAAATGGTGATCGCAGCGATGAAACTCGGCGCCCAGGATGTTATCAGTATAGCTTCACTGGAACGTCTGGCACTGGTGGTCAAGCGTGAAGCCGGCAATATCAAAACCTGGCGTCAAACCGTCAAGAATGAAAAAGATCTGCACGAAAGCGAAAAGCGTTGTCAGTCGCTGTTGGCGAGTTCCAAAGATGCGGTCGCCTATGTGCACGAAGGTATGCACATCTATGCCAATGAGGCTTACCTCGAACTATTCGGCAATACCGATTTTGATGAACTCGAAGGTATGCCGCTGATCGATATGGTGCAACCCAAACAGCAGGATGAACTGAAACAGTTTCTACGCAATTTCAGCCAGAATAAAAACACCACCAATGAACTGCAACTGACGCTGATTCACGACAGCGGTGAAACGATGGATGCCCTGCTAGAGTTTTCTCGTGCCAGCTATGAAGGTGAACTCTGTACCCAGATATTGATCCGTTCGCGCGAAGACACCACCGAACTGGAGCAGCAGATCAACTACATGCGCCAGCATGACCTGATAACAGGCCTGTATAATCGTCAATATTTTCTGGATGACCTTCAACAACGCATCGACAATGCAGCCAATGGCGCGCCACACAGCTTCTTTCTTTACATTTCGATTGATAACTTTCATAGCATACGCACCAATATTGGTATCTCAGGCTGTGACATCCTGATCAATGATATCGCCAAAATCCTCAAACAGGAGTATGTAACGAATCAACTGATTGCGCGTTTCGGCGCACACACCTTCAGTATTATCTGTAGCGACAAAGACAAATCCATCATCGAAACCAATGCCAAAGCACTGATTAAACAGGTGGAGCAGCATATCTCTGAAACCGGACCGCAATCGATCAGCTGTACCTGTAGCATTGCGATCTATTCAATCGATGAAAATACCCATGCCAACCCGAATGAAATTATCAGTCGGGTCGATCGCACGATGGATAAAATTCAGTCTGCGGGTGGCAATCGGATTATGTTCTATGTACCGGTAGCCGGTGAAATGTCGCAACAGGAAGAAGATGGTGAGATCGTGCGCCAGATCAAATCGGCGATCGCTAAAAATAGCATTACTGCGCTGTTTCAACCCATCGTCAGTATCAACGGTATCAGCGGAGAACGTTATGAAATCATGGCCCGGCTTGATAACGAGGGCGCTAAACAGCTGCATAAAAAGGACTATATCGCCGCGGCAGAGAGAACCCGTATGGCGGGCGCGCTGGATCGATGGGCCATCATCACGGCGATCAAACAGATTGCTGTAGCCTCCCAGTCCGATCGTAAGATAGATATATTTATTGCACTGAGTGGTGATGGTCTGCAGGACCCTACTTTACCACGCTGGATTTCAGCACGCATCCAGAGCGCCAAGATTCCCGGCGAACAACTGGTTTTCAGTATCAGTGAAGCACATGCGATCAACCATTTAAAAGCGGTCAAGGCATTGTTTAAAAGCCTTAAGGAGTTACATTCCCAGGTTGTGCTGGATGACTTTGGCACCGGACTCAATCCTTTCCAGCTGGTAAAACACATCCAGCCAGATTTCCTGCGTATCAATAACGCCTATGTCGAAGGCCTGGCCAGTAATACTCAGAATCAGGACAGTATCCGCGAAATGACTTCACAGGCAGCCGCGATGGAGATAAAGAGTATCCTGCCCGGCGTGAGCGATGCCGGTATGCTGAGTGTACTGTGGAAGGTAGGTGCAGATTTTGTGCAGGGCGACTTTTTACAGGCACCGGCGGAATCGCTAAACTATGATTTTTCATCCATGTCCAGCTAATCTGCAGCGGTTGCTCTGAATCCTTCAGAGCAACCATCGTTTATTCAGTCAGCAGCCTTGAGAGCAGCAATACGTTTTGACAATGCCGGGTGAGTACTCAGTAATTCGGTCAGGCTGGTACCCGCAGAAATACCAAAAGCAGCCATTTCACCTTTCATCCCCTGTGGTTCATGCGCCTGACCCAGCCGCTGCAACGCGGCAATCATTTTCATACGACCGGCCAGTGCCGCTCCACCGGCATCGGCGCGATATTCACGCCGACGTGAAAACCAGGCGGCAATAATCGCGGCCAGTACACCGAGGACCATTTCGGCCACGATAGAACCGATCCAGTAACCAGGGCCAACACCGCGCTCGATCTTGAAAATCAACTTATCAACCATGATGCCGATGATGCGCGAAAAGAAGATCACAAAGGTATTCAGCACGCCCTGTAACAGACCCATCGTCACCATATCGCCGTTTGCAACGTGTGCCATCTCATGTCCCAGCACCGCCTCCACTTCATCACGTGACATCTGTTGCAGCAACCCGCTACTGACCGCTACCAGTGCATTATTTTTATTCATTCCAGTAGCAAACGCATTCATCACAGGAGCGTCAAAGATTCCAACTTCCGGCATACCGACACCAGCCTGCTGAGCCTGACGCCTGACCGTCTCCAGCAACCACTGCTCGGTTTTATTACGCGGTGTCTCGATGATCTGTACACCCATCGAGCGTTTAGCCATCATCTTCGACATCGCGAGTGAGATAAAAGAACCCGCGAAGCCCATGATAGCGGCCATCAGCAGCAGTCCATTCAGCTGAAACGAACCGCCCTGTTCGGCCAGAAAGGCATCCACCCCAAGCAGGCGCATGGAGATACTGAGTACGGCCAGCACACCGAAGTTAGCTAACAGAAATAGAAATAATCGACTGAACATAATAATTATCCTTCATAAAGAATTTACCGTAATATGCGGTAAAATTTAATAAAATCAAGACGGAAATAAACTCATGCTGGCGCTAAAATACGGGGCTTACATGAACTCGCTGTCAACTAAAACAGTACTCCGATATTAGATACGCGGCACCATCGACTGGTTCCTGAAGCAACATAATATACGCTGATAAGTACGGAAAATAACACTGTGGATTTTCATTGGGTCACTATCGCCTTAGGTGATGTCAGCTGGATTGCGCTGGCATTTGGAATGGGCTTCCTCGCCAGTCTGGTAAAATTGCCCCCGCTGGTTGGCTTCCTCGCGGCCGGTTTTATACTTAACTATCTGGGTATAGACAGTGGTTCCACGTTACAGAAACTGGCGGACCTTGGAATTACCCTGATGCTGTTCACGGTCGGCTTAAAACTCAATCTGAAAATGCTGATCAGACCGCAGATATGGGCCGTTACCGCGCTGCACATTTCTCTCGTCATCGCTATTTTTGGTGCCGTTATTTTTAGCATGGCGCTACTCGGCATCTCCCTGTTTGCCGGGCTGGATTTAAAACTTTCGTTGATGATCGCATTCGCGCTGAGCTTTTCGAGTACTGTTTTCGTGGTGAAATCACTGGAAGACTCCGGTGAGATGAAGTCCCTGCATGGTCGCATCGCGATCGGCATTCTGGTTATGCAGGATATCGCTGCAGTAATATTTCTTGCCGCATCCACCGGAAAGGTGCCTTCATACTGGGCGATTCTTCTATTTTTGCTGATACCGCTGCGCAAATACCTGATTCAATTACTCAAAAAGACCGGACATGGCGAACTGTTAATCCTGTTTGGACTGGTACTGGCACTGGGTGGTGCCGAATTATTTGAACTGGCTGGGGTTAAAGGTGATCTGGGCGCTCTGATCATGGGTGTATTGATCTCAAGCCATCGTAAAGCCTCTGAGATGGCCAAGTCGATGCTTGGTTTTAAGGATCTTTTCCTGGTCGGATTTTTCCTCTCGATTGGAATGTCTGCTCAGCTCACAGTCGAATCATTATTCATCGGCATCTTACTGGTGCCTTTTGTGCTACTTAAATCAGCACTCTTCTTCGGCCTGATGACACGTTTCAAACTGCGCGCCAGAACCTCATTGCTGGCCACCTTAAATCTTACTAATTACAGTGAATTTGGACTGATCGTGATCGCGATAGGCGTCAGCAGTGGTATGCTGCCTTCCGACTGGCTGGCCATCGTCGCCATTACATTGTCGCTGTCTTTTGTGCTTGCGGCTCCACTGGTGAGCAACGATGACATCATCTATAGCCGCCATCGAGAGCGCTGGACACGCTTTCAAACTGAGAAGAGACTTCCGGATGATGTGCTGTTAGACACGCTAGGAGCCCGTATCGCCGTCTTTGGTATGGGCCGCGTTGGCACAGGGGCTTATGACAAGATGCGGGAATTATACGGCGACACCGTAGTAGGCATCGACTTTGAGTCCGATGAGGTATTAAAGCACCAGCAAAGAGGCCGCAAGGTGCTGCATGGTGACCCCAGTGATGCCGACTTCTGGGACATGGTTGATAGTGATCATAGTATTGAGCTGGTGATGCTGGCGCTGCCGAACCTGCAGGCCAACCTCGACACGCTGAAGCAATTACGCGAAAGTGCCTATAGCGGTCGAACCGCTGCTACTGCACGCTATCCAGACGAGGTGAGACAGTTACGTGAAGCGGGTGCCACCAGGGTGTTTAATATCTATACCGAAGCGGGTGCCGGTTTCGCCAATCATGTCGAATCTCACCATCTGGCAGATGAGTAGCGAGCGGTCATGATTTAACCCGGTGTTTGCCCACTCGGTGAACGACAACAATGTTCTCTACCACGAAGCCCACGATGAGCACGAAGCAGTGCTATTACCACCACTTTGCCGGGTTACCAGGTATTTCATCAGCCTGAATTTGAACTGACTATCTACAGACCTTGGTATACTTTGTGATCTTCGTGGTGAAGCCCTGTCGGCCGGTAAAGCTCACACAGGCAAGGTAACGTTTATAAAATCTTATTCCGATTGCTCAACCCAGTCTACATTCTGCCAGCCGCGTGGTAACTTGTTGCCGCGCTTGCCGCGCTCAATCACATAATCCTGCAGTTCACGATAATTCATACATTTGAATTTCTTACCAACATGTACCGTCAGCCTGTCGTTTTCCGATACGCAGTGTATGGCACCGACAATCTCTTCATGCGCCTTCAGTTTTTTGGGTGGAATATTGATAATCTTATTCCCCTTACCCTTGCTCAGATGGGGTAAATCCCTGAGTGGAATCACTCCGATGTAACCGACACTGGTAATCGCTACGATCTGCTGCGTGGCTGCATCGCTGATCGCCACCGGCGGTAACAGTTCGGCCCCGTCAGGAATCGAGATCAGCGCCTTACCGTTTTTATTGCGCGAAGTCATATCCGAAAACTTACAGATAAAGCCATAACCAAAGGTCGTCGACAGCAGAAACAGATCCTCATCACGAGCCATCAGGGTGGAGATAAACTCGGCTCCGGCAGCAGGCTTGAAACGCCCGGTCAGGGGTTCGCCCTGTCCACGTGCAGAAGGCAGTGTATGCGCAGGCGTGGCATAGCTGCGCCCATGCGAATCGATAAACACCACCAGCTGATTACTTTTACCCTGCGCAGAGGTGAGGAACTCGTCTCCCGCTTTATAACTCAAGCCACCGGCATCGACATCATGCCCTTTGGCGGCTCTGATCCAGCCCTTGGCCGATAACACCACCGTCAACGCCTCGGATGGAATCAGATCGGACTCATCCATCGCTTTGGCAGCATCACGGCTGACAATCGGTGAGCGCCGGTCATCGCCATAGGTTTCGGCATCTTCGATGATTTCATTCTTGATCAGGGTTTTCATGCGTCGCTCAGAACCGAGGATCTTTTCCAGCCCCTGCTTTTCCAGCGCCAGCTCATCCTGCTCGGCACGGATCTTCATTTCTTCCAGCTTCGCCAGATTACGCAGTTTGGTTTCGAGTATCGCCTCGGCCTGAATCTCGGAGAGACTGAAGGTTTTGATCAGCTCTGCCCTGGGATCATCTTCGTAACGCACGATGCGGATGACTTCATCCAGATTCAGGAACGCAATCAGCAGGCCTTGCAGAATATGCAGGCGTTTATCCACCTTATCCAGCCGCCATTGCAGGCGACGGCGCACAGTATCGATGCGGAACTGTATCCATTCCTGCAGGATATGCTTCAGATTTTTCACCTGCGGACGCCCGTTAGTACCGATCATGTTCATATTCACACGATAGGTTTTTTCCAGATCGGTGGATGCAAACAGATGTCTCATCAGGCCGTGAATATCGATCCGATTAGAACGCGGCACTATCACCAGTCGGGTGGGATTTTCATGATCGGATTCATCCCGCAGATCATCCACCATTGGCAGTTTTTTTGCCTGCATCTGGGCCGCAATCTGCTCCAGAATTTTAGCCCCGGATACCTGATGCGGTAACGCGGTGATGATGATATCGCCATCTTCTTTTTCGTATACCGCGCGCATACGGATACTGCCATGTCCGGTTTCATACATGCTGCGCAACTCATCCAGCGGGGTAATAATCTCTGCCGGCGTCGGGTAGTCTGGCCCCTTTACGTGCTCAAGCAAGTCATCCATACTGGCCTGAGAGTTATCCAGCAGACGGATACAGGCACTCGCCATCTCGCGCACATTATGCGGTGGTATATCGGTCGCCATGCCGACTGCAATGCCGGTAATGCCATTCAACAGGATATGCGGCAGGCGCGCAGGCAGCAGCGATGGCTCCTGCATGGTGCCATCAAAGTTGGGCACCCAGTCAACCGTCCCCTGCCCCAGTTCCTGCAGTAGTACTTTAGCAAATGCCGACAACCGCGATTCGGTATAGCGCATCGCCGCAAATGATTTGGGATCATCCGGAGAACCAAAATTGCCCTGACCGTCGATCAGCGGATAGCGGTAGGAAAAACTCTGTGCCATCAGCACCATCGCTTCGTAACAGGCGGCATCGCCGTGCGGATGAAACTTACCCAGTACATCACCCACCGTACGTGCGGATTTTTTGTGCTTGGAACTGGCCGACAGACCGAGTTCAGACATCGCATAGATAATGCGCCGTTGCACCGGCTTTAGCCCATCTCCGATATGCGGCAGTGCACGATCAAGAATGACGTACATGGAGTAATCCAGATAGGCTTTTTCAGTAAACTCATGCAGAGGCTGACGTTCTACCCCTTCGTAATTCAGTTCAAGATTTTCAGGCATTGTTTTTTATAAAATAAGTGGCACTTGAGCGGTTGTTGATGCGCTTTATTTTACCTGCTGCAACTCACTTTAACTAATCTATTTAAGTTCTAGCACGACAGTCAGAGGAATTTGATAAACTGCTCGCATGTTAAAAATCATTTCCAGCGTTTTAATTCTATATGCACTTGCCTGTGTTTTTTTATACCTGAAACAGCGTAGCCTGCTGTTTTTTCCGATGCCGGAAAATAACCAGGCAGATGCCAACGCGGTATGGATCAAAACCGGCGAGGAAAACCTGAAACTGTGGAAATTCAATCAAGGTAAACCGGCCATTCTGTATTTTGGCGGAAACTCGGAAGCGGTCGAAGAAAATATTAATAGTTTCAGAACGTTATTCGAACAGTACACCGTGTATCTGGTGAATTATCGAGGTTATGCTGGCAGCTCTGGATCTCCCAGTGAAGATGGGCTGAAGCACGATGCACTGGCTATTTATGACCAGCTGGTAGCTCAGCACTCATCCATCAGTGTGATCGGTAGAAGCCTGGGTTCCGGAGTTGCCTGCTATCTGGCCGCTCACAGGAATGTCGATAAGCTCGCTTTAATTACCCCCTACGACAGCATCGAAAACGTTGCACAGTCGCATTATTTCTTTTTCCCGGTCAAATGGCTGCTAAAAGACAAGTTTGACTCCATTAGTATTGCACCTGCCCTGCACAACCAGACACTGGTTTTGATGGCCGAACACGATCAGGTCATTCCTCTCAAACATTCACATCGGCTGGTACAGGCGCTAACCAGCGCCAGACTTGAAACGCAGCTCATTAGCGCTGCGAGTCATAACGACATCCTGGCACATTTAGCGACACAAAGTTTACTGACGGAGTTCTTCAGGCTCTCCCGCTGATGTTTGCTGTTTGCGCCTAGATAACCGCCAGATCACCCTTATCCTGCAACCAGCTTTTACGATCTGCAGCGAGCTTTTTGGATAACAGCATATCCATAATTTCAAAGGTTTTATCACCCGGCTGTATGGTGAGCTGCGCCAGTCTGCGTGTATCCGGATCGATCGAGCTTTCACGCAACTGGAGCGGGTTCATTTCACCCAGCCCCTTGAATCGGGTCACCGAAACCTTGCCTTTTTTATTTTCCGCAACCAGGCGGTCGATAATGCCATCACGTTCGGCTTCATCCAGCGCATAAAACTTTTCCTTGCCGATATCGATCCGATACAACGGTGGTTTGGCCACATACACATGCCCCAACTCAACCAGTGGTAGAAAATGACGCAGGAATAACGCACACAGCAGGGTCGCAATATGCGCACCATCCGAATCGGCATCGGCCAGAATACAGATCTTGCCATAACGCAGATTGGACAGATCCGACGAGGCCGGCTCAACCCCGATCGCGACCGATATATCATGCACTTCCTGCGAAGCCAGTATCTGATCGGATGAGATTTCCCAGGTATTGAGTATCTTGCCGCGCAACGGCATGATCGCCTGAAATTCACGACTTCTCGCCTGTTTGGCTGAGCCACCGGCCGAGTCCCCTTCCACCAGAAACAGTTCGGTACGGGAGACATCCTGACTCGAACAGTCGGCCAGCTTACCGGGCAATGCCGGTCCGGTAGTGATTTTTTTACGGATAACTTTTTTACCCGATTTAAGACGCTTCTGCGCACTCTCGATCGCCATTTGTGCGAGTAAATCACCCACATCCGCATGCTGATTCAGCCATAAACTGAAGGCATCCTTGGCCACACCGGAAACAAACGCCGCCGACTCGCGTGATGTCAGACGCTCTTTGGTCTGTCCGGAAAACTGCGGATCGAGCATTTTCATCGACAGCACATAACTAACCTTATCCCACACATCATCGGGCGCGATCTTAACCCCGCGCGGTAACAAACTGCGAAACTCACAAAAGTCACGAATCGCATCGGTTAAACCGGTTCGAAAACCGTTAACATGGGTTCCACCCTGTGCAGTCGGGATCAGATTCACATAACTCTCAACGACGTTTTCACCGCCCAATGGCAACCAGTTTACCGCCCAGTCAACCGCTTCATGTTTACCCTGCATCGAACCCATAAATGGCTCCTGCGGCAACATATCAAAACCCAGTTGCGCTTCTTTCAGATAGTCGGACAGTCCATCGACATAACACCATTCTTCACTTTCCGCCGTTTTTTCGATATAAAACTTTACTCGCAGACCAGGACATAACACGGCTTTGGCACGTAAAACATGCTTAAGTCGGGGGATGGAAAAATTCGCACTGTCAAAATAACTCGCATTCGGCCAGAAGTGGATCGTGGTTCCGGTATTTTTCTTGGTGGCTTTACCGATTTCCGTCAGATCACTGGTTTTATCACCATCGGCAAAACTGATTGCATACTCTTTACCATCTCGCCGCACACGCACATCCATACGGCTGGAAAGTGCATTCACCACCGAAATACCCACTCCATGCAGGCCACCGGAAAACTGGTAGTTTTTATTCGAGAACTTGCCTCCTGCATGCAACTTGGTGAGGATAACCTCCACCCCTGAAATCCCCTGCTGGGGATGGATATCGACCGGCATACCACGTCCATCATCGATCACCGAAAGAGAGTTATCCTGATGCAGGATCACCCCGATCTGAGTGGCAAAACCGGAAATCGCTTCATCCACACTATTATCGATCACCTCCTGAGCCAGGTGATTGGGACGAGTCGTGTCGGTATACATACCGGGTCTTTTTCTAACAGGGTCAAGACCGGTCAGGACTTCTATGGACGAGGCATCGTATTGACTATTCAAGAATATTTTTCCGTTGTGACTGTTAAAGGCGCTCGAAAGTATAGACTGCAGGGTTGATTTTGTAACTTAAATCATTATATATAGCGCATCATTTTTATGCAGGCAGCGACATGAGCGACTCTCCCTATATTCATACTATAACGCCAGAAAACTTTCAAACCGATGTTATCGAAAGCTCTTTTAAACAACCGGTATTAGTCGACTTCTGGGCCCCGTGGTGCAATCCCTGCCAGGCTTTAATCCCGATCTTAACGCGGCTGGCAGAAGAGTATAAGGGTGCTTTTATGCTAGCCAAGGTAAATACCGATGAACAGGGTGAACTGGCTGCACAGGCTGGTGTACGCAGTCTGCCTACCGTCAAACTTTTTGTCGACGGCAAGATCGTGAATGAATTTATGGGTGCGCTGGCAGAACCTGAAGTAAGAAAATTTCTCGCTCCGTATCTCCGCACAGAATCGGATCAGGTGCTGGAACTTGCGATTGAAGCCTTTACCGAAGGCAGACAGCAGGATGCACTCGACATGCTGAATACGGCTCTTGCCAATGATCCAGCCAATGCACGTCTGAAAATCAATATCGCCAAACTACTCGCCAATCAGAATGACCTTGAAAGCGCCGGTGCCCTGCTCGACTCTTTAACCGAGGAAGAAAAAACCGGTGAAGAAGTCAAAGAGATTCAGGCACATATCAAGCTGGCCAATAAAATGAAAACCATGGGCGATCCCAGGGAACTCAAACAACGCATTGAGGCAAATCCGGATGACCTCGATGCGATGCTGAAAATGAGTGATGTGCTGAGTGCCACTGGAAAACATGAAGCGGCGCTACAACTGCTGTTAAAAGTCATGCAAAAAGACAATAACTTCAACGATGGTGCTGCGCGTAAAGGGTTACTGGAAATTTTCGAACTGCTCGGCAGCAGCAATCCGCTGGTTAAAACCTACCGCCGCAAAATGTTTACCCAGCTACACTGACAGCCCGCAATGGAACAGGCATCAACCGCGTGGATGATGCTTTGCATGCAACGCCTGTAATCGTGCCTGAGCCACATGCGTATAGATTTGTGTGGTCGACAGATCACTATGGCCTAATAACATCTGCACGCTGCGTAAATCGGCACCATGATTCAACAGGTGCGTGGCAAAAGCATGTCTCAGCGAATGCGGGGAATAGCTATTCTTTATCCCGGCAATCAGCAGGTATTTCTTGATGTGCTGCCACCAGGCCTGGCGGGTAATGGCCGTGCCCCGGCTCGAAAGGAAAAGCGCATCATTCATTACGCTCTCTTTAACCAGCACGGGTCGGGACTGACGCAGGTATTTTTTTAGCCAGAACAGGGCTTCTTCACCAACCGGAACGACACGTTCCTTGTTGCCTTTCCCGGTGATCCGGATCAATCCAAGATTCTGATTAATCTGATTTAGTAGCAGCGTTACCAGTTCGCTAACTCTAAGGCCGGATGCATACATCAACTCGATCATGCAGCGGTCACGCAAACCATACTCTGTATCGGTATCCGCAGCAGCCAACAGTCGCACAAGCTCATCTTCACTCAGACTATCCGGTAGCTGTCTGCTGAGTTTCGGCGCACTGATTAAAGCGGTGGGATTATCGGCTCGCTGTCCGCAGCGAACCTGAAAGCGGTAATACTGTTTTAATGTGGAGAGTAGTCGGGCATTCGTGCGTGCTGCACTTTTCTGCTCCAGACGATGGGCCAGATACTCCAGTATCAAACCCTGCGAAACATCCGATAGAGAGAGCCGCTGCGACTCCAGCCAGCGCGCAAACAGCTTCAGATCCTGCTGATAAGCATCCAGAGTTAACCGCGACAGTCCTCTCTCAGCCCATATCGTGTCAATGAACTGATCAATGCTTATATAACTCTGATCGAGCTCAGGCATCACTTAGAAAATAAAAAGGCACAGTATCTGTGCCTTTTAAAATTCCCATCTGTCAAAGTGCTGGATTAATCAGCTTTGACTTCTTCTGTAGCAACCGCAGCTGGTGCAGCTACCGGAGCGGCTTTAGCTTTCTTTTTTCTGGCTGCTTTTGGCTTAGGCTTAAGAGCCTTGTCCAGTGTACCCATTTCTTTCTTCATCATCTGCGCTATCGATTTTTCGACGGCTGCACTCATGCCACTGGCAATTTTTGCAAGTCCTGCTTCACGCTTTTGAGAGCGTTTCAGTTCTGCCTTTAGTACTGCCACTTCAGCTCTGAGTGCTTTCACTCGATCGGCTGCAGTATTCACTGGAGCTGCCGCTTTCTTTTTGCTCACGGCTTTTTTAGGCATGGATTTTTTTGCTACCACTTTTTTTACTGCAACTTTTTTTACTGCAACTTTTTTTACTGCAACTTTTTTAACCGCTGCTTTTTTAACCGCTGCTTTTTTAATTGCTGTTTTTTTAGTGACTGCTTTTTTCTTGGCAACTGCCTTTTTCACTGGCGCCTTTTTTACGCTGGTCACTGTAGCGTCTGTACTTACTGCAGCTTTAGGCCTACCACGCCCGGTTTTTTTCATCGCTGTTTTTTTTGTAACAGCACTCTTTTTTGATTTAACAGATTTCTTTTTAATAGCCATTCGCTGATCCTGTTGGGTGGTTTAGGTACTACTGATTATAAAAAGGGTTTTAGATAATTCAATAATATATTGTTGATTATGACATTTTTTTTTACTATATCGATTAATTTCCCGAATTAATCATCATGAATCATAAAATACTACTGCAATGTCCACCCGCCAGTTTAATAAAACAAATGATCGCAATGGTTTATGACAGCTTACTCATTATTTCAATTTTATTTATTGCAACCGCGATACTGCTTCCCTTTAACCAGGGTGAAGCCATCAATAATCAATTTTATACTTTTTATTTATTTATTATTATTTTTATTTTTTACAGCTGGTTCTGGAATATTTCAGGCCAAACTCTTGGCATGAAGGTATGGAAAATCAGAATCATCAATGAAAACGGTTTCAATCCTTCCTGGCCGGTATGTTTCTTACGCCTCTGTTTCGCCTTAATCTCAATCGGCTGTTTTGGTCTCGGTTACTGGTGGAGACTGTTCAAGCCTTACACCTGGCATGATCATTTTAGTCAGACCCGCATTATCGATGTTGCTAAAATAGCGCTCGAAAAAAAATAAGATCCAGTTACAGCTGGACCATTTTTCGATGAATCATCCAACCGGTAAAAACCATGAAAATCAGTGTCGGAATTAATGCATTAATAAAGGCCGCCAGTTGCAACTGTTCGCCCAGCTGAATTAGCAAACGATTTAAAATCACATACACCAGACCTAATAGTATCCCGGTCATAATCCTTTGCCCGGTATTACTGTTACGTTGTGAACCCAGCACATAGGGAATGGCCAGCAGTGCCATTACGATCACGGTCAGTGGCGAATATATTTTCTGCCAGAACGTGAGCGACTCCGCTGCATGATTAAGATTATTTTCATTCAGAAATTGAATATATCCATACAGATTGAGACTCGACATCTGACGCGGATCCACCACCAGAGACTGTAGCAACTGATCCGACAGTTTACCGCTATACAGCTCTTCCTGAACGGTACTGAGCGTAATTTTGTCTGTAGAGATTAACGATTTTTTAACATTCTGTAACAACCAGCCCTGGCTGGTATAGAGTGCTTTTTGAGCAACCGTTGTGGCGACCAGTTTGTCCTGTTTATCCAGATGATAGATCTCAATATTCTGTGCGTTACCATCCGGATAAAGCTGGCGAATAAAAAGAATATTATGCCCATCCTTGATCCATACCCCATTTCTGGATTGCAGGTTGACTCTCGACAGAATCGCCGAAGCTTTTATCTCTCTGGCCGTAGTTTCACTGTAGGGAACCACAAAATCGGAAATCACAAAAGCCATCATAGCGAGCATTGCCGCAATCTGGATTACCGCGATAATCAATTTTCTAAACGACAGACCCGCCGATTGAAACGCAATTAACTCACTATTCGAAGCCAGGCTTCCGAGACTTAAAATACTTCCCAGCAACGTTGCCAACGGCATAAACTCAACCACCATGTTGGGAATGCGTAACAGCAAATACTGGGTAAATGGCCAGGGACCAAACTCGCCCCTGCCCAGATTATCGATCTGTTGAATCAGGGTAAAAAACAAATTCAAACTGACCAGAATCAGTAACACAAGAGCGCTACCCCTGATCATATTCTGTGCAAGATAGCGGGTAAAAATCATTATTCAGTACGCCAGAAAAAAATGGAGCCACGGATACGTTGCTTCAGTAACATCAGACTCAGCAACAAAAAGACGAGATGCACCCACCAGAAATTGAGCCACATTGGCATCCCGCCTCTCTCCAGCGCGCCCTTACTGAAACCCAGCAGATTGAGATACAGAATAAAAATCAATAAAGCGACACCAATCTTACCGTAGCGTCCCTGACGCGGTGAAATATACGAAAGCGGAACCGCTAACATTCCAAGTATCAACAGAGAGACAGGGATACTGATACGCCAGTAAAGCTCAACCCGGTCACTCAACCGGTTCGAGTTAATAATCTGACTCAGGTATTTTTCCTGGGGTTTTAAAGCCGCCACTTTGGACTGATTTTTTTCCAGTAAAATACCATGTTTATCAAACTCGATAATCTTGTAGTTCACACTTCCCGCCTTGCCTTCGTAACGAGTTCCGGGACCAACCTCCAGGAATAGATCACCGCTTTTATCATCGATCACATGGCGCCCGGCTTTGGCCGTTTCAAGTGACTCACTGCGGCTGCTTTTCTGGGTGATAATAATATCTTGTATCTGCAGTTTATCGGCCGACATGGACTGCATAAAAAATACACTTTCCTTATCTTTGCTCAGATTAAACTGCCCTACCTTCAAAGATTGAAACTCATGTACATCCTTCTTTTCATCCACAATATTTTTGGCTTGCTGTAAAGCCTCGGCACTCAGCCATACACTGCACCACAGCGTAAACAGGAAAACCGGAAACATCGCCAGAAACAGCACCTGATATAACTGTCGATAACCATAGCCACAGGCATGCAGTACCACCAGTTCATGATCCTTATACAGACGACCAAACGCAAACACCACGCCCAGAAAAAATCCGAATGGCATCAATAACGAAAGCACCTGAATGGACTGCCCCAGAAATACCGGGAAAAGTGCATCTACCGGGATTTCGCCATCCGATACATCGGATAACACCCTGCCGAGCGTGTTACTCATTAAAATAATGAACAAAATCAGGATAGTAGCCGCACTGTTTTTCAGTATTTCGAAAATTAAGTAACGCTGAACGATGCTAATCATCTGAGAATTCTAGTGGAATGAGGTTAAGAACAGGTAAAAGACAGGAAACAAAGCGAAATCACACTGGTTGTTTATTCTAAGTTGACGTATCTTATACCATTTTATTATCGAATAGCCTGCTGATTTTATCATGGCTCTGCGTTCGTTAATGTTGATCACTCAAAATTGTTCACCTGAAAATCTATAGGGTAAGTATCGATGGAATTTAATGTAAAAAGCGGTAATCCAGAAAAACAACGTACGGCATGCCTGATTATCGGCGTTTCGCAACCACGGAAATTATCGCGTGCCGGAAAACTGATCGATAAAATGAGCGATGGCTTTCTATCTACCATTATCCGGCGTGGTGATATGGATGGTCGGCTTGGACAAACCCGGGTGTTACACAATGTGGCCGGCACGCTGGCAGACCGGGTTCTACTGGTCGGCTGCGGCAAGGAAAAGGACCTCAACGAACAGAGTTATCTTAAAGTGCTCGATAGCCTGTCCAAAGCGCTGGAGAATATCGGTGCAATGGAAGCTTACTCCTATCTCACCGACATCAATATCAAGGGGCGCGATATTCACTGGAAAATCATCCAGACCGTGATGCGCATGGAAAAAAACCGTTACAACTTCGACCAGTTAAAAAGTAAAAAAAATGAAGCCCCGCGCGGCATTCGTAAACTGGTCATGAACGTGCCCAGTCGGCGCGACCTGAACAAGGGTGAGCAGGCGATCCAGCAGGGCATCGCCATCAGCTCCGGGGTCAGTCTGGCCAAGGATCTGGGTAACCTGCCGGGTAATATCTGTACCCCGACCTATCTGGCAGAACAGGCCATACGTCTGGGTAAAACTTTCCCCAGCATCAGCGTGGTGATTCTGGAAGAGTCGGATATGAAAAAACTTGAAATGGGTTCGCTGTTATCGGTCGCTGCCGGCAGCCGGCAGCCACCAAAACTGATCAGCATGGAATACCATGGTGGCCCGGCCGATCAAAAACCGATTGTTCTGGTGGGCAAAGGCGTCACCTTCGATTCGGGCGGGATCTCGATCAAGCCCGGCGCTGCCATGGATGAAATGAAATACGACATGTGTGGTGCCGCTGCGGTACTTGGCACGCTATCAGCCGTGGCCGAAATGCAACTGCCGATCAATGTTGTCGGCATTATCCCGGCCACCGAAAATCTACCCGATGGCATGGCCACCAAACCGGGCGATATCGTCACCAGCATGTCCGGTCTTAGCATCGAGATTCTGAATACCGATGCCGAAGGGCGACTGATCCTGTGTGATGCACTCACCTATGCCGAAAAATTCGATCCCGACGTAGTCATCGATATCGCCACCCTGACCGGAGCCTGCATTATTGCGCTGGGTCGCCACCCTTCCGCGGTACTCGGCAATCACAGTCCACTGGTGAATGATCTAATCGGATCCGGCAAGAAGATAGAAGATAAATTATGGGAGCTGCCGTTGTGGGAAGAATATCAGGAACAGCTGAAAAGTAACTTCGCCGATCTGGCCAACATCGGCGGACGTGACGGTGGTGCCATCACTGCAGCCTGCTTTCTGGCCAATTTCACCAAAAAATACAAATGGGCACACCTGGATATTGCAGGAACCGCCTGGATTAGCGGTGAAAATAAAGGTTCCACAGGCAGACCGGTTCCGCTACTGACACAATATATACTGGACCGGATTAATCCATAACCCTGAGTAGCAACGATACCCGTATCCATGACCAGAATCGATTTTTATGAAATCACCGAGTCTGCACACACGGCCGATAGCCTGGTTTGCAAACTATGCCATAAAGCCTATCAAGGTCAGCAGAAGGTTCTGTTGCTGACGGCCAGTCAGCAACATACGGATCGCCTCGACCGCTTGCTGTGGACTAGCGAAGAAGAAAGTTTTCTACCGCATGACCAGCAGGAACAGGAAGGGTTATTGACACCGATACTGCTCAATCATGAGGCTGACCCTCGTGGTGACAGGCAGTTGCTGATCAATCTGAACGATCAGATCCCACTCTATTTCGCGCAGTTTGAGCGTGTCATCGAACTGGTGACCAACGAAAACAAAACGACCGCTCGCTCGCATTACAGCTACTATAAAGACCGTGGGTATCCACTACAGCATCACAAGCTATGAACGACGAATCAAAAATCCCGCTGCTGAATGACCTGCTGTATCGTGGTCATCTGGACAAGCCGGCCGAAAAAGAAGCACCCTCCAGGGATGCTGATTCAGATCTGGTAATCGAGCAGGAAGAGCCGGCGCATGAGCAGCCCTGCATCATCAACGAAGAAGAGATTCGCATGATACTGGTGAAACATATGGATCATGCGTATACAGAAATCATTCAACTGTTACACAAAAAAACGGACTGAGCCCTATTGCGGGCTGATCATATCAGCTGCACTTTTTTCCGGCCCGATCAGCCAGCTGGCAACCGCCGTGGCGACCACGTCCCCATGCTCATCTTTAATATCCGCTGAAATTTCGAGTATCTGCTCGTGGTTATCCAGCGGAATTACACAGTGACAGCTCGCGGTCAGTAAACCGCGTGCTTTTTTATGATAGAACATCTGAATAGCACTCAGGATTGCACGCGTCTCATCTGGTAAACTATTAAGCAGGGTTAACCCTGTCACCATTTCAGCCAGATTAACCAGCGCAATCGCATGCACCGAGTGCAGATGGTTGCTAACCTTACGTCGTTCCTGCAGCGTCACGACTCCGTGTCCCAGTTGCAGGGATACCACATTAGCACCGATGCTGCCCGAATAAGGCGCAAAAAAACCGACCATCCGACTGAACAACCAGCGACCGAAAGGCAGTGCACTCAGCCTTTGCCAGCGCTGTCTCAATAAGGGGCCAATCGATTCAGGCATAAGACTTTCTCGCGATTACTATGCTTATTCAGACCGCTATTTCACTCCGAACCAGAAACTGTTGTCCTTTTCCAGAAATTCATCGTAGTTCACATAATGTGAACCATCACAGGAGAAATTGAGCCCGACTTTCTGATTCACGATATTCAGTGAGGCAGAGCGCAGATAGATATTTTCATCGGCAAAGCGTAATTTTTTAAACTGCGCGAAGACGTCACCGATTTTATTTTTAGGTACTTTGGCCCGTTCAAAATAATCACGCTGCGGAAATGCCAGGCACAGATCTGCATCGCTCAATTCATCGTTATTCAGGATCTGATAATCGTAAGGGTTATCGACCAGCCAGATCGTGGCGCGGCTGCTGGAAAAGTGAAATTTGGCATGAAATACACCATGCGCAATCATGAGTTCCTTCATCAGATTCAATACATCATCAATCTTGGTGTCCATCGCACTTTCGGTACGCTTTTGCGCAAATAATCCACCGCGAATGGCGGGATCGCCCTTCATCTGCAACCAGCCCTGCTTGGTCAGATTCAGTTTCGCCGTCAACGGCAGTTCGCGCAGATCAAAATCTGCCCCCAGATAGCCAATGGCCCGACCATCAGCATTGGTAATCGTCTGCACTGAAGTTAGTGAGGGGCGTTTACGGTTTTTACTGATATAGGCTTCGGACAGGTAAAACTGATTACCGGTTAATGCACTTTGCATATACGGACGAGCCACCCGGTCTCGCCCGCGCTCCGTTTCCAGCAATCGATCTCTGGCCACTGTCGCGGTCAACTGATAGGCCTTGTGATCCAGCACAAACAGATGTTTGCAATAAGTTAAATCTTTCAGATGAGACTGCAACAGGCTATCCAGTTCATGCGGTTGCTGCATCAGGCCGGCGCATTGCTGTGCCAGTTCAAACATATTGTCGGATAGTAGAGATTTTAAAACCTCACGTTGCTCAGCAACATGGGCAAGAATAGAAGAACTCATTGTATGAACCCTGAAACAAGAATAATCACAGCATAATAGCAAGCTTCCATGACATCGGCATGAAAAATCAGCGTCCGTTCAGGCTCCATATCCAGCAACAAAGGCTGCCAGTTGGGCGCATACAATCTGACAAAAGCCCGATCCTGCATGTATAATCCCGAGCTTTAAATTAACTGTTAACGATGCGCCATGGAAAAAACCTACGACCCCCACGCAATTGAGCAAAACTGGTATCAACACTGGGAACAGAAAGGTTATTTCGCCCCCAACGCAAACCCTGCCGATCAGACCCAGGCCAAAAGCTATTGCATCATGATCCCGCCACCGAATGTCACCGGTAGTCTGCACATGGGGCATGGCTTTAACAATGCGATCATGGATACGCTGATTCGCTACCACCGCATGAGCGGGGATAAAACACTATGGCAGCCCGGCACCGATCATGCGGGTATCGCCACCCAGATGGTGGTGGAGCGACAACTCGAAGCCGAAGGTCAGTCACGCCATAATCTCGGACGTGAAAAACTGATCGAACGTATCTGGCACTGGAAAAAACAGTCCGGCGGTCATATCACCTCCCAGTTACGCCGGCTTGGCTCTTCGCTGGACTGGGAACACGAGCGCTTCACCATGGATGATGGTCTGTCCGATGCGGTGCAGGAAGTGTTTGTGCGCCTGTACGAAGAAGGCCTGATCTATCGTGGTAAGCGCCTGGTTAACTGGGACACCCGCTTTCATACCGCCATCTCGGATCTGGAAGTGATCTCGGAAGAAGAGAACGGCAGCATGTGGCACATGCGTTACCCGCTCACCAACGGGGAAGGCCATCTGGTGGTTGCCACCACTCGCCCGGAAACCATGCTGGGCGACTGTGCGATTGCGGTCAGCGCGGGCGATGAACGCTATATCCATCTGGTCGGACAGACCGTAGAACTACCACTTAGCGGTCGTCAGATTCCGATCATAATCGACGAACATGTGGACCCCGAGTTTGGCACCGGCTGTGTCAAGATCACCCCGGCGCATGACTTTAACGACTACGAAGTATGGACCCGGCACAATCAGGAAACGGCGATACTCAATCAACCACATGGTGGCCTGATCAATATCTTTACCATCGATGCCTCGATACGCCAGAACTTACCCGAGGAGGGCGAACTGCTGGCCTCGCGTTATGTCGGGCTGGATCGTTACGAAGCGCGCAAACTGATCGTTGCCGATCTGGAGGCTCAGGGCCTGCTGGAAAAGATCGATCCGCATAAACTGATGGTGCCGCGCGGTGATCGCTCAGGTACCGTGATTGAACCCTTTCTGACCGATCAATGGTACGTAAAAACCGAAACCCTGGCGCGCCCGGCAATCGAAGCAGTCGAATCCGGTCGCATCAAATTCATTCCGGAAAATGCAAAGAACACCTACTTTGAATGGATGAACAATATCCAGGACTGGTGTATCAGCCGTCAAATCTGGTGGGGACACCGCATCCCGGCCTGGTACGACAAGGACAAAAACCTCTACGTCGGACGCAACGAAGCAGAAATCCGCGCTCGTCATAACATTCCTGCCGAGGTCCAGCTAACACAGGATGAAGACGTACTCGACACCTGGTTTTCGTCCGCACTGTGGCCCTTTTCGACACTCGGCTGGCCGCAGCAGACACAACGCCTGCAGGACTTTTACCCGACCCAGGTGCTGGTCACCGGTTTCGACATCATCTTTTTCTGGGTCGCGCGCATGATCATGTTCGGCCTCAAGTTCATGGATGGCCAGGTGCCGTTTGAACAGGTTTACGTGCATGGCCTGGTGCGTGATTCGCAGGGCCATAAAATGTCCAAATCGAAAGGCAACGTGCTGGACCCGATCGACCTGATCGATGGCATCGACCTCGAAACACTGGTGAGTAAACGCACCAGCGGTATGATGCAGCCGCAACTGGCGGCAAAGATCGAAAAACAGACGCGCAAGGAATTTCCCGATGGTATCCAGAGCTATGGTACCGATGCATTGCGCTTCACCTATACCGCTCTCGCCTCAACCGGACGCGACGTAAAATTCGACATGGGCCGCATCGATGGCTATCGCAACTTCTGCAATAAAATCTGGAACGCCACTCGTTACGTGCTGCAGAACACCGAAACAGAAGATACCGGACTCAACAATGAAGCCGTCGAGTTGTCACTGGCCGATCGCTGGATCATTTCGCGCCTGCAACAGGTTGCCGACGAAGTCGCACGCCACATCGAAAGTTATCGTTTCGACCTGGTCTCGCGCGAGCTGTATGAGTTTGTGTGGAACGATTACTGTGACTGGTATATCGAGCTATCCAAACCGGTAATCTATTCCGATCATTCTAGCGCAGAACAGAAGCGCGCAGCGCGCCAGACCCTGGTACGGGTACTCGAAGCCATTTTACGCCTGCTGCACCCGATCATGCCTTACATCACCGAAGAGCTGTGGCAGAAAGTGTCCCCGCTGGCCGGCATTCAGGGCGACACCATCATGCTGCAGCCCTATCCGCTCGCCAATCAGGAGCTGATCGACCGTGCCGCCAGCGAAGAACTGAACTGGGTAAAAAGCTTCATCATGGGAATCCGCCAGATTCGCTCGGAAATGGACATCAAACCGGGTAAGCCCCTGCCGGTATTGTGTCAGAACGGCGCCGAGCTGGATCAGCAACGCATCCAGCGCAACCTGACCCTGCTCACCGCGCTCGCCAGGCTGGAATCGGTCACCTGGTTGACCTCCGCTGAAATAGCTGCCGAGTCCGCTACCGCTCTGGTCGGCGATATGAACCTGCTGATTCCACTCGCGGGCCTGATCGACAAGGAAGCGGAACTGACACGTCTGGATAAGAACATGGCCAAACTACAGGCCGAAGCGGAACGCATTAAAGGTAAACTGGGGAATGCCAATTTTGTCGACAAAGCACCGCAGGCGGTGATCAACAAGGAACGCGAAAAGCTGGCAGAAGCCGAATCCGCCCTCAGCAGCCTGCAGGCACAGGCGGATAAAATCAGAGCGCTATAGGGTGCCCGCATGATCGATCGCAAACAGCAGATTATCCAGGCCCATGCCGGCGTCATCGTGCAGGTGGTACAGAGTATTGCCAACCCACAGTTGATGCCACAAACCGAGCAAATTTTGCAGGCCAGTGTCAAAAATGGCTGGGGCGATCTGGTTGCTGTGATTCGCCGCATCATACGCGGCGAGCGTGATGTAAAACTGTTGCGCGGGCTGGACGAAGAAGACAGCACCATTGCAGCGGCCATCCTGCAGGGGCTGCAGAATCCGTCAACCCTGCCCGATCCAAATAAAACTGCCGATGCCAGCATGGCTGCACCGGGTCTGGCGCAGATGGTACATCAGGCTTCATCGGGCAATCCACAGGCGCTCGAAGTGATCAGCCAGATGGCCGAACAGATGTCCCAGGCCGGCGGCGACATGAAAAATCTGGGCGGTATCATTCGCAAGATGATCAACGGTGAACGCGACCCGAAAATACTAAGCCGGGGCATGGGTATACAGGGACGCCAGCTGGTCGATTCCATTCTGGAAGAACTCAATAAACTGTCACCTCACTGAAACCACATCGATGTCGAGTCCACACCCGTTTGTAACGCTCACCCCTGATTTCATCATGCAGGCCATAGAAACCGAGGGCTATCTGTGCGACGGCCGTAATCTGGCGTTGAACAGCTATGAGAACCGGGTTTATCAGGTCGGCATCGAAGATGCGGAACCCATCATTGCCAAATTTTACCGCCCGGACCGCTGGAGTGACGCGCAGATTCTGGAAGAGCACGACTTTAGCTATGAGCTGGAGCAACAGGAACTGCCAATTGTTACCCCGTTAAAAAATAATGCTGGCGACAGCCTGCACCATTACCAGAACTTTTGCTTTTCACTGTTTCAACGCAAGGGTGGACATGCCCCCGAACTCGATCATCAGAATAATCTTTCCATTCTCGGTCGCCTGCTCGGTAGAATGCATCTGATCGGTGCCAGAGCAAAGTTTCAGCATCGACCCTCTATCAATATCCAGAACTATGGCTATGACAGCGCACAGTTCATCAGTCAGCACTTTATACCGTCTGGGCTTAAAACCGCGTATGCCAGTCTCGCTGCGGATGTACTCAATGCGCTCGAACAATCGATAAAACGCGCTGGAACGGTGCGTAGTATCCGCGTTCATGGTGACTGCCATGCCGGCAATATGCTGTGGCGCGATGAGCGCCCAAACTTTGTCGACTTCGATGATGCGCGTATGGCGCCAGCGGTACAGGATATCTGGATGCTGCTATCCGGCAGCCGTGAACAGCAGTCCATTCAGCTGAATAAGGTACTCGATGGTTATTTTGAGTTTAACGATTTTGACCTGCGCGAACTGCAACTGATCGAAGTTTTCCGCACCTTACGCATCATGCATTACAGTGCCTGGCTGGCACGCCGTTGGCAGGACCCCGCCTTTCCACACAGCTTTCCGTGGTTCAATACAGAACGCTACTGGGAACAGCATATCCTCGAGTTACGTGAACAGTTTTCTCTGCTCAACGAACCGCCTTTAAGCCCGCAATGAACTGGGCGGTATACATATTACGCTGCTCTGATGACAGCCTGTATACCGGGATCACCACCGATGTGGAGCGGCGCGTCGAGGAACACAATGGCAACAGCAATAAATGTGGTGCCCGATTTACCCGTAGCCGGCAACCGGTCACGCTGGTTTACCGTGAAGCCGCGAACAATCGAAGTGAAGCCAGCAAACGGGAAATGGCCATCAAAGCGTTATCCAGGGATCAGAAACTGGCGCTAATCGATCAAAGTTCAGCATTAATTTAACCGTCTTCACAGTATTTTGCTGACAAAAAGCTATGATTAGTTCATTTAGAGAATTTTAAACAGTCCCCATGCGTCTTGTTCTGCTTACTCTGTTACTGTTAACTTCACTCGCCGTCCAGGCAGAAGTTTCTGTCGAAGTCGAACTGGACCCTTACTATAGCAACGTAGGTGTATACGTCCCCCTGACCGAAAAAGAAATCAGTACGGTCGAGCTGAAGCTGGAAGAAAAAATATACCTGACCCTGCTCAAAGATCTCTTTACCCCACGCTTTTTCCTGTTTGAAGCGAGTATCAACCCGCTACCCGTGCTCGGTGCCTGGCTGAAGAAAGAGCAGCAGAACGTGTATGATCAGGCGCAGGTCAGCCAGGACCTAAACCTGGTCGAGGCACTCACCGAAGGCTTCGAAGAACCCTATGCGATCTCTCTGTTTGTGGGTAATGTCATCCGCTTTAAGCTGCCGGACGAAGAAAAGCCCGAGGCCATCAACAAGGGTTACTCCGGGTTTGTCATCAGCTTCGGTGATCAGCACATCAAGCAGAATACCCTGATCAATGATCAGTGGTATGAAATCGAATGGAAGCTGAAAGGTGACCGCCGCATCGGACCGGTTTACCACAGCTGGAGCTTTCGTTTCGGGGTTAAAATGCACGCCAATCCGGAAATTGAGGATGTCAGTTATTTCGGTATAAGGCGCGAACTGTTCAATAGCGAATTGCAGAGCTACAAGTTTCTGGAAAATACCGGGATAGACTTCCGCATCGACTTTTCCCGCGAAAACTCAGCCACCGTGCAGAAAAAACTGTTTGTTGAAAAACGCTGGCCGAAACAACAGGTCATCTACACCCTGGGTCTGGGTATCAATCAGACCATCGATAAATACAGCGGCTCACTCGATAATGGCGATCAGACCCGGCTGATTATCCGCCCCGGCATTCTATTTTAATCCACCGCAAAGCAGTAATGATTAGTGCCTGAAATGGCGTTATAATGAAGCACATTGCGGCACCGGAAGAGACCCACTCATGAACATTAAACTGCACTACCTTAGCTTGTTATTCACGCTGTCGCTGACCCTCGCAGCCTGTAGTTCCGGGGTTCTGGAAACGGTTAGAAAAGTCACCTATCCACCCGACTTTAACTATATTTCAAAACAGAAATTGCAGGGCACGATGCATCAGTTTGCCTGGTATACGACCTTACTGGATAACAGTTTGCGCGACACCGCTTCGGTCACCCCTGAGCAGCGTCAGAATGCGATCTCGATTCTGGATAAAATGGAAAGCCTGAGCCTTGACCTGGGCACTCAAACCCTCAGTTCCAATCACAATATCGTGTCGTTTAATATCGATCAGTTTCGACAGAACATCGTCAATGCACGCATCGGACTGGAGCAGGAAACTCCGAATTATTATCTGGCCGGATCCGTTTCAGCCTATTGCCTGAACTGCCATGCACTGAGTGACGATTCCATACCCAAATAGCTAAAAGCAGAACGGATCAGCTTGGGTAACTTAGCGCAATCTGCGAAATTTAATTGACCCCGCTGTTGTAACCTTTTTCATCCGGCGATTGTCAGGGATATAACAGGGAAACATTACATGTTTCCCGCCACAAGAAAATGGATTAGGCGATGTTTGATTAGATTGTCCGAATACCCTACACCAAAAAACCTGAACAAAAGCGTTTTTTACTACAACAGCCTGAAAATGCCCCACGAACCAGCTTTCGAAAGCCGATAAACAGGAAGACGTTAACGATGAATGATGATCCAGAGAATAATAACGCAGAGATTCCTCTAGAAAGGCTGGAAACTGCACTCGAATCTGCAGATGAAAGTCGCATCGCGCAACTGGTAGAAAACATGACCAGCCAGGAAGCGCTGCGTCAGATGTCACTGTTGCATGTGGATGATCGTGACCAGTTGTTAACCCTGCTGACACCGGAAGCGGCCGCTGAACTGATCGAAGAAGCGCCGGCTGAAATGGCCGTCGCGATGATCGAAGGACTCGACTCGATCGTAGCAGCCAGAATCATGGAGGAACTGAATTCCGACATGCAGGCCGATATTGTGCAGGAGATGGAACCGGAAAGTGCCGAAGCGCTGCTATCCGAGATGGCTCCAGAAAATGTCGAAGACGTGCGCAATCTGTCCCAGTACGATGCAGACTCCGCCGGCGGTCTGATGGAACTGGATGCCTTTTCCTTCCATATCGATGATACCGTTGGCACCGTACTGAAACGAATGATCTCAACCGATGATGAGTTTGACCGGCATCGTGGTCAGCATCCCTATGTTGTCGACGACTCCGATAAACTGCTGGGGGTTATCTCACTCAGAAACCTGCTACGCAACAAACGCGCTACCCCGATCAGCAGTATTATGGTTACACCACTGAGTGTCACGCCAGAAATGACACAGGATGAGCTGGAACAGTTTTTTGATGAGCATGAAGCCTTTCTGGGTGCGCCCGTGGTCGATAAGGACGGCATACTGCTCGGCTTCGTATCCAGACTATCGGTTGCTGAGGCAGAACTGGAACGGGTTGAACAGGAAGGTCGTTCACGTCAACAGGTGGCCGATGAATTACGCTCGATGCCCACCTGGTTACGCTCCAGAAGAAGACTGGCCTGGCTGTCTTCCAATATCGTACTCAACATAATCGCCGCCAGTGTAATCTCGGCGTATGAAGAAACACTGGCCGCGGTGATAGCGATCGCCGTGTTTCTACCGATGGTTTCGGACATGAGTGGCTGTTCGGGTAATCAGGCTGTCGGGGTCAGTATGCGTGAGCTTGCACTCGGGCTGACCCGTCCGAGTGACCTGTTTCATGTACTAAGAAAAGAATTCAGTGTCGGCATCATCAACGGCATCGTACTTGGCATACTGATCGGTATCGTGGCCTGGGTATGGAAGGACAATGCCTATCTCGGACTGGTGATTGGGCTGGCGCTATCCGTCAACACCCTGATAGCTGTTTCTATCGGAGGCACGGTACCACTGATCCTGAAAAATTTCGGGGTAGACCCGGCAGTGGCCTCCGGTCCGCTACTCACCACCGTGACCGATATGGCAGGCTTTTTTCTGGTGCTTAGCCTGGCATCCCTGTTTATGCCACAACTGCTTGCTGCGGGATGACTATTCAGTATCCAGTACGGCCTGCTGATACAGCCTGACATACTCCTGCGCACTCGCCTGCCAGGAAAAATCCTGTTGCATCGCGTTCAGTTGCAGCTGTTTCCATTCATCTTTTTGGGCATACAGTTCCAGCGCCCGGCCTACCGCTTCGACCAGACTGGCCGCACTGGCTGACTTCAGCACAAAGCCTGTTGCAGTATGGTTCGCTCTGCTCTCGTCGGTACAGGAAACCACCGAGTCGGCCAGACCTCCAACCGCAGTCACCAGTGGAATGGTTCCATAGCGCAGGCTGTATAACTGATTCAGTCCACAGGGTTCAAACAGTGATGGCATCAGGTAAAGATCGCAGGCGGCCTCCATCTGATGTGACAAGGCTTCATCATAACCGATATGCACGGCAACCGAATCTGGATGCGCCAGCGCCAGTTTTTTCAGCTCGGCCTGATACAGCGCTTCACCGCTGCCCAAAAATATCAGCTGCAACGGCATTTTGAGTAACTCGGGCATACTGTCGAGTATCAGATCCAGCCCTTTCTGTTCCACCAGGCGGCTGATCAGGCCGATCAGCGGAACTTCACTATCCTCAGTCAGCGCGAACTGTTTTTGCAGCGCCAGCTTGTTCAAAACTTTTTTATCCAGACTGCGTGTGTTGTATTTCTGATGCAGATACGTATCCCGCCCCGGATTCCACACCTCGGTATCAATCCCATTCAAAATTCCACTTAACTCGCTGGATCGATGCAACAACAGATCCTGTAGACCAAAACCAAACTGCTCCGTCTGAATCTCAGCCGCATACTGCGGACTCACCGTATTCAATCGGTCAGCGTAGTTCAGGCCACCCTTGATAAAGGAGAAATAATCATGGTATTCAACGCCATGCATCGTCCATAGCTCGGCCGGTAAACCCAGATTGATGAAGGTCTGCTTCGGATACAGGCCCTGATAGGCCAGATTATGAATCGTAAAAACCGTTGCCGGACGCTGCTCAAAGCGACTCAGTAATGCCGGTACCAGAGCGCTTTGCCAGTCATTGCAGTGCACCACATCAACCGCCCAGTCAAACGCCAGACGATTCAGCGCGACATCAACCGCGACCTGACACAACAGCGCAAAACGTAACGCATTGTCATGCCATTCAACACCAGTAGAATCGAGATAGGGATTACCCGGGCGATCAAACAGCGCCGGGCAGTCTACCAGTAGAACCTTAACCCGGGTGGATGGCAACGTGGTCTGTAATATTCGTACCGTATAGCCATAGTGCTGGGTTTGCGCAATCTCGCGCACTTTATCAAGCTTTGCCAGCAATGACTGATAGGCAGGCACCAGGATGCGCACATCCTGATTCTGTTGCAGCAGGGCGCGCGGCAAACTAGCGGACACATCCGCCAGCCCACCCGTTTTTATCAGTGGATAGACTTCACTAGTGACAAACAGGACATTCATTTCGCAACATATTTTAATATCAGTCCAGCCAAAGGAGGCAGGGTTAACATCAGCGAACAGGGACGCCCCATCCAGCTCTTCTCTTCGCTATTGATGAACTGATGATTGCCCATGTTTGAACCATTGTAATAGCTCGAATCCGAGTTCAGTATCTCCTGATAAGTACCCGCCTGTGGAACCCCTACACGGTATCCACTGCGTGGAATCGGGGTGAAGTTTAGCAGCACAATAATCAGCTCATTTTCACTGCGCCGTAGATACGACAAAACCGACTGATCGGAGTCATTACACTCAATCCATTCAAAACCCTGCGGCTCAAAATCAAAGCGATGCAGAGCTGACTCGGCGGTATACAGATGATTCAGATCACTCACCAGGTTCTGCATGGTGAAGTGCGGTGCATACTCCAGCAAATTCCAGTCCAGCTGCTTATGATGGTTCCACTCACTGGTCTGCGCGAACTCTGACCCCATAAAAACAAGCTTCTTACCGGGATAGGTATACATATAGGTATACAGCAGCCTTAGATTCGCGTATCGCTGCCAGTCATCGCCCGGCATTTTATTGATCATCGAACCCTTGCCATGCACCACTTCATCGTGCGAAAAGGACAGCACAAAATTCTCGGTAAACAGATACAACAGGCCAAACGTCAGTTGATTATGATGATAATGGCGATAGACCGGATCTCTCTGCATGTAATTCAGGGTGTCATGCATCCATCCCATGTTCCATTTCATGGAAAAACCCAGGCCACCCAGATTCACCGGACGTGTAACCTGAGGCCAGGCCGTTGACTCTTCGGCGATAACCATGGTTCCAGGGTACTCGCTATGGGTCACCGAGTTGAGCTGGCGCAGAAAGGCAATGGCTTCAAGATTTTCATTGCCACCATGGATATTCGGCACCCAGTTCTGATTTTCTCTGGAGTAATCCAGATAAATCATGGAAGCCACAGCGTCCACTCTCAGGCCGTCCAGATGAAACTCTTCCAGCCAGAATAGAGCGCTGGATAACAGGAAGTTACTCACCTCGTTACGACCAAAATTATAAATCAGCGTACCCCAGTCAGGGTGCTCACCCTTGCGTGGGTCTTCATGTTCATACAGGGCGCTGCCATCAAAATGTGCCAGAGCATGAGCATCTTTAGGAAAGTGAGCCGGTACCCAGTCCAGAATAACGCCGATGCCAGCCTGATGCAGGGTATCCACAAAGTAACGGAAGTCATCAGGACTGCCAAGTCGGCTGGTCGGGGCAAAATAGCCGGTGCACTGATATCCCCAGGAATCATCGAATGGATGCTCAGTGATGGGTAACAGTTCAATATGGGTAAAACCTGTTTTCCTGAGATATTCAACCAGACGATCTGCCAGTATTCGATAGTTTAAAAAACCACCCTCATCATCGCGTTGCCAGGAACCCAGATGCACTTCATAAATCGACATCGGTTGATGCAGCCAGTCCGCACTTTCACGCGCCGCCATCCAGTAAAGGTCACCCCAGTCATAGGCCTGTTCCTGGGCAATGATGGAAGCCGTACTTGGGCGATATTCATAACCGGAGGCATACGGATCTATCTTGCTCATAACCTGGCCGGTGGCACGATTACGGATCTCGAATTTATACAGATTGCCCTGTTGTATACCAGGAATAAATAACTCCCAGACCCCGCTCGCTCCCAGGTTTCTCATCGGATGGATGCGACCATCCCACTGATTAAAATCACCGGTAACACTGACTCTTTCAGCATTTGGAGCCCAGGTCGCAAACAGTACCCCGGCTACGCCATCGACGACCTTGCTATGCGCTCCCAGAACGCGGTAAATGTTCCAGTGCCGCCCTTCCCCAAACAGGTAAAGATCGAAATCTTCAATCTGCACCGCAAAGCTGTAAGGATCAAAAAAATCTATCGATTGATTCAGATTATCAATACGGGTGATTTTTTCATGGTCACCAATCGCATCCGAAGATCCCGTCCACTCAAAAAAATCAGAACCGCTCTGACGCTCGACTGGCTTTTTCGATTTTCCAAAAAATATCTTTTTGCTATTGGGTGCATACAAACGCAGGCAAGCTTTATCACCATCGCGGTGCAGACCTAAATAGGAAAAGGGATCATGGTGAGTTGCGGCCATGATTTTACTCTGATCGGAATTAAATTGTATGGGCTGCTTTTTGATGTCGATCACCTGAAGATTTAAATGTTTAATTTACCAGAACATTCTGAACTATGATAAATAAACACATCATGATCCAGAGCAATTATTTAAACTTTATTTTACAATACCATTAAAACATGAGTCATTCCTGACAGGATAGTTTAATGAGTAATGAGAATTCCCCCCGCTATATTAGTAACCTGACGCGTAATACGCTGGCTTTAATCATGGCTGGTGGCCGTGGCTCCAGACTTAAAGACCTCACCGCATGGCGTACTAAACCGGCTGTTCCGTTTGGCGGGAAATTTCGCATTATCGACTTCCCTCTTTCTAACTGCGTAAATTCCGGCATTCGTCGAATCGGCGTACTGACCCAGTATAAAGCGCATTCACTGATACAGCACATACAGCGTGGCTGGGGTATGTTTCGTGGTGAATTCGATGAGTTTGTCGAATTACTGCCAGCGCAACAACGCGTGGAAGAATCCTGGTACACCGGCACAGCGGATTCAATTTTCCAGAATCTGGATATTATACGCCTGCACAAACCGAAGCATGTACTGATACTGGCCGGTGATCATATCTATAAAATGGATTATGGCGCTATGCTGGCCCACCATGTCGAGAATGAAGCCGACATCACGGTTGGCTGCATTGAGGTTCCGGTTGATCAGGCAAGAGAATATGGCGTAATGGGTGTCGATACCAGTAACCGAATACTCAGCTTTGCCGAAAAACCCGAGAATCCCGACATTTTACCTGGCAGTGAAAACACCTCTTTATGCTCGATGGGTATCTATGTTTTTAACACCGGCTTTTTGTTTGAGCAGTTAATCCGCGATCATGATACGCCTGGCTCCAGCCATGACTTTGGCAAGGACATAATTCCGGCCTCGATTAATAAATACCGTGTATTTGCCTATCCTTTCCGCGATGTGCAAAGTGGCAAGCAATCCTACTGGCGTGATGTCGGTACCGTGGATGCTTTCTGGGAAGCCAACCTGGAGTTGATCGGGGTTACACCACAGCTCAATCTATACGATAAAGACTGGCCCATCTGGACCTATCAGGAGCAGTTACCCCCAGCCAAATTTATCTTCGATGAAGATGACCGGCGTGGCGTCGCGATCAATTCCCTGGTGTCCGGTGGCTGCATCATTTCCGGTGCCAAGATTCGTCACTCACTGCTTTTTTCGAATGTCTGTGTGGATGACTACAGCGTGGTAGATTCAACCGTAGTACTACCGGAAGTGGTGATTGGCAAAAGCTGTAACATTACCCATGCCATCATCGATCGAGGCTGTAAAATCCCGGATGGCACCAGCATAGGGATTAACGCTGAAGAAGACAAAAAGCGTTTCTTTGTTTCGCCCAATGGTATAGTTTTGGTCACTCCAGAAATGCTCGGGCAATTCATCCATCATGTTAACTGAACAGACTATTCCACTGAAACCAACCGCTAATCCTAAACTCAATGTCGTCCTCTACTGGCACATGCACCAGCCCGAATACAGGGACTTGCGCAATGGCCAGTACAGTCTGCCCTGGACATATCTACATACCATCAAGGATTATGTCGATATGGTGGCGCATATTGAAGATAATCCGGACGCGCGTGCGGTTGTCAACTTTGCCCCGATATTGCTGGAGCAGATCAACGATTACAGCGAACATCTGGACAGCTACCTGCATCATGGTGGCGCCCTGACCGACCCGATGCTGGCCGCGCTGGCCGATCCGGTGATTACCGCCAACAAGGAAACCCGCATTGGCCTGATCAAGAATTGCCTGAGAGCCAATGAAGACCGAATCATTCATCGCTATCCTGCGTTCAAAACATTGAAAGGCATGGCCAAGGCGATACTGCTGGACACCAAAAGTATTCGTTATTACGACATCCAGTTACTGATCGATCTGCTGGTCTGGTATCACCTGGCCTGGATCGGTGAAACCGTAAAACGTAAAGATCAGCGCGTAAAAGAGCTGATAAAAAAAGAACGCTTTTACACCATTCATGATCGACGCGTATTGATTGAACTGATTCATGAACTGATGTCAGGCGTGATTGGACGCTACAAGGCTATGGCTGAAGCCGGACGCATTGAGTTATCCATGACGCCGTTTGCACATCCTATCATGCCCCTGCTGCTGGACTTTAACTCCGCCTCAGAAGCCATGCCGGAAGCACCCTTACCGGAAGCAAAATGCTATCCGGGTGGACACAAACGGAGTGCCTGGCATTTAAAGAAAGGCATCGAAACCTTTGAAAAAAACTTTGGTTTCAAGCCTGCAGGCTGCTGGCCATCTGAAGGCAGTGTAAGCGAAGAAACAGTCAAGCAGTGTTCAGAGTTCGGTTTCCGCTGGCTTGCCAGTGGCGAAACCGTCCTGCGCAACTCGCTACATAAATCGAAGCTGACCGATAAGGGCTGTATCCATACCGCATACCAGCTGGCTGACACCACGACCACCTGTTTTTTTCGCGACGATCAACTTTCCGACCGCATCGGTTTCAAGTTCTCGGACTGGCATGCCGACGATGCTGTCGGCAATCTGTTGGAAACCCTGCAACATATCGCTCAGGCCTGCCAGAATCACCCTGCCCCCATTGTTTCCATCATACTGGACGGGGAAAACGCCTGGGAATACTACCCGGAAAATGGCTATCATTTTTTAACCGCTCTGTATCAGCGACTGGCCAGCCATCCACAGCTCAATCTGACCACCTACAGCGACTACCTGGACCAGAACCCTGAACCCCGACAACTCAGTAATCTGGCAGCTGGCAGCTGGGTGTATGGCTCATTTTCAACCTGGATCGGCTCCAGCGATAAAAACCGGGCCTGGGACATGCTGGTCGATGCTAAAAAAGCCTTCGACAGCGTCATCGAGAATAACACCCTGGATAAAGAAGAAGTCAAACGCGCAAAAAAACAGCTCGCCACCTGTGAAAGTTCCGACTGGTTCTGGTGGTTTGGCGACTACAACCCGGCCGAATCGGTGAAAGCATTTGATCAACAGTTCCGCATGCACCTGTGCAACCTGTATCACCTTTTACATCACGAAGCACCCGAATACCTGTCGCATGGTTTTTCCAGCGGCAGCCAATCCAGTCAGGGCGGCGTCATGCTGCCCGGCAAACAGGACTAATCAACCTTGACCACATTACCTAACGGACAGCCACAAACCGAAACCATTCTGGATCACCGCCGCGCTGGCGTTCTATTACATCCGACCTCACTTCCCGGCGCCTTCAAGCAGGGCGATATCGGACAGGAAGCGCGCAATTTTCTGCACTTCATGGCGGATAGTGGCCTGTCGGTATGGCAGATGCTACCGATCGGCCCGACCCACGAAGACGGCTCGCCCTATCAATGCCTGTCGGCGCATGCCGGTAATCCGGAACTCATCAACCTCGACTGGTTGATTGAGAACCAATGGCTGAAGCAAAGTGAGCTGGATAATTTTTATCTCGGCTCCTCTAAAAACACCCTGCTGGAAACGGCAGCCGGGCGTTTCTTTGCTCAGGGCTCGGCACAATGGCTCACCAGGTTTAACCTCTTTACCGAACAGAACAGCGACTGGCTGCCGGACTATGCGCTGTTTATGGTATTAAAAAAAGCGCATCAGAATAGCGCCTGGATGGACTGGCCGGAAGCCATAAAAAGCCGTGATCCGGCAGCACTCGCTGAGGCTGTCGAGCGTTGTGCAGAAGCGATTACCACCATCGAATTTATACAGTTTGTGTTTTTCACCCAGTGGCATGAATTACGTGAATACGCGCAAAAACTGGACATCAAACTGTTCGGGGACATGCCTATCTTCGTATCGATGGATAGTGCCGACGTATGGTCGCGTAAGGACAATTTTCTGATGGATGCGAATGGCAACTGCGAATTTGTTGCCGGTGTGCCACCGGATGCGTTTTCCGATCTGGGACAGCGCTGGGGCAACCCCTTATTCAACTGGGACAACATGCAGGCGCAGGGTTTCAGCTGGTGGATCAGTCGTTTCAAAACCCAGCTAGAGCTGTTTGATTTTATCCGCCTCGACCATTTCAGGGGTCTGGAAGCCTGCTGGCATATTCCAGCAACATCGGAAAGCGCGGTGCACGGACACTGGGAGCCTTCTCCCGGCGAAAAATTGTTGCAACGCCTGCACGATCACTTCCATCAGCTGCCACTGATTGCCGAAGACCTGGGCCTGATTACCGCCCCGGTACGAGCACTACGTGATCAGTTTAATCTGCCCGGCATGGTGATTCTGCAGTTTGCCTTCGACGCTCAGAATGACAACCTCTACCTGCCACACAACCATCATCATAACAGCGTGGTCTACTCCGGCACCCATGACAACGATACCACCCTCGGCTGGTATCAAAGTCTGGATATCGTCGCGAAAACACAGTGCCATGAATATCTGGGGCATAACCCGAACGGCGCGCTCGATATGCCGTGGGCGTTCAATCGTCTGGCCCTGTCTTCGGTCGCGCAACTCGCCATACTGCCGATGCAGGACCTGTTATCACTCGACTCAAACCATCGCATGAACACGCCCGGCACTATGCAGGGTAACTGGCAATGGCGCTTCAAATGGAAACAGGTGTGGCCGGGTCTGGCCACCGACCTGGCCAAACTGGTTCGGCTTTACGGACGTCATCCTGATTGAATCTAACGCCACCGGCTTTGCGCCGATGGCCTTAGATGACGATTAAAGGCAGGCTATTACAGCCAGATCAGACAACCGGTTTCGAGTGGATGGCTCAGCAACTTATGGTATGGATACATACGGATGCGATAATGATTCATGCCGGAGTTGGATGGCTTCAACTGCAGTGAAAAAATATGGTTATCCTTATCCTGTTTGTCGTAATGGAAAAAGTGATGTTCACAGCCGCTCATTTCATCTTTCTGTTCATTATACTGGCCCACCACGCACTCCAGCACGATATCATCCGATGACAGGCCATTCAGAAACGCACTCACCTGAATATTCAGGGATTCACCCGTCTTGATAAAGTCCTTTTCATTAAACACTCGCTCCATCCGAATGTGATGCCAGTTATCTCTCACCTTCTTCTTCCACACCGCCAGCTCTCTGGCAGGCTCAGCATTATTCTGCGACAGAATCTGATTCTGTTTTTTGGCTGGAGAATAGAGTTTTTTCACATAGTCCATCACCATGCGTGAGGCATTAAAGCGCGGGATACAGGACTTCATCGAGCCCTTCGACAGCTTCACCCAGTATTTTGAATAGCCCTGTTTGCCGCGATTATAAAAGATAGGAATGATTTCATGCTCCATGATATCGAGCAGGTCATTCGACTCTTCGCGATCGCGGATCTCAGGATCAACCCCGACCCCATGCGGTGAAATCCCCCAGCCGTTGCGACCGTTAAACGCTTCTCCCCACCAGCCATCCAGCACACTCAGGTTCAGCACACCATTGATGGCCGCTTTTTCACCCGAGGTTCCACTCGCTTCGAGCGGGTATTCTGGCGTATTGATCCACACATCCACACCCGTCACCAGGCTGCGCGCCATCGACATATTGTAATCTTCCAGCAGGATGATACGGCCCTGAAACTCCGGCATATGCGCATAGTTATGGATCGCCCGAATCAGGTCCTGACCGGGCTCATCATTCGGATGCGCCTTACCCGCAAACACCAGAATGACCGGACGTTCAGGATCGTTCAACAATCGTGACAGACGGTCTTTATCCTTGAACATCAGGGTCGCGCGCTTATAGGTGGCAAAGCGCCGTGCAAAGCCCATCACCAGTACATCCAGCTCAGGGGTTCCAATGTATTGCGTGATGCGCCGCGTGAGCGCATCGTTGGCATGATTCTTCTTATAACGGCGTTCGGTCAGGCGCAGAATATTTTCCAGCATCTGGGTCTTCAGCTCCTGGCGCAGGCTCCAGAAACGGTGATCGGGAATATCGTCGATACACTTCCAGTAACTGCGATTCAATAACTGGTTACGCCATTCGCGATACCGCATATCGAACAGGTTGACCCATTCGCGTGCCAGAAAGGTCGGCACGTGTACCCCGTTGGTAACATAGGTAATCGGGTTTTCATCGGGTGGAATCTGTGGCCACACATACGACTCCATCTGCGAAGAAACGCCGCCATGAATACGGCTCACCCCATTATGAAAGCGCGACCCACGCAGCGCCAGCGCAGTCATATTAAAACGCTGGTGTCCATTCGGAGAGTCACCCAGTTTCATAAACTGATCAAACTCGATCTTCAGATTCTTACAGCAGGGAGTGAAATACTCCTTCATCTGATCGTAATCAAAAATATCATGCCCGGCAGGCACCGGAGTATGCGTGGTAAACACCGTACCCGCCCCAACCAGCTCCAGCGCACTGTTAAAATCCAGCCCTTTTTCCACCTGTTCGCGACAGCGTTCGAGAACCATAAACGCAGCATGACCCTCGTTGATATGCCACACGGTTGGCTCCAGACCCAGCTTACGAATCAGGCGTACGCCACCAATACCGAGTACGATCTCCTGCTGGATGCGCATCACCTTGCCACCGCCATACAGCTGGAAGGTAATCTGCTGATCGGCTTCACTATTCTCTTCCAGGTTACTGTCGAGTAGATACATGCAGGTATGTCCGGCCATCGCTTTCCAGACTTTCAGCTTGACTACACGACCGGGGAATTCAACTTCAACATAGATCCGATTGCCTTCCTTATCCAGCGCTACATCGATCGGTAGCTCACTGAAACTGGTGGTCGAATAATGGGCGATCTGATTACCGTTGCCATCGATACGCTGGGTGAAATAGCCCTTGCGATAGAGCATCCCAATCGCCACAAACGGTACCCCCAGATCGCTTACCGCCTTGCAGTGATCGCCCGCCAGAATTCCGAGTCCACCGGAATAGATCGGAAAGCTTTCATGCAAACCAAACTCCGCGCAGAAATACGCAATCAGATCCGTATCGGCATCCAGATAGCCATCGATTTCATCGTGGGTAATTTTTTTCAGGTAACTGTTATAGGCCGACATGACCCGGTTATATTCTTCCATGAACACGTTATCTCTGGCCGCATCATCCAGTGTTTTCTGAGAAATCCGGCGCAGGAAAACCTTCGGGTTGTGATCACACTTATCCCACAGCTCCAGATCAAGGCGATAAAAAAGCCCTCGCACATTACGATCCCAGCTGTATAAAAGGTTGTTGGACAATTCATTCATACCCAGTAATTTCTGGGGGATAACAGGACGTACTTCTAACTCGTAAACAGTTGGTTTCATAGTATCTGCCGCTAAAACATTAAAATAATTATCGCGCAATGATAGCACTCTGAAACCGCTGGATCTATTGCATTGAAATGGTATAGCTGGTGAAACACAGGGTATGTTTAACCTGGAATAATTTTAAGGTTTTAGTGTCATCATCGGAACCGATCAAAACTCCGCCTTCGGCTCAATTATCAGTAGCCTGAACACGCCTTATTCCTCATAATTGCCAAGGTTAAAAAAACAGCGTCATTAAAATGAAAACAGTCCACCTAAAAATGCTCTGCCTGCCAGCCCTCGGCCTACTGTTCGCTGGCTGCGCTGCCACAGACTCACACAACGTTAGCACGACACCCGACACCGAGCAGATAGAATACGCTCTCAAGCAGCAATGGGAGGGAGAACCTGCGCTCAACCTACTCAGCGCCTACGGCAAACCGGACATGATCATCGACACCACGCTGCAGGGTGGGCCGGTATCGGAAGGCTATGTATACGCCGACAATGAACTCATCGGCAGTCAGGAATGCATCGATGTATTTGTGGTAGAGATGCAGACTAACATCATCTACGATTACTTTTGTCGCTAACCGGTGAAACGCGTATTCCTCACAGCGGCTTGTTATCAGCCACAGACATCACTGGAAATGCGCATCTAACAGCACAAACCCCACTCGCAAACAGTACATACGCAACTAATTATTTAGACTCAGGCGGCAGCAAGTTTTGCAATCATGGCCGAGGTTACCAGCACGATGCCATCTTCATTGCGATAAAATTGCACTGCATCCAGCACCGCATCTTCGCCAATGATGGTGCCTTCTGGAACCTGACAATTGGAATCCAGCACTACACGGGTCAGGCGGCAATTGCGGCCAATATCACAGCCCGGTAAAACCACACATTCCTTCAACACCGAGAACGAGTTAACCCTGACGTTATTAAACAGGATGGACTGCTCGACGGTGGAACCAGACACAATACAGCCCGCCGATACCACCGAATTAATCGCAGTGCCCAGGCGTTCTTTATAATTGTAATTAAATTTAGCCGCCGCACGCTGATAATGCACGGTACGTATCGGCCAGCTGTCATCATACAGATCCAGCCGGGGTAGTAATTTGGTCAGATCAATATTCGCCTGCCAGTACGCACTCAAGGTGCCCACATCGCGCCAGTAAGGTTCATCGTAACTGACATTTTGAATGCTGCTACGTGAGAAGGGATGCGCAACAATCTTATACAGGCCGATGGACGATGGAATAATATCCTTGCCAAAATCGTGACTGGAATGGGTATTGAGCGCATCAGACGCCAGCTTTTCGGACAGCATACTGGCATTGAAAATATAGATCCCCATACTGGCAAGACTGCGTTCAGGATTGCCCGGAATGGTCGGCGGGTTCTCGGGCTTCTCCACAAAAGTGATGATATTTTCATCCTGATCTATACCCAGCACACCGAAATCGCGCGCTTCCTCGACTGGAACCTCGATGCAGGCCACCGATATATCCGCATTTTTTTCAATATGTTCACGCAGCATCACACTGTAATTCTGCTTATAAACGTGATCCCCTGCGAGCACCAGTATGTAATCCGGGTTTATGCTACCGATAGTTGCCATGTTCTGATACACCGCATCGGCGGTTCCCTGATACCAGCTTTCATCAGCGGTCTGCTGCTGCGCAGGCCACAGCTCGACAAACTCATTTAAATCAGACTGCAAAAAATTCCAGCCACGCTGTACATGCTGATTCAAGGTATGCGAACGATACTGGGTCACCACCGCTATGCGTCGGATGCCCGAATTAATACAGTTGGATAGCGGGAAATCAATAATCTTGAATTTCCCAGCGATCGGAATAGCCGGCTTCGAACGAGAATCCGTCAACTGCTTTAAGCGAGAACCCCGACCACCCGCCAGGACTATCGCCAGCGTACTATTTAGTGCGGAATTCAGGTCGATACTGCCTGAGTTAGTTTGTGAATTTTTTGCCATTAGATTCCTCGTCGAATTAAGTCAGCTATTTTTCACACCAGTATATCGATCTTAGTAATCACTACTATGACAATTTCAATTCTACGCAGTGGGCTTTTTTATAGGTGGATTAATACAGCTATTTTTGCGAGCCACTAGAGTATTCATACCTTTAGAGTCTGCATACTGCGAATGACGATCAGTCACTAGATGGCCATGAGAATTTTCAAAAGAAACTGGCCAGTTCGACTCAACCAGCGCAGTTATTTAAATACATTTCTGATTTATTTGTTCTCGAGCTATCCCTACCTCGCCCCTGTCGGACAGAACTGACGTTTGTTCAAATTGGTTAAGAAGAATTTGTCTCATCCTGCCCGCAGACACGCAGATACAAAAAAACCCGCGCGAGGCGGGTTATTTTATGTATGGCGCGCTGGGAGAGATTTGAACTCCCGACCCTCTGGTTCGTAGTCCTATTTTCAACACAGTAAAATGTTATAAATCAATAGCTTGCGACCTTGATCAAACTGTAAAAGCAGTGGTAATTAGTACCGAAAAGTGTAGTTTATTAGTACAAAGGTACATAACTGGTACATTCGCACCAAAAGTTAAGTTCTTGTAATATGGAATCATTGATCATTCCCATAAATTCAGTTACAACGATTCCCCTTAACTCAGATAACATAGTGTCTGTAAAATTAACTGGTTTAGATAATGAAAGTAAAATTGATAATTGTACTGTCGTTAACGGTAATGTTCTCAGGCTGTACCATAAATAAAGAAAAATTGACTTCAGGTTTAATTGGTTGCCCTGAAGAGAATATAGAAGTCACTGAAAGTTCAGGTGGGTTTATGGCAAATACATGGACCGCAAAATGTAACGAAAAGACATTTTATTGCACCGAACGCAGTGGAAGCAGAGTTGATTGTAAGCAATCAATTCTCGAGGATTGAAAAGCATAACAATTGCTTTGAGCGGACATACCTCCACAGTGGCCAATTTGTGGATTAAATAGCACAATAATCCCCACCACTACGGAATGCCGCTCTCGCTTGGCGTGAAAATAGAGAGACAATATGGAAGACAAACTAATTTGGATCATCGCAGCATTTGGCATGGTCGCGCTTATTGGTTCTTTTGCTAAAATGAATCAAGGGTTTGGCCCATTCAACTTAAGAGTAGTTGGAATTATTCTTGTGGGAACATTTTCCGCTTTGCTTGCATTAACAAATGGACAGTCTATGACCGCTGCAATGGGAATACTTGGCGCTATAGCTGGTTATTTATTTGGTATAAAAGACAGCAAGTAAATAAGTGCAAACATACTTTAAATCAAAAAAGTCTACGTTGCATATTGTCTACAGATTTAAAAGGAAAGAGAGTGAAAATGAAATATTGATACATCAAGCGCTGGGAGAGATTACTCGGGCGGTCCATGCCCTCGCCCCTTCGGGGCCGCACTGGCGTGCGTTCAAAATCGTTCCTGACGATTTTGTCGAACGGAGTCCTCATCTTACCCCCAACCCTCCACACATAAAAAAACCCGCTTGAGGCGGGTTGTTTTATGTATGGCGCGCTGGGAGAGATTACTCGGGCTATCCATGCCCTCGCCCCTTCGGGGCCGCACTGGCGTGCGTTCAAAATCGTTCCTGACGATTTTGTCGAACGGAGTCCTCATCTTACCCCCAACCCTCCACACATAAAAAAACCCGCATGAGGCGGGTTGTTTTATGTATGGCGCGCTGGGAGAGATTCGAACTCCCGACCCTCTGGTTCGTAGCCAGATACTCTATCCAACTGAGCTACCAGCGCTTAAGGAGCCGAGATTTTACGGATTTTAATCATGCTTTGCCAGCTCTTTTTAGTTTTTATTAATGAATTCTTTTCTGCCGTGGCAACCGGCATGACAGAACAGTTCGTAGGAGATGGTTTCACTCAGTCGGGCGATTTCATTGGCCAGCGGTGCTTCGCCCCATAGCGTGACTTCATCACCCGTCCTGGCCTGCAGGCCGCTGATATCGATGGTGATCATGTCCATCGATATTCGACCGACGATGTTGGCCCTTTGTCCATTGAGCATCACGTAGCCTCCCGTGAGATGACGCGGGTAGCCATCGGCATAACCGGCGGCGACGACGCCGATGGTCTGATCCTGCGCACAGGTATGCAGCCCACCATAGCCGACACTCTGGCCTTTATTGAGGGTGTTGATCGCCAGTATCTGCGATTTGAATTGCATCACAGGCTGCAGCTTTGGCGTGGTGTCCCGATCGAAAAAGGGGTCGCTGCCATACAGCGCGATTCCGGCCCTGACCCAGTTGACGCGGCTTTTGGGCCAGCCCAGTATCCCGGCTGAATTGGCGATACCCCATTCGTAATCCTGCAGGCTTAAGGCTTTGACTCGGGATAGTTGTTCGCTCGAACTAGGGTCGGAATCATCATCGGCATTGGCCAGATGGGTCATCAGGCGAATGGTGCCGATATTGTTAGCCTGCTTGAGCTGAGCCAGTGCCTGTTTCAGATTCTGATCCGAAAACCCCAGTCGGCCCATCCCTGAATTATACTTTAGCCACGGCTCTATCTGAGCTGCAGTCGGCATCTGCTGCAGTAGTTCGACTTGCCAGAACTGGTGCATCACCGGGTCGAGCTGGTAGTCGAAACAACTGCGCATCTCGGCTGCATTCACGACCCCGCCAAGAACGATAATCTTTTGCGTGATACCGGCCTCGCGTAGCGGGATAGCTTCCAGCGAAGTGGCCACCGCAAACGCATCGGCGTCGGCTAGCGTGCGTGCCACCTGGATCGCACCATGGCCGTAGGCATCCGCCTTGATCACCGCGATCACCTTGCTATCCGGCGCGGTTGATTTTAACAGGCGATAGTTGGATCGAATCGCGGCCAGGTCGATAATGATCCGGGAGTGCCGTGTGTGTGGCGGCAGCGGTGGAAGCGGTTTAGTCATCCAGCCCGTAATCATCGTAGGTCAGGTTTTCGAAGCGCGTGAACTGTCCCAGAAAGGCCAGGCGAACCTTGCCGATCGGGCCGTTACGCTGCTTTCGGATCAAAATTTCAGCGGTACCCTTGTCCTGCGTGTCGGGGTTGTAGACTTCATCGCGGTAGATGAACAGAATCACGTCCGCATCCTGCTCGATACCGCCGGATTCACGTAGATCGGACATGACCGGACGTTTATCCGGACGCTGCTCCACACTACGATTGAGCTGGGATAACGCAATAATCGGCACCTGCAGTTCTTTTGCCAGTGCTTTCAGTGAGCGACTTATTTCAGAGATTTCGGTCGCCCGGTTTTCAGTGGTGCCGGTGACCTGCATCAGCTGCAGATAGTCGATGATGACCATATCGAGTCCATGCTCACGCTTCAGACGACGCGTACGCGCGCGTAATTCGGTCGGCGACAGAGCCGGCGTATCATCGATAAACAGGCGTGCCTTGGACAGCATCGCGACCGATGAGGTGAGCCGGGGCCAGTCATGATCCTGCAGCTTACCGGTACGCAGATTATGCTGATCGATACGTCCGAGGGATGACATCATACGCATCGCGAGCTGATCCCCGGGCATCTCCATACTGAACACGGCGACCGATTTTTCACCGCTGACCGCTGCGTTTTCAGCCAGATTCATCGCGAAACTGGTCTTACCCATCGACGGTCTACCGGCAACAATGATCAGATCGGAATTCTGCAGACCGGAAGTCATTTCATCGAACTTGCTGAATCCACTGCTGATACCGGTTAAAGGCTCATCGCTTTTGAACAGCTCTTCCACCTTTTCTACCGCTTTCGCCAGCAGGCTCTTGATATCTTCAAAGCCCTGACTGTTTCCGGCGCCCTGTTCGGCGATATGGAACACCAGTCGCTCGGCTTCATCGAGTAACTCTTTACTGCTACGACCATCGGCGTTATAGGCGGTATTGGTGATCTGATGACCAACCTGAATCAGGTTACGCAGAACCGAGTACTCGCGCACAATTTCGGCGTAGGCCTTGATGTTGACTGCGGTCGGGGTATCGTTTGCGAGGATGCCCAGGTAAGCCAGTCCGCCGATTCCGTCGAGCTCATTGCGTTGATCCAGCCAGTCCGAGATGGTCACTACATCATAAGGCTTGTCACTCTCTGACAGAGCCGCGATCGCACGAAAAATGAGCGCATGGTCATGCCGGTAGAAATCTTTTTCGTTGATCAGATCGGCAATCAGTTCCCATGACTGGTTGTCCAGCATCAGACCACCCAGTACCGACTGTTCGGCTTCCATGGAATGCGGGGGAACCTTCAGGTCTTCCACGCGTTGGGTTAATTCGGCGACTCGATTAGAAATTTCTGACACAGTTTTGGGTTTCGGGTAATGGTGATGAATGAGAAAGCAGATGGTTAATGCGTGGAGTTTAACAGGCTAGTGATCCAGTTGGGAGGATTTCGCACCGTTAAGTGTAGAGATTTTTCAACTTCGGTTTAGTCTGACTTGGTGCAGAAATTGCCACGCTAGCGCTCGCAAAGATGGCGTTCTCTAACACAGCCGGCATCTCGTCTGCGGGTTAACAGCACGTCCATACCAGGACCCTTCCTTGCCGACAGTAGCCTTCGGAGTATAAGCACATCCATAGCAAACACCCCTCTCGGCCGGCCGTGGCCCCCGAGGTATAAGCACACCCATATGCAAACACCCTTCTCGGCCGTCCGTGGCCTTCAGGGTATAAGCACATCCATAGCAAACACCCTTCTCGGCCGTCCGTGGCCTTCAGGGTATAAGCACATCCATATGCAAAAAGGCTGTCAATGACAGCCTTTCTGGTATTTTAATCTGGCAATTTTAAGGTAACTGTAAACCGTTTCAAGCATGAGCCAGAAACGGTTTAGCGAAGCTAAACTTTTTATTCAGCGCCAGTGATATTAACGATGATGGTGACATCGACATCGGTATACAGATGGATATCGACTTCGTGTTCACCCGTCATGCGTAAAGAACCTTCCGGCAGTCTGATTTCACGCTTTTCAACCGCTCCACCCATGACTTCCAGTGCATCGGCGATATCGGCTGTACCGATAGAACCAAACAGCTTGCCTTCACTACCAATCTTGGCCGTGATCTGCACGGTACCGAGTGCTTCGATCGCTGCTTTGCGCGCTTCAGCAGCGGCTAAAGCTGCAGCAGCAATTTTTTCCAGCTCGGCTCTCTGCTTTTCGAACGCTTCCAGATTAGCGGCCGTTGCCGGCTTGCCTTTACCCTTAGGTAACAGATAGTTACGTGCGAATCCCGCTTTAACGTTAACCTTGTCGCCCAGAGCGCCCAAATTTTCAATATTTTCCAACAGAATAATTTCCACAGGATATTCCTCTCACTTATTCATCAATAGTCGATGGGATAGACTTCCATCTTTTTCTAAAGTCTATCCAGTTATCTAACACCCCCAGCATGGCTATTACGCCTAATACCTGAGGAAAAATTACCATCATCACGTACAACAAAACCAACCAGGCTTTTTTCCCGCTATGTCTGGACCAGCTATGCACCACCGCCAGACCCTGATACAGAAAGGTCGCCAGTAGCACCATCAGCATCGCAAAGATCATGTCCTGCTTTAGCGCAAGCCCGAGCAGGCCAAAAAGCAACGCGAAGATCGCTGCGCCCTTGCCCAGTTTGATCGCATAAAACTCTTCACGGAATCCTTCCGATCCAGCGATACGAGCCTGAAACCAGCGCGATGCCATCAGCGTACCGACAAAGGTACTGAACATCACCGCAACCAGCATCATCACCATCAGGTGTACCAGCTCCTGCATGGCAAGATTCATCTGATTCATATCCATTTCAGGCTGCTGAACTTCCTTAAACAGCAACTGCAGATACTCAGCCCATAACTGATCGATATCCGGCCAGAACTGGTACTGCACCACGACCACCACTAGCGACAGCCCCATCCCGATCAAGATAGTCAGGGACATAGAACGCGTGCGGCGTAACGTTTCCGCCAGTATCACCATCGGTACCCATTGCACCAGACCGATCGTAATGCCCAGTAACGTTGACTGCGTAACCAGATAACTGACGACCGTGATACCGGCAATCGAAATCAGTAACGCTCGGGCTCCTGAGAACAATCCCTGGGTCAGTATAATCAGCCCGACAAGGGCTCCGCTGAGTATCGAAATCAGCGGTACAAACAACGACAGTATGGCCAAAATGCCGACTACCGTTGACGCATGAAACGGGCTTTTCAGAGAATATCTAGCTATCGCTAACATCGATAAACCTGTATTTCAGTTTTGTTGTTGAACTGCGACTGCCCATTCAGCAAATAGTGCTAAATCCTGAAAGAGCAGTGGCAGACAAAGGTTAGTGCTGATCGGTATAAGGCAGTAACGACAGAAAACGCGCACGCTTGATAGCGGTGGTTAACTGGCGCTGATACTTGGCCTTGGTACCCGTAACACGGCTAGGTACGATCTTACCGGTTTCGGTGATGTACTCTTTAAGTGTTTCCATATCTTTATAATCGATCTGATCAGTACCTTCGGCACTGAATTTGCAAAATCTTTTACGGCGAAAATAGCGTGACATTATTCATCTCCCTCTTTTTCATCTACTTCATCATCATCATCTTTGTCGTCATCTTTCGATGTAACAACAGGCTTACGCTCCGACTTGGCGGTCTCTTCTTTTTCAGCCGCAATCAGCATTGGTGATTTAGCTGTGATTGCGCCCTTCATGATCAGAGTCAAATGACGCAGCACGGCATCATTAAAACGGAAGATGGACTCAAGCTCGGTCAGAACTTCCTGTGAACACTCGATGTTCATCAGTACATAATGAGCTTTGTGGATTTTCTTGATTGGAAATTCAAGATGACGACGACCCCAGTCTTCTTCACGGTGAACATTTCCACCAGAAGCGGTGATCATATTGCGATAACGTTCCACCATAGCTGGAACCTGCTCGCTCTGGTCGGGATGGACCAGGAATACTATTTCGTAATGTCTCATAACATCCTCATGGAAGAAGCCCCTGCTTACGATGTGCATGGAGCGAGAAGTTTTAGGAGCGCGGAGTCTACATGAGCAACGCCCGGAATACAACTTGGCAAAGGTATAAATAACCTTATCTGACAACCGTTTGCTGTAGATTGAATACGCTAAATTGATTTTCTTCGAGTAACTACGGATCGCTGAGGCTGAAAGCCTGCATCAACGCAGATCAGTCTGGCTCCTGCTCAGGCCCCTGTATCAACCGATAGAACCAGAAATCCGGCTCAACTCATGCGCTGACGCACCACTTCGTACAGACAGATTCCAGTGGCCACCGAAACATTCAGACTTTCGACCCGACCTTTCATCGGCAGCTTGACCAGATAGTCACACTGCTCCGCAGTCAGCCTGCGCATGCCTTCGCCTTCGGCCCCCATCACCAGTGCAATCGGGCCTTTCAGCGTGAGCTGATACAGCGTCTGTTCGGCATCACCGCTGGTGCCGACCAGCCATACACCGGCATCCTTGAGTGCCTTTAAACTGCGCGACAGATTGGTAACGGTAATCAGTGGCACCGATTCTGCAGCACCGGCGGCAACCTTCTGTACCACCGCTGTCATCCCGACTGCGCGATCCTTCGGCACGATCACGGCACTCACACCGGCACCATCCGCACTGCGCAAACAGGCGCCCAGGTTGTGCGGATCCTGCACCCCGTCCAGCACCAGAAACAGACTGTCATCCGTCACCTGCTGCAATATTTCATCCAGACTGATGACCCGGCTACGCCCTTCCCGAACCTTTAGCACGCAGCCCTGATGCTTTTCACTGCCGGCCAGATCGCTCAACTCCTGTTTGGAGGAGAATGTGACTACCAGCTTTTTTTCTTTGGCCAGACTGATCACATCCTGCAGGCGCTGATTCTGACTCTGCAGGCATAGCAATTGCTCGCAGTCATCGATCGAAAACTGCAGCATTTTTTTTACTGGATGCAAACCATAGCTGTACTGGGCCATCAGGAATTTCCGGCGGGAGCCTTACTGGTAGCCGGTTTACGCGCAGCCCTTTTCTTCGTTGCCTTCTTTTTAGCCGCCGTTTTGTTGCGAGGCTTTTTCTGCTTTTCTGAAGGTTTAGCAGCCGCTTTTTCGGCCGCGGGTTTATCCTTTGAGCCTTTTCTTCTGCGTGATTTTTTAGCTTTCGGCCTGGCATCACCGGTTTCGACTTCAGCATCCCCAGCCACAAAATGCGCTGCTTCACTGCTGATAATATCGAAATCGATCTTGCGCTCTTCCATATCCACGCGCGCCACTTCCACCGTAACCGAATCACCCAACTGGTAAACCCGGCCGGTTTTTTCACCCACCAGACGATGATGCGCGGCATCAAAGCGATAGTAATCTCGCTTGAGTGAGGTCACGTGCACCAGTCCATCGATCAGCAGATCGTTGATCTGCACAAACATGCCGAAGCTGGTGACGGTGGCAACAATACCGCGATATTGCTTGCCGACGTGCTTTTGCAGGAACTCGCATTTCAACCAGTCACCGGCATCACGCGTCGCCAGATCGGCACGGCGCTCATATTGTGAACAGGTTTCACCAAGTACCGTCATCGCGTTCAGATCATAGCTAAAGGGCGTGTTATTCGCGGTTTGCAGCACATGGCGGATACCACGATGCACCAGCAGATCCGGATAACGTCGAATCGGTGACGTGAAATGAGCGTAATCCTGCAGTGCCAGTCCGAAATGACCCATTTTGGTATCCGGACCATAAACCGCCTGTAACAGCGAGCGCAGCATCACGGTCTGGATCATATCGAATTCGGGCAGGATTTTAATCTGTGCCAGTGCATCGGCGTACTGTTGCGGCGTCGGCTCAGTGCCGGTCATACGTACACCATATACCGACAGAAACTCGATCATCGCCGGCACCTTGTCCGGATTCGGGCCTTCATGGATACGGTACAGGGTCGGAATCTTGTGTTTCTTCAGAAACTTTGCCGCGCACACATTGGCCGCGATCATGCATTCTTCGATCAGTAGATGAGCTTCGTTACGCTCATAGGGATGGATATTTTCGATCTTGCGTTGATCGTTGTATTCAAACACCACTTCCTTGGTATCAAACTCGATCGCATGACGCTTCTTGCGCGCTTTCGCGAGCGCCTGATACACCTGACTCAGATGTTCCAGATCCTGGCGCAACGGTTCGCACATCGGGTCGGAACCGCCATTAAACAGAAACTCGGCAACCTGATCGTAGATCAAGCGCGCATGTGAATGAATAATGGCTTCATGAAACTGGAAGCTTTTGATGGCTCCGGCGGGGCCGACTTCCATTTCACACACCATCACCAGCCGGTCGACCTTCGGGTTGAGTGAACACAGGCCGTTCGACAGTTTTTCCGGCAGCATAGGAATGACTTCACCCGGAAAATACACCGAGGTGCCACGGATCACCGCTTCACGGTCGATCGCAGAGTCTTTCTGTACATAATGGGATACATCGGCAATCGCCACGAACAGACGAAAACCGGTTGCGCTCGGTTCACAATAAACCGCATCATCAAAGTCGCGTGCATCCGAGCCATCGATGGTCACAAACGCTTTCTGGCGCAGGTCGAGACGACCTTTCTTATCCTTCTCTTCAACCTCGGGCGCTATGCGCTGTACTTCTTCCAATAGCTCAGCATTCCATTTATGTGGAATGTCATGCGTATTCAATGCAATCGTGACTTCGATACCCGGCGCATTTTCCTCACCCAGAATCGTTTCGATCATACCGATCGCCTGATTGTGTGAATCCGGATACTCCAGGATGCGCACCAGTACGATATCGCCCTGAAGTGCGCTGTGGTCGTGATCCGAGCTAAGCAGAATATCGCCATTGATGCGCTTGTCATCCGGAATCACCAGATGGATGCCTTTTTCGCGGTAGTAGCGCCCGACGACTGACTGATGCGCACGCTCCAGTACCGCAATTACATGGCCTTCCTTGCGTTCGCGTCGCGAGTCATAGCTGGCAATCTTGACCGCTGCGCGATCACCGTTCATCAGCTTGCGCATTTCACGCGCGGGTAAAAATATATCCTTGCCACCCGATTCGGGGGTCAGAAAGCCGAAGCCATCCGGATGCGCCTGCACCTTGCCCTTTTCCAGATCCATGTGGTTGAAACTCAGATAACCACCGCGCCGGTTGCGGAAGATCTGGCCATCGCGCACCATCGCATTCAAGCGACGGCGGATGCCTTCGATCTGTTCCTCGTCAGTGTATTGAATCAGTTCGATAATATGCTCAAGCGAGCTGGGGGCGGTTTGCTGATTGATCAGGTCGAGCAGAAATTCGCGGCTAGCGACAGGATTTTCGTAAACTTGCGCTTCGCGTTTTTGATAGGGGTCGTTATTCAATGTCTTTGTACTAATATTAAAAAAAAAGAGTATATAGAAAGCGACTGAAAGTCTCACCTCCTTATTGACTTATCAGATAGTTGATGTATATTTCGCGTCCTCATCTTTGCCCAGATGGCGGAATTGGTAGACGCGCTAGCTTCAGGTGCTAGTGGCCGTAAGGTCGTGGAGGTTCAAGTCCTCTTCTGGGCACCAAACTCAGTCCCCCCCCCCCAAGCTCTCATAGTTATCAGGTTTTCACCCGATAACAGAAATTCTGTCCGACTCTCTGCTTTATCCAGTAACACAACATAAATCGACCACATCCTGTGCTATCGCGTTGATTGCGTGCAATTAATTATTACGCCGTGGATTATTCAGAATACATGGCCCTGCTGCTGAGTTACTATCGGCAAAAACCCGACAGGATAAACCATGCTTACTAGAAAACTTGGCCCGTTCGATGTTTCCGCTATCGGCCTCGGCTGTATGAACTGTTCCGCCGGCTATGGCCCGGGGGATGATAAAACCTCTGCGCGCCTGCTGAATAAGGCACTCGATGCCGGTTATCAGTTTCTGGATACTGCTTCGATGTATGGCGATGGCCACAATGAAACCCTGATCGGCAACAGCCTGCGTGATCGCCGCAACGAATATATCCTGGCCAGCAAATGCGGATTGATCATCAACGAACAGGGACAACGTATCCCCGATGGCCGCCCGCAAACCTTAAAACGTCAGTGCGATGAAAGCCTCAAGCGCCTGAAGACCGACTGCATCGACCTGTATTATCTGCACCGTATGGATAACAACGTTGCGATCGAGGAAAGTGTCGGCGCACTGGCCGAACTGGTCGCACAGGGCAAAATCCGCAGCATTGGACTATCTGAAGTGAGTAGTGCCACGCTGCGCCGCGCACATGCGGTGCATCCGATTACCGCACTACAGTCTGAATACTCGTTATGGTCACGCACTCCGGAAGCGGGCATCCTTAAAGTGTGTGAAAAACTCGGTGTCAGCTTTGTCGCTTTTTCACCGCTGGGGCGTGGATTTCTGAGTGGCAAGGCACAGGATGTAACGCATCTGACCGCCGATGACATTCGCTGCAACATTGCGCGCCCGCGCTTTGAGGTCGACAACTTCGCGCAGAATACAAAGCTACTGATCCCCTTCGGCGCGATTGCTGAAAACAACCACTGCAGCATGGCTCAACTGGCTATCGCCTGGTTGCTGGCGCAGCAGAACAGTGCCGGAGAAAAAACCATCGTACCGATCCCCGGCACCAAGCATATCGACTACATGCTGGAAAATGCCGCCGCCGAACCGATCGAACTGGATGCAACGACGATGCATGAACTGGATCAACTGATCAATGAAAAAACCGTGATCGGCACCCGCTATAACGAAAGCCTGATGCAGTCGATCGATTCGGAACGGGATATAGCTCAATAGCTTACTGCATCCCTTACCGGTTCAAATCCTCATACACGTAATGCGCCGCCTTTGACACTTCGGCTTTGGAGATGTCACCGATCAAAACAAAGCTGAGATCACCGTCGATCCAGTAAAAACCATTCTGGGTGCCATGCGAGGCATACTGAAAGGCGGTCTGAGTTTCGTTGTCGATACGCTGACGTAAAAACAGGGTCAGCCGGTTGCCTTCAGTATTCTGATACATGAACTGCGCCGCTGGCTTTTCAGCGGTGGTGAGCAGGCGTCCGCCCAGTAGCTCATAACCCATCACACTTAACGCAGGTGCCTGCACTTTGGTCTGCAGTCGCTTGGACAACCACTTCATCAGGTGGTCCTGTTGCTCGACACCGACTTCGACCGGGTGGCGCACTTCTGGCGTATACACCGCATGAAAGTTAAAAGCGTCATTCACG
>FLOH01000650.1_pt1 | contig 67095 bp, 74 predicted proteins | sample 756751 | NCBI WGS metagenome assembly FLOH01 (sample SAMEA4026879, study PRJEB14308) | marine metagenome | biome: coastal water; material: water | depth 74 m
CGAGCAGGCTCTTGCGCCTGGTGAGGTCGCGGGCCTGGCGGGCGGCCATCCGCGCCCTTGCGGCTTGCGACGACTTGTCGGCAATTCGCCGTGCTTCCCCGGGGTTACGCTCCAGCCACTCAGGAATGGCCTGATTGAGCGCCTTCTGCACGAACGAACGTATCTCGGTGTTCCCGAGCTTCGTCTTCGTCTGCCCCTCGAACTGCGGCGATCTCACCTTGACGGAAACCACGGCGGTTAGACCCTCCCGAATGTCTTCACCGGTGAGATTGGGATCCTTCTCCTTGAGGAGATTCCTTCCCCTCGCGAACTCGTTGATCGATCGGGTGAGGGCAGTGCGGAATCCCTCTTCGTGGGTTCCCCCCTCGTGCGTGTTGATGTTGTTGGCGAAGCTCAGGATCGTCTCGCGGTAGGTCCCCGTCCACTGCATTGCAACAGCGATCTCGGCGTCGTCGGTCGTCTCCTCGAAAGAAATGATCTGACGGTGAATCGGTTCCCGGTTGGCATTGAGGTGCTTCACGAAGTCGACGAGTCCACCGCTGTACTTGAAGATCTCTTCAACAGGAGTCTCCTCCCGCTCGTCGCGGAATCGAATCTCGAGACCCTTGTTGAGGAAGGCCATCTCGCGCAGGCGGCTCATCACGGTCTTCGACGAATAGTCGATCCCTTCCGTGAAGATCTCCGGATCGGCCCAGAAGACCACCTGGGTCCCGTTTCGTTTCGCTTCGCCACCCTTCTCCACTGAAGTCGTGGCCTCACCGTATTCATAGGCCTGAGACCAATGATGGCCGTCCCGGACGATGTCAACTTCGAGACGCATCGAAAGGGCGTTCACGACGGAGATCCCGACACCGTGGAGTCCGCCCGAGACCGAATACGCCCCGGACTCGAACTTCCCTCCGGCGTGCAACGTGGTCATCACGGTCGTCAGGGCGGACTGCTTCGTCGTGGGATGCTTCGCGACCGGGATTCCTCGACCGTTGTCCCTAACGCGCACGCCACCATCGTCGAGCAACGCCACCTCGACTCGCGTGCAGAAACCTGCCATGGCCTCATCGACCGAGTTATCGACGGCCTCCCAGATCAGGTGGTGGAGACCCCTGGGTCCGGTCGACCCGATGTACATTGCAGGCCTTCTTCGGACTGCCTCGAGACCTTCGAGGACCTTGATGTCCTTGGCTTCATAGGACACATTTGGGACGCGTTTCGTCTTGCTCACTGGACTCCTTTGGATGGCCCCCGGAGGCGCTCAGTGGGGGCTACTGACACCGCTGTAATCATAGTCGAATCCGAAGGAAACCCTTGCTAATTCAAGACTTTCCGCCGCGTGTGTCCCCCTCGACGCGGAACCTCACTTCCCGCACGAGATCTGGTCCGAAACGCTGTGAGATCCGGCGCATGAGATCCGCGGTGTCGTACCGCAGAAGGCTCGCATCTGCGCCTTCCGGAACCTCGACGAGCAGCGTCTGTTTTCGCACGCCGATCGGTCGGGACCTCTCCCTCCACCGTTCGGAGACGACGTCATCCCATGAGGCCACGAGCCTTGCAACACCGAGGTCAGGGCTCGCCCCCGCCCGTTCGACAATCCTCCCAATCAGATCGTCGATCGGCGTCGGGTCGGGCCTTCGCGGCGTGGGGCTGTAGTAGTTCGCTCTGCTCACGTCACCTTCCTTCCATCGACCTTCCACCGTCGCCCGATTGCCGGAACCTCATCATCTCTCGCGGTTGTGACAAGAACCTGACCGGCGCCGAGCAGAGACATCACGCCGCGAGCGTGCGCGGGGTCGAGTTCGGAGAAGACATCGTCGAGGAGCAGAACCGGTGTTGTCGTCCGATGCGTGCTCAGCACTCTGTACGCGGCGACACGGAGTGCCAGTGCCGCGGTTCGTTGTTCTCCCTGGCTTGCCATCGAACGCGCTGGGCGCCCGTCGACCACGAGGGCAGGATCATCCCGATGCGGACCTCCACTCGTCACGCGCTGATCCATATCGCGGCGGCGGCGCCCAAACAGCTCCTCCCTGAGTCGTTCAGGCCCTCCCCCTTCGTGTACCGACGCACCCCAGTTCGTTTCATAGTTCCAGGTCAAGGAACCGTGTTCGCCAACGAGCCGGTACGCCTCGCCGAGGGACGCATCGAGCGATTCCATCACCTTGACTCGATGGCCGAAGACGGCAGATCCGGCGACCGCTACCCTCTCGTCCCATACATCCAGCGTGATCGGGTCCGACCTTCTCCCCTCCTGCTTGAGCAGCGCATTCCGTTGGCGTACGGCCCTCTCGTAGTCCTGTTGATCAGCACCGGCCTGCGGCCACAGTTGTGCTGCGAGATCGTCGAGATACGCCCTTCTCAGCCCCGGTCCGCGCTTGACCACATCAAGGTCGTCGGGTTGGAACGCGACGATCGGAACCTGCGCCATCACATCGCGGTTGCGCTGGGGCCTCTTTCCATTGACCAACACCCTGCGCCGGCCTGGATTGGCGATCTCGACCTCGACCTTGGTGGTCCCGGAAGGTGTGGTGAACTCTCCTCGAATCACGGCTCTCTCTGAACCGGTGCTGATCATCGCGACGTCGGGAGTACCCCGAAACGACTTCAAGAGTCCGAGGTAAGAGACCGACTCGAGGATGCTCGTCTTCCCTGCTCCATTGGCGCCGACGAGAATATTGACTCCCTCGTCGGGCTCAAATCTCAGCGTCTCGTAGCAGCGGACGTCCGCCAATTCCAGCCAGGAGAGATACATCACTCACCTCCCGGTGTCGTTGATTCGATCGCTGTTCCGTTAGAGGCGGACCGGCATCAAGAGATACCGGAAATCCTCATCACCGACTCCGTGGAGAAGTCCCGGTTTCAGCGCATCGATCGTCTCGAGAATCACCGTGTCGGAGTCGATAACAGCAACGCCGTCGGTGAGGTACCTCGTGTTGAAGGCGATGGTCATCTCCTCACCCTCATACTTCCCCTCGATGTGCTCAGTCTCTTGGCCCACCTCCTGCCGGATGACACTGAGTTCGACACCCCCCTCGTGCAGATTGAGACGGACCGGTATGTGATCCTCCGCGACGAGTGCTGCTCGTCCGACCGCATCGACGAGACTCTTCTTTGTGACTTCGAGTCGATTCGGATACGAGTCGGGGAGAAGCTGTCGGTACTTCGGAAAAGCGGCATCAATGATCCGGACCGTCAACTTCCCTTGATCAGTGATGAATGCCGCCTCTCGATCTCCGAGCGCCACCTTCATCGGCCCATCACCGATGGTCCGTCCGATCTCTCTTAACGCCCGGTACGGGACCAGCTTCGATCCGGTTGCACCAATTCCGAGAACGTCTCGCACGGCCAGCCGATACGAGTCGGTGGCCACCAAACGGAGCCCCCCGTCGTTCTCCTCGAAGAGCACTCCAGTGAGCGTCGGTCGTGCCTCATCTCCCGATGCGGCGATTCCAACTTGACTGAGGGCCTTGACAAGCGTCTCCCCCACGACGTCGATCGTCTCGGCCGGCAACTTGTCGCTGATCGTTGGGAAGTCCCCGACGCTCAACTCGCGAAGGCGGAACCGCGGACCATTTCCAGTGATCTCGACCTCTCCGTCGGAAGCAGTGATCGAGACCGCTCCGGCCGGCAGTTTGCGCACGGCATCCGCAGCGAGTTTGGCGGGGATCACGGTGGATCCATCCTCGAGCCCTTCCACCTCGAGGTACGTTCTCACCGTCACTTCGTTGTCCGTTCCCGTTACCTGGAGGCGTCCTCCCTCGACTTCACACAAGAGTCCTTGAAGGATCGGGAGCGGTGATCGGCTTCCAACCGCTCGTCCTGCCCGGGTCAGGACATCGGCGAGGTCGTCACGTTCGGCTCGGATACGCACAGTTGTTCTTCCTCTGCTTCTTGACTAGTTCAATTACAAACGGTAGTGGTAGTAGTAGGGGTTGTGGATTGTGGAGAAAGGAAGGGAATCGTTGAAGACAAAGAATTTCCGCACCCACAGGGGCTGTGAACAAGTACAGAGTACTCAACAGGCTGATAACGAGGAGAAGCGGGAGTGTGGATATCGATCATGTTGTCCTCAGGAGGTGGCCGAGGGCTGAGACCTGATCGAACACCCCCATATCGGTTCTCATGAGCGTCTTGACCTTCTCGACGGCGTGAATCACCGTCGTGTGGTCGCGACCGCCGAATTGAGCGCCGATCTTGGGCAGTGAGAGGTCAGTGTGTTCCCGGCAGAGGTACATAGCTATCTGTCGGGACCGAGCGAGGGGCTGTTTCCTGCTGGGTCCGGTCATCTCGGCAATCGTCGTCGATGTGTAGTCGGCAGTGACTTGAATAATTCGATCGGCGGTCAAGGGCACAACCCGATCGAACTCGACAATGTCGGAGAGGACCTCTTTCGCCATGGTGAGGGTGATCCTCTCATCCGTCAGGGAAGCGAACGCGGTGACTCTGGTCAAGGCTCCTTCCAGTTCGCGGATGTTCTGATGGACATTCTCTGCAATGAACGTCATCACCTCGGGAGGGACCGGTGCTGGAGCAAACTCTGCATTCTTCCTGAGGATGGCGAGACGGGTCTCGATGTCGGGGCTCTGGATGTCGGTCAAGAGACCCCACTCGAAACGGCTCCTGAGGCGGTCTTCGAGCGTCGAGAGGTGTTTGGGGTGGCGATCGGAGCTTATAACGACCTGTTTGCCGGCCTCGTACAGACTGTTGAACGTGTGGAAGAACTCCTCGAGGATCTGCTCCTTCCCCTGGAAGAACTGAACGTCATCGAGGAGGAGAACATCGATCGTGCGATAGCGCTCCTTGAACTCATCCATCCTCTTCCTGCGGATCCCGTTGATGAACTCGTTGAAGAATTGCTCAGAGGAGACGTACCGGACCACGGCGCCGGGATCGAGTTCGATGCGATGATGACCCACAGCGTGGAGGAGGTGTGTCTTGCCGAGGCCAGCATTCGCATAGATGAACAGAGGGTTGTAGTGGCTACCCGGCTGTTCAGCGACGGCCAGCGCCGCTGCGTGGGAGAAGCGGTTTGACTGTCCGACGACGAAATTGTCGAACGTGTACTTCGGGACGAGACGGGGATCGTTCGACCGATATCTGGTCGGATCGTTCGGATCGATCGGGAGGGGAACCTGGAGATGGGTCGGTCGGGAGGACCTCTCGGGGAGAGGTTTGGCGATGGTCGGAACCACGGTGAGTTCTACTTCGAGACCGAGGGTGTCCATTGCCGCTTCTTGGAGAGCCGGAAGGTAGCGATCTCCGACCCAGCGATAGTGGAAGTCGCTGGGGGCAACCAAGTGGAGACTTCCTTCCTCGATGCTGGAGGTGAGCGGCTCGATCCACGTCTGCCATGCGGCCGGTGTCACACGACGGCGGACCTGCTGATGGAAGGTCTCCCACTCCGCGGTGAACAAACTCGGTTCAGCCACCTGCGATGCTCCTCTCAACCTCGGATAACCTGTCCACACACCCGTCCACAGGGTGTGGGAAAAACGATCTGCTCGTCCTCGTCGCCCCCGCAGTGCCGTCGCGGCCCGAATCTTCCTCGGAGGGAGTGCGGCTTTCCGCATGGGAGCGACGGCGAGTATATGTCCCGGACGAACGGAGTGGCAAGAGGGGGAAATTCTGCGGTATCGGACGGGGAAGGATACCGATGTTGTCGAAAACCCTTGCAGGACAAGGATCACAAAACGTGGGAATTATTGGCAATAGTGGATGAAGGGTGGGGAATCGACCGAAACGGCACCGATTGATGTTTCGCGGATAAGACCAGGATTTCGCGTCCCGTCGACTGACTTCGCGTTCCCGATCGGATGTGGCCGATAGGGACGTGATTGACGTAGGATTCAACCGTTCGAAATCTTCCCGGTCGTACCGCGACCTCCCAAGCGGGGATACCTCACTATGAAGCGCACCTATCAACCCAACGTGCGGCGACGCAAGCGTAAGCACGGTTTTCGCACCCGGATGCGGACCCGTTCTGGACGCGCCCTCATCAAGAGACGGCGCCTCAAGGGTCGCCGTCGTCTCACCGCATAGCCACGGACGACCGTTCGTCTCGCTGCGCTCGGCGGCGCAATTCTCTACCGTCTTCCGCACCGGCCGAGCGGTCCGATCTGGAGATATCAGAGTGATCTGTGCTATCGGCGAGAGAGGCCTCCCCCAGGTGGGCATCGTCGCCTCCCGCAGGGTTGGTGGTGCAGTTGTGAGGAACCGGGCGAAGAGGAGGCTTCGGGAGGCGCTGTTGCGTGTTGAGTTGATGCCGGACAAGGCATACGTCGTCATCGCCTCTCCCGGCGTCGTCACGGTGGGGTTTGATCGTCTGGTCCGCGAACTGGGAGAAGCAGTCGTCGCGAGCGGAGAGGAGAAGAACCAATGAGTACCGACCAAAGAAGGTCCCCGTCGCCGGCTGCCCGCGTGCTCATGGGATCCGTCCGGGCGTATCAGAAGCTGCTTTCTCCCGCCCTGGGCGGCAATTGCCGGTACTATCCCTCCTGCTCAGAGTACGGGTACGACGCGATCCGCCTCCACGGCGCTGGTCGCGGATCGTGGATGGCTGTCAAACGCATCGGACGGTGTCGGCCGTTCCGTGACGGCGGGTACGACCCAGTGCACGAGCCGGGCCAGCACGAACACGAACACGACATGAATACCGGGAGCGACGCGTGAACCCTTGGAACCTCCTCCTCGACCTCCTCGGCGGGGTTCTCGACTTCTTTTACCAATTTATTCCAAATCTCGGCGTTGCGATCATTCTGCTGACGTTGACGATTTCACTCGTCCTCTTTCCTCTGACGCTGAAGCAGACCCGGTCGATGAAGGCAATGCAGGAGATCCAGCCGGAGGTGAAACGTCTCCAGAAGGAACTCAAGGGAGACAAGGAAGAGCTGAATAAGCAGTTGATGGCCCTCTATCAGGAGCGCGGCGTCAACCCGGCAGCCGGCTGCCTCCCGATGATCATCCAGATGCCGCTCTGGTTCGGCCTGTTCTCGGTGCTGCGGAGCATCAAGGTCCCGGAAGGCGGCACGGAAGCGTTCTCGAAGTACATCGGTGACGGTGCCGAGGCCATCAACCACATGTTCCTTGGCATGGATCTCACGGTGTCGCCGAGCGCAGTCGTACCGGATGCGATCAAGAGCGGCGACGTCCTCGGCGCGATCCCCTACATCTTGCTGATCGTCCTCATCGTGGCCGCCGGGTTCTATCAGCAGGTCCAGACGACACGAACGAACAAGAAGCCCGACGGCGAGCAGTCCCAGACGGCACAGTCCATGCAGACCGCGATGAAGATCATGCCGATCTTCTTCGGATTCATCTCGTGGACGCTTACCGCCGGGCTCGGGATCTACTTCGCAACATCCAACTTGTTCAGGGTCGGACAACAAGCCTTGATCCTGAGATTGGATCAGCGCGGAGGCGATGACAAGAAGAAGCCGGCACTTCCGGCGGATACGCCGCCCGAGGATGGAGAATCCCAGAAGATGGGTCCGTCAGAGAACGCCAGCAAAAAGAAGAACCGCCGCAGGAGGAAATGACGATGGAATGGGTGGAAGTCACAGGGACGACGGTCGACGTCGCAGTCGAAGCCGCGCTCACCGAACTCGGACTCGAGTCGGTTGAACAAGCAGAGGTCGAGGTCATCCAAGAGGGGAAGGCCGGATTCCTAGGTGTTGGGGGGCGTTCTGCGATTGTGAAGGTCTCGCGCAAGCCCCGCAAACGCAATCGTCGCAACCGGCGGGGAGCGAAGGGTACCTCAGACGCCGGGACAGAGGCGAAGACCTCGGAGGAGCAGAAGAGCGGGCAGGCTCCCAGGAACGACAGGGGTTCACGGCCGTCGAACAAGAAGAAGCCCGTAGAGAACAAGAGGACCGAATCCTCGAAGGAGCGGCGAGCGATGGACAAGAACGCGACGGCAGAGCCAAAGAAGGAAAGACCTGAGACGTCGATCGAGGACCAAGCGAAGGTCGCCGAGGATTTCCTGGTGGGCCTTCTCGACTCGTTCGGCCTTGAGGGGGAGATCCAGACGAGGATTGAGGACGACGTGTTGTACCTCGACATCGTTGGGGAACAGACCGAAGCCCTGGTGGGTGCCAAAGGTGCCACGATGTACGCGGTACTTGAACTGACGCGTACCACCGTTCAGCGACACACGTTCGGCGCTCCGCGAATGAGGATCGACATCGCCGGCTACGGCGCCCGGCGGCGCGAGGCTCTTACGATCTATACCACGAAACTGGTGGAGCAACTGAAAGAGAACGGCGGAGAGGTCATGCTCGAACCGATGAACGCGGCCGACCGCAAGGTCATTCACGACGCCGCAGCCACTTTCGAGGGCGTGAGAACATACTCCGAGGGCGAAGACCCGCGGCGTGCCGTAGTGATTGCCGCGACCGGGGGTAGTGAAGACGCCTGAGCTCCGATGTTTCACGGGAAACATGTTCGCGAGCGCCTTGATCGGGCCGCAGGTCGGGCCGGAACCGACCTGACGTCGGCTCAACGAGAGACACTGATCCAATTCGCCGACTGGCTGGCCGCGGAGGCCGTCGAAGCCGGGGGACTCGGCCCGGGCGAGGGGGACCGCATCATTGACCGGCATGTCGCCGACTCCCTCGTGTTTGCAGCCGCGTGGGAGGGGACTCCCCTTGACATCCTCGATATTGGTTCGGGAGTGGGCCTCCCTGGTATCCCCCTCGCGATTTCGCATCCAAACACGTCGATAACACTGCTCGACCGGTCGGAGAAGCGTTGTCAGCTTGCGCGACGGGCCATTCGGATCCTCGGCCTTGAGAACGTGGTGGTGGAGAAGCGAGACGTACAGGGGATGGGAGGACCGTGGTCAACAATAGTGTTCCGTGCGTCGCTCATCCGGGAAGACGCACTCGCAACCGCCCTCCCGCTCTTGGAGACGAACGGCTGCGCCGTAATCGGGCTGAGTCGCTCCGCCGAACCCGACCAACTCCCTCATGCCCCACCCGGAACGAACCTCGACCTGCTGCGGATCGACCAGGGGGTCCTTGACTCTCCCGCCTGGCTTCTTAGGATGAAGCGTACCAATCCCCCAGTTTCGGACTGAGACCCCGCCCAATGCCTACGACAATCGTTGCCATCGCCAACCAGAAGGGTGGCGTGGGCAAGTCAACAACTACAATCAACCTCGGTGCAGGCCTTGCGTTCCAAGGAGAACGCGTTCTTCTGGTTGACCTCGACCCACAGGGGAACACGACCAGTGGACTAGGAATCGACCGGGCGGCGATCGAGTACTCGACCTATGACCTCCTTGTCGAAGATGTCGCGATCGAAGACGTGATCGAACCCTCTTCGGTGCGGGATCTCTTCGTGGTACCGGCGACGATCGAGCTCGCCGGGGCAGAGATCGAGCTGGTCTCAATGTTCTCGCGGGAGGCGCGTCTTGGGAATGCGCTCAAGCCAATCGCAGATGACTACGACTTCGTACTTGTGGATTGCCCTCCGTCGCTTGGACTCCTGACCGTAAACGGCCTTGCAGCCGCAGACGAGGTCCTCATCCCCATTCAGTGTGAGTACTACGCCCTCGAGGGGGTGAGCCAACTGATGAAGAACATACAACTGGTTCAACGGAACCTTAACCCTCAGCTCAATATCGAAGGTGTCCTCCTGACCATGTTCGACGGGAGAACCACGCTGGCAGCGGATGTTGTCGCGCAGGTGAGGGAGCATTTCGGCGAAGCGACGTATCGGACGATAATCCCTCGCACCGTCAGACTATCTGAGGCCCCCTCGTATGGAGAACCGATCGAGGCGTATGATCCCATGTCCCGAGGGGCAATCGCCTACCGGGAACTGGCGCGCGAATTCCGGAGGAGACATGGCCGCACGTAAGAGTGGACTAGGACGGGGCCTCGAAGCGCTATTTCCGGTTGAGCACCCTTCGGTCGGCTTCGCCGAACTCGAACTCGAGGAGATTTCGCGAAGCCCACAGCAGCCGAGGAGCCAGTTCGATGACGATTCGCTGGGAGAGTTGGCGGCGTCAATCCGCGAAGTCGGCGTTCTCCAACCCGTCATTGTCCGCCCGGGGGACACGGACGGAGCGTATGTGCTCATCGCAGGCGAGCGGCGGTTGAGAGCTGCGGACATGGCGGGGCTGACAACGATCCCTGCAGTCATCCGGGCTGTTGCGAGCGACGAGCGACACCTCACCGAGGCGCTCATCGAGAACATCCAACGCAAGGATCTCTCGCCGCTCGAAGAGGCGGCGGCATTTCGGAACCTTCTGGAAGATTTTGGAATGACCCACGAACAGGTGGCGACCAGAGTCGGGAAGAGCCGGAGTGCGGTGACAAACACCCTGCGGCTGCTCCAACTACCGGCGCCGATCCAAGGAATGCTTGAACGCGGGGAGCTGTCGGCGGGACACGCCCGGGCCCTCCTTGCTCTCGACGACGAGGCGTATGCCGTACACATAGCCGAACGCGTGGTCGCCGAAGGTTGGTCGGTCAGGAATGTCGAAGAGGCGGTGAAGAACCGATCGAATCCTGACACGAAACGACCTCGAAGGTTCCCGGTGATGCGTCCGGCTGCAATCATCGAACTCGAGGAGCGGCTCTCCGAGCGTCTGGCCACCAGAGTGAACATCACCGGTCGCGGAGAGGGCGGGCGGATGGTGATCCGCTACGGATCGCTCGAAGACCTAGAACGGATCTACCGCCAACTGTTCGAGTAGTCCGCAGCCCGACGACGCGCCTTGTTGCTTCTTGCTTCTCGCTACTTACTACTTACTACTTACTACTTACTACTACTTCCTCCTCGTCCGGGCCGGAGGCGTAGAGGTCGACGATCGCCCGAGCGATTTGGGAGCCGAGTTCGGGGGAGGGGTTGGCCACGGCTATCACGACCGCCGGCGAACGGGTCTCCTTCAGCATCGGCACGGCGCGTGGGAGGGCGGGAACATTGAGCCTTCCGGCGAGATGGATGGCGATCACCCTCCCGGCTTCGCTGGTGCTGAGCGGCGTACCAAAGTAGAAGACCGCTTCGATGTCGTCGGGTGGAACCGTGATTGACACGACGACCTGGACGTTGAGGCGATTCGCCCGGTTTGAACGGAAACGCTCGTTCGGAGAGGTATCAATGCTTCGCGACAACAACACGCGAGCGCCGGAGAGTTGGAGGTCCGACGCGAGACGGGTCGCAACCGACCACGTGGAGTCCGGAGCCGAGGCCTGACCGCTGTCCGGATCGACGTAGATCCGCGCACCGGTAATTGGCTGGGGGAGTGAATCGACCCACTCGCGCTCACGGACCGCCTCCCGACCGGGTTTCTCTGTCGCTTTGGACATCAGTTGTAGTTCCTCAACGACCTCACCGCCCGCGAATCCATCCTCGGCCATTCCCCGGTTGTGTTGGAAGTCGAGCACTGCCCTGAGCGTCGCGGGGCCGAAGAGTCCGTCGACCTTTCCCGCATCGAACCCGAGGGAGCCGAGGCTCTGCTGGAGTTTGGAGACGTCATCGCCGCGCATCATCGGAGAACGTCGGTAGAGGAGGCGGTCGCCAAGCCGAAACCCGGCATCGACCAGCGTTCGCCAGGTCTCGGGACCCACGATGCCGTCCACGCGCAACCCGCGCGTTTCCTGGAACTCCCGTACGGCGGCGACCGTGTCCGAATCGTACAAACCATTGACCGTGGCAAGGATTCCCAGGACCGTTAGGCGGCGTTGGATATCCCGAACCGGTTCCCCGCGGTCTCCGGAGTGGTAGAGCCTCACGCTCTCGTCACCGGGCGGTCGTGGCTCAGGAGACGAAGGAGGCGATCTCAGCTTCTAGCTGTGCCTTGCTCCTGGCCCCGACGAGGCGCTTCTTCTCTTCCCCAGCCTGGAAGATGATCATTGTCGGAATACTCATCACACCAAACTGCATTGCCGTTGACGGATTCTCGTCGACGTTGAGTTTGACGATCTGGAGCTGTTCGGAGCGATCTCCGGCGATCTCCTCGAGTGGTCGGTCCATCATCTTGCACGGCCCGCACCACTCTGCCCAGAAGTCGACGAGGGTCGGCGTCGACGACCCGATCAGTTCGACGAATGTGGCGTCGGTTCCCTTGACGGTGTTCTGTCCCATCTTGACTCCCTCGCGATCATTGGTCCGCCAATCCGGTCGGATGCGGACGGTATTGGATTCAGGCCTCGGTTCGGTCGAGCCAGTGCTCGACGTCGATAGCGGCCTGACAGCCCATGCCGGCGGCCGTCACGGCTTGCTGGTAGTAGTGGTCGACGACATCTCCCGCTGCGAACACCCCTTCCACAGAAGTTCGCGTCGAACCTCCTTCGGTGGTGACATATCCAGAGGCGTCCAGATCTAGTTGTCCCTGGAAAATCTTGGTATTTGGGTCGTGGCCGATTGCCACGAAGAACCCCTCGACGGGCAGCACCGACTCCTCGTCGGTCAGGACGTTCTTCACCCGGACACCGGTGACCAGATCACCGCCGAGTACCTCCTCGATGGTCGTGTTCCACAGGACCTCGATCTTCGGGTGATCGATTGCCCGTTGAGCCATGATCTTCGAGGCCCTGAACTCGTCGCGTCGATGGAGGATGGTGACCTTCGAGGCGAATTTGGTGAGGAAGATCGCCTCCTCCATGGCTGAGTCGCCACCACCAACGATCGCGATTTCCCGATCCCGGAAGAAGAAACCGTCACACGTTGCACATGCTGAGACACCATATCCACGGAGGCGGCTCTCCCCGGGAATCCCAAGCCATCGAGCAGATGCGCCGGTCGAGATGATGAGGGAATCCGACTCGTAGAGGTCGCCACCGACCCACACTTTGAAGGGACGCTCGGAGAGGTCGACCTTCGTGACGTCCGACGAGATGATGTGGGTGCCGAAACGTTCGGCCTGCTTGCGCATTCCGTCCATGAGTTCCGGGCCCATGATCCCCTCGGGGAACCCGGGGTAGTTCTCGACTTCGGTGGTGAGCATCAACTGACCACCTCGCTCCATGCCCTCGATCAGCAAGGGATTGAGATCGGCGCGAGCGGCGTAGATCGCCGCGGTGAGTCCGGCGGGACCGGACCCGATGATCAAGACCTTCTCGGCCATGGTCACTCCTGTGGTGGTGTTGTCTCGTCGTCTGGATATCTCTTCATCCAGAGGAACACGCCGACGAGGAGCAATATGCCCCCGACAACGGCGTATGCCAGTTCCTGTCCGATCAGGGTACCGAGAGCACGGAAGAAACCGACGAGCAACCAGATCACAGCAAGGACCGCGAGCGTCGCTACGACGATTCCGATCGCCGTCCACGTAACCGCAAGAGATGCACGATCCACCGTGAGTGAACGGATGCGAGTAGCGATCTGCTCGAGGAAATCGGCGATCTTGGTCGGGTAGTCGTTGCGCGGTCGATCGGTCATGTCCAAAGAGGTTAGTCGAATGAAGCGACGCTCATCCCTGTGTGCTGGCGAGCTCCCGGCATGGGTCCACGGCGAAGACGGCGAGGAAGGGATCCCCTTCAGAAGGGGAGATCGATACCACGATGGACTCGGTGTCCTCGTAGGTCGTGGTAGCGACGGGGGAGAAGGACGACGCCGTATCGTCCGCGCGCAGCGAGTCGAGGCACGCCTCCACCTGCGAGGGGTCGAGTTCGGAGGACTTGGTCGAAGGCGTTGAGATGCTGTTTCTGAGCGATTCCGGGTCCGAAGAGAGTTTACGCTCGAGCGCTTCGAGATCGACGTCGGACAGGTATGGAAGAGCGGACGGAGCTTCGGCCGCCTCCAAGGCCGCAACGGTCGTCGTGGACGGTACGGCCTCGTCGGCAGTGCTTCCCTCGGCTACAGCACTCTCCGTAGTCTGGGGCGCTGCGGCGTCGGCGCCTCCGTCTTGGTCCTCGGTCTCCTCGGCGAGACCGTGAGCAAGTGATGCGTTGGGCGCGGTGGTGGCGATCTCCGCGGAAGCCGTCTCGAAACTCCCGTCCGAGTCGCTGCTCGACAGAGCACCGGGAAGAATGACGACGGCGCCAACAACCACCGCAGCGGCCACTGCGAAACCGCCGAGCGGCGCCCACCAGCGCTGCCATCGGGAAGTGACGGCGACGATCGGAATGGGGGTGTCGTCGAGGTGGAGTTGCTGACGGAGCGCCGCGTGCAGCGTCGATCGCTCGCCTGGTGTCATCAATGGCGTCGAAGATGCTTCGAGCATGGAGATGGCGGATATCTGTGTTTCGTACTCGGCCCGGAAGTCGGGATCGTTCTCGATTCGGGCGAAGGCCGCCCGCTCCTCGTCCAGCGAGAGACGGCCGCCAATCAGATCGACGATGAGTTCTTGATTACGTTTGTTCATGATTCATCACTTGGATGCTCTGAGCCGGGTGCGAAGTTCCCGAGATCTTTGGCGAGTTGCCTTCGCGCCCGAAAGACACGGCTCTTCACCGTTCCGATCGGTATCTCGAGGGTATCCGCGGCTCCTTCTAGCGACATGCCCTCGAGGTCGACCAGCACCACAGCAGAGCGAAACTCCGGTGTAAGCCCGGCAAGCGCCGTTTGGATGTCCGGACGCAGTTCAACGGAACGGAACTCATCACCGCTGCGAGGGTCCGCCGGATCGAGGTACTCCGGAAGCGACTCGGTGCGTTTGCGCTGCTGCCGTCTCAGGTGGTCATAACACGTGTTCACGGCGACGCGGTAGAGCCAAGTGCTGAAGGCAGCTTGTTCCTTGTAGCGGTCTGCCTTTCGGAAGACGGCGAGGAAGACGTCTTGAGTCGCGTCGAGAGCCGCATCCCGGTCCCGCATCATGCGGAGACAGACCGCAAAGACGCGGTCTTCGTGGGCACGCATGAGTTCGTCGAATGCGGATACGTCACCATCGAGGTAGCGGCGGATCAATTCGAGGTCTTCTGTGGAACGAAGGGTCATCGACCCTGATTCTGGTCCGCTCGACGCCAGGAGGCGAAGTTCTTCTTCACGGGAGGAGGCGAATCTCAGCGATGGAGGCCCCATACGACCCGTCCGTCCGTTGAGGGAGGGAGGTGACCCAGACGAGCCAGAATCCGTCCTCCCGGTGCGCCAGGTCGAGTCGCGTTGTCCCCGTGAGGATCTGTGCTGAGCCGATGCGATCCCAGTCGCCGGGAACGTCTGGACGGGTCTCGTTCCATGCAACGGTGAAGCGGGTCTCCGGTGTCCCGGTGATCTCGATCGCTCCGACGGGAACCGGAGGTTCCAGGATGATCCCTACACCTTCCTTCGTCTCGTTGAGAGGGGCGGGATACGGTTCGGTCTCCCACGCGGTGGTTCGATCGCCGTCCACCACGGCGGCAAGGGACTCATCGTTCTCGATGCCGTCGCCGAAAGGGTCGTAGACGGTGACCACGGCCGGTATGGCGTTCTCCGTCGGTGTGTCCGTTGCCGGGGCCGTGTTCGCTGGAGACGTCTGCTCCCGTTTGGCCGGCGCGGCCGGGTAGAGGAATGGGGAATCGGGGTCGACGTCGATCGAAAGACCAACAACGGAGAGAATGAGGACGGCTGCGAGAACGAAGGCGAACAGGACGAGGGGCCTCAAAGACCATGCCCGGTCGCCGTCCGGTTGAGGATGCAGCGAGGAGGAGCTCAGGGCGACGGCAAGGCCCGTCGCATCGAGCATCCCGGCTTCCGCCGCTCCGAGGGCATCGTCGACGGAGGTGGGGATTCCCTCTGCAACGTGAGACGGGCGGACGGCGGGGTTGTCGCTCCCCGTGATCGCGGTGCGGAGTGTTGCGGCGAGCGCAGACGTGTCATCGGTCGGGGTGGTCGTGAGAGGGACCCGGCCGAAGCTTGCGAGCCGCGCAGGGTGGGCAGCCGAGAAGTGGATTGCTCTCGGGTCGATCGCACCATGGATGCCACCGTTCGCGTGGAATGCTGCGAGGCCGGAAGCGAGGCCGGACGCGTTGGTGAGGTACTCCGCGATAGGGAGCGTCTCTCCCGCTCTCAGCCGATCGGCGATGGTTACGGCACCGTCCCACTCGGCGACCGCGAACGCAGAGCCGTCGACTTCTCCCGCCGCGTAGATCATCTGAACATGGGGGTGAGTGGTCGCCGCCGCCGCGCGAACTGGAGCGAGGAACGCAGCGATTCGGTCGGCATCGGCGTCGGGTCCTGGAAACCTGATCAAGACGGGGCGCTCGAGATGTACGTCGGTTGCGAGCCACTCTTCGATGTCGCCGTCGGCGCCAAGTCGGACGTTCATCCGATACCGATCGGGGATACGGGGGGGCATCGATCAACCTCGACGAAGCACGGCGAGCGGTTCGGGGAGCGTGACGAAACCCTCGGACGCGTAGAGAGCGATTGCGGGATCGTTGTCCGTCTGGGTGTTGAGCATCATTGCCCGGCTCCCGGCCGACTGAGCGGTGCGAGCGGCTGTGCGGATCAACGAACGACCCATCTGCTGTCCCTGCCAATCGGGATGGACGGCGAGTCGCTGGAGGTATGACATGGCGTGACCAAATCCGACGATGGCGAAAGCAACGGGGACACCGTCCGGCCCGCGAATGAGGAGAGACTTTGTCGTTGTGGTCGCCGCGATGGCTTCCGCCATCCCGAAGCGATCGAATCTCCAGAACCGATCGAAAGCGGCGTGGTCGACGCGCAGTAGATCTGCGATCGAGTGGTCGGGAGGAGAGATGACGAGATGGTCGGGTGAGGCAATTCGCTCGGCGAGGTCGCGACGCATGAACGCGAGAGGAACGAACTCAACGAATCCCGCGGCTTCCCACGGCCGTCGACTGGTTGATGGCAGAGGGGGAGAGAAGATGTGGGGAGCGTCGAGTTCGTTCAATCGCTCAGAACACAACTCCAGGAAGGATGACCCTCCGCGAACGAGACGCAACGCGGCGTCGGGTGCGAGATCGTTCCAGCGCCGGGCCTCGGCTCGCGCCCAGCCCCTCCGGAAGCGGATTGGCTGTGGCCAGGAGCCGCGTTGGAGCACCGGGATCGGATGCTCGGTCACTTGTATGACACCTCCGCACTCCGAGGACGGAGCCAGAGTACCGTCGGCAGGCAACCACGACGCCGGTCCCGACGCTGAAGAGGCAAGGCCTCGCGATGTGCGTTCGAGACGTCAAGCGTGGGACCATATGGAGATGCGGTCAGCACTCGTCACTCATCCGTCAAGCTCGGAGCATGTCTCGCCCCGTGAGCACCCAGAGCGGCCGGAGCGTGTTGATGCTGCGATCGAGGGCGCCGTTGCGAGCGATCTCGAGACCGTCTTCGTCGAGGCGCGTGCGGCGACACAAGAAGAGTTGCTCGCTGTGCATGACTCCCTGTTCCTTGATCGACTGAAGGACTTCTGCGCTGCCGGCGGCGGGTCGATCGATTCCGATACCTTTGCCGTTGGGAGATCGTGGGATGCCGCACGATTCGCCGCGGGTGCGGGCCTGACGGCGATCGAGGAGATTGAGCGAGACGACGCTGATGTCGGGTTCGCAGCGGTCCGTCCACCGGGTCACCACGCGGAGATCGATCGCACGATGGGCTTCTGTCTGATCAACAACGTCGCCGTATCCGCAGCAGCCCTCGCTGGGCGGGGGCGGAGAGTGGCCGTCGTCGATTGGGATGTCCATCACGGGAACGGGACGCAGGAGATCTTCTTCGATACCCCAGACGTGCTCTACCTATCTCTCCACCGCTCTCCGTTCTACCCGGGGACGGGACGGATCCAAGAGGTGGGGAGGGCGTTGGGAACGGGAGCGACCGTGAACATCGCGCTCCCCGGGGGATCCGGCGGGTCCGTCTATCGACAGGCGTTCTCGAGAATTGTTCTTCCGATCCTCGACCAGTTTGAACCCGATTGGCTGCTCGTGAGCGCCGGTTACGACGGACACGCTGCTGATCCACTCGGGGGGATGTCCTTGGTCGCCGACGACTACGGGGCGATGGCGGCAGCGCTTGGTGAATCGATGAAGCACACGAACACGGTGTTCTACCTCGAAGGAGGATATGACCTTCGAGCGATCCGAGACTCGGTAACGGCAACCCTCGACGGATACGCGTCGGGACTTCCGTCACTCGACCCCCCGGAAGGCGGCGATCTGTCGATCGACAGCGCCGTTGAGGTGCTCTCCCTGTTCTGGGATCTGGGTTAAGGGTCACCTTCGGGGCGCCGATACATTCGAGAACCTTTGCCGGGTCCGAGGAGCCAATGTGAATGAAGTGTTGCCGTCTCTCGACGTGTTACTCGAGAAACTGATCGCCGTTGGCGGATCCGACCTGCACCTCAAGGTCGGCTCGCCGCCGGCGTTCCGAGTCGACGGTGTGATCCATCGGTCCGAACTTCCTGCGGTCACCCCGCCCGACACCATGTCCTACTTCGACGAGGTCGGCACCGATCGGACAAGAGAGGCTCTTGAGAGTTCCGGTGAGGCCGACTTCGCGATCGGCAGGTCCGGCCTGGGCCGCTTTCGGGTCAGTTCGTTCCGCCAGCGCGGTTCGCTGACCCTGGTGTTCCGCACCGTGGGGACCGTCGAGGGAGGGTTCGAGGCCCTCGGTCTGCCCCCGGCTATCGAGAGACTGGCCGATGAGCAACCGGGCCTGCTGCTGATCACCGGTCCGTCTGGATCCGGCCGAACCACGACCGCCGCTGCCGTGGTGGAGTACATCAACGCTACGCGGAGAGGCAGCATCGTGACGATCGAGGATCCGATCGAGATCCTGTTCCCCGATAGCCAGTCGCTGGTTTCACAACGCGAGGTCGGACTCGACACGGCATCGTTCGCAGCCGGTCTCCGCGCAGCGATGCGCAACGACACCGACGCGATCTTCGTCGGGGAGCTCCCCGATCGGGAGACGATCGCCGCGGCGCTGCGAGCGTCGGAGACGGGGCATCTCGTTATTGCGATCCTGCCGACGTTTGACGGCCTCGAGACGATCAATCGGATCGTTGAATCCTTCGAGCCGTACGAGCGGCAACAAGTGCGACAGATTCTGTCGACGACGCTGAAGGGGATCATCAGCCAACGGCTCATCCCGCGAGTCGACGGCAACGGCCGCGCGGCTGCCGTCGAAGTGCTCGTGAATACGGAGCGAGTCGCCGAGAAGCTCAAAGAAGACAAGACCACGCCCTCCATCGCTGTGGACATCGCCGAGGGGGAGTTCTTCGGAATGCGAACCTATGACCAGGCGATTCTCACCCTGTTTGCAGGGGGAACTGTGTCGTTCGAGGACGCCATGTCCCACGCGACATCGACGACGGACTTCAAGGTCGCAGCGCAGAGGAGCGGGTTGATGAACGCGTAGGGAGCAGTGGACAGCGGACAGTCCGGACATACGGGTTGGCAATAGGCCGCGAAGTCTGTTGGGTGTCTGCTCTCGTGAGGACCGCCGCTTCGGGGTCTCCGGTCGGTACCCTCCTGGTCTCAATGCCCACCTTCACTTGTCAGATCTGCTCCACAGAGTTCTCTCTGCCCCAACACGTCCTTGATCGCTACCCGGGATGGGCTCCAAAGCAATGCCGAGACTGCAAACCTGGCAAGAAGCCGATTTCCGCCGGACCGGCTCGCGGCGAAGACCCACAAACGGGCGTGTTCACCGACGGTGGATGTGTTCCGAACCCGGGCCCCGGTGGATGGGGAGCGGTGTACGTGGTCGATGGGGAGATTATCTCCGTGGCTCACGGTCACGATCCGGAGACGACCAACAACCGGATGGAACTGACAGCGTTGATCGAGGGAGCGAAGATGATCCCCGAAGGCACTGCGGTCGCGGTCTACTCGGATTCGAATCTCGCCGTACGGACGATCAACGAGTGGGCGGCCGGCTGGGAGGCTCGGGGTTGGAAGCGCAAGACCGGTCCGGTGGAGAACGTCGAACTCGTTCGGCGTGCATACGACGTATTCCGGAAACGCCCGGAACTCGAACTGCGGTGGATCAAAGCCCACGTGGGCTACACGTGGAACGAGTATGCGGATCAGTTGGCGAACCAGTGGAGGGAGGCGTGAGCGTCAAGCCACAAACGTCAAGCCACAAGATCTCCGGCCCCGTCGTGGAGCATGCAGCTTGCAGCTTGCAGCCGAGCATGTCCGACCGCTGGGCGGGAGGGAGCCTCGCGTGATTCCTCCGCGGCTCCAGGACCTTTTCGCATCGGGGACCGCTTCTCGCGAGCTTGCGGAACGTTTCGATGAGGCAGGGCACCGTCTCTATCTCGTCGGGGGGAGTGTTCGCGATGCCCTGCTCGATCGACCGAACTCCGATCTCGATTTCACCACGGACGCCCGGCCCGACGAGATAGAGGAGATCGTGCGTCCGTGGGCGGCCGACCTGTATCTGGCAGGAAAGATGTACGGGACGATCGGCGCGATCAGGGATGGACGGATTCACGAGATCACGACGTTTCGTTCGGAAATCTATCGCGACGAGAGCCGCAAGCCCGAGGTGACATACTCGAACGACATCGAGGAAGACCTCTCCCGGCGGGACTTCACGGTGAATGCGATGGCGATCCGCATCCCCACCTCGGACGATGCTTCCCCCGAGATGATGGACCCCTTCGGCGGTCTCGTCGACCTCCACTCGCGTCTGCTTCGCACGCCACTCGATCCCGAGGTCTCGTTCGGCGACGATCCCCTGAGGATGCTCCGCATGTTCCGTTTCGTATCGCGACTCGGCTTCGTTCCGGACGAGGCAGCACTGAATGCGGTTCGGGGGATGCATGAGCGTCTCGAAATCGTCTCGGCCGAACGGATCAAAGGCGAACTCGACCGGATGATGATTGGGGATCATGTCGGTCCTGCACTGTGGGGCCTCGTCGAGACCGGCCTCGCGGAAGAATTCATCCCCGAGTTGACGGCGCTGGCACTCCAGGTCGATCCGGTCCATCACCACAAGGACGTGCTTGCACACTCCATCGCCGTGGTTGAGAAGACGTCACCCCGTCTCGAGTTGCGTCTTGCAGCGCTGTTCCACGACATCGGAAAACCCGACACGAGGGAGTTCGGACCAGGCGGGGTCTCGTTCCACCACCACGAGGTCGTCGGAGCCCGCATGGCGAGGCGCCGTATGAAGGCGCTCCGCTACTCAAAGAAGACCACCGAGGACGTGTCCCAACTCGTGTTCCTCCACATGCGGCCGCACACCTTCAAGATGGGGTGGACCGACTCGGCGGTTCGTCGCTACGTCCACGATGCCGGTCACCTCCTCAACGATCTCAACGAACTCGTGCGCTGCGATGTCACGACCAGGAACAAGCGTCGCGAACGGGCGATCTCGAGGGGGATCGACGAACTCGAAGCGCGAATCGCCGAACTCCGCGAGAAGGAGGAACTCGATGCTCTGCGCCCACCGATCGACGGGAATCAGGTGATGGAACACCTAGGTCTCCAACCGGGGCGCCAAGTGGGGGAGATCATGAGGATGCTCTACGAACGACGCGTAGAGGAAGGCCCGTACTCGGAGGCACAGGCCTACGAGATGATCGACCGGTGGATAGAGGCGTCCTCGTAGACGACACTCGATCGGCGCGCGATACTCGGTGAGTGAACTCTGAGGTCTTGATAGCCGCCTTGTTCGCCGTTCTGGCTGCGGCCTGTGGAGGTGGAGCCGCGCCGTTCACGACAACAACAACCACGGCGTCTCCTGCGATCGCAACGACAGAACCGATGGCCACCACAACTACCGAAGGAGCAGCGATGCAATTGACCTCTCCAGCCTTCGAACACGAAGCGGCGATCCCCGTTCGCTACACATGTGATGGCGACAACGTGTCACCCGAGTTGGGGATCGCCGTGATCCCGGAAGGTGCGGTGGCGCTGGTCCTGGTCATGGACGATCCGGACGCCACGGTCGGGACATGGGATCACTGGGTCGTCTACGACGTCGCGCCGACGGGGACGATCCCCGAGGATGTCGGTGACCTGGGCACGGCGGGCCTCAACTCGTGGAAGCAGACCGAGTATGGCGGCCCGTGTCCCCCGTCCGGCTCCCATCGTTACTTCTTCAGAATCCTCGCACTCGATGCACTTCTCGGACTCGACGAAGGGGCGAACAAGGCCGAAGTACTCGCGGCATCCGAAGGACACGTGCTCGCAGAGGCCGTACTGATGGGGACCTTCGCCCGCTGACGAGGAATTGAGCGATTCACCCGCCGTTATGCGCTCTTCGAATCAGACTCGCGGAGCCTCCGGAATGCGACCCATCCGGGTCCGGCCGTCAACCAGAGCAGTCCGACGATGCAGAGGGCCGAAGTGAGGCACCACAGGCAGGTGGCTCCGATCACGAACGGCTCGAGGAATGTGAGATAGATCGAGAAGAGAGTGCCGCCGAACGCGGTCGCTGCTACCAGGACTGCGGCGCCGTCGGCGACCCGGCTCTTCGAGACCCTCGTGACGACCCAGCCGATGAGAAGGCCGGCATAGGCGATGACTCCGAGGATGCCTATCGGAATGCCAAAGATCGAGGCGTACTCGCTCTGCTGAACAGCGTTGCAGTCACCCACGGGTCCACAGACGGCTTCGACCCCACCCGTCTCGACACTTGCGAGGTACAGCGACACGCCCATTCCGACCACCGCGAGCAGGGGAACGACCCATACGGGACCACCGCTGAGCGACCCACGACGAACCATGACGGGAACGAGCACGACGCTTGCGAGCATCGCGACGAGGACGAGGATCGCGAAACCGTTGCCGAGCGGGTCGCGGGCGATCCGGTCACCGATCGTCTCGTCAGAGCCCGCCGGGAGGGTCTCAGCGGGATCGTTCGACGGGTCATCACCGATTGGTTGATCGGCTTCGGAAGAGCCGGGGATTGTTGCGAGCGCGTCCTCGATCCCCGGGACCTCAGGCCACGCAATTCCGCCGTCCGCAAGGCCTTGTTCGATAATGCCAGGCAACCGCTCTGGGATCTCAACCGAGCCGACGAGGTAGGTATCGGCGATGTCGATACGGGGAACGCCGTTCCTGCTGTCGGGGGCGTCGAGACGCTCGAAGTCCGCCGTGTACATGTCGGCGCCGGCCTCGATCGAGACATCCACGAGCAGGAGATCAAATGTTCCGTTGGTCATCTCGTAGAAAGCGATGTCTTCGGGAGGGAGCGTTTCGTCGAAGACGACCGTGGGTTCACCCCCGTATTGAGTGAAGATGACGGGCAGGTGCTCCTGGATGACCAACTCGCAATGCCCGCACGTCGGAGAGAAGAAGAATACGGCACGAACGACCGGATCCTCTTCCGTATTCGATTGCGCCGACGCCGGCAGTGCGACGGCGAGAATCGCCGCGAGGAGAAGGAGCAGAGTGGTGACCCGTGACTTCATAAGGACATAGCCTGGCCCAATTCCAGAATTACCGTCAGGGCCGGAAGACGGGTTTCTCCTGTCTTCCGGCCCTGATCTCGACCTGTCTTCGGTGTTCAGCTGAGTAGCTTCGCCTTCGCCGCGGTGAACTCCGCGTCGGTGAGGAGACCGGCCGTCTTCATGTCTCCGAGTCTCTGGAGTTGGGCGATTGTGTCATCGGCAGCGGGGGCCGGTGCAACCGCCGCTGCTTGATCCTGCTGTGCCGCCTGTTGGTTCGCTTGTCGGTTCGGTACACCACCGACTACTGCGGTGGCGGATCCTGCGACCACCGCGGTGCGGGCCATCGTTTCTACGAGTCCAGGTCGTCCGCGTCTTCTTAGCATCTTCAGTCCCTCCCTATTCGTCTTCGAGTGCCGCAACGGCGACCAGGACCTCGTCCACGACGAGTCCAGGGATCCGCATGTTGGCGAGGAGGATGCCCCCCGAGTCAACAAGTTCGTCTCGAAGCGGCCTGAACCACGTGTGCTCGAAAGCCAAGAGCCGGAGCAAAGGAGCCGGGCTCCAGCGCTGCAGCGAAGCCTTCCATGTCTTCCTCCGAGATCAGACCGTTGCCTTCATCGAGGAATCCACACAACGCGGCCACGCCCTGACCGGCATCGACCTGGTCGAGTTCGACGAACTCAACCTCGCCGTCATCGTCCTTGAAGATGAGGAGCGCGACGACGAGGGTCATGACGTCACTGTCGACGAGTCGTTCGATCTCTGGCAGGATTCCTCCGGTGAATCGATTTCCAGGAAATCCGATAACCAGCAACTCGATCGGACCGAGCGCCATGGAGTTCTCCTTGCGGTCGGGTGCGCGAAGTGTTGTCGTGGTGAGGTGAGGTGACTATGCGACCGTGATAGCCGCGGAATCCCGTCAGTGGCGCTTCGTCACTCGTCTTCGGCAGTGTCGTTGTCGGACCGGGGGCGCTTGTCGAGTCGTCGGACGACAATCACGGCGATCACGATAGGCACGACGAACAGCAGTATTTCGTCCCATCCGTACTGGTGGGCAATGATCGGTGTGAGCGAATCCACGACACCTCCCCGCGGTGTGTGCTCCAGGTTCGCGCATGGACCACCCCCAGCACAACCCCGAACGTCCATTGACGGGTAGTGCCGTCATTAGCTCTGCTCAGAGTCCACCTCCCACGGCGCTTTGCCGGCGACTGCCATGAAGCGGACGACGAGCAATTCTGCATCGTGTAACGTATATGCGTATATTTCTATTTCGCTTAGAGGCTCCCCATGACACAATCCGTCGCCATCCTTGGTTCGTCCGGCTACGCAGGCGGCGAGTTGATTCGTCTTGTGGACGGCCATCCCGACTGCGAGGTCGAGTATCTCGGGGCTTTCTCGACGGCAGGCATGACGCTCGGTTCTGTTCACCCGCACCTGAGTGGTGGGGATCGAGTCCTCGGCTCGAACGACCCCGAGGCGGTCCCCGACGTTGACCTCGCATTCCTCGCCCTTCCACACGGAGCCTCTTCGGATCCGGCGATGGCCCTCCTCACCAGGGGAATCCGCGTCGTCGATCTCGGGAGCGACTTCCGGCTCGATACGCCCGAGCGGTACCTCGACGCATACGGTGTCGACCACCCGTACCCCGGCGAGCTCGGTCGCTGGGTGTACGGCCTACCGGAGCTCCACCGTTCCGAGATCTCCGGCACCGACCGTGTCGCATCCCCAGGGTGCTACCCGACGTCGGCGATTCTTCCCCTTGCGCCACTTCTTGCTGCCGGTTTCGCCGAGTCGACCGGGATCATCGTCGACTCGATGTCCGGGGTCTCGGGTGCCGGCCGAGGAGTGCAGGCCGCTCTCCAGTTCGGAGCCGTGGACGAGTCGGCGAAGGCGTACAAGATTCTCGAGCACCGACACCAGCCGGAGATGGAACGCGGGCTCGACACCGTGTCCAACACCCCTGTTCGACTCATCTTCACCCCACATCTGGTGCCGATGCAACGAGGCATTCTCACCACGATCTACGCACCAACAACGACCGGGACGACAGGTGATGATCTGGTCGGCGCGCTCGAAAACACCTACCGGGAAGAACCCTTCGTGTCGGTCATCGACGGATCCCCGGAGACGCGATGGGTGGTAGGATCGAACCGGGCCCTCATCTCCGCCCACCTCGACGATCGCAGCGGAACGGCGATCCTCATCTGTGCGATCGACAATCTCGTGAAGGGCGCGGCGGGACAGGCGGTGCAGGCAGCGAACCTGATGCTGGGCCTCGACGAGACAGCGGGACTTCCGATGGAAGGATGGATGCCGTGAGCGTCACCGCACCCAAGGGATTCACGGCGGCAGGAGTGTCGGCAGGAATCAAGAGCAAAGGCGTGCTCGACCTCGCCGTTGTCGCAGCCGACACGGCGGTACCAACCGCTGCGGTGTTCACGACAAATATGGCGGCTGCCGCACCCGTCCGTCTCTCCCGAAAGCATCTCGCGGTGTCTCCCATGGCTCGGGCCGTGGTCCTCAACTCAGGATGTGCCAATGCCGCCACGGGCGAGCGTGGACGTGCCGTCTCAGAGCTGACGGCCAACCGCACGGCCGAACTCCTGGGATGCGCACCCGAAGACATCCTCGTCTGTTCGACCGGGACGATCGGAACCCACCTTGCACCCGAAGCCGTGACTGCCGGTGTTGCGGATGCGATCGAGAAACTCGGCCCGTCCGATAGCGACGGGACCTCGGCGGCGTGGGCGATCATGACAACCGACACCGAACCGAAGCAGGTCGTCGTCAGAGCCGAAGGATTCACCGTCGGGGGGATGGCAAAGGGTGCGGGCATGATCCGCCCCGACATGGCCACGATGCTGGTCGTTCTCACCACCGACGCAGCCGTGGCGCCGGCCGTTCTTGACGAGGCGCTCCGGATCGCCGTCGACCACTCGTTCCATGCGCTCAACGTAGATGGATGCCCGTCGACGAACGACACGGTTATTGCTCTGGCTTCGGGGGCATCCGATTTCACACCCGAACCGGAGGATCTCGCAGCGGCCCTGACCGCGGCCTCCGTCGAGTTGGCGCGACACATCGCCGCCGACGCCGAGGGAGCTTCTCGCGTTGTCACGATCGCGGTGACCGGAGCTGCCGACGATGCAGCTGCACGCAGCATCGGCCGGCACGTCTCCGATTCTGTGCTCGTCCGCTCATCGTTCTATGGGGCCGATCCGAACTGGGGGAGAATTGTCGGCGCCCTCGGTGAGGTGGATCAGGAGGTCGACTTCGACGACGTCTCCATCGCATTTGCCGGTACAACCGTCGCGCGAGGAGGTGTTGGGGTGCCGGTGGACGAAGATGCAGTGAGCGAAGGCATGGCAGGGGACTTCGGTGTAGCGATAAGCGTAGGGAACGGTCCGGGTACGGCCCGCGTGTTCACCACCGACCTGACGCCCGACTACGTACGATTCAACTCGGGGCGATCATGACAACGGGTCACACCGCACCCCATCGGGGGAAGTCGACGATCGCCCGGACGATGGGCAAGGCCAAGATATTTTCCGAGTCGTTGCCATTTATCAAAGAGTTCCGCGGTACGACCGTCGTCATCAAGTACGGCGGCTCGGCGATGGTCGACGAGGGATTGAGAAGCACGTTCGCCGACGACATAGCGATGCTCTACTACCTCGGGATCGACCCGATCATTGTTCACGGTGGTGGTCCACGGATCAGCGAAGCAATGCACCAGCGGGGCGTCGAACCACAGTGGGTCGAGGGTTTGCGGATCACCGACGCCGAGACCATTCGAGTCGTCCAGTCGACGCTCGCGGGTGAGATCAACCCCGACATCGTTCGACTGGTGAATGCACACGGTTCTGTGGCTGCCGGCATCACCGGCCTCGATGGCAATCTCTTTGTCGCTCGCCCGAAGGACGAACGGCTTGGTTTCGTCGGGGAGATCACCCAGGTCAACCCCGGCCTGGTCACGAGTCTCCGAGGCCAAGAGTTCGTGCCCGTCATCGCCCCGCTCGCACGAGGGGAAGACGGGCACGTGTACAACGTCAACGCCGACACCGCCGCAGCGGCGCTCGCGGCAGCCGTCGGGGCGAAGAAGCTCGTCTTTCTCACGGACGTGGAAGGCCTCTACCGAGTCTTCGGGAACGAGGATTCCCTCATCGCACGCTCGACCGAGGACGGAGTCAAGGAGTTGTTGGCTTCGGGGAACGTGTCGGCAGGGATGCTCCCGAAGCTCGAGGCGTGCATAGCGGCGATCGACAACGGTGTGGAGCGGATCCACATTCTTGACGGCCGCATTCAGCATGCAGTCCTCCTCGAAGTATTCACTCCGGAAGGCATCGGGACGATGATCACCAAGGAGCCGGTCCCGTGAGGTTCACCGAGGCGAGGCGGAGGCTTGTGACCCAACTGGTCTCGACCGAGGGGATCGAGAGCCAGGCGCAGCTGCTTCCTCTGCTGGCCCGCGCCGGACACAGTGTCACCCAGGCGACCGTTTCGCGCGACCTCGAGGCCGTTGGAGCGATCAAAGTTAGGGACGGCGATGTCTCCCGGTATCGGATCCAGGATCCCGACGACGTTCGTCGAGCACGATCCATACTCGCTGTCGCAGTGAACGAATTTGTCGAGTCGGTGGTGGCAACGGAACCCCTCGTTGTGCTGCGGGTGCCGCGAGGAGCCGCGCACCTCGTGGCAGGGAAGATCGACGCAGCCGGTATACCGGGAGTGATCGGCACGGTGGCCGGCGATGACACGATCTTCGTCGTTGTGGACAAGTCCGTTGGCGTGGCGGCGGTGGCCGCCAACATTGAGGGACCGTGACGTGAACCGCGGAATCGCGAAGGTCGTTCGTGCCGATAGCGGCGGGCTTGACACGCCAGTCATCCTGCGGTGAATCATGGAGGGGTACGGGACCGAGGTCGTGGCATCCACCGCAGATACGGGCAAGGATTCAGAGGTTGAGGAGGCGCTCGAGAAGGCGCTCGCAACCGGTGTTGTCGAGACAATCGCCGAGGACCCGACCGCCGGGTTCGTTGAAGGCTTCGCGTTCCCGGCCGTGTGATCGAGCGTTGGGTAGGAGGGCTACTCCTTGATGGGCACGTCGCCGGCCCGTGCGGTCGGCAGACGGGGGCTTCCCTCGTCGATCGCGTCGATGAGCGGATTCACATCTGGGATGATCACAGGGCGTACCCCAGTACCCCATCTTCCTGGGTCGTTCCCGGTCGGCGGTCTCATCGTCGACGTGGACAATACGATCGCTGTCGATACCGGGCCTGCGCCGAGCGCGTGGGTCGGGACTCTGTATCGACGCGCTTCGACCCCACCAGCGAGGCCTTCGCAGAGCGTCGAGTTCACGGCTTCCCTGGAGGTGAGATTGCGTGCCGTCATGGGTTGACTAATCGTTCGGCCGCGTCGGGTTAGAGAGTGACAGGGGTTCTCGTCGGGGCATCATGGCATCACAGAGAACGATGATGTAATCCTTCAGGCGGCTCGTGCAGGTGAAAGGTCGTTGCAGCGAGCGCATCCAGCCACCGAGCAGCGCTCGACGACGCTGGCGTCCAATCCGGCAGCGGCGAACCATGCCTCGACTTCTTCGTCCGTCATGCTGGGGGTTGGGGTCATCTCGATCATGAGGACACCGTATGCGGCGGGTGTGACAGAAAACTGTCCTGAGCGACTCGGCCGGATATTTGCGGATCTCGATGGCGTAGCATCGGACCATGCAACTGAAGCGATACACAGACGCCGCTCCGTTCGAGTTCGGCGACTTCACCGTGCGGGAGCTGTCTCCGGAAGTGTTCTCGGTAGGGTCGGTTGCCGAGATCCTCGTCCCGATGGGGGCAGAGCGAGATAGCAGGGTCTCAGAGAAGACTCACCGCATGTACGTCGTGGTGAAGGGTGATCTGGAATTCCGCGTCGCAGGCACGACCTTCCGTGTAGGCCCGGGCGACACGATCCACATCTCAGCGGGCGAGGAGTACGGCTTCCACAACGGCGGATACGAGGAAGCGCGACTTCTGTTGATCCGGGTCCCCGGTCCGAGTCTCCCCGAGCGCTCCTAGTGCTGTGACCACTAACGTTCGCGCGGTTGGTGGTCATGCGGCTTTCTTGGTTGGTCGTCCCCATCGTTGTTGTTTCTCGGAACGGACTCGTCTCCGTTCGCGTCGTTGAGCTTCGAGGATCTCGGGGTCTCGTGCGTTGGTGTTGCGCCACCGCAGGTAGGCGTGGAGGCGACGGGTCAACACGACATGGTTGGGATGGTTCGAGTTGTTCAACACGAACTCTCGCAGGGGCCCGAAATGGGCTTCGATCGGGTTCGCCCACGACGTATACGTCGGTGTGAAACACAACTCGACCCGGTTGCGTTTCGCCGACCTGCGGATCTTCAACCCCTTGTGTGCCGACAGGTTGTCCAAGATCACGTAGACCCAGTCGCCGTCGGGGCGGGCGGCACGGATCGACCGCAACCCGGCGAGCGTGTTCTCAGCGGACTTGTGATGCCGAACGACACCGAACAGCGTGTCGTCGCCAACCGAGTAGCAGCCGTGGAACTGACGGACACCATGCAACTTGTGATAGTTCGCTGGTTGACGCTGCGGCTTCCCCGCCCGAGCCCACCCGGACCCCTGGACCGGACGGATCGAGAGCGGCCCGAACTCGTCGAACGCGAACGTCCGATCCGGATACTCGTTGAGAACCTGATCGATCCGGTCCAGTTTGGCGTCACGGTCCGGGTCGTTGGATTCCTTCCACGTCTTGGTCCGCTGAAACGTGACCCCTTGTGCCGCCAACAGTTGACGCAACCGTTCCCGACCAACCCTGACGATACGGGTCTCGTTGCCGCCCAGGTATCTGACGAGTTTGCGGATACTCCACCTCGTGAACGGCTGGTCGAGCTTCTCGGGTCGAGTCGTGGCCGTCTCGACAATGAATGCGACGTCTTCAGTCGTGATCAGGCGGGGACGGCCACCCGCCCACTGAGGGTCCAACGACACCATCCCTATCTCGTTGAACCGGTGGATCATCTCGCGGACCCTGTCCTCAGAGGTCGCTACCAGCCTCGCAATCACCGGAACCGTGTTTCCACCCGCAGAGGCGTGCACCACCACGGCCCGACGCCACTTCACGATCGACTGTTCGCTGCGGCTACCACCGCGACGCACAATCCGCTGCAGCTGCCGGCCTTCCTCAACGGTCAAACGACGCACCCGAACCGGCTTCGACATCACACCCTCCCTTGAATAGACACACACGGACTGTTCAAGGATGCGCGAATTCGTCAACCAAACCAAGGACCCCCAACGTATGTGGTCACAGCACTAGGTACGTTGCGAACCCCGGGCCCGTGAGTGCGTATGGGTGCTCTGACGGCCCACAGTTCGCCGGTCGACAGGAGGAACGATGACCCGCCACTTCGCCCGTTCGTTGTCTCCCTATGAGGATCGCTACGGATTCTCCCGAGGTGTGCGTATTGGCGATCGGATCGAAATTGCCGGCACAGCCCCGATCCCGCCGGAGGGCGAGTCGCTCGCGCCGACCGCACACGATCAGATGCTCCGTTGTGGTGCGATTGCCGTGGCGGCTCTCGAAGATCTCGGCGCGACCGTCGATGACGTCATCCGCACGCGCGTGTTCATCACCGATTGCGACGATGCCGAAGAGATTGGCCGAGCCCACCGGAAGGTCTTCGGATCCGCGATGCCGGCCGCCACGATGGTCGTGGTCGCGGCGTTGCTCGAACCAGGGTGGAAGGTCGAGATCGAGGTCGAGGCCGTCTCTCGCAATTGAAGATCAGCCAATGACGACATCGAAGGCATCGTCGCGCCAGCCCTCAGCATCGCCGATCATCCTCTTGAACGGTCGCCCCTGTTTCCCGAGGCGTACCGCAGCGTTCTCCGTTGCATTGCAGCGCGGCCCGGTGCAGTAGATCACGAACAGGGTGTCGTCCGGGTATTCGGTCAGATTCCCTTCCACCGTCCGATCGTAGGGGAGATTGACGGCACCAGGGATGTGTTCCTTCTCGAAGACGGCGGGTCCCCGAACGTCGACGAAGACGAACTCTTGAGGGCCAGTCGTCATCGCATCGTGGACGTCCCAACAGTCGGCCTCCAAGCGCAGCAGCGTTGAGAAGTGGGCAAGAGCGTCTCCCGGGTCGGCGGCTGGAACTTCGGATACAGCAGAGCTCCGAGGGGTCACGCTCGGCGTGGAACCTCACCGGTTGCGGTCATGCGGCGGCGAGCGGGATGACGTACCGCCAGATCACGAAGAAATGCAGAAACGTCGCGGACACGGTCAGTATGTGAAACACCTCGTGGTACGAGAAGACGCGAGGCCACAAGCGGGGCCGGTTGGTGACGAGGAACACCATTCCGATGGTATAGAGAACGCCGCCGGCGAGGACGAATCCGACCGGAAGCCAGCCGAGTCGTTGGATCATGGGCCAGAAGAAGAAGACGCCGATCCACCCGAGGATCGTCGACATCATCACAGAATTCCATCCGGGAACCTTCGGGAAGAGGCCCTTCTGGATGACGCCTGCGATCGTGATCGACCACACCATCGCCAGAACGATCCACTGCCACGGTGTATCGAGAACGATCGCGGCGACGGGCGTGTACGTTCCCGCGATGAGCACGTAGATCATGGAGTGATCAATGCGCTGCATGCGTTTCTTCCAACGCTCCCGCCACGGGATCGCGTGATAGAGCGAACTCGTCGTGTAGAGCGCCATCACGGCGAGGCCGAAGACGAGAACGGCGATTCGGCTCCGCCAGTTCGGGGCGTGGAACAGGAGGAAGATGGTTCCAACAAGACCCGCGACGGCTGCAGTTCCGTCGAGGAACCCGCGAACCGGGTTCTGCATTCTCCCGAGCGCCCAGCGCTGGGTGGGGAGGCTCATGGGGAGAAGAATACCGACCGACCGCGCGAATACCGGCAGCGATTGTTGCGTTGGCGCCGACCACCGCCTCGCTGACGGCCCCGAGTACGAACAGCCGGGGAGGTCATCCCTTTCGCGTGCGTTTCACCCCGGCGGCAGTGAGAACGGCAGATGAGACACCGGCTTCACGCCACGCCGACCAGGTGATCCCCTTGCGTTCTGAATAGGAGGCGGCATACGCGATGAACCCGATCTCGAGAGCGTCGAGATCGACCGTCGTCGTCATGGCGTCGAGGGCCGCCTGAGCATCGATTCTCGCCTGATACAGATCCACGCGAGCGAGAGGGTCCCTCTCGGCCGACACCTTTTCGTCGAGCGCGGCGATCTTCGACTTGAGCGATTCCGGCGTCACGGGACGGCCCCGCCGCTTCGGAACGGTGATCGCTTCGAGATAGCTCTTGACGGCCTTCGACTCGCGGCGGCCCTGAGCAAGCGCCGCCTTGTGTTCTTCGGTCATGACCACGATGGTGGCCTCCTCTCTTCCCCGCCAAGCCCTATGTTGCCACGGCGCAGGTCGCAGTGTGCAGCCTTCTGCCGCCCCTACCATGAGAACAGTATGGGATTTCGTGAGACAGCGACTCGACCGCTCTATCGGTTCTACGAGAACCGATTGCTTGCGACGCTCGACCGGGAACGCCTCCCACGCCACATCGGGATCATCCACGACGGACACCGCCGCTACGCACGGAGTGAAGGTCTTCCCGACTATCAGGCGTCGTATCGCGTCGGGATGGCGAAGTTCGTCGAATTCCTCAACTGGTCTGATGACCTTGAGATCCCTGCGGTCACCTGCTGGTTGCTGTCGAAGGAGAATCTTGCGAGACCCGACGAGGAGCTTCTTCCGTACTACGAGGTCTTGATGGAGTTGTTCGAAGAGATTCCGAACGCTTCGACCGGTCGCGATGTGGGTGTGCGCTTCATCGGGAGCCGCGACCTACTGCCGGACGACCTCCAGGCGGCGACGAAGCGACTCGAGGAACGCATGCCGAACGGTGATCGGAGGGTGACGATCGCCCTTGCCTACGGAGGTCGGCAGGAGATCGTTGATGCCGTGAAGGACCTTGTTGCGAAACTCGCTGCTGATGGCACCGATGGCCTCGCGGACCGTATCGATGCCGACGGCATCGCCTCGAATCTCTATACCGCAGATCTTCCCGATCCCGACCTCGTCATCCGGACCTCCGGCGAGGCGAGACTCTCAGGGTTCCTGTTGTGGCAGTCGGCCTATGCCGAGTATGCCTTCGTGGACGTCTACTGGCCGGCGTTTCGGTACGTTGACTTCCTCCGTTCCCTGCGCGACTTCACCAGGAGAAATCGCCGCTACGGCAAATAGGGCGCTGCGAGCGAGCCCACGGTTCGCAGGGCAGCTAACGCGTTCGGAGGTCGGCGGGGAGGTGCTCCCTGTCGTTGAAGGTGCGGAGAGACCAGACGTGTTCCCCCCCGAGCGGGACCGCGCGGAGTCTCGCAAACGATGCGTGGTAGAGGATGAATCGCTCCCACTCCCACGGCGTCGGAGCCGCTCCGAGCAGAAACCCGATTGCGACCGCGTTCGTGCCGCCGTGAGCCACGACGGCGATACGTTGATCGGGATCGTCGACGAACCAGAGATGCTCGCGGTCTGGATCAGGCCGAACACCGCGTTCGGCCAGTACGCAGAGGAGGGCACTTGTCACCCGATCGTGGAAGTCTCGGAACGACTCACCCCCGTCGAGTCCATCCCACCACTCTTCGGGTGGCCGGTGTTGCGCTTCGCGAAAGATGCGCCGGACCGTTGCCTCGAGCTTGCCCGTCCAGTCGGGCATCTTGATCTCGACGATGTCGTCGACGGTCGCGATGGGCAGTCCGGTTCGTCGGGCGAGCGGCTCTGCGGTCTCTTGTGATCGGCGAGCCGGTGACACGACGAGTTCGGTCAGTGGGTGATCACCGGCAACGATTCGTTGCGCTCCGAGTTCGGCCTGTCTTCGCCCGATCTCGGTGAGGAACGGATCGGACTGCGTCATCCCGTCGACGCTCCACGCCGGCTGTCCGTGTCGAATGAAGAGAAGTTCCATCACTTGGACCATAGGGCGCTGATCGGACGATTCGATCCAACACGAGCCGAGCGGGCCTATGAAGGGCCGGGCTTCGCTGTCTGCCTTCCTCGCTACGAGGCGGAAGCGGTCGAGGGAGGTCTCCGAACAGTGCGCGCCGTACCGCCAGGAGAGGCGCCGAAGACGGGGCGAGGGGAGCACACTGCCCCAGACGAACCAAAGACCGCCTTGCGGCGGTCTCCGGCTCGGGCTAAGACGGGAGGTAGGAAGGCATCCTGTCTGAGTAACGTATCGACCCACGACCAACATTCCTTGAGCGATTTATGGGATTTCTTTTGAACCCCGCATCAGCATCCAAACACCGGCTCGTCCAGCATCTCAAAGCGCATGCAGTCCGGACCGATGGACCATTCACGTTGCGCTCGGGCGCGGTCTCCGATTGGTACATCGATGCGCGTCAGACCACGTTCGACGGGGCGGGAGCGATCGCCGTCGGGGAGGCGGTGCTCGATGTTCTCGATCCGTCGGTTACCGCGGTTGGCGGGTTGACGATGGGTGCCGATCCGATCGCCATCGCTACCGCCGTCGCAGGACATGCTGCTCAACGGCCGTTGCGGGCGTTCTCGGTTCGCAAGGAAGTCAAGGGACACGGAACGGGAGGTCGCCTCGTTGGCCCCGTCGGACCGGTCGACGTCGTCGCCGTCCTCGAGGACACCACCACCACTGGATCGGCGATGTTCGACGTGATCGACGCTCTCTCCGACGCAGGAATCAGGATCGCCCAAGTGATCGCGCTTGTGGATAGAAGCGACGGCGTCGCAGCCTCGAAGGTTGCGACGGCGGGAATCCCATACTTGGCGCTCGTTACTCCGCGGGATCTAGGGGTGGAAGAGTGAATCTGCTCCGAGTCAATCGGTCCCCCATCCAACTGTTCTTGTTCGGACTTGTCGGGCTGTTCTTGATGCTGGGGGCCGCGGACGTCATGTGGGGCCACTGGGTCTCAACGCCTCCCGATACCTACAACGAGGAGATCACCTCGAAAGGTCGCAATCAGCGCCGGGCTGATTACGTATGGGGAGCATTCATGTTCGTTGGTGGTGCCGGCCTCTTCGGATATGCGGTGACCTCACTGATCCGACGCTCGCCGGTGCTGGTACTCCGCGAGGACGGCGTCGTTATTGCCGTCGGAGCGCCGGGCGACGAGCCGGCCTTCGTGTTGTGGGATGCTATCGACGGCGTCTACTGCGCTGCGGAGAAGGACCCGGACGGCGGACCCTCCCATGACGTTCTCGTCATCGACTTCGTCGACCCGGAAGGTCTTCCCACTGAGCCCTGGGGCGCATCATGGGACGGCAACCGTTTGCAGATCGATGCCACCGGTTGGGAGAAGCCGATTGGGGAGGTCGCTATCCACGCTGGCATCGCCCTCGAGCATGCGCGTCGGCTCACAACCGAAGACGAAGCGCAAGATGACTGATCTCAAGATCGGATCCCATGTTCCGGCCGCAGACCCAATAGGGGAAGCAGTGGCCAGGGAAGCCGCCGTCGTACAGATCTTCGTCTCGAATCCACAAGCGTGGAGGAAGCCGATTCCGAGAGCCGACGCCGAGCAACTCCGAGAAGCAGCCATCGACATCTACGTTCATGCTCCCTATCTCCTGAACCTGGCGTCGCCGAACAATCGGGTAAGGATTCCGTCACGAAAGATGCTCGCCCAGACCGTCGAAGCCTCGGCGCTGATCGGGGCCAAGGGCGTCATCGTCCACGGTGGCAGCGTCGGCGCCGACGAGGAGGTCGACATCGGTTTCGAGCGCTGGTTCAAAGCGCTCGACTCGTTCGACGCCACGGTGCCTGTTCTGGTTGAGAACACCGCCGGGGCCGGGAACACCGTGATGCAGAACCTCGACAACTACGGACCGTTGTGGGCGGCGATCGGCGATTTCAATGTAGGAGTGTGCCTCGACACCTGCCACGCATGGGCCGCAGGAGCAGACCTGGCAACAGCGGTCGAAAGGATCACGAAGTACACGGGAGGGATCGCTCTCGTGCACGGCAATGACTCGCGTGACACTTTTGGTAGCCACCGCGACCGGCACGCCAACTTCGGAAGCGGTGAGATTCCGGAGGAGCTACTCCTCGGGTCGATTCGGGATGCGAATGCCCCGGTCGTCGTCGAGACTCCGGGTGACGCAGCGGACCAAGCCGCGGACATCGCCTGGCTGCGCGAGCGGCTGTAGGAGAGCTGGGAGCGCCTTCTCCGTCCCCCGCGAACGCCTGAATCCACGGTTTGTGACGTGGGAGAGATCACGCTTCTGCTGTCCCCCCGACGGAACGGCGGGGGGGTGAAAGAGCTTCCGGCTTCCAGCGACCGGCCGCCAGTTCGAGAGCCGTCTCTGGCCTGCCGGCTATCTCCCCCAAGCCGTGGGGGAGAGTGTCAGAGCGGCCCGCTCGCACCTCCACCCGGTTCGTGATCATCGGCAACATCTCGAATTCCGGCCCCACCATGAGATTCCGCCAGTGAACCCGACGACAAGTCGCGGATCCAGGCTCAAGGGGGACACGGATTCGCTTCAGCGAATCCGCAGGGGGGAGGGTCCACGCAGGTTTCGGCTCCTGACCGGAGACCGCCTGATCGCGGGCCGGCGGGCGTTCGCACCACCAGTCGTTCAACGGGCGATCCGGCTCGACCCGCCGCGGCTTCGACGACGGTCTTGCGTTGCTACGGACCACATATCGTCCGTAGCAACGCAGAACCGTGAACTGCGCGCGAGAAGAGCGGCCCAGGAGGACCGCCCTTCTCTGTCGATCGGTGTGTGAACTATGCGGAGAGGAATGTCTCCAGGTCACAGGCCAGGTCGCCTTCACCGGCGATGAATGCTTCGACGTTGTCGTGCGCCACCGAGTCGTGATACTGCACAGGGGGCGACTTCATGAAGTACGAAGACGGTGCGAGGAGCGGACCGCCGACGCCACGGTCGAGGGCGATCTTCGCTGCGCGGACCGCATCGATGATTACGCCGGCCGAGTTGGGGGAGTCCCACACCTCGAGCTTCAACTCAACGTTCAGCGGCACGTCACCGAACGAGGTGCCCTCGAGCCGGATATACGCCCACTTGCGATCGGAGAGCCACGGCACATGATCAGACGGGCCGATGTGGACCGAATCGGAGTTGATCCGTCGCTCTATCTGGCTCGTCACCGACTGCGTCTTCGAGATCTTCTTAGACACAAGACGCTCACGCTCGAGCATGTTCTTGAAGTCCATGTTCCCGCCGAAGTTCAGCTGGTAGGTCTGGTCGATCTTGACGCCGCGGTCCTCGAAGAGACGGGCGAGCTGACGGTGGACGATCGTGGCGCCCACCTGAGACTTGATGTCGTCACCGACAATGGGCAGATTGGCGTCGACGAACTTCTGTGCCCACTTCGGATCCGAGGCGATGAACACGGGGATCGCGTTGACGAAGCCTACGCCTGCGTCGAGCGCCGCCTGTGCGTAGAACTTGGTCGCAACCTCTGAGCCGACCGGCAGGTACGAGACGAGCACGTCGGTGTTCGTGTCTCTGAGGACCTGCGCGACGTCGACCGGGTCCTCAGGCGATTCCTCAACCTCGTCGACGTAGAACGTGCCCAGACCGTCGAAGGTCGGACCCCTCATGACCCGGATATCAAGACTGGGTACTTGGACGAACTCGATCGTGTTGTTCATCCCCGCCCACATGGCCTTTGAGACGTCCTGGCCGACCTTCGTAGCATCGACGTCGAAGGCGGCGACGAACTCGACGTCACCGACGTGGTAGCCGCCGAGGTCGACGTGCATCAACCCGGGGACCTTGAGCAATGGGTCGGCGTCGCGGTAGTACTCGACGCCCTGGATGAGAGAGTTGGCGCAGTTACCGAGCCCTGCGATCGCAACCCGTACTTTGTCGGACATGATCTCCTCCTCGTTCTGTGAATTCATGAGCCGGCGGCAGCGCTTCGCTCGCCTGCGATGAGTTCGTCGAGCCAGGCGATGTCCGCCTCGGTCGACCGGACACTTCGCTCCATGAGCGCCATTCGATATCGATCCGGGTTTCGGGTGCTGTTCCGTGCCCCCCGGAAGGAGCGTCGTGCGCCGTGAAGCCGGTCCTGAAGTGCTGTTCTGCGGCCCTCAAGGACCGCGAGGCGGCTCTCCGGTTCGACATACCCGAGGAATGCCAGACGGAGTTGGAAGTCACGGTCCGAGTCATCGCCGGAGCCCCCCTGCATCTCGTCGAACCGGAGGCGGCCCGGCTCCATCACCAGGTACACCTTGCGGCGCCCTTCACCCTTGGCGGCCTCGATGAACCCCTGCTTTTCCAGGCGTCTGAGCGCCGGGTAGAGGGATCCAAACGAGACCTGCCAGAAGCCGAGGTCGCCGAGGGCGCGCTTCAGTTCGTAGCCGTGTCGCGGCCGCTCACGAAGCAGTCCAAGGATGGCGAAGTCGAGCACGAGTGGTCTCCGATATATCGATTCGATATAAGTATATCGAATCGATATAGCAACCGCCACCTCCTGTTCCTCGTCACGGGCTGGCCCTAACCTCGCCTTCGTGACTGCTCCCGCACTGCTCGGTCGATCCGTGGTGATCGACGTCGATGCACCCATTCCCGAACCGTGGGAAGGGGCATCTCTCGTGCTCATCGACGAAGCGACACTCACCGATCCGGAGGCAACGATCGACCGACTCCACCGCGCCTGGGTCACTCGCGAATCGGTCGTCATCGAACTCGGCGTCGACCCTTCTGCGCTCCGAGCGCTCGAGATCGAGGACAGAGAACCCTATGAGGTCGGTTCCACATTCGTGTTCCCGCTCGAGCGACTCCACTTCCTCGTATGGGCGAACAGCTATGACGCGAGGAGAGGGACAGCCAAGTGGTGGTGGTCGGTCAAGGCGGCCGTGATCGGAGCCACCGAGGGAGGTCCGGCCGACGTCTTCCTCCCGGACGGAACTCCGGCGTGGATCGACGGTGGTCCCCGCGGACCGATCGAGACGAGGGAAGTGGTCGTGCACGCAGAGACGGTGACTCTGGGACGGCTTGATCCGGCGAGGGTCTATGCGCCGCTCGACGGGGGACTCGCTCCGGACCAGGCCGCTGCCGCGAACCACGGCTCCGGCCCGGCCCGCATCATCGCTCCGGCCGGTTCGGGCAAGACCCGGACACTCACTGCCCGGCTACGCCATCTTCTCGACGATCGGGCGATCGAACCGTCGACGCTCTGCGCACTCGCATACAACACGAAGGCGGCAGCAGAACTGCGTCAGCGAGCGGGGGCGACCGGTGGTGCCCTGGTCCGAACCGTGCACTCCCTCGGGTGGGAGATTCTTCGCGATGCCCGCGGTGATCTGCGGCTTCTCGACGAGAGGGAAGTGCGATCACGCCTTGATCCCATCGTGCAGGCACCGAGGCGACCGAATACCGACACCGTCGGTCCGTACATCGAGGCACTCTCCGAAACCCGGATCGCCCTTCGTTCGCCCGAGACCGTCGAGGAGGAGCGTGACGACGTCCCAGGCTTTACCACGATCTACGCCACGTACCGAGAACGGTTGCGGTCTCACAATGAAGCCGACTTCGATGAACAGGTGTACGGCGCAATCGAGGCACTGCTCGCCAACCCGGACCTCCGCCGACGATGGCAAGACCGGTGCCGACATGTGCTGGTCGACGAGTTCCAGGACCTCACCGGTGGGTACCTGCTTCTCATCCGACTCCTCGCTTCCCCGCAACTCGATGTGTTCGGTGTTGGCGATGACGACCAGACGATCTACGGATACGCAGGCGCGGACCCCGGCTATCTCATCGACTATGACCGTCTCTTCCCCGGTGCCGACTCGCATCCGCTGCAGGTCAACTACCGGTGCCCGGTTCCGGTCGTGACTGCCGCGAAGAAGCTCCTTTCGTACAACGACCGGCGGATCGAGAAGGCGATTACGGCGGCGGCCGATTCCGTAGAGCGGCTCGATTCCCTCACGGTTGATCGTGTGGACGGAGCCCATCTCGGCCTCAACGCGGCTGATCTCATCGAGGGGTGGCTCGAAGAGACTGACCCTTCCGATATTGCCGTCCTCGCCCGCGTCAATTCCGCTCTCCTCCCCGTCCATGTCGCCCTCGCCGAGAGAGCTGTGCCCTTCTCGTCGCCTATCACCCCGGGGATCCTTACTCGCACCGTCGTCTCGGCGACACTCGCCTGGATGCGGCTCGGTCTCGACCCGGAACGCATGTCGCTTCCGGATCTGATGACTGCGGTGCGGAGGCCATCCCGCGGACTCAACCGACTCGCCGCCGACTTGCTTGGAGAGCGACGCTTCTACGACCTCGGCATGGTGGCCGCAACGAAGAGAGGTCTCGCGGGCAAGCAGGCGCAACGGTGGGACGGCTTCGTGGAAGACCTGGAACGTGTGGCAATTGCCGCGGAACAAGACGACGCCGCGGCCCTCCTTGACGTCGTGATCCGGCGGGTTGGGCTGGAATCCTCGGCGCTGGCTCTCGATAGCGGACGCAGCCGCGCCGATCGCTCGGCCCAATCGGACGACCTCGTTGCACTGCGGCGAGCGGCCGCGATCCACCCGTCCGCCTCGGATTTCGAATCCTGGCTCGAGGAGATGATCGGCCGGTCGGGTCCGGACGGCGTGACCCTGTCGACGGTCCATCGAGCGAAAGGTCTCGAATGGGGCCGGGTGGTCGTCTTCGGTGTGGATCGGGGTCTTCTTCCTCATGACCTCGCGACCGACATCGAAGAGGAGCGTCGGATCCTCCACGTGGCGATCACACGAGGAATCAGGCAGGTCTCGATCCTGTCCGACCTCGACAATCCCTCCCGGTTCCTCGACGAACTCACCGGACAGGCGTCACGAACGGTCGAGACGGAACCCACCAAGCGCAGGCAGCGTCTGGAGCGAAAGACCAGGGGAATCGGTGCCGAAGTGGGCGATACCGTTGTCGTTCATGGCGGCATCAGCGGGGTTGTGGCAGAGATAGACGCCGACGGCGTCTGGATCGAAGCGGATGGTGGAGGACAGGTTCAGATTCGATGGGGCGATGATGTCAAGGCGGGGGATCGCAGGGGTCCCCTCACGCCGCAGTTAGAGACCATCACCCCCGACGCTGGTCTCGTTGACCGATTGAAGGCATGGCGGCTCGAGACCGCACGAGCCACGGGGATGCCGGCGTACGTGATCCTCCACGACGCCACGATCGAGATGATCGCAGGCATCCGGCCACAAACGGAGACCCAACTGGCCTCGGTCCCCGGCATCGGCCCGGCGAAGCTCGAAGCACATGGCGACGCCATCCTGGAGATCTGCGCCGACTGAGAGATGTCGTGAGAATGCTGGCTCGACCTGTCGATCCAGGTCGCTGAACGATTCCGGTCTTCTAGTAGCCGCCACCGATCTTGCGGTGGTCCCACGAGGAGGTCTTGATCGGCTCCACGACGACGGCTGTGTTCTTCGATGCGAACCGGCCGAAGGCGGCCTCGAGGTCCTCCTCTGAGAGTTCGACGGGCGCAGGTCCAACCATCGCGTATTTGGCAGCAAGGCGCCCGTAGATGGCGAGGACGTAGGCAGGGTCTTCGACCAGACGGGCCTCCGCCTTGATCATCACCCCCCGGAGCTCCTCGTAGGCGTCCCCGTCTTCGGCCAAGACGGTGAGACGAGGATCGCGCTGGAGATTCAGGATCTTCTGTGATCTGGTGAATGAACGGAAGACGATCTGGTCATCCTCCATTACGAACCACATCGGAGCGAGGTGCGGCCAGCCGTTGCTGCCGATCGTTGCAACTTCGAGGACCGCGGTCTCGTCGAGGAAGGCGGTGACTTCCTCGCCGGTCATGGTGATGTCTTTGCGCGCCATGGGTGCAACGGTACCGCACCGAACGTCACAGATCGCCCGGAACACGAGTGCGACCGCTAGCGTTCATACTGAAGCGTTCAGGCACGGGCGACCCCTTCGGGCGGCCGAGGCCGAAGCGAGCGCCGTTCTCATGCTGCGACGCGTCCCCCAACCCGGAGGGTGGGGAGAGAGGAGCAATCGATGAACACGATCACAGCGCCGGAGATTCGCGCCAGGAAGGGCGGAGCGAAGATCCGGATGGTCACCGCCTACGACTATCCGACGGCCAAGATCGCGGATCGGGCCGGCGCCGACATCATCCTCGTCGGCGACTCGGTCGCCAACGTCGTTCTCGGTCACCCCGACACGCTGGCTGTCGACATGGGCGTGATGGTCCACCACACCGCGGCCGTCACACGAGCCGAACCCAACGCCCTCGTTGTGGGAGACATGCCGTGGATGAGTTTCCATGTGTCGCCCGAAGATACGGTGCTCAATGCCGCCCGACTCGTTCGCGAAGGCGGCGCCCCCGCTGTGAAGATCGAGGGAGGGCGCAAACGCCTCGGCGTGATCGCTGCCGTTCTCGACGCGGAGATTCCGGTCATGGGTCACCTCGGTCTTACCCCGCAATCCGTGAATGCGATGGGCGGCTACCGGGTGCAGGGCAAGAAGGTCCATGCCGCGTATGAGATGATCAGCGACGCGCAAGCGCTCGCCGATGCCGGAGTGTTCGCGATCGTTCTCGAAGGAGTTCCGGATCGGGTGGCGCAGATCGTCACTGCAGAAGTGCCGGTTCCGACCATCGGAATCGGCGCAGGGGCCGGATGCGACGGTCAGGTCCTTGTCCTGCATGACATCCTGGGCCTCGGTGGAGGGGAGTACCTTCCGAAGTTCGTGCGCTCATATGCGAGTCTTGCCGACGACGCCGTCGATGCGCTCAAGCGGTTCTTCGCCGACGTGGAGTCCGGTGCGTTCCCGTCGTCAGACGAGACATATCACATGCCAGACGAGTCGTTCGAGATCCTGCGAGACCTCGTCGAATCGGAGGCGACCGTCGAACGCTGACCGTCGAGCGCGTTAGGTTTCGGATTGTGACATTCCGTTCCCTCCTGATGCTCGCCGTCTCGCTCTCCCTGATGCTCGCTGCCTGTGGATCGGGCGATCCTGTCGAAGTGGAGGGATTCGAGACGACGACGATCACCATCGACGAGACGGAGTCGACCGTCGCTGTAGCCGACACGCCTGCGTTGCGGTCGCGAGGCCTGATGGGCGTGACCGACCTCGGCGGCCTTGACGGCATGCTGTTCGTCTTCCCGTCCGATACCGAAGGGGGATTCTGGATGAAGAACACGCTCATCGCTCTCGACATAGCCTTCTTCGATGGCGTCGGCGGGTTTGTGGACCGATTCACCATGGAGCCGTGCACAGAGGATCCGTGTCCGGGATATCGCCCGTCGGGCCCATACCGATATGCGGTGGAGGCCCCGGCGGGAGATCTGGATCTCGTGACAGAAGAGTCGGTCCTCAAACTCGCCGACGTCTGAGTGCGTCGTTTGTGCTTACCAACACAACAGTTGTGAACATAGACACAAACGACGGATCGGCTGGCAGGGTCCGGCCGCTACCGGACGGTTCGAGGTACAATCAACCGCGTACACCGCCGCCCGGATACCGGAGTGGCGTCGAACGCGGCCCCGCGGCTGCCGGATCCTGTCCCTTCGGGGACCGTTCGCACCGCGAACGTCCAGAGGAGTTGATATCCATGCGCTCGTACGAGCTGATGATCATCCACAGGCCAGACATGGTCGAATCGGATGTCCGCAAGCAGGTCGAGGAAGTCTCCGCGACGATCGACACCAGCGGCAACGTAACCGGGACCGATTTCTGGGGGAAGCGACGCTTCGCCTACGAAATCGACCACATGAATGAGGGCTACTACTCCGTCCTCGACTTCGAAGGCGACACCGTCCTCGTCGACGCGCTCGACCACGCCTTGTCGTTGTCCGACGCCGTCGTCCGTCACAAACTCATTCGGAGGACCGATCGAGAGGGTTGATTCCTGTCACACGCTCCCCGCATGATGTGGGGGTACAGGAAGCGAGAGAAGAGAGACAACATGAGCAATGTGAATAGCGTGACCTTGATCGGCAACCTTGTCGAAGAGCCGGAACTCCGATTCACCCCGAGCGGCGTCGCGATGACCAAAGTGCGATTCGCCGTGAACAAGCGATATCAGAGCCAGGGCGAGTGGCAGGAGGAGACGAGCTTCTTCGGTGGCACGTGCTGGCGCGACCTGGGCGAGAACGTGGCCGAATCCCTCACAAAGGGAATGCGCGTCATCGTGGTCGGCGAGCTTCAGCAGCGAACCTGGGAGACCCAGGAGGGCGACAAGCGGTCGATCATCGAGATCGACATCAAGGAGATCGGCCCGTCGATCCGCTGGGCCACGGCAACGGTCACGAAGACGCCCCGGGCCGACGGCGGTTGGTCGAGTGATGGACAGGGGCAGGGCCAGCCTGCAGCCCCGGTCGCTCGCGAGAATCCCGGGCCCGACGAGGCACCTTTCTAAAGGAGAATATCGATGGCAAAGACACGCAGCACACGGACGACGCGACGCCGCCCATCCGAGGACAGGGGTCGGCGGAAGCGCATCGTCTACCGCTTCAAGGCGGACGAATTAGTCGATTACAAGGATGTAGCACTGCTGCGCAAGTTCATGTCCGATCGGGGCAAGATTCGCTCACGCCGCGTCACCGGATTGAGCGAGAAGCGTCAGCGCCAGGTCTCCACGGCAATCAAGAATGCTCGTGAAATGGCCCTGCTGCCCTACCTTGCGACGAGGCCGAGCAAATGAAGTTGATTCTCACGAAGGACGTTGCCGATCTCGGCAACAAAGGTGAGGTTGTCAATGTATCCGATGGATACGCCCGCAACTATCTCGTCCCGAGGTCGTTCGCCGTCATGGCGACCGACGGGGCACTTCGCGAGGCCGATTCGATGCGAGTTGCCCGCGAGGAGTCATTGCGGGCTGCCCGTCAAGAGGCAGAGGGTTATGCCCAGTCGCTCACCGGGACCAGGGTCGTGGTCGCGGCTCGCGCCGGCGATGAGGGCAAGCTGTTCGGATCGATAGGTGAGGGTGACATCGCCGCAGCGATCTCGAAGTTCACTGGGATCGTTGTCGATCGCAAGATCATTCGAGTCGACGGCCCGATCAAAGAGATCGGCCTTCACGAGGTATTCCTCGAGCCGCACTCCGAGGTTCAGTTCTCGGTTACGCTGGACGTGATTCCGGCCTAGCTGGCGCCAACGTGGAAGCGAAGTGGACCCGTCTTCGGACGGGCCTTCCTCGCGGCTCAACACACAACCCCGAGTACGCAGTGTGGTCTGTTCCGCGGGCCGGGGGCGCCGCCGGCGGGGACACATACCCTGGGTATGCAGTTTTGGGCGTGGGCGGGCAACTGCGCGAAAACAAAACCCGGCGCGCGGAAAACAGTCTGCCGGGGCCGGACCGCTCGACTGCCCCGAGTCGTAGACTCGCCCTTCTTCTCACATCGCTCGGATCTTCGACGCGTTTCTGTCACACCCGCATGCGACACTGACGATGACGAGCCGGGTGAGAACGAATGGAGGATCAGTGACGAGCGTTGCCGAACGCCCAACGGGGAACCGCGGCTTGCAGGTGCCTCCGCATAGCGTCGAGGCCGAAGAGTCGGTGCTCGGTGCGGTCCTCCTGTCTTCCGACGCGGCGAACATCGCACTCGAGAAGCTCCACGCCGAGGACTTCTACCGTCCGGCACATCAGCAGGTGTTCGAAGCGGTGAGGACCCTGTTCGACGCAAACGAGCCGATCGACGCCGTCACGGTCTCCGAGATGCTCCGACGCGAGGGAGCGCTTGAACGCCTCGGTGGCGTGGCGTTCCTCACCCGCCTCCTCGACACCGTGCCGACCACGTCAAACGTCGACTACTACGCCGGAATCGTCGAGGAGCACGCGCTTCGCCGGCGCCTCATGCGCGTCGGTGGCACGATCGGTGTGATCGCGTCGGAGATGAGCGAGCCGATCGCCAACGTGCTCGATCGCGCTGAGCAGGAGGTCTTCCAGGTCGCCGAGCGTCGTGTCGGCGAGGGTCTCGCCTCGATCGACCCGCTGCTCGGCCCGGCGATCGAACGGGCCGAAGAGCTCCAGCGGCTCGGGTCGGAGATCACCGGCATTCCGACCGGTTTCCGGGATCTCGACACCAAACTCGCTGGGCTCCATCCCACGAATCTCGTTGTCATCGCTGCGCGCCCTGGAATGGGGAAGACGGCGCTGGCGCTCAACATCGCTCAGAACGTCGCGCTGAAGGATCATCCGGTGGCGATCTTCTCACTTGAGATGAGCCGCGAGGAAGTTGTTTCCCGGATGCTCTGCTCCACCGGCCGGATCGACTCTCAGCGACTACGCACCGGCCGTCTCGCGGAGGCCGATTTCACGAAGCTCTCGAACGCGGCGAGCGCGCTCTACAAGAAGCCGATCTTCGTCGACGACTCGCCGGGTCTCACGGTTACCGAGATTCGGGCGAAGGCCCGTCGCCTGCGGCGCCGACCGGGTCTTGGTCTCGTGATCGTGGACTATCTCCAGCTGATGAACGGTTCAGGCGGGGAGAACCGCCAGCAGGAGATAGCGCTCATCTCTCGTTCGCTGAAGAACCTGGCTCGGGAGCTCGATGTCCCGGTCATTGCGGTCTCCCAGCTGAACCGGTCGCTTGAGAGCAGGGAGGACAAGCGACCGCGTCTCGGTGACCTTCGTGAGTCCGGAGCGATCGAGCAGGACGCCGACGTCGTTCTGTTCATCTATCGGGATGAGGCATACAACCCAGACAGGATGGAATCGAAGGGTGTGGCCGAGATCGTCGTCGCAAAACATCGACAGGGCGCCGTCGGGAAGGTCCAGATGACCTTCCTGCCGGAGTTCACGCTCTTCGCTGATATGGGAAGGGACGTTCCAATCGCATGACGGGCATCCGACTCGTTGTCGTCGAGGCGTGGCACCCGGCGCCCCGCCGGCCGCTCATCTTGAGCGCGGGCGACCAGGTCACGGTCGGGCAACACGACACCGAATGGACGTCATACCGGTGGTGCGCCAACGAGGCCGGGACGGGTGGATGGGTTCCTCACGACTACCTCGTGATGGAAGAAGACGGCACTGCCACCGTGACGGTCGATTACTCCACAGCCGAACTCACGGTCGAAGCCGACGCTGTCGTGAACGGATTCCAAGCGGCCGGCGACTGGACCTGGTGCGTGGCCGATGACGGTGCGGAGGGATGGGTGCCGAATCGGGCGCTCAGCCGCACGCCGTAGGCCCGAGATGGATCATGGCCGCCGCCGACGAAGAACCACCGCTGTTCCCATGGCGGCCGCCCCTGCTGCGATCGGGAACCACACCCAGGACAAGTCGGCGGGACTCTCATCGCAGCGGTCGACGAGATCGAAGCGAACGAGTCGGTAGTCGGACGTCGCACTGTCGATCTCGGTGTCGGTCATCCCCTTCGGATTGAGGCCGAACGCCCTCGCAGCGAACCCCGAGTCGACGAGGACCTGTCGGATGCGATTGCGCGACCCGGCCGCTCCCGTCACGTCGACGGCTACCGCGGTCCATCGGCCGTCCGACAGCCACAGCACCACGCGTTTCGCGACGAGCACGTTGCGGTACCAATCGGCCTTCGAACCGAAAGCGGCGAGGCAGTACCGGCTTCGGCCTTCAGGCGTGAAGTTGAGCGGCGTCAGATACCGAGTGCCTGTCCTGCGGCCGCGATGCTCAACGACGAGAAAGCGACCGGCCACGGACGGCCAGGAGTCGGCCCATCGGCCCAGGCCCAACCGCCACATGAACACCATTGATCCATTCACTGAGCGAAATGCCATCCTGAGACGCTCCATGACCGGAGGGCTTAGAACCCGTTCGTAGCGAGGGGCTACCCCTCGACGACTCATCATGCTTCTGTTGTACAGATCGATGCCCGGCGGCGCCAGGGCCGAACGCGAGGAGGTTGCCGGGCCGCAACACCTCTGGCTGTGAGAAGCCGTCTGGCATGCATGCCCACTGCGGTCAGACGGGGTTGCCCGCTGGCCGGCTTCGGCACGACGCGAGGCGGTGCCGTCGAGCCTGCCGGTACGCTCCCGTGATGCCCCTCAAGAGTCGCACGAGCCGAGTGATTGCGACCGGTTCGCTTGCTCTCGTGGCCGTCGCGTGGGGGGCGATTCCCCTCTTCGTCCGTGCCGACATCCCACCGAGCCATCTGGTTGCGATGAGGGTCACATTCGGTGCAGTGGTGCTCGTGCTGTTCTCGATGGCAACGACACGATTCACGATCCCGCGACACCGGTGGCGAGGTGTCGTCGCGCTCGGGACCGTCCTCGCCGTCCACTGGCTGGCCTTCTTCGTGGCGCTGAATCTGACGACGGTCGCGGTGACACTCGCCATCCTCTACATCGGCCCGGTGCTTGCCGCGGTTCTGTCAGGGCCGGTGCTCCACGAACGAGTGAGTAGGTCCGCCTACGTCGGTCTCGCGGTGGCCGTTGTCGGAACGCTGTTCGTGATCAGACCGGGCTCAGGCGCCACGGTGGCGGGGGTGGCGGTTGCGGCGCTCTCCGGGTTGCTGCTGGCGGCCATCATGCTCCTCGGTAAGCCCCTCGCAACCGACCTGGGCGGACTCGTCGCCACAACGTGGGAGCTCGTCGTCGCTTCCGTCGTGCTGGCGCCGTTCACGGTGCAGGCAGTTCGAGAGTCCGGCGAGTACTGGCCGCAGTTCGTGGTCCTCGGGGCACTCTTCACCGGCCTGGCCGGGGTCGTGTATTGGACGTCGATGCGCCGACTTCCGGTGGCGGTGGTCTCGGTGATCATGTACCTCGAGCCGGCATCGGCGGTGGTGTGGGCTGCCGTGTTCCTCGGGGAGCAGCCGGACGCCCTGACCTGGCTCGGAGTAGTCCTCGTGGTTGTTGCCGGTACGATCGCCACGCGAGGCGTACCCGACGAGGAGACGGTTGGTGTCACAGAGGCTCTTTGAAGTGGATGGGCTCCGTATCGCCGTCAACGACCAGGACGCAGCGGTCCGCGGAGATCGGGAACCGCCGACGAGCATCCACGGTGATCGGCTCCCGTTCGGATGGGTCGAGGCGATCCCGGGAGCCTCGTTTGGAGTCGGTACGGCCGAGACGCTCGCGATCGTCGGGGAGTCCTCGTCGGGCAAGTCTCTCATGCTCCTCGGTGCATTCGGCCTGCTCCCGAGTGGTACAAGGGTGCTCGGCGGCACCACGACCTACCGCGGTATCTCCTTCGAGCCGGCCGGACGCCGTGACGAGCGAACACGGCCGATCCGCCGCAAGGAACAGAAGCGCCTCCAACGGGCCGGCACGGTCATGGACGAAGTTGACCCTGAGTGGGCCCGACTTGTGGGCCTGGAGGTCGGATTCCTCTTCCAGGATCCGATCTCTTCATGGACGCCGATCCTTGAGATCGGTCCGCAGGCCGGGGAGGTGCTGGATGAGCACACTGATCTCTCCGGCCAAGAGATCACCGAGCGCGTGATGGACGCCCTCGGCGAAGTTCATCTTCCGAAGTCGAAGCATCTCTTCGGGGCTTTCAGTTCCGAACTCAGCCGAGGCATGGCGCAGCGGGCCATGCTCGCTGCCGCGCTGGTCAAGGCGCCGAAAGTGCTTGTCGCCGACGAGCCGCTCTCCGGTCTCGACGTGTCGGTTGCTGCGGCGATCCTCGATCTCCTCAAGGATCTCAAAGAGCGTCGGCACATGGCGATGATCATCGTCACGCATGACCTGGCCGTGGTGTCCCGCATCGCCGATCGCGTCGCCGTTGTCTACGCCGGTCGGGTCATCGAAGTGGGGGCGGTCGGTGGCCTGTTCAGGCACCCGAGGCACCCGTACACCTCGGGCCTTCTGGGTTCGCTCCCTGCCCTCACGGTGGCCCGCCTCAGACCGATCCGCGGCGAGCAACCGCCCCTGGCCGCCGTCCCCCCCGGCCGCTGTGTGTTCGCCGGCCGATGTGACTTTGCCGACGAAGTCTGTCTGACGTCAGAACCTCCGTTCCAAATGGTGGATGATGGGGGTGTCGCGTGCCATCACGCCGCCGAACTCGCTCTTCCCGGCATCGACTGACTGCCTCAAGAGAGGCGTGTAGCCTGCCCCTGGGTCCGCGAAGGCAAGGGAACCCGATAGATGAAGCTCGGGACATACCTCGGTCTCGTTGCTCGCCGTGTGTGGGCGAAGAAGGGGATCCTCATCGGATCCCTGCTCGGGGCGACGCTGGTGGTCGCCCTTCTGGTCGTTGTTCCACTGTACGAATCATCCGTGCAAGCAGTAGACCTTCGATTCACCGTTCGGAGCGCCGTCGCCGACGAAGTCGACATGATCGCGTTTTCGACCATGAACGACTATTCGAGATCGATCGGAACCTCCAATCGCGTGGTCGTCAACGAGGCACATGAGCGGTGGCTGGTTCCGTGGTACCCGACCATTGAGGAACGCTCCCAGACACGAGAATACGTGGTCATTCCCGCTGGTGACGGGACAGACGGCGGTTGGTTTGCTCAGGCCGAGGCATGGCAGGAAGAGATCGACGCACTCGTCGAAGAGAGTGTTCCGGAGGATCAGTGGCCATCACCGCCTTACCCCCGCCCTCCCCGAGAAGCCCTCCAAGTCCGGATCTTCACGGCTCCGGATCTCGAACGGCACCTGGCTGTCGTCGACGGTGCAATTCCCGCTCCGCTCCTCGGTGCCCCGGTCCCCGAGAATGGACCGCTTCCGATAGCGATCGGTGAACGAGTCGCTCAGTTGACTGAGGTCCGGATTGGCGATTCGTTCTTCCTGAGACCCTTCAGCGGCCTCCCCGATGTCTTCGAGTACGTCGAAGTGGCGGCCATCGTGGCCCCGGTCGACCCTGATGCGACGATCTGGGGAATCGACGATCCCGCCACCATGGTCTATTTCGATCAGTCAACATTCGACATCTGGACGGGTCAGATTCCGGTGGATCCGGACACCGAACCTTGGAACAGGACCACACGCGGATTCGATGCTCCGACGGTGACGCAGCGGTGGAGAATGCCACTCGACGTCGACGCGGTGACGCTTGAGGAGCTCGACGAGATTGAGGGACGAATCAACCAGTTCAACGCCCAGGTGGCCAGGGAGGCCGGCGGAACGATCCCGACGAACACATACCTGCCACTTCTTATCGACAAATTCTCTACGCGATCGGTGGTAGTTGGCGGACCGATCCTCGCCATGCTGGCACTCGTCGTCGGCGGGGCAGTCTATTTCCTTGTCTACACATCAGCTCTTACGGTGGAACGCGAAGGGCCCGATCTGGCGTTGCTCAAGAGCCGCGGCGCTTCAATGTGGCAGACCGTCGGGATTCACCTCGGCCAGTCGCTGTTTGTAGCGGCGGCGGCCGCGGCGGCCGCCCCGTTCGTCGCCAGGTTCCTCGTTGGTGTGACCGGACGAATACCGCCGCTCTCGGACCTCACCGGCGGTGAGCCGCTCAATGTGACCCAGATAGGCCCTGTGACGGGCTGGCTTCTCGCGGGCGCTGCCGTCACCTTCCTGGCAATGGGGGTCGCGATCATCCCGTACGTGGGCCGAGGCGTCCTCGAGCTCCGGTCTCTCGCTGCACGCCCCGGCACGAAGTCGGTCTGGCAGCGATACAACCTTGACCTGTTTGCGATCGCCCTTTCCCTTGTGGTGCTCTTTCAGTTGAGCCAGCGCGGATTCGTCAACATGAGCGGAGAAGAAGCCACGCTCGATCCGCTCGCGATCGTGTTCCCGGTACTCCTGCTGTTCAGCGGCGCCCTCATCCTCCTCCGAGTCTTCCCGATGCTGCTCAGGTTCGTCGGCTGGGCGATGACGAAGTCTCGATCGTTGTCACTCTCGCTTCCTGGATGGCATCTCGGCAGGAACCCCATTCCCTACGGACGGCTGGCGCTGCTTGTGTGGCTGACGACCGGCCTTGGGGCATTCGCTCTCACCTATGCGGCCACCCTGGAGCAATCATTCGTCGATCGAGCCGCATACGCGGCCGGTTCCGACGTTCGTGTGGTGGCCGACCAAGCCGGGTACCTCGATGTCCCGGACGGGGCGATCGGCTCTCCCGTGTTCCGCACCGACGGGGCGCCCCGACAGAGTGGCAGACGCGCTGAAGTGTTGGCAGTCCAACCGGAGTCATTCTCGGACGTGGTGACGTGGCGGCCGGACTTCGGCGCGGAGGACCCCTCGGATCTGTTTCCGCTGCTCCGTCCCGGTGGCATGGCACCGGACGTTGGAGTGGAACTCCCAACCGGGTCGACGGAGTTGCAGATCGACGCTGTCGTCGTTCCGATCAGCCTCGCAGCGGAAGCAGAGAACGGTCCTCTTGGCCACGACTACCGCCTGCTGGTCAAGGTCATCGACGCGAAGACCCGGCTTTGGACAATGGTATCCGACATCGACATCACGGCAGATGGGTGGGGAACCGTCTCGATCGATCTCACCACAGGAGAGAACGACTTCCCGACGCCACCCGCACCGCCGCTGTCCCTGCACACGATGTGGATCGAGCGGTCCGCGAATACCGGGCCCGCCGCTAGCGGTGACTCCGTACTCATGAGCGACCTGATCGTCGTCTCCGACGCCGGACGTGCGACCCTCGACCTTGAAGAGATGTCGCCGACGAATGATCTGACCGTGAGTCGGAACATGGCAGGTGACACCGCTGTGCGAGCGCGGTACTCAGCGCTTCCCGCGGGGACGGAGGAACCCACCGAGGAGGAGCTGAGAAGGTCGCCCCTGTATCGGGACGGTGACGTGTCCATGTGGACCGTTCCGCAGCGATCGCGGGCCAGCACCAACGTTCCTGAACTCCGGCGCATGCCGGACGACATCTTCGTCTTGCTCGATCGTGAGGCTGCGACGATCGCCAGTCTGGACGTCGGGGAGACGTCGTCCTACTCGGTAGGGTCGCAAGTAATGAACGGAACGCTCGTCGGATTCATCGAAGCTGTTCCGACGATGACGGATCGGAGGAAGCAGGGGGCGATGGTCGTCGATCTTGACGCCATCAGCGCCTGGACGAGCGGAGCTGCGACGTGGAGCCTCATCGGCGGACTGTCCCGGCCGGACGCGCCGCAGGAGTTCTGGATGGAGACCGACAACGTCGATACGACGGTGCGGCGCATCACCGCTCAACTCGGAGAGGAACCCGACGAGATGTGGACGATTCGCGGCGTCGCTGCCTCGTTCTCGAGTCGCCCCGTTCAGGTCGGTCTCGTTGCGATCCTCTTCGTCGGCGCAGCCGTCGCCGTCGTGCTCGCTCTCGCCGGCGTGACCGGATACGTGCTACTTGCCGTCACTCGCCGCGCCAAAGAGATGGGCGTGCTCAGGGCGCTGGGTTTTGGACGGCGAGGCGTCGCGACGACATTCGCGGTTGAGCAACTCGTCGTCGTCGGCCTCGGTGCGGTCATAGGTGTCCTTGGCGGGATCGGTCTCGTTGTTGTCATGCTGCCGTTCCTCCAACTCGGCGAGACGGCCGAAGAGATCGTCCCGTCGATCCTCATCGAGATCCCGGCGATCTCACTTGCCACCTTCTCCGCGTTGGTCGGGCTGATGCTCATCGTGTCGGTGGTGTGGGCGACCCGGCGCGTGTCCACGCGAGAGATGAGCGAGGTACTGCGGGAGGTCGATCGCTGATGCCCCCTGTGATTCAGGCCGAGAACCTCATCAAGATCCACAAACAGGGCAACCTCGAAGTGGTTGCACTCCAGGGTCTCGACTTCACGATGGATGAAGGGGAGTTCGTATCGATTGTCGGCAAGTCGGGTTCAGGGAAGTCGACACTGCTCACGATCCTTGCCGGCTTCGATCGGCCGTCGGCCGGCCGAGTGGCGGTGGCGGAACGGGACCTTGCCGACGCGACCGCGAAAGACCTGACACGCTTCTATCGGCGCGACGTTGGATTCGTGTGGCAGGACTTCAGCCGCAACCTGGTTCCGTACTTGAAGGCGAGAGCCAATGTCGAGCTACCGATGCTCCTTGCAGGCGTCGGCGGGCGCAGAAGGAAGAAGAGGTCCCTCGCACTGCTCGAAGCCGTCGGTCTCCGCAACAGCGCCTACACCGATGTCCACACTATGTCCGGCGGGGAGCAGCAGCGACTCGCACTTTGTGTGGCGCTCTCCCTCGGCCCGAAGCTCCTCCTCGCCGACGAACCGACCGGTGAACTCGACACCGAGACGAGTCTCGAGATATACGAGCTCCTCCGGGGCCTGTCGCACGAAGGTGGGCTGAGCGTCCTCGTCGTCACCCATGACGTGGCCCTCGCCCAGCGCACGGATCGGATCGTGCGAATCGCCGACGGGCGCATCTCCACACAGGGACGGAAGGGTCAGGAAGAGCTGATTGCAGTCGACCAGCGTGGCATGGTGCAGCTCCCTCGTGACCTGTTGATCGAAGCCGGCATCGGAGACCACGTTCGCGTCAAGCTGATCGACGACGGAATCCTCCTGCAGTCGGAGGAGCATCCGACATGAGTCTTGTCCTTCGCAGCGTGTCGAAGCAGTATCCGAATGGTGCCATCGGGGCCGTCGATGTTGATCTCGCCGTGGAGAGCGGGTCCTTCGTGGCGCTGTTTGGCCCATCGGGGTCGGGCAAGACATCGCAGTTGCACATGGCTGGTCTTCTGCAGCGGCCGGACTCCGGCGAGGTGATCATCGACGGCGAACGCGTCGATCAGGTCAGCGAGCACGACGCTGCCGCGATCCGTCGGACGAGGCTCGGTTTCGTCTTCCAGTCTGCCAGCCTCTTGAACCTCCTCTCCGCGTACGAGAACGTCGACGTGTCGCTCCGGCTGCTCGGGATCCGGGGGAAGAAGGCCAGAACCGCCGTGATCTCGGCGCTGGAAGCCGTCGAGATGGGGGCCCGCGCCGAACACCGTCCGGATGAGATGTCGGGCGGGGAGCAGCAGCGGATAGCGATCGCCCGCGCCCTCGTTCACGAGCCGACGTATGTTCTTGCCGACGAGCCGACGGGCGAACTGGACTCGGCGACGGGAGCTTCGATACTGGAGATGCTCAGACAGATCGCAGATCGGGGGACCACGGTGGTGATCGCCACGCACGACCCCGCCGCCCTCGGGTGTGTCGACGAGGCCTACTTCGTTGAATCCGGGCGCCTCCACAAACCCGGGCGCGGCGAGCTGAACCTGTGGCTCACCGAGGGGACGGCGTTCGGCGAAAATCACTGAGCACGAGGGTCGCGATCATCGTGTGACCTGCCGGGATCGGCGGTATATGATGCCCGGCAACGAAGGGCTCATCCAGAGTGGTGGAGGGACAGGTCCCACGAAGCCGCGGCAACCGACGCGAACGGTGCCAATGCCTGATCGATGAGGAGCCGAACCGGAACTCCCGTTCGCGGCGCTCGCGGAGCGTTTCGAGCCGAGACGGAGGAACGCTGTTGAAACGGACCCATAGGTTGACGCACCACCACATCCTTCGCTGGGAACACGCCGCATGAGCGCCTATCTGGAGGCGCTGGCGAGGGGTGTCGTGATCTTCGACGGCGGAGCAGGTACGTCGCTCCACGCTGCCGGTTTGGATTTGAACGACTTCGGTGGTGAGGATCTCGACGGGTGCGCCGAAGTGCTGAACGTGACCAGACCCGATGTCATAGAACGGCTCCACCGCTCGTTCCTCGACGTCGGCGTCGACGTCGTGGAGACGAACACATTCGGTGGGTTCGCCGTCCCTCTGAACGAGTATGGGATCGCCGATCGGGCGTACGAACTCTCAGCGGCGGGTGCGTCGATCGCGATGCGGATCGTCGAGGAGTATCGGACGAGAGATGGGAGGAGACGGTTCGTTGCCGGTTCGATTGGTCCCGGTACCAAGTTCGCGACACTTGGCCAGATCACCTATCGGGAGTTGCGCGATGCGTACGAAATCCAGGCCACCGGACTCATCGATGGCGGAATCGACGTGTTCGTCATCGAGACCCAGTTCGACCTGCTCGGAGCCAAGGCAGCGATCAACGGCGCCCGCAGGGCCATGCGGTCGGCACACGCCGAGATTCCGATCCAGGTCCAGGTGACCATTGAACTCACGGGTCGAATGTTGCCGGGGACGGAGATCGGTGCTGCGCTCACAACACTCGACGCAATGCACGTCGATGTTGTGGGACTCAACTGCGCCACCGGGCCGGAGGAGATGTACGGACCGATTCAGTACCTGTCCGAGCGGGCCCGAATGCCGATCTCTGTCATCCCGAATGCCGGCATGCCGAGGATCGCGGAGGGAGAGGTGTCGTACGATCTGTCGGCGCGGGTTCTCGCCGAACATCTCGCCCGTTTCGTGTCGGAGTACGGCGTGAGGGCGATCGGCGGCTGTTGCGGTACCACGCCGGATCATCTCGCAGCGGTCGTCGAGGCATGCCGACCCCTTGTACCGATGGAGCGCGAGGTTCTCCATGTACCTTCGGTTGCTTCGATCTACAGTGCGACGCCGATAGTCCAAGACACGTCGTTTCTGATCGTCGGAGAGCGTACCAACGCCAACGGGTCGCGGGCCTTCAGGGATGCGATGCTCGACGGCGATGTCGACCGATGTGTCAAGATCGGGGAAGAGCAGGTCGCGGAGTCCGCTCATCTCGTTGATCTCTGCATCGACTACGTCGGCCGAGACGGTGTCGAGGATATGGCAGTGATTGCTGCTCGGTTCGGATCCGAAGTGACCGTGCCGATCGTCCTCGATTCGACCGAGTCGCCGGTGATGGAGGCAGGCCTTGAGATGCTGGGCGGCCGGTCCGTTCTCAACTCACTCAACCTCGAAGACGGAACGGGTCCCGGGTCGCGGGCTCGTCGGGTTCTCGATCTTGCGACAGAACATGGGGCAGCGGTCGTGTGCCTCCTCATCGATGAGGACGGCCAGGCACGCGACGTTGAGTGGAAGATGCGCGTTGCCCACCGCATCCACGGTCTGGCTGTGAACGACTACGGCCTGGAGGCAGCGGACCTGATATTCGATCCACTCACGTTCCCCCTCTCCACCGGTGACAACGACTTGCGCGCCGACGCGCGAGAGACCATCGAGGCAATCCGGCGGCTGAAGGAGGAGTTTCCCGACAGTTCCACGATTTTGGGTGTATCCAACGTGTCGTTCGGATTGAATCAGGCGACTCGAAAGGCGCTCAACTCCGTGTTCCTTCACGAGTGCCTCGACGCAGGGTTGGGCGCCGCGATCATTCATGCCGGGCGAATCGAACCGCTGCATCTCATCGCAGACGAGCAGCGGAGGATTTGCGAAGACCTGATCTACGACCGTCGTGAGCCCGGCTACGACCCACTCGAGGCGCTGCTCGCTGCTTTCACCGACACCGTCGTTGAGGCGGAGACCGAAGACGAGCGCGTGGGGTGGCCGGTAGAGCGCCGTCTCGCGCAACGAATCGTCGATGGTGACCGCACCGGTCTCGAGGAGGAACTCGACGAGGCGCTCGCCGCCGGTCATAGCCCGCTTGGGTTGGTGAACGATGTTCTGCTCTCGGGCATGAAGACCGTCGGCGAACTCTTTGCGTCCGGGGACATGCAACTGCCCTTCGTTCTGCGATCGGCCGAGACGATGAAGGCGTCGGTCGCGCATCTCGAACCCATGATGGAGCACTCGGATGTGGCTGCGAGGGGATCGATCGTTTTGGCAACCGTTGCCGGCGATGTTCACGACATCGGGAAGAACCTCGTCGACATCATCCTGTCGAACAACGGATACGCGGTCCACAACCTCGGTATCAAGGTCGCGGTGGGTGAACTCATTGAGACGTATGAGCGGACGAACGCCGACGCCATCGGGATGAGCGGCTTGCTCGTCAAGAGCACCCTCATCATGCGAGATAACCTTGACGAACTGATTCGCCGCGGCCTTGGTGACGTGCCGGTTCTGCTCGGGGGCGCAGCGTTGACCCGGTCGTACGTCGAGCGCGATCTCCGTGATCGCTACCCCGGTCCCCTGTACTACGGCAAGAACGCCTTCTCCGGACTCGACGCCATGCAGCAGATCGTCTCCGGGGCCGCTGCACCAGCTCCGGGACGTGAACGGTTTGTCGCGTCAAGTGGTGGGATCGATGATGACGCTCCCGTACCGGAGAGGGCACCTTCCGTTGCTCTCGACGTTCCGGTATTCAAGCCCCCGTTCCTCGGGAGCCGGGTCGTCAGGGGGATGGCGATCGACGACGTCGCTGCCTATATCAACGAGACCGCCCTGTTTCGCAACCAGTGGCAGTTCAGACCGGAGCCGGGCGGGACCGACGAAGAGTTCAGGAATCGCCTGCGCCCTGTCCTGCGCGAACAACTGGCGCGGGTAAGAACCGACGACCTGCTCGTCCCCCAGGTCGTGTACGGGTACTACCCCGTCAACGGCGACGGGGACGACCTGATCGTGTGGACCGACGAGACCCGCGCGACCGAACTGACGCGGTTCGGTTTTCCGCGCCAGCGACGGGATCCGTGGCTCTGCATCGCGGACTTCTTCCGGCCCATCGATGACGATCAGTGTGACTACACCGCGTTTCACATTGTCACGATGGGGGACCGGGCCTCGCAACGAGCGGCGGCACTGTTCAACGAGGATCGCTACACGGACTACCTGCTGCTCCACGGACTCGGCGTCGAGATGGCCGAGGCTCTCGCCGAGATGTGGCACCGGCACATTCGGGTCGAGTGGGGTTTCGGCGATGAAGACGGACCGAGTCTCGGCGGCCTGTTCCGGCAGCGGTACCGGGGAGGGCGATACTCGTGGGGATACCCGGCGTGCCCCGATCTCAAGGACAACGAGCGCGTCGCCCATCTCCTCGACGCCGAGCGGATCGGCGTTGTGGTAAGCGCCGCGACCGCATACCAGTACCAGCCGGAGCAGACCACCTCCGCACTGATCGCCCACCACCCGCAGGCGAAGTATTTCGTCGCGCGGGCAGTGAAGGGGGTCCGCAATGCTGGCTGATCGCGACATCTGCCGACCTATCGTCGAGGTTGGCCATCCCGAGCTACCGGATGTGCGGGAATCGTGCTGATGGGGCCCGAGTACGAAACGACCGTCGATGACGCCGCCCACTGGTGGAGACCCTGACTCGGCTCTGCCTCAAGACCCTGCCGAGCGCTTCGAAATGGTGCCTCTCCTGGCCTCAACACCGCGGATGACGACGATTCACCCGAGGTCCGCTCACCGCAACTGCTCACCAGACCTCTACTCACATTTCGTGATGCAGAATTCGTTGCCCTCCGGGTCGGCGCAGACGGTCCAGTGGAACCCGGCGATGTCGTGATCGCGGCGCCGCTCCCCCCCGAGCGCTTCGATCCGCGAGACCAGCAACTCGGGATCGACGGTGCTGAGATCGAGATGGAGACGGTTCTTTGCCGCCTTCTTCCCGGAGACCTGCTGGAAAGCGATCGCAGGACCGCCGCGTGAGATGCGGGTCATCCACACGTACCCGGGGAAGCGATTCTTCTCCTTCACGTCGAGGATCGTCCCCCAGAATGACACCATCGCGTCGAGGTCATTGCAGTCGAGCATGATCGACGCAACGCGCGCTACCGCCGGTCTAGCCATTGCTTCTCCCTTGGAAGTCGCGGTGCATCCGGCTCGCCGTCGGACCGGTCTGACCCTGATACTTGGAGCCAAGTGCAGCCGAACCGTATGGGTGCTCGGCGGCGGTCGTCATCTGGTAGAAGCTGATCTGGCCGATCTTCATCTCGGGATAGATAGCGATTGGCAGATTCGCGACGTTCGACAGTTCGAGCGTCACCTGCCCGGTGAATCCCGGGTCGATGAAGCCCGCGGTCGAGTGGATGAGGAGACCGAGACGACCAAGCGATGACTTGCCTTCGAGCCGAGCAACGACGTCGTCGCCCAGGCGGATCGTCTCGAGTGTCGTGCCGAGCACGAACTCGCCGGGGTGCAGTATGAACGGATGGTCTGCGCTCGCTTCGACCTCGGTGGTGAGGTCGGGCTGCAGTGCCTTCGGGTCGATGAGCGGGTACCGGTGGTTCTCGAAGACCCGGAAGCGGTGATCGCAGCGAACGTCGACACTCGACGGCTGAACGAGGGCACGGTCGAACGGATCGATCGAGACGCGACCGGTCTCGATGGCTTCGATGATCGTTCGATCGGAGAAGATCATAGACCCTGATGCTAGTTGGCGCCGGTGTGCCGTCGATTCGTCGCTGCCGGCTGCTCCCGCTACGCCGTCCGTGAGTCGATGAACCGCAGCCAGTTGCGCAACTCGAGTTCCCGGATCTGCGGGTCGATGATGTCGTCGCCGACGTCGAGCTCCTCTCGCAGATCTGCCGAATCCGGGTTGGCGGAGAGCTCCATCATCTTGGCTGCATAGGTCGCAACGGCTGCTTCGTCGGGGAACAGGCCTTCCCGCACCAGTGCTGCGCCCCTCGCCGCGATCAGACGCGCCATTTCGTACAGGTTGTACTCGGGATGGTATTGGGTGCTCCAGAACGCGGCGGCTCCTTCTTCGATGACGGCGGCCTGAATAGGTGTGTGCGTGTTGGTGGCAAGCAATGGTGTGCCTTCGGGCAGGCGCGTGACCTCGTCCAGATGCATGATGAAACCATCGAACACTGCCGGCTTCCCCACCAGCATCGGCGAGGTTCGACCGGCGTCGGTCAGCTGGATGTCACGAGCAATGCCCCACTCGCGGCCGCGAGGGTTCACGGCTACCTCGCCTCCGGCCACCAATGACGCCAGTTGGATACCCCAACAGCTTCCCCAACTGGCCGCTCCTTCCTGCATCAGCGCTCCCGCGAAGAAGATCTGCGCGATGACCCGGGGGTCGTCCGTGTGATAGATCGTGAGATCCGATCCCGTCCAAATGAATCCATCGAAGTCGTTGATAGAAGTGCCGGGTGGAAGCGTGAAGTCCGGGTCGGCTACGTAGACGATCTCGGTCGTTGCGTTGGGGGCTTCTCGCCGAAGGAAGTCTTTGAACAGATCATGGGGGTGACCGACGTCGGAACGGTCGAAGTTCTCGCGGCTGGCCGCCGGATAGCAGTTGACAATACAGAATCGGTGCGGCGCCAAGGTCGTGGGTGAAGTCGTCATCATGTTCCTCGCTGCGGGAAGTCGGTGATGAGACCGGTGATGCCGATCCCGACGAGCCGTGAGATGGATTCGCGATCGTTCACAGTGTAGGGGTTGAGTTTGGTCCCAAGGGCGAGCCGCTTCTCGATGTCTTCGATCGAGAGACGCGTGATTCGAGGATTGAAAGTGTCGAAGAACGGGTCGCTGAAGTCGACGGGGTCTTCGGGAAAGAGCCCCAAGATTGCCTGTACCTCGAAGTCGGGCCTGCGTTTCTTCACGGCCTTCAGCCACGCGTGCCGGGCCGACGAAAACAGGAGATGATCAGGTCCGATCCCCACCTGTTGTGCCAACGCGAGGACGGCGCCGACCAGATCGAAGGCATCTTTGGGTGCGGGCTGGGCCTTGAGTTCGAGGTTGAGAGACCAGTCCAATGCGAGCGTCAATTCGAAGGCTTCACGAAGCGTTGGGACCTTCTCGCCGACGTAGGTCGACAAATCGCTGCGCTCGATGGCGCCGGCTGCGATCTGTCCGAAGGGGTCATCGCGTTCGAACCAGGACCCGGCGTCGAGTGATCGGATCTCAGCCAGGGTGTAGGTCGAGAATGGTGCGGGGACGCGGTCCGGGAACTTGTCGGCGACGTCGGTTGTTCGCATCATCGCATCGTCGTGCATCAGCACGAGTCGATTGTCTGCGGTGACAGCGACGTCGGTCTCCCACAGATCGGCGCCGACCGCATGTGCTCTTCGGGCCGCGGCGAGCGTGTTTTCCGGTGCGAGGCTCCGTGCCCCTCTGTGGGCAATGATCGTGGCCATACGGCAGTATCGGTGTTTCTGGCCGACTATGAAGTCATGGTGAAGCGAGTCCGGATCCAAAGGGGGTGATCAGGCCTCTGGCCGGGTCATGCGTTCGGAGCGGGTGAGGAGAATCGAACTCCCGTATTCAGCTTGGGAAGCTGATGTTCTGCCATTGAACTACACCCGCGAGCGGAGATGATGGTAGCGGTGCCGGCCGGTCTGCTGCTAGAAGGAGGCGAAGCCCCAGATCGTCATGATGAGACCGACGCCGCTGAGCCAATACGCCCGCGCCGGTCTGAACTCCCCCGACTCCCCCTCCGGTTTGTTGCCCTTGCGATGCTGCCAGACCGCAAAGCCGTTCCCGGCGAGCATCGATAGGCCGATCGCAAGGACCATCAGCACCAGGAGGCGGTTCAAGTCGAGAATCTCGACGATATCGACGTTGTTCACGCCCGGGACGCTAGCGGGCGTGGAGAGCTGGGCTACTCCCAATTCTCGATATCCTGATGGCGGCCCCCGTGTTCGATCCGGGGGCGTTGCTCATGAACAATCAAACACAATCGAGTCCACTTCCGAACCGGTCGCTCGTTGCTCGCAGGGTCACGCTTCCGTGGGTGCTCTGGGTGTTCGGCCTCGCGACGACCATGCTGCTCGTCGGCTTGTGGGGACGTGCCGTCACCGTTGACAATGATGCGATCGCCCGATCCACCGAGGCCGCACTCTCTGTGGACCTTGTCACCGAGCGGGTGTACGGCTGGATCGGCGATGGACTTGCTGCGGCCACCGGGATCACCGATGCTGAGTCCGAGCGGGTTCTCGACGGCGTGCGTGGTCGTCCAGCGGTCGAGGGCGCCGTCGATGCACTCATCGACGATGTCGTTGGTGTATTGATCGCTCCACCGGGAGCCGAGCCCAGTATCGACGTCGCCGCCGCTCTCACCCCGCTCGTCCCCGAGGTCGTTTCCGAGCTCGGACAGCAGGGGATCGACGTTTCGCCCGGCACGGTGGAGGCGGCAGTCGAAGGACTCGATCCCGTCACGCTCGACATAGGCGAGGCCATCTCGGTCGGTGTCGTCATCGAGCAGGCGACGACGATTCTCACTCGAGGCGTGGTCATCGCCGCCGTTGTGCTCTCCGTGGCGGGAAGTGCGGCGGTGGCCCTTGCCGAGGACCGGTTGGGTATGGTCCGATCGTTGGCAACGCGAGTCTCCTTCTCCGCCCTGTCGTTCGCAGCGTTCTTCCGGGTCGGTGGATGGGCCCTCGACCCCGATGGCGGTCGATCCCCGCTTCGGAGGAGCGGGTCGATCATTATCGCGGGACTCGCCGGAGCGTTTGCTTCTGCGATATGGCTGATCCGTCGATCCGAACGGCCGTCCGTCGGCATGGCGATTCCTTCAGCTCAGCCCGTTCGGTGTACGGACGAGACATCGACCCAAGTACTGGTCAAGGTCTGAGGCGCCGGTCATGAGGCGGCCTGTGGGAGGACGTGTCCCGGCGCTCGGCTACTCCGGCACCCCGTTACTCATCGGAAACCGTCACCCCGATTGCGTCGAATGGTGCTGTCGTGTTCCGATTCTGTCATAGACCGGTGACACGATGTCTCCATGGGATCCGACGGCGGGCCGAACATCCTCCATGCAGACCTCGACGCGTTCTACGCGTCGGTGGTCCTCCTACGGCGACCCGAGCTGATCGGGAAGCCGGTCGCCGTGGGCGGTGGGGTCGTGCTCTCCGCGACCTACGAGGCACGGGCGATGGGTGTCGTAGGGGCCATGCGCATCGGAGAGGCCCGCCGCAAGTGTCCACGCCTCATCGTTGTCGACGGGAACTTCGGTGACTTCGTCCAGTACAGCGACCGGGTCTTCGACGTCCTCCGGGACTTCACCCCGCTCGTCGAACCCGTCTCGATCGACGAGGCGTTCCTGGACGTATCCGGTGCAGGCCATCTGTTCGGGCCTCCAGTTCGAATCGCAGACCTGATTCGCGACCGCGTGCGAGCAGAGACCGGGCTCCCGATCTCGGTCGGAGGAGCCCGGACGAAGTTCCTTGCAAAGATCGCCAGCCGCGTTGCGAAGCCCGACGGATCACTGATCGTGACGCCGGGCACGGAACTCGAATTCCTGCACCCACTCTCCGTGGACCACTTGTGGGGTGTTGGTCCGGTCACTCTTGGGCAACTCGGCGACCTTGGCATCACCCGGATCGGCGATCTCGCCCGCACGCCGACGACGCTGCTCGCATCCCGGGTCGGGCCCTACCGTGCGCGTCATCTTCACTCCCTTGCATGGAATCGCGATCCGAGAGGTGTTGATCTTGGGCGTCGTGCGTCGTCAGTCGGAGCCCAGCGAGCGTTCGGCGGTGAGCGCCGAGACCGCGACTTCCTGCGTGGCGTGCTTGCGCGGCTGTCCTCACGGATTGGAACTCGACTGCGCAGGAAGGGGCGCGCGGGACGCACCATTACCCTTCGCGCCCGGTTCCGTGACCTCGAGTCCATCACCCGATCAACGACGATGCGGACCGCCAGCGCATCGAGCGCGGTCCTCTACCGGACAGCACTTGATCTCACCGACGGTGTGCTTGAAGAGTTCCCGGATCGGAGCTTCAGTCTCCTCGGTATCTCGATGTCAAATCTCGTGCCTGCCTCGCCGCTGCAACTTGAACTCCCACTGTTCGGGGACGATCTCGTCGGCGGGAGCCCACGGGAACTCGATCTTCAAGCCCTCGATGCCGCCGTCGACGATCTGCGCAATCGGTTCGGATCGGATGCCATCGGGCCCGGCTCCGATCTCCTCGGAGACCGTTCGCCGTTCGCCGAAGGCCTCTCTCAGATCATGACACGGGACAAGGCCGCTACTGGACGATCCGAGGCGGCACCTCTTCGGGTCTCGTCGCTCCCGCCTCCGTCCGAGGACCCCGAGACTTCGATCTGATAATCCCGCGTTCCTCTGCCTGTGGCAGATGACGAAGAGCCAACAGCGATCCACACAGATCAGCCGTCCAACAACGCCCTTTCGGTCCCGAACGGTCGCGACGCTACGCTCCCCGCGATGGCTGCGGAATCCAAACGACTCGTGATCCTGGCGCTGGTGGCCAACGTCGGGATCGCCGTCACGAAGTTCATCGCTGCCGCGATCTCGGGCAGCAGCGCCATGCTCTCCGAAGGCATCCACTCGCTTGCGGACTCCGGGAACCAACTCTTCCTGCTGCGGGGACACGCCGCATCGCGATATGACGCCAGCGTGCAGCACCCCTACGGGAGCGGAAGGGAGATCTACTTCTGGAGCTTCATGGTGGCGGTCTTCCTGTTCGTCGGCGGCTCGGCCCTCTCGGTTGCCACCGGCATCAACAGAATCCGGAGTCCCCACGAGCACGGAGATGAAGGGCTCTGGTTCTCGCTCGGAGTGCTCGCCATCGCGGCGCTATTCGAAGGCCTCGTTGCACTCCGTCCGGCGCTGAAGGCGTTCAACGCACAGCGGACGGGGAGGACGATCAGCAAGATGATCAAGGAATCCAAAGATCCTTCCCTGCTCGTGGTGTTGTTCGAGGACAGTGCGGCAATCGTCGGTGTGTCGATCGCCGCGGCCGGCCTCATCGCAGCAGATCTGACGGGGAACGGCGTGTGGGACGGGGTGGCGTCGGTGCTCATCGGTGTTCTTCTCGGGGGTGTTGCGTGGCTCCTCGCCATCGAGATGAAGTCGCTCTTGATCGGCGAGTCGGCAACTCGTGAGGAGAGGGCGAGGATTCGTGCTGCGGTGTTGTCGGTGGGAGAAGTACGAACCGTCGATCGGCTACTTACGATGCAATTGGCGCCCGATGAGGTGCTCGTCACGATGGATCTCGACTTCGATGACGGGATCGGCGGGGATGACATTGAGCACGCCATCGTTGAGATCGAGAGGAGGATCACCGAGGCCGTGCCTTCGGCGACGCGGATCTTCATCGAGCCGGTGAACCGATGAGGGCGTCGGCGCCGGCATCGTCCGGCAACCTGGGACCGGGATTCGACGTTCTCGGACTGGCCCTCGACCTGCGGTGTGTCGTCGATGCCGTTCCCGCTGACCGGATGACAGTCGACGACGGCGACGGGCCGGTCACGCTTGCCGCGGGCGACATGCTCTTCGACGCGGTCATGGTGGCCGCAGTAGGACCCATGGCTCTCAGGGTGAACAACGCCATTCCCCGTGCCCGGGGTCTGGGATCGTCATCAGCGGTCACGACCGCGGCTGCGGCTGCCGCTCAACGGGCGTTGGGCGTCGAACCGGTACGGGGTGAAATATATGAGATCGTCGCTGCCATCGAAGGGCACGGCGACAATGCCGCCGCGGCGGTGTGGGGAGGCCTGATGGCCGTCGGATCGAACGGACCTCACAGACTAGAGATGACCGATCAACTCGTTCCGATCGTCGGCATCCCTGACACGCGGTTGCCGACGAAGCGAGCCAGGGAAGTGGTGCCATTGCATATTCCGCTTCCCGCGGCCGCTCGCAATGTGTCGCGTGCTGTTCTGCTCGTCGAGGCACTACGGACGGGTGACCCGGAGGCGTTCGCGGCAGCGGCAGGGGACGAGTTCCACGAGCGGCAGCGCGGGCCGCTTTCTCCGATCACCGGCCAGATGATCGCGGCATCGCGACGTGCCGGGGCGTTGCACGCCGCATGGTCCGGGGCAGGTCCGGCAGCGCTCGCTCTCGCGACCACGGCGACCCAGGACGCGGTCGTCGAGGCGCTTGCTGGGGTGCTTGGCGACGCGGGCACCGTGAAGATCCTCCCGATTGACTACGAGGGCCTGCGGTAGGTTCCCGAGCGAACACAGCCTCCCGGACGCCGGCGAGCTGCAACTCCGATCTCTTGAGCCAACTGCCATCGGCCACGGGCAGCGATACTGGAGGTTTCGTCGTGATCTGGGCTCGCCGGGGCCGGTTCGCTGCTCGTTCGCGTGCTCGTGACCGTCGGCTTGGTCGATCCCGTGCGATATCGGCACAAGATGGATGACTGGAAGGCAGCCATCTGGGTCCTGCTCGTTGGATCCCTGTCCGTCGTCGGCCCGGCCGCGTACCTGTTGCGGCGGCTCGCTCGTAGCGAATCCATGCAAGATGCCGTCGAGTTCCAAGGCGAGCATCCGACCAGGGACAACGTCCCCGGTGGTCACAACTAGCGGACCCCGTCGGTCC
>FLOH01000651.1_pt1 | contig 67025 bp, 59 predicted proteins | sample 756751 | NCBI WGS metagenome assembly FLOH01 (sample SAMEA4026879, study PRJEB14308) | marine metagenome | biome: coastal water; material: water | depth 74 m
GGTGGCCGGTATCCTGATCATGAATGTGATGCTGGTGGCGGCCTCTCAGCGCACCGCTGAAATCGGCCTGCTGAAAGCGCTGGGTGCCTCACGCCAGAAGATCCAGCGACTGATCCTCACCGAAGCTGTTTTGCTCACCCTGTCCGGTATCCTGCTCGGCTTTATCATTGGGCTGGCCGGCTGCTGGGGTATTCGACTCGCATTGCCCGAGCTACAGGCTTACCCGCCTGTTTGGGCCTTACTGGCTTCTTTTCTGGTGGCGCTGACGACCGGACTGGTATTCAGCCTGATGCCCGCACGTAAGGCGGCAAAGCTGGATCCGGTGCAGGCATTGCAGCGGCGATAACATGCTCACACGCGACTTTCTGCACCTGACCAGCTCTTCCCTGCTAACCCACAAGCTACGCAGCTTTCTGACCATGCTCGGCATCGGGGTCGGTATTGCAGCCGTGGTAATGCTGACCTCGATCGGTGAAGGTATTCATAAATTCATTCTGTCGGAGTTCACCCAGTTTGGCACCACACTGGTCGCCATCAATCCTGGTAAGACCACGACCATGGGCATGACGATGGGGGTGTTCGGCACCGAGAGGCCGCTGACCATCGAAGATGCGGAAGCCATGCAACGTCTATCTTTTGCCAAATCCGTGGTAGGCCTGATTCAGGGCAATGCCGAGGTCGAAGGCAATAACCGCACCCGACGCACTACGGTGTATGGAACCGGCTCCGACTTTCCTGCGGTATTCAGCATGCCGGTTCGCAGTGGTAGTTTCCTACCGCAGGATGATCCGATCGCGCCCCGTGCGCTGGCAGTACTTGGCAGCAAGGTCAAGCAGGAACTGTATGGCAACAGCAGCCCGCTCGGCCAGCGTATTCGCATCGGCGGCAACCGCTACCGCATCGTCGGCGTGATGGAGTCGAAGGGGCAGATACTCGGCTTCGATCTGGATGACACCGTTTACATCCCGCTGGCTCGCGGGCTTGAGATGTTCAATCGCGAAGGTCTGGTCGAAATCGATTTGCAATACCACGACGGAGTTAGCGAAGACAAGGTCGTGGCCGGCATCAAACGTCTGCTGATGGCACGCCACGGGCGCGAGGATTTCACCATCACTACTCAGCAGCAGATGCTCGATGTGATGGGATCGATCCTGAATATCATTACCTTTGCAGTAGGATCAATCGGGGCCATATCACTGCTGGTCGGAGGCATTGGTATTATCACCATCATGACCATCAGCGTGTCAGAACGGACTTCAGAGATCGGCCTGCTGCGCGCACTGGGTGCGCGCCATTCTCAGATTCTGGCGCTGTTTCTGGGCGAAGCGGTGGTGTTATCCGCCATCGGTGGCATCGCGGGTCTGGGCTTTGGCATTGGCATCGGGCAGTTACTGCACCTGGCAATGCCGGCACTTCCGGTACACACACCCTGGACCTATGTGGTGCTGGCCGAAGTCAGCGCGATCTTGATTGGCCTTGCTGCGGGTGTGATTCCAGCCCGCCGTGCAGCCATGCTGGATCCGGTGGAAGCGCTGCGCGACGAATAAGGATTAGTGTTCAACCCCGCGGTCAAACAGCCGCACCGTTTTATATTTCATCGGCACGATCAGTACTACACCGGCGATAAATCCACCGATATGCGCCCACCACGCGGTATTATCACTATCGGAGGCATTCAGCACACTGTAGCCCTGCAAAAGGCCCCACATCAGTATCAATAAATAGGCCGGCAAGCGCAGCGGGATACGACTGAACAACAGCACCAGCACCTTTACCCGTGGGTGCAGCATCAGGTAGGCCCCGAGCAATCCGGCGATGGCACCACTCGCACCGATCAGCGGCAGATCAGAATTTGGCTGCATCACGCCGTGCAGCAGGCCACCTGCGATGCCGCACAGCAGGTAGAATGCAATGAAACGCAGATGACCCATCGAGTCTTCAATGTTGTCACCGAACACCCACAGGAACAGCATATTTCCGAGCAGATGCAACCAGCTGCCATGCAGAAACATATAACTCAGCAGGGTCAACTCACTCGGCAGCAGATCAATCTCTACAGGCAGACTATGCAGATTCAGCAACACCGAAGGCACCATGCCGAACATGAACGATACAGAAAAACCCGCCTGTTCCGATAGCGACAACTGCCAGATAAAAACTCCGCTACACATCAGCATCAACAGGATAGTAACGAACTGAAAGGCGACTATTTTAAGCGGGTTTTTATCGTGAATCGGGATAAACATAGCAATCGGCAGCGAAAAAATTATTACAGAAAGGGGTCGGATATTCTCTCGGCACCGATAAGAAATTGCACAAAATTAATCCAGATTAATGATGAGTATTAATAATTGTAGCCGGAGAACAGTGAGTCTACATAAAAAAGCTAAGCATCGCCTACGCTCTTCCCTTATCATTATCAGATGACTTTCATTCGCCCTTTTTTAATATACATCCTGCTGTATCAGCTTGTCGGCTGCGCCAGCTATATCGGCTCTACCACCCAGAAAATGGCCGATAATCTATCGCTGGCGATGCTCAATCAGGATGACACTGAGATCGTCAAAGCCGGTTCGCCTGCGTATCTGATCATGATCGACAGCCTGGTGCAAGGCGATCCGCAAAATGTCAAACTACTGTTATCGGCGGCCAGAATGTACGGCTCCTATAGCTCGGCCTTCGTAGAACAGCAGCAGCGCTCGAAACGACTGGCGGATAAGGCCCTCGGCTACGCCAGAAATGCGCTATGCCTCGAACTTGAGCCGCTATGCAATACTCTGGATGCCCGTCTGGATGAACTGGAGCCAGTTTTACAGTCGCTGAAAAAGAAACATCAACCTCTGCTGTATGCTTATGCGAGTGCATGGGCGGGCTGGATTCAGACGCATACAGACGACTGGAACGCACTGGCACAAATTCCAAAACTGAATGCCATGCTACTGCGTTCGGTCGCACTGGATGAACTTTATGAAAACGGAAATGCCTATCTTTATCTGGGCATACTGTCTTCCCAGATTCCCCCCAGTGTGGGCGGTAAGCCTGAACAGGGACGCGCCTATTTTGAACAGGCACAAACATTGTCTGAAGGAAAAAATCTGATGATCAATGTCCTGTTTGCTGAACACTACGCCCGACTGGTGTACGATCAGGAGTTACATGATCGTTTACTGCAGCAGGTACTCGATGCTGAAGCCAGCCAGCCAGGCTTTACCCTGATCAATACTCTGGCCAAACAACGTGCTGCCGTTCTACTCGAACAGTCCGCCAGTTTCTTTTAAAACGACAACCTTTAATTCTGATCTCCATGAAAAATTTTCTTACGCTACTTCCACTATGCCTTTTTATTTTATCGCTCACGCCAGTTACTCACGCAGCCACGCTAAAAATTGCCACTCTGGCACCTGCGGGCACGGCCTGGATGAAAGAGATGTTAAAAGGTGCCGATGAAATCGAAAAGAAAACCGGTGGGCGAGTGAAAATGAAGTTTTACCCGGGCGGAGTAATGGGAAATGACCAGAGTGTTCATCGTAAGATCCGTATCAATCAGCTTCAGGGAGGCGCTTTTAGCTCCAGCGGCCTGACCCCGATCGATCCTAATATTCAGTTACTCAGCCTGCCTATGCTGTTTAACTCCTTTGCCGAAGTGGATTATGTTCGCGCACGGATGGATGAGCGCATTAAAAAGCATGTAGCTGACAATGGCTTCATTATTCTGGGTATCAGCGAAGGCGGATTTGCACGCATCATGTCGAACCGGTCTATGCCCGATATGCAGAGCATTCGTAACAGCAAGGTGTGGATACCTGAAGGCGACACACTGGTTCAGCATACCTATGACACCATGGGCATCACTCCGATTCCGCTACCGATGGCGGATGTATTTACCGGATTACAGACTGGACTAATAGAAACCATTACCAGTACCTCTACCGGTGCGATTGCTTTTCAATGGCACACCAAGATCAACTATCTGGTCGACCTTCCAGTACTCTACGTGATCGGTGTACTGGCAGTAGACAAGTCCGCTTTCGACAAGATCAATCCCGAGGATCAGAAAGTAGTAATTGCAGAAATGAATAAGGTATTCTCTGCGCTGGACAAAATAAACCGCGAAGATAATATCAATGCGACCGAAGCCCTGAAAACCCAGGGCATCAAGGTCATTCAGCCGACTCCGGAAGTGACTAAAGAGTGGAAAAACTATTCTCAGCAATCGATTCAGAAAATGATCAAATCCGGTATTATTGAAAAATCCATGGTGGATGAAATTGATGCTCTGCTGGTCGAATTTCGCGCCCGTAAATAGTGTAACGGGCTATTTTGAAGACTCTAAACCGCATCATTCATCAACTCGAAGACAGCCTGCTGATCAGCCTGCTGGTGAGCATGATTTTATTCTCCAGCGGTCAGATTATATTACGCAACTTTTTCGACTTCGGAGTCATCTGGATTGACCCGCTGTTACGCGCACTGGTGTTATGGACTGGACTTATAGGTGCCACAGTAGCCAGTCGTGATAACAAGCATATCCGCATCGATCTGATTTCACGCCTGTTCAATAAGCGTATTCATCTGGCTATTCAGGTTTTTGTCGGACTGTTTACGGTAGTGATCTGCAGCATTATCGCCTGGCATGGTTCACGCTGGGTGTTGATGGATTATCAAGATAGACTAACCAGCTTTGCGGACTTACCCAGCTGGGTGCTGGAGCTGATTATTCCACTGGCTTTTGGTCTGATCGCGCTGCGCTATCTGATTCACAGCATACTCTGGTTACGCATGTTTTACCTGAGTGAAGAACAACTCAGCAAGATTAATCTATGAGCCTGATTTCACCCCTGCTGATTTTACTGGCCATCATGCGCACCCCGCTGTTTGTGGTGATTGCCGCCAGTGCGATGCTCGGCTTTTACTCGCAGGACACTGATTTATCGGTGATTGCAATAGAAATCTACCGACTGGCCGAAATGCCGGTGCTGTTAGCCATACCGTTATTCACCTTTGCCGGTTACATGCTCGGTGAAAGTCATGCCTCACAACGCCTGGTCAACCTGACACGCAGCCTGCTGGGCTGGCTACCGGGTGGACTGGCCATCGTGACCATAGTTGCCTGCGCACTGTTTACCGCTTTTACCGGTGCCTCCGGCGTCACCATTGTTGCACTCGGCGCCCTTTTATACCCGGCACTGCAGGAAGCCGGCTACCGGGAAAATTTCAACCTCGGCCTGATTACCAGTTCCGGTAGTCTGGGCCTGCTGTTTGCACCGGCGCTACCGTTAATCCTGTATGGCGTTGTAGCGCAGCAGATGAACCTTGCTCAACCGGTCAGTATCGACCAGCTGTTTATCGCCGGTGCACTGCCCGGCCTGCTGATGCTGCTACTGCTAAGTGCCTACAGCATGCTACAGCCACGCACCCGCTCCGTTGAATACCTGCAAAACCGACCAGATGCCTGGACATCAATCAAGCAGGCCAAATGGGAATTGCCGCTACCGGTGTTTATCCTGGGCGGGATTTACTCGGGTTATTTCGCCGTTTCAGAAGCGGCTTCCGTAACCGCTCTGTATGTAATCATCGTTGAAGTCTTTATCTTGCGTGAGATTAAAATCAAACAGCTGCCACACATCATCCGTGAGTCGATGATGCTGGTCGGTGGCATCATGATCATCCTCGGCGTATCCATGGCGTCCACCAATTATCTGATCGATGCCGAAGTCCCGAGCCGTCTGTTTGACTATATCCGTGAACATATTCAGAGCAAACTGACCTTCCTGATTCTGCTGAATATCTTCCTGCTGGTGCTCGGCATGATGCTGGATATCTTTTCCGCGCTGGTGATCATTGTCCCCATCATTCTGCCGATTGCGGTCGGTTACGGGATTCACCCGGTCCATCTCGGCATCATTTTCCTGGCGAATATGCAGCTGGGTTATTTTACTCCGCCAGTCGGAATGAACCTGTTTATCGCCAGCTACCGCTTTGAAAAACCGGTGATGACCCTGTACCTGGCAACCATTCCGTTCTTTTTCATTTTACTGGTCGCTGTACTCATTATTACCTACTGGCCCTGGCTTTCTCTGGTTCTTATCCAGTGACGCTCGAAGTCTGGCTGGCCTGGTGCCTGGCCTGTATCGTGATCTCGGTAACACCCGGTGCGGGCGCGATCAATGCGATGAGCAATGGCCTGCAGTATGGCATCAGACACAGCCTGCCAGCCGTACTCGGACAGCAGCTCGGTCTGGCGGCACAGTTTGTGATCGTCGGCATCGGTGTTGGTTCATTGCTCGCCTCGTCAGAACATCTGTTTGAACTGGTACGCTGGAGCGGAGTGCTCTATCTGCTCTGGCTGGGCATCCAGAAATGGCGTCAGCCCTTTATGCCGTTAACCATCAGCAAAAGCTGTGATTTGCAGAATCTACGCCGCTTCTGGCAGTCCACACTGGTCAATCTGAGCAACCCCAAGGCCACCATCTTTTTAATCGCGCTGTTACCCCAGTTCCTTGACCCGAATCGATCCCAGTTAGCCCAGTTGTTGCCCATGATTGCGACCAGTCTAGTGATTGATAGCGTCGTCATGCTCGGATATGCCGGCCTGGCAACCTCACTCGCACGCTGGATGAAAAGTGACCGGCGCCAGAAAATGCTTAACCAGCTGTTCGGAGGTCTGTTTATTTTCGCTGCCGCGCTAATGGCGGTGTTTCAAAGAAACTGACGGCCAATGGCGACGTTTTAGCGTAAAATTCCATTTTAGCCTTTCTCCACAGGCCCTATCTGCGAAAGCCCAATACATTATCTATACTGCCATTTGAAATTTTTAACTTAAAAAACGGCATAGATTGTTGCAAACTGATGCATTAGAAATTACATTTACGCGTTTACCGCCATTCGTTAACTCGGCCCTATTTATACGACCAATCAAAACGGGTTTGATTAGCTACATGTGAGTCGCGTCTTTCAACTTCGGTTTTAAGAGGCATTTTATGCACACTCCCTGCTTCAGCGCTAAATTCAGTTGATGCAGTTTATCTTGGAACCCAAAAAGTAATGGATAAGCAAACAATTATAGAGAGCTTTGCCGAACAGTCTCATCCTGACGTATTACAGATGTTCGACCGCTCCAGTCTTGAAGAACTGGTTGCTAAACACGAAACGCCTTTCATGGTACTCGATTTAAGTGAAATTGATTATCAGTACAAATCTCTGCAGGCAGCATTGCCCGGCGTCAAACTGTTTTATGCGCTCAAAGCGCTATCCCATCCCGAATTAATCAAACGACTTAAGTCTCTTGGTAGTAATTTTGATCTGGCCACTATTGGAGAGGTTGAACTGGTTGAGTCTCTGGGCATTAAAGGTGATCAGTGCATCCATACGCACCCGATCAAGAAAGATAAGGAAATTCAGCGTGCACTCGATTTCGGATGTAACCGCTTTGTGGTTGATAACATGGCTGAGATGAAGAAATTCATCAAGTATGCTGGCAAGGTTGAACTGATTATCCGCGTCAGCTTTCGCTCTAAACAGGCCGTGGTTGATCTGTCGCGCAAGTTTGGCTGTGCACTGGAAGAACTTCCTCAGCTGGTTGAACTGGCCCAGAAAAATGGCATTGAAGTGGTCGGCCTGTCGTTTCATGTCGGCTCCCAGTCCCTGTCACCGATGACCCAGAGCAATGCAATCCGCGCCAGTGTTGCGGCAATGAAAGTCATGAATAGCGTTAACTGGAAGTTTCTCGATATCGGCGGCAGCTTCCCGGTGTCCTATCAGGAAACCGTATTACCGATCGACGATTTCTGTGCGCCGTTGATGGAAGCGCTGAGCGAACTGCCCGAAGGTATCGAAGTTTTTGCTGAACCCGGTCGTTTTATCTCAGCCCCATCGATGATTGAAGTAGTCTCTGTGGTGGGTAAAGCAAAACGCGGCGCCAGAACCTGGTATTACCTGGATGATGGCGTGTACGGTGGATTCAGCGGTCAGATGTTTGATCATGCCAGCTATCCACTGGCACCGTTAAAACCGTTTGATGCGCTGGGTGAGTTTTTACCCAGTGTACTGGCCGGCCCGACCTGTGACAGTATCGATGTGGTCGCGGAAGATATCGAATTACCGGAAATGCAGATCGGTGATATTCTGATCGGCAAACAGATGGGCGCTTATACCATTGCCTCGGCGACCGAGTTCAACTATTACCCGAAGCCCAAAGTGGTCGTGGTTGAAGATATTTTCGATCCTGAGACCGAAGCACTCTAATTCGCCACTATTGATACAGTACGCCATCGAATCCCGATGACGTACTGTATATCCTCTCCCGCAGCACCACTACCCCAGTAATAGCGCATCCTCATCCAGTTGTTCGCCCTGGGTATTGCTAAATAGTTCCAGCAGATCGCTGACCTTCAGGCCTTCACGTTGCGGCCCCTGGATATCGAAAATAATCCTCCCGCGATGCAGCATGATAGTGCGGGTACCAACCTCCAGCGCCTGCTTCATACTGTGCGTCACCATCAACGCGGTAAGCTTTTTTTCTTCGATGATCTGGCGCGTCAGTTGCAGCACGAACTGACTGGTTTTAGGGTCGAGTGCTGCGGTATGTTCATCCAGCAGTAATATTTTGGAGGGTTGCAGGGTCGCCATCAACAGACTCACCGCCTGGCGCTGTCCTCCCGATAACAGGCCCATCTTATCCTGCAGTCGATGTTCCAGCCCCAGATTAAGCCGACTCAGATAATCCCGATAAGGCTGTTTACGTTGTTCATTGAGTGCACTGCGAAAGCTTCGTCTGCGTCCACGTGCATCGGCCAGCGCAAGGTTTTCCTCGATCGATAAAAACTCACAGCTGCCTGCCAGCGGATCCTGAAAAATGCGCGCCACCAGACCTGCGCGGCGCGAGGTATCGAGTCGGGTTACGTCGCAATTATCGATCTCAATACGTCCGGAACTGATACTCACCTCGCCACTCAGGGCATTCAACAGGGAAGATTTGCCTGCTCCGTTACTGCCGATGACGGTCACAAACTCGCCTTCACGGATATTCAGGCTAACGCCTCGAAGCGCCTGAGTTTCGAGTGGGGTATTCACCCCAAAGGTGACCTCAACATCGCTCAGACTGATCATCAGCGCGACTTCCTGAACCTGTAGCGTGGCAGCACGATCGCGATCATCACCAGTATCGAGGTCACCAGATTCAGATCCTGCGCCTTCAGGCCGAGCACATCGAGATTGAGTGCAAACGCAATCGCCAGACGATATAGAATGGCGCCTGCGATACAGGCCAGTACCGCCTTTAATACGGAAGTAGGCGAAATCAGAGCTTCGCCTCCAATCACCGATGCCAGACCGATCACAATCACGCCGACCCCCATGGTCACATCCGCACTGCCCTGACTTTGCGCGAACAGGCTGCCGGCCAGAGCCACCAGCGCATTCGACAGCGCCATACCGGTCAGTATCATCCAGCCGGTTTTGACCCCCTGCGCTCTGGCCATGCGCGGATTGGCACCGGTCGCACGCATCGCCAGACCGGTTTCAGAGTTGAGAAAGCGGATCAGCAAAACACTACACACGATAACCACGACCACAAAAGCCAGCGGGGTCGAGATATAAAATGGGATGCCCCAGCCATCACCGGCTTTCTCTACCGGCGTCAAAAGCGTGGTTTCACCGAGCAGCGCAATATTCGGCCGCCCCATGATGCGCAGGTTGATCGAGTACAGCGCGATCATGGTCAGGATCGATGCCAGCAGATGCAGAATTTTGAGCTGTACATTCAGCCAGCCGGTAACCATCCCGGCGCAAGCACCGGCTATCATCGCGAACGCCGTCGCCAGCCAGGGATTCCAGCCACTCACGATAAAGGTCGCGCTGACCGCCGCACCGAGTGGAAAACTGCCATCCACCGTCAGATCGGGGAATTCCAGCACGCGGAAAGACAGATAAATACCGAGTGCGACCAGCGCATACAGTAGCCCGCTTTCGATAGCCCCCAGAAAGGCGATCATGCTCATTCCGTGATCACTTCCTTCGCTTCCGCGATCAGGCTGCTATCCAGCGTCACACCCATCTTTAGCGCAGAAGCGGGATTCACAAACAGTTCCAGTTTATCGATGCCCTGCACCGCAATATCACCGGCTTTCGCACCCTTTAGAATCTGTACCACGATCTTTCCGGTCTGCCTGCCGACGTCATAATAATTAAAGCCGAGGGCGGCGATTGCACCCTGTCTAACCGAATCGGTATCGGCCGCGATCACCGGCAGTTTAGCCGACTGACCAACCTTAACCACGGCAGAAAAAGCCGATACGATGGTATTGTCGGTCGGCACATAGATTACATCCACCTTCCCTACCAGCGAGCGTGCGGCGGATAACACTTCGGAAGATTTACTGGCACCGGCTTCTACCACCTGCATTCCCTGCTGTGGAGCATATTTTTTCACCAGCTCCACCAGCGTTACCGAATTGGCTTCACCCGGATTGAAGATAACACCCACGGTTTTAGCCCCGGGCACAATCCTTTTAATCAGCGCCATATGCCGGTCGATCGGGGTTAGATCGGTAACCCCGGTTATATTGCGCCCCGGCTTGTGTAGACTGGATACCAGTTTAGCGCCCAGAGGATCGGTGACTGCAGAAAAGACGATCGGCGTATAACGTGCCACAGCTGCCATGGTCTGCGCCGAAGGGGTGGCAATCGCCACGATCACATCCGGTTCCTGTCCGGCAAATTTCTTTGCGATCTGGGCTGCCGTTGCGCTACTGCCCTGCGCACTTTCAAAGCTCAAGTCAAGATTATCTCCCGCCCGGTAACCCTGTGCGGCGAGTTCATCCTGCACCCCCTGTCGCACTGCATCGAGTGCCGGATGCTCGACTATCTGGGTAATCGCGACCGATTTATCGGCCAGCACATAAACCGGCATGAGTAGCATCAGCGCCGCAAACAGGGACAAGAGTGTAGTTCCAGGCATGTTTTTATCCATCAATGACAATCCCTGCAGTATAAAACAACACGGGCGTTAGCATAACCGCAACATTGAAACATCGCTGGTTTGTGGCATTATGTCTGTATCCAAAACAGGACTCAGCACTGATGACTAAACCCTCCTTATTGCGCAGCATTTACCAGCCTTTGCTTTTAATCCTGCTGCTGGTTTCCACCAATGGCTGCAAAACCGATGCGGTGACTATGAACGATAACTCTCAACAGATGGCGTGGATGCATAATGCCGACCCGCAGGCAGATGCACTGGCCGCTCTGGATAAAAATGACTTTCGCTTTATGGCACTGGCGTTACGCAATGTAGTTATCCCGGGCATTGAGCAGAGTAGAAGCCTGCAGATTGAGCTACGTTGTGGAGTGATCTTGATGCAGGGCATCTCGGATACGGTGCGCAAAGAAAGTCAACTCGGTCTGATGAAACAGGCGCATGAGTATGCGTCGAAATATAACGCGGTGATATTAACCCGCTGTAATCCCTGAGATTCGGCCGCGAGCAATTCCCGTACCTAACATCCAGCCGCCCAACAGACTCAACAGCCAGTACAGATTTAAGCTACCGCCACCTCCACTACTCGTGACAGGCTCGACGACATCCCCACTACAGACTTCAGCAGGGCTGCTAAAGATGGAGTTACCGATGCCATCCAGGTTATTGGCAACGCTATTTGCATCAGTGCTGTAATTAGGTCCCAGACTGCTGATAATCAAATCGGCATCCGAGATATCATAAAAAATATTATTGCTGCATTGAACCTTGAAACGGGCTTTTGCACTCGACTGGATCGGTAGCGAAACGAAAGCTCGCCCATCATTCGCTTCATTATCCGCCAGCAGCGTTTCAGTATAACTTGTTTTTGCCGCATTGAAGGTCAACAGGCTGATATCCACGTTACTACAGTTGACCGGCGCCAGACTGGTACTGGCGACATTCCAGGTAAGGACCTGCACTCCGGGAATCATGGTCTGCGCTACCGTGTGCGAAGTGATTTTAAATGGGCCGGAGTCGGCATCCACCGTGATGCGCAGGTTGTCACTCGCAATCCCGCTTTTACCATCCAGCACCGTCAACCGGAAGTTGATGCTGCGTGTGCGACAGGGCAGCACTTCACTATAATCATACTGATTCTTCAGGGTGGTGCCGAGGGCAGGAAAATGGCGTTGATTACTGCTGCTTGGCAGATAACTTCGGAACAGGCTATTGTTCCCCAGATCTCGACCGAAGGTCAGACTGCTGGTTGCGGTTCCTGCATCCATCTGATCCCAGCTGTAGGTGAGCGTATCACCAAAATCGGTGTCGGAACCGGTGGCACTGAGGATAAACGGCGTTTGTGCAGGAATAGTGTGGTCACTGCCTGCATTCGCTGTGGGCTGAGCTGGATTATTATTCGCCAGCAGCGAACCGCAGCTGGCGCCATCACCCACGGTTGTATAGTTATCGATCTGCGCGATCGAGCCGGCATGGAACATCGCGATGGCATGATCAGAAATATCCTCCGATCCGCAGATACCGGCATAACTCATGATGGTGGAACCACTACCCGGTTCGTAAGCGGTTTGCTGTACCCGGTTGTTACCAGAACAGTTACCGGTCGTGCCATTAAAGCTGTGTTCGGCATTGAACTGATGACCGATTTCATGCGCGACATAATCGATATAGAAATTGTCACCAGTCGGATTATTATGCCCGGTCACACCACCGGCCTTGAAATCTCCCACCACGTTATTCCCATCCGCACAGACCGCACCGACCTGAGCAAGGCCACCGCCACCACGGCTGAACACATGCCCGATATCGTAGTTGGCTGAACCGATTACCGTACGAATATTTTTCTGATTTTGCTCTAATAGTAAATCCGGACTTGAGTTGGCATCAGTATATGGATCATCGTAAGGGTCCGTATTTTTATTGGTATAGATCAGCAGATCGTTATTCGCCACCAATTGCAGCTGGATACCCAGAACTCTCTCATAGATTTCATTGACCCGGTTAAGCGCTTTATTGATCTCGATCACCACAGCGGTTTTATTCGCCGCCCCTATCGCTTCCACATACTCCCCGGTGGTCGCCAACGCCAGACGGTACACCCGTAAACTGCCAGCCGTGCGTAAAGCCGGACGACTCGCCAGTTCCCCCAGCGGCGAATCATGGTTATGCCCCGCTACACCACAGCTGAAGGGCTGATTAGCACTGGAGGATGACTTACGGTAGGTGCGGTAAACATCTTCGCCCTGCGGATCGATAAACACGGTGCCAGCGGGACTGCTGATCATGCCATGAAATCCGGCTGGGCTGAGACTGATGCGACCGCTGGCGTGCGGATCGTCGATGCCATGCACCCGGTAACTGGTGATTTCAGGGTAGCGTGCGGCCAGTTCAGGCGCCATGATCGGAGATTGTTCCAGGCTGAAGCGCTGGATCACACCCTGTTCAAGCGGAATTTCGATAGTGGAATTGAAAGCGGGTCGGCCTTCTGGAGCAGCGCGCGACAGACGCTGGCGCAGTTCAACGGAATCAACTCGATACAATTGTCCTTTGCCAGCGCTGCCCTGTGCGTCGCGCTGACTCTGCAGCATCGGCGTCCATAAAACTGCATTCGCAGCCGCGACTGACTGATTCAATACTAAATAAAGAATAATGCCGATAGTTAAGCGCGTCATACGACCTCAGAAATGCTAACAGTTTTATGCAGTGTGCCCGAATTCGAGTATGAATTCAGCCATGAATTGAGTAATTTATCGACTTTCACCTTGCCTCACTCCCTGCCCCCTCATCCTCGGTTTTGGGGCATCGCCAGCCCTGAAACAAAAAAGCCATACCGCTAGAATCCTGCCGGCATGGCGTTTTGTGTGTTGGCGAGTTATTTAAGCCTACGCAAACGGATGCTGCACAACGATGGTTTCAATCCGATCTGGACCGGTGGAAATAATATGAATCGGCACACCGGTTAACTCTTCAATCTTGCGCAGATAATTACGCGCAGCTTCTGGTAGACCATCATAGGTTGTTACACCGACGGTCGATTGCTGCCAGCCCGGCATTTCGATGAACTCGGGCTCACACTCGGCAAATCGATCAGATCCAACCGGTGGAGTCGTGACGCGGACACCATTCAGGTTATAGGCCACTGCAATCTTGATGGTTTCCAGTTCATCCAGTACATCCAGCTTGGTAATACACAACCCGGTTACCGAGTTAATCTTGAACGAACGGTTCAGAGCCACAATATCGAGCCAGCCACAGCGACGCTGACGACCGGTAGTCGCACCAAATTCATGTCCTTTGGTACCTAGATATTTACCGGTTTCATCGCCTTCGTCCGACTGCATGTCATACACCAGCTCGGTTGGGAACGGACCGGCTCCAACACGGGTGGTATAGGCCTTGACGATACCCAGAATGTAATCAAGGTCAGCTGGACCAACGCCCGAACCCGAAGCCGCACCACCTGCTGTCGTAGTCGATGAGGTGACGTAAGGATAGGTGCCGTGATCTATATCCAGCAGCGCGCCCTGCGCCCCTTCAAACATGATGGATTCACCTTTCGCGCGCATATCATGCAGAATACCCGGAATATCCCCGATCAGATCCTTGATCTGTTCGGCCTGAGCCAGAGCTTCATCGAGTACGGTCTGGTAATCCACCGCTGGCTGCTTGAAATAATTCACCAGTGCAAAGTTGTGGTACTCCATCACTTCCTGCAGACGTCTGGCAAAATGCTCAGGGTCTAGCAATTCACCGAGTCTGATGCCGCGGCGTGAAATCTTGTCTTCGTAACAGGGGCCGATACCGCGCCCTGTGGTGCCAATGGCTTTCTTGCCTCTGGCCAGTTCGCGAGCCTGATCCAGCGCAATATGATACGGCAGTATCAATGGGCAGGATTCACTGATACGCAGTCGATCGCGTGCCGGAATACCATTTTTTTCCAGCATGTCGAGTTCTTCCAGCAAGGCGGTGGGAGACAGCACCACGCCATTGCCGATCAGACACAGCACATTTTTTCTGAGTACACCGGAAGGTATCAGATGCAGCACCGTTTTTTTACCGTCGATGACCAGCGTATGCCCGGCATTATGACCACCCTGAAAACGTACCACGGCTTTTGCCTTATCGGTGAGTAGATCAACAATCTTACCTTTTCCTTCATCGCCCCACTGGGTGCCGATGACGACTACATTTTTTCCCATAACTTTTTACCCTTAATTGATATCGTTTACGACCCATTGCCTGCCGTTATGAATAATATGCTGATTGCAATTCTGTTGTTGTGGCGTCTTTTCGCCGTTAGAGAGATCACTTATGACACGCTCCCCTTTTTCACGTAACTGTTTGATCAGAATGGCTAAACCCGGATCGCTGTTTCTCGGCGCCAGGATGCCTGAGATCACAGGCAGCGGAAGGTTTGCAAGCCGATAAAGGTTAAGCAAATCGGCACTGAAGCCAGTTGCAGGTCTGGCCACACCAAACACGGAACCGATATCGTCATAACGACCACCGCGGGCGATTTCCTGTCCCTGGCCGGGTAAAAATGCAGCAAAAACCAGCCCGGTATGATACTCATAGCCACGCAATTCAGACAGATCAAAATGGATCATGACCTGCGGATACTGCTGCTGCACACCCTTTGCCACGGCTTCGATATGATCGAGGGCCGCGACGCAGTCGGCTGCGCCATCCTTAAACACCTGGCGCGCTTCATCGATCGTTTCGACATCTCCATTCAGCAATGCCAGTTGATGAAACTGTTCGCGTTTATTTGCGCTGAGTGGCTGCTCCAGCAGGAAGGCCTTAAGCTCAGGTATAGACTTGCGTTGCAGCATGTCAAACAGTGGATTTTCCAACGCACGCTCAAGCCCTGATTGCTCAAACAGCGAGCGAAAGATGCCGACATGACCGAGATCGATCGATACGTTGGCTAAAGGAACACGCTGCAGGGTTTCCAGCATCAGGCATACCACTTCGATATCCGCATCGATCGAGGCATTACCAAATATCTCGGCCCCGATCTGTAACGGGGAACGTCCGGGATTAAGCCCTTCAGCCTGTGCATGCAAAAGATTCCCGCAGTAGCATAAGCGTGAGGTTTCGGTATTTGCCAGTTGATGCGCATCGATACGCGCAACCTGCGGAGTCATGTCCGAGCGTATACCCATCTGCTTGCCGGTGAGCTGATCAATCAGAGTAAAGGTTTTACGATCCAGAGAGTGTGCGGTGCCGGTTAACAGCGAGTCGGTAAACTCAATCATGGCCGGCATCACCAGATCATAGCCCCAGCTGTGATATAGCTTGAGCACCATCTGGCGCAACTGCTCTACAGCTAGAGCATCCGGTGGCAACATTTCGTCGATGCCATCCGGTAATAACCAGCGATTATTATATTTTTTTTGATTCAACGAGTTATCCCCTGACCAGGAATAAAAAAAGAAGACCGCCCATCATGCTGGCAAAACCAATCATACGGATAGATTTTTCCGGAAAAGCAGCCATTTGCATCATGGTGCTCTTATAGGCTTTTGGATTCATAAAAGGCATTAGCCCTTCGATCACTAAAACCAGTGCCAGTGCGGCAAACAAGTCATTCCAGTTCATTTTATTCTAATTAATGGCACCAGACAGGCAGCTTTAAAAAAGGCCTGTCTGGCGCTGATACGGTTTATTTAAGATTGGAACCTTTAAAATACTTGAAGAACTCAGATTCCGGATTTAATACCAGAATATCGCCTGAATTTTTAAAGCTGTTCCTATAGGCACTTAAGCTGCGGGTGAAGGAGTAAAACTCTTTATCTTCCCCAAATGCATCGGCATAGATTTTTGACGCCTGCGCATCGCCATCACCGCGAATTTCTTCCGATTTACGATAGGCTTCGGCCAGTACTTCAGTACGCTGACGATCGGCATTGGCACGTATACCCTTGGCCTGTTCTTCACCCGCTGAGCGGAAAGCCTTGGCCACGGTTGCACGTTCCTTGATCATGCGCTGGAATACCGAGTTGCTGACGTTTTCCGGCAGTTCGACCTTCTTGATGCGTACATCCACCAGTTCTACGCCCAGACTTCGGGTTTTCTTGCCGGCATTTTCATTCACAGCCTGCATAATCGCGGAACGCTCACCAGAGATAACCTCGTTCAGAGTCTTGGAACCAAACTGACCTTTCATCTCATCGTTAAGGATTGAAACAATACGCGACACCGCAATGCGTTCATCACCCTGGGTCGAGGTATAATAGTCACGTGGACTGGAGATACGCCATTTGACGAAGGAATCGACGATTACGTTTTTCTTTTCACTGGTCAGAAAACGCTCTGAAGGGGTATCCAGAGTTAACACACGGCTATCGAAACGACGAATATTGTGGATGACCGGAATTTTCCAGTACAGCCCAGGAGAAGTCACAGACTCAACGATTTCACCCAGCTTAAACTTAATCACGAGCTCGCGCTCATGCACGATATAGGTCGACATCCAGACGATTAAGCCAATGAAGACGGCCACCACCAGACCAAACTTAATATTTCCCATTACCTTGTCTCCCGAACGCGACTGCGCGATGTATTGCGATTAAACTCTTCCAGTACATTACGGTTACTAGACCCATCCGTCAGGATCGAGGAAGGTATATTGCTGGTACCGATCGAAGAGTTAGCCGATTTTGACATCAGTTTATCCAGCGGCAGATACATCAGATTGCCATTATTGGTGGTATCCATAATCACCTTCGGATTATTCATCATCACCTCTTCCATCGTGTCGATATACAGACGTTCACGAGTAACCTCAGGAGCACGCTGGTATTCTGCCAGCAGTTTGCTGAAACGCTCGGTTTCACCCTGTGAAGACTTCAACACGCGGGTACGATAGGCTTCCGCGTCTTCCAGCATACTTTGTGCATCACCGCGCGCCTTGGGCACGACTTCATTACGATAGGCGTTCGATTCGTTGATGATACGCTGCTCATCTTCACGTGCCTTGATCGCATCGGCAAAAGCTTCCTGTACTTCTTCCGGTGGCTGGGCTTCGTTAAGGTTTACCTGCACCACATTCAAACCGGTTTTATAGGAATCCAGAATGGTCTGAATAATCACCTTGGTCTGACTACTTATCTCAGAACGACCATCGGTAATGATGTAATCCATCTTGTTACGGCCCACCACTTCACGGATTGCAGTTTCAGAAGACTGCTTCATGGTCAGATCAGGTTCGCGAACTTCAAACGCATAATCCTGCGCATTCTTTACGTTATATTGAACTTCCAGACTGAGTGCGACGATATTTTCGTCCTGCGTCAGCATCTGTGAACTATGGTTGATCTTACGCACACCCTCTACGTTAACCTGTTCGACATCGTCGATCGGCCACGGTAGACGCCAGTGTGGCCCGGGCATTGTCATTGCGGTTTTGGCACCAAAGCGCGTCTCCACACCACGTTTACCTTCGTCAACGATGTAGATGCCACTTAATAACCAGACCACAACCAGGGCGCCTAACGCCATTAGTATGACTCCGGAAAAATCATCGATATTGCTGCCACCGCCGCTTCCGGAGGATCCACCGCTCTTGCTGCCACCCAGAACACTGTTCAACTTTTTCTTCAGATTTTTAAATACTTCATCCAGATCCGGCGGGGCATCGTTGTTACGCTGTCCCCAGGGATCCTTATCTTTACCCGGTTCATTCCAGGGCATATGACTTCTCCAAAATTTTAAAAATTAATGTTCGAATTCCGTGTACCTGCTTAAGCAGGGCACAAAGGATGTGAATTGTATGACGTGTCAGGCCGCTCCTGCAAGCCTGTCGGAACAGATCTGGAATCTTTCGGGGTCGATTTGCAGGTGACGGCTGAGTTTTTTGATTTGTAGCTCGCTCATTTTGAGTAACAGGTGGATACTTCCATCGTCGTCATAAGTTTCTGCACTGACCAGTTTTTGCTCAAACAAACGGGAGCGGATCTGACCCTCATCACTCGAAAGATGCAGTTCATAACAACGGGTTTCATCGGCAAAATACTCCTTCAGGATCTGTTTTAACTCATCAAATCCCTGGGCAGTTTTAGCCGATAACCAGATTCGTGACACCTTACCATCTGCATCACGATCGATTCGTGGTGGATAATCTGCGAGGTCAATTTTATTGAATACCTGAAGCTGCGGGGTTTCACCAGCACCGACTTCCAGTAGTACCTGATTAACCGCATCGATTTTCTGCTGGCGACTGTCATCCACACTATCGATCACATGCAGTATCAGGTCAGCTTCACGGGTTTCCTGCAGTGTTGCACGAAATGCAGCAACCAGATCATGCGGCAAATGGCGGATAAAACCCACCGTATCGGCCAGAATTACGGTTAACTGATCATCGACTTCCAGTTTACGTAAGGTTGGATCGAGTGTTGCAAAAAGTTGGTCGGCGGCATAAGCATCCGAATTCGTGAGTGCATTAAACAGGGTTGACTTACCCGCATTGGTATACCCCACCAGAGACACCGTTGGAATTTCAGCTTTATTCCTACCCTGACGACTCTGCTGACGTTGTTTGGATACTTTTTCCAGACGCGCATTTAGATATTTAATGCGTTTGGCGAGTAACCGGCGATCCGTTTCGAGCTGTGTTTCACCCGGTCCACGCAGGCCAATACCACCCTTCTGACGTTCCAGATGGGTCCAGCCACGCACCAGTCTGGTCGCCAGATGCCTGAGCTGAGCCAGTTCTACCTGCAGCTTCCCTTCAAAGGAATGGGCTCTTTGCGCAAAGATATCCAGTATCAGGCCAGTTCGATCCAGCACCCGGCATTGCAGCTCGCGTTCTAGATTACGTTCCTGAGAGGGGGTCAGCGCATGATTGAACAGCACAACATCAATCTCATGCTGTCGTGCCAGATCAAAAATTTCCTGTAACTTACCTTTACCGACAAAGGTTTTGGAGGAAGGGTGACGACGACTGCCAACGATGATATCAACATCTTCAACATCGGCAGACCGTACCAGCTCTACAAATTCGGATAAATCATCCTGATCAGAACTTTCTGGAAAATTGATGTGAACGAGTAATGCTCTTTCTCCACCGTGCGGTCGATCAAACTCGAACAATCAATTCTCCTGAACGGCTTTATTGATTAAACTCATCAGCTTCATCTTCTGGCTTATCAATCTGTACATTTCGTGCGGGTACAATGGTGGAAACCGCATGTTTATAAACCATCTGACTGACGTTATTCTTGAGTAGAATAACAAACTGATCGAAAGATTCGATTTGTCCCTGTAACTTGATTCCATTTACCAGAAAGATCGACACTGGTACGTGCTCACGGCGTAAGGCATTAAGAAAGGGTTCTTGTAACATTTGCCCTTTTGACATAGTAGTACTCCCAAATAATTTTTGTTATTAAATACAGATTGAGTGTATCAGAAAATTCTGATTTTCCTAGCAAGACCGCTTAATAGTTATTCAAGCCAGTCTAATTTAACAATAAATAATGACACACATCATCAAACGAATAACCACGGTAATCAAGCCTTAATACATCCTGATATTTTCTTAGCCAGGTTAATTGCCTTTTCGCCAATTGACGAGTCGCGACAACAGATCTATTGACCATCTCCTGATGACTTAAGTTCCCGTCCAGATACATCCACATCTGACGGTAGCCAACACAACGCATTGAGGGCATCTCCAGACTCAGGTCACCTCGTCGGCGCAAACCGACCACTTCCTGCTCGAAGCCCTGTTCCAGCATCAACTGAAAGCGCTGCTCTATACGCTGATGTAACGCCGCTCTCTCGGGTACATCCAGTATCACCGATTTAAAATCGATCGCCGGTCTGCTACTAGCCACTGATAGCCATTCAGACATGGGCCGCCCGCTGATCCGAAACACTTCAAGGGCACGCAAAATTCGCTGAGGGTCCGTCGGCTTCAGTCGCGCTGACGTTACCGGATCAACCATCGCCAGCTGCTGATACAGCGCTTCCAGCCCTTTCTGCTCCAGCTCCTGCTCCAGGCTCTGTCGCACCACCTGATCCGCTGCAGGCAGTTCATGCAGACCCTGCTCCAGCGCATTAAAATACATCATGGTACCGCCAGCCAGTACTGGGATATGCCCACGCTGATTGATCTCATCGATTAAACGCGTGGCGGCCCCAACAAAATCCCACACCGACCAGCTATCGGCCGGATCCACAATATCGATCAAAAAATGGGGCGCTCGCTGTAACAGATCTCTATCCGGCTTGGCGGTGCCTATATCCATGCCCTGATAAATGAGTGCAGAATCAACACTGATAATTTCAACCGGAAAACGTTCTGCCAGTGCTACCGCAAGATCCGTTTTACCGGTGGCCGTCGCGCCCATTAGCAATATGGCCTGTGGCCGGGGTGAGGACATCGCTTACTGTCCTCGCAGGAACAGACTGTCAAGCTGATCCAGACTCAACTGTTTCCAGGTCGGTCGACCGTGATTACACTGCCCGCTACGTTCGGTCTGTTCAATATCCCTTAACAGGGCGTTCATCTCGCCGATGCTTAACAGTCGATTCGCTCGCACAGAGCCATGGCATGCCATGGTAGAAAGAATTTCATTGGTAGAATCCTGAATACGCTTGCTACGGCCAAACTCCATCATGTCACTCAGCACATCACGCACCAGCTTTTCTATATCCGCCTGCTTGAGTATCGCCGGAACTTCACGCACGCGTAACTGCTCGTGACTTAAGCGCTCCAGCTTGAGGCCCAGCCGACCCAGTTCATCCAGCTGATTTTCCACCAGCTCGGCCTCCGACTGACTCACATTCAGGGTCAATGGAACCAGCAATGGCTGACTGATAACCCCCTCCTGCTCCACATGCTGTTTCAACCGTTCGTACACAATACGTTCATGTGCGGCATGCATATCGACCAGTACCAGTCCGTTATCATTTTCCGCCAGGATATAGATACCCTTAAGTTGAGCCAGTGCATAGCCCAGAGGTGGCGCTAGAGCGGCTTCATCGTGATTATCCTGTGCGGGTGTAGCTATCAACTGTGCATAGGCACTGGACTGCTCTCTGACCTGCTGCGAAGGACGATCAAAGCTGGTGTATTGCGGCCGAACTGGATGCGCCGTTGAAAAATCGATCCGACCCTGCTCAAAACTCGCTTCTGGTGTTATTCCACGATCGGTGTGCAGCGCAAAAGCCGGACTGTTACGCTGCTGTTGTGGCGACACATCCGCGAGTGCCTGATGCAATCCACGGTATAGAAAATCATGCACCTGACGCGAGTTACGGAATCTGACTTCATGTTTCTGCGGATGCACATTTACATCGACCTGACGCGGATCAATCTCCAGATACAGCACGAAGGCTGGATGACGGCCATGGAACAGCACGTCCTTATAGGCCTGGCGCACCGCATGACTGACCACCTTGTCACGGATCATGCGCCGATTCACAAAAAAATACTGCATATCGGCCTGACTGCGTGAAAACGTCGGCAACCCGACCCAGCCACGTAAACTCAGACCGTCGACCGCGAGATCAATCGCAACCACACTGGCAGCGAATTCACTTCCGCAAACCTGCGCGAGGCGCTGCTGATTCTGACTGTCGCTCTCGGCAGATGCTAATTGATAGATGGTTTTACGATTATGCACCAGCCTTAAAGCGACCTGCGGCCGGCTCAGAGCAAGCGTTTTAAACAGGGTTTCGATATGCACAAACTCCGTTCTTTCGGTGCGTAAAAATTTCTTCCGCGCAGGAACATTATAAAAAAGATCTCTGACTTCAATACTGGTTCCGGACTGTTGCTGCGTCACCGGTTCGGGAATACTTTCAGAGCGCGCTTCTATCTTCCAGCCATGCTCGGCATGATCGACCGCCGAACTGATGGATAAGTGCGAAACCGAAGCGATACTGGGTAGAGCCTCTCCACGAAAGCCAAGACTGGCAATCGCTTCCAGATCATCCAGACTATGGATCTTGCTGGTGGCATGACGTGACAGCGCCATCACCAGCTCATCCTTGCTGATACCACAGCCATTATCGACAATTCGAATCAGTTTCATGCCACCCGATTCAATCTCGACCTGTATCGAGCTTGCCTCTGCATCGAGACTGTTTTCAACCAGTTCCTTAAGTACAGAGGCTGGACGCTCAACCACTTCGCCAGCGGCAATCTGGTTGATCAGGTGGGAAGGTAATTGCTGGATTTTTGGCACGGTTAGGGGAATAGGGAAAAAAACAGTACCTTAGCAAAAAAACAGCGGGAGTTGAACGGTGCTACTGACACCGCTCAACTCAAATTCGGCCTAATGCTGAATGATCTGACTTAAAAACAGCTTGGTTCTTTCGTTTTGCGGATTATTAAAAAATTCGTTGGGTTCATTTTGTTCGATGATTTCACCGCCATCCATAAAAATAACCCGGTTCGCTACTTTCTTGGCAAACCCCATTTCATGGGTGACGCAGATCATGGTCATACCATCTTCTGCCAGTTCCACCATAACATCCAGCACCTCTGAAATCATTTCCGGATCGAGCGCCGACGTCGGCTCATCGAACAGCATGACTTTTGGATTCATGCACAGACTACGCGCAATCGCAACGCGCTGCTGCTGTCCACCCGACAGCTGGCCGGGAAATTTCAAGGCCTGTTCCGGAATCTTAACCCGCTCCAGATAATCCATCGCGATCTGCTCAGCCTCTTTGCGTGGCATTTTCTTCACCCAGATTGGGGCCAGCGCCAGATTCTCCAGGATAGTCAGATGCGGGAACAGATTAAAATGCTGGAATACCATGCCCACTTCACGCCGGATCTGTTCGATGTGCTTGAGATCACCCGTCAACTCGGTACCATCCACAATAATCTGGCCCTTTTGATGCTCTTCCAGATGATTAATACAGCGAATAGCGGTTGATTTTCCAGAGCCGGAAGGCCCACAGATAACGATACGCTCACCCTTTTCAACCTTCAGGTTAACGTTTTTAAGAACATGAAAACTGCCGTACCATTTATGTACCGCATTCATCTCAATGATATAAGGATTGTCTGTCATGCTAATTACCTTTTATGTCCTGTGTTTAACTTCGCTTCCAGGGCTATGCTGTAACGCGACATACCGAAACAGAATATCCAGAAAATACTGGCGGCAAAGACGTAACCCTCGGTATCAAACCCCAACCAGGAGGAATCCGAATTGGCCTGCTGAATAATTGCCAGAAGATCAAACAGTCCAATAATTAATACCAGCGTGGTATCTTTGAATAAGGCGATAAATGTATTCACGATGCCGGGGATAACCAGTTTTAGAGCCTGCGGCAGAATAATCAGCCCCATACTTTTCCAGTAAGTCAGACCCAGCGCCTCAGCGGCTTCATATTGCCCCCGGGGTATCGCCTGCAGTCCGCCCCTGATGACCTCAGCCATATACGCCGACTGAAACATGATGATACCGATCATGGCGCGCAGTAACTTGTCAAAGTCTGTACCGTCGCTGAAAAACAGGGGCAGCATTACCGACGACATGAACAGCACGGTAATCAGCGGCACACCACGCCAGAACTCGATATACACCACCGAGACCGACTTCACGATGGGCATCTCCGAGCGCCGCCCCAATGCCAGCACGATACCGATCGGTAAAGAGGCGACTATACCCACGGCGGACAGCACCAGGGTCAGCATAAGGCCGCCCCATCTGCTGGTTTCAACCTCCTCCAGACCAAAATAACCACCATGGATCAGCAGGAAAGCGATAATCGGATAAACGAACAGGATGAATCCACCGAGCAACCACTTACGCTGGAAGGCGTCGATAAACAGAGGAATCATCAAACCTATCAGTAACAGGCCGGCAGCATTCGGTCGCCAGAATAACTCTGCTGGATAAAACCCGTACATAAACTGGGTAAAACGACTGCCGATAAAGGCCCAGCAGGCCCCAGCGCCTTCAACTTCACAGACTTCGCGTGATGAACCACTCCACACTGCATCGATAAAAACCCAGTCAACCAATGGTGGAATGTAGAGATAGAGTAAATAAAATACAAACAGGGTAAGACCCGTATCGACAACACCTGAAAACAGGTTTACCCTGAGCCAGCCGATAATACCCCGGGTACTGACTGGTGGCTCCATATCAGGATGATCACCGGGCGCAAATGATGGTGTCTTTATTGTCATTGTCATCTCCTGCCTAGCGCTCGACCAGAGCCATTTTTTTGTTATACCAGTTCATAAACATCGAAATAGTCAAACTGATCGTAAGGTAAACGGCCATCGTCATCATGGTTATTTCGACCGCCTGTCCAGTCTGATTCAGGGTAGTACCCATAAACACGGCAACCAGATCCGGATAGCCAACGGCCGTCGCCAGCGATGAATTTTTGGCCAGATTCAGGTACTGGCTGGTGAGCGGTGGAATAATCACACGCATTGCCTGAGGAATAATGATCAGACGCATGGTCTGGCCATGGGAAAGACCCATCGACAAGGCCGCTTCGGTCTGACCATGACTGACCGCATTAATACCGGCACGCACGGTTTCAGCAATGAAGGTTCCGGTGTAGATGGTTAAGGCCAGCAATAAAGCCAGCAACTCAGGAATAATGGCGATGCCGCCCTGAAAATTAAATCCACGCAATGCGGGATAGTTCCAGCTTAATGGTGCGCCTGAAATCAGAAACACCACTAAAGGCAGGCCAATAATAAGACCCAGCGCGGTTAAAAAAACAGGAAATTGCTGACCGGTATCTTCCTGTCTTTTGTGAGCCCAGTGACGGATATAGAGAGTCGCGATAATACCGATCAGAAACACCCACATAACGAGTGAGAAGCCAGCCTCAGGCACCGGTGCTGGAAGATATAGTCCGCGATTATTGAATTCTATTCCCGCACCGAGTGACATACTTTCGCGCACACTGGGGAGAGCTCCCAATACGGCGAAGTACCAGAAAAAAATCTGCAATAGCAACGGAATATTACGAAAAGTCTCGATATATACGGTCGCCAGTTTCGCAACTACCCAGTTTCTGGACAGGCGGGCTACACCCATAATAAAACCCAGCAAGGTCGCCAACAAAATACCTAAACCGGAAACCAGCAGAGTATTTAATAAGCCAACGACAAAGGTACGGCCATAGGTATGTGACTCATCAAACTCAATCAGGCTTTGCAGGATACCAAATCCGGCTGGCTCAGTCAGAAAAGCGAAACCGGTAGAAATCCCTCTGGACTCCATATTAGTAAGCGTATTGTCGACGATATTGACAATAAAGTATCCAAGTGCCAGCACCAGTACTATCTGAAAAAATAGTGCTCGATACTTTGGGTCATTCCAGAAGGCGGGCTTTGACGGTGTTAATTCCGAATCATGTTCAGACATGCTTCGCTCCGTTAAGTAAGGAAATGTTGAGTACAGGAAAGGAATGGCTGCAACTCTGATCCCCTTCGCAATTGATCAAACACTCGAATATGAATGCAGGACAAGTATTTTTATTACACTGAGGTTACATAAAGCAAAGGGATATGCATGCAAATATTTGTGCAGCATATCCCTTCAATTTTTAAAGCTTAACGAATTGGCGGCGCGTACTGCAGTCCACCTTTTTTCCACAGGGCATTCAGTCCGCGTGATATTTTAAGCGGCGAACCCATTCCCACATTGCGTTCAAAGGATTCACCATAGTTACCAACCTGACTGGCAATATTATAAGCCCAGTCATCACCAACGCCGAGTTTCTCACCCTGTCCGGACATAAAACGACCGATTTCAGGGTTAGAGCTACCCATCATGCTCTTTGCATTTGCAGAGGTAACGCCCAGTTCTTCGGCATTCACCATTGCATACAGTGACCATTTAACGATATTGAACCATTTATCATCACCTTGACGTACGACAGGTCCTAGAGGCTCCTTGGAAATAACTTCAGGAAGCACAATGGCTGCATCAGGATTTTTTATCTTGATGCGCAGAGCGTATAACTGTGATTGATCAGAGGTGATCATGTCACAACGACCGGCCTCAAAACCTTTGATTGTCGCATCCGAGGTGTCATAAGTGACTGATTTATATTTCATTCCATTTTCACGAAAATAATCCGCCAGATTCAATTCCGTGGTGGTACCTGCCTGAATACATACAGCCGCACCATCGAGTTCAAGTGCGCTCTTCACACCCAGAGACTTGTTGACCATAAAGCCCTGACCATCGTAATAATTAACCCCGGCAAAGTTGATACCCAGTGAAGCATCGCGTGTCAGTGTCCATGTTGTATTACGGGATAATATATCGATTTCACCAGACTGAAGTGCAGTAAAGCGCTCTTTCGCTGTTAGCGGCGTAAACTTAACCTTGTTGGCATCACCCAGGGCAGCAGCAGCAACCGCACGACACACATCAACATCAAGTCCGTTCCAGTTTCCGGAAGCATCCGCATTTGAGAACCCGGGTAAACCGGTGCTTACGCCGCATTGAACGTAACCTTTGCTTTTAACGGAATCCAGCGTATCGGCTGATACAGAATTAGCGGAAAAGGCTAATACGGAAGTCAACATGAGCGTTGAAGTAATTTTATTCATTTATATCCCCTCAGATATTTATTTTCTCTAGTCTGCAATAGTTTTAAATCACTACTACTGCAGCAAATGTAACATTATCAAAACTGATTGCAAGGGCTAATTGAGTTTGCACAAAGTGAGTGATAAGTTGTGTATCTTTAGAGTTTTCAGCGCATTTTCAGGCCAGAAAGATAGCTTTAGCAGTTGAAACTTTCAGTTTCAAACCAATATTTTAGTCCGGCTTTGTTTAACTTTTATTCGTCTTCAGGTATATTACCCGAGCATTTTACTTGGTTATTAACACTATGTCTTTCTACTACATTTATAAAATCTCTCAAACTCCTGGCAATGTGATTAAGAAGCTGGAAAAAATTGAGCGTTTTGACAGCTACAAAGAAGCCAAAAGTCTGGTTCGCAGTTTGCGTAACGAGCAGCCCGCAAACGAGCTGGCTCTGTTAAAGATTATCTTCGCGGAATCCGAACTTGACGCTGAAGATAAATTGCAGGAAAAACGCGAAGCACAGATTATTCAGGAGTGGGAAAAATAGTCCACCCAAAGAATTTTGCAGCCGTCTGAGTCATGGATGAAAATGAATACCGTAGCGCCTACCACGGCCTGAATAGCCAGCGTTGTGTATTTGAGAAATCCATACTCACGCTCAACTGTGGATGTCGACTGCATGAGAAATTCAATCTGGCAGAACGTGAAGGCATTCGCTGTATACGCTCAGAAGCTCAGCAAAACTGCACCCTGTTTTTAAATGCCTGTCGCTCCAGGGCACGTTTTGCGCTGCATCTTACCGATATTGTTGGAAACCTGTTACCACATAGCAAGGAGATTCAGGTACAGAAAGGCGCGCTACTTGGCCTGTTGCCTGAACTGCCGAATCAGCCCAGCACTAAAATTAACGACATCTATGCGTTGATACAGGGTGTCATGGATGCATCCGGCCATGACCCGGACAACCTGCCTTTTGCAAAATTAATTTCATCGATTTCGCATCATCCATCAAGACAGAAATTAAGGCATCGCGGCAGACCAAAGCCGTGACGGCGTAGCCGGCTCTCACCAGCGCCCGGCAAGCATAAACCCGGTAACATTCTGTCTACTTAGCGTCTGCAAGGTATTAATTATCAGGCATTAGAATTAAGACACTTGCAACTGGCTTAGGCATTGCTTAGTCTTCCACTTTCTTTCCGATATGTTGTACAAAACCATGCCTAAAAAAAGCACATCCCCGACTCAACCAGCAACACCTCAAGCAAACATCAAGCCAGATATTCGCCAATATTCATCTCAGGTAGTCGATGGCGATGAGCGCGCACCCAGTCGCTCTATGTTGAGAGCGGTAGGATTTGAAGATGCTGACTTTAAAAAGCCGCAGATCGGTATTGCCTCTACCTGGAGCATGGTAACGCCCTGCAATATGCATATCGACAGGCTGGCTGATGATGCCGCTGCAGGCGCTAATGCAGCCAATGGCAAGGCCGTCATCTTCAATACCATCACCATATCCGACGGTATTTCGATGGGTACCGAAGGCATGAAATACTCGCTGGTTTCGCGCGAAGTAATCGCTGACTCGATTGAAACGGTAGCTGGCTGTGAAGGCTTTGACGCCCTGGTCGCTATCGGTGGCTGTGATAAAAATATGCCCGGCTGCATGATGGGTCTGGCTCGACTCAACCGCCCATCGGTATTTGTCTACGGCGGAACGATCATGCCCGGATGCCATAACGACACAAAAACCGATGTGGTTTCCGTATTTGAAGCGGTTGGCGCACACGCTCAGAATAAAATCAGCCGCAAGGAACTTATCCAGATCGAGAAAACCGCGATACCCGGCCCCGGTTCCTGCGGTGGTATGTACACCGCCAACACCATGGCTTCTGCGATCGAAGCAATGGGTATGAGCCTGCCCGGCAGTTCTGCCCAGGCCGCGATTTCAGCGGATAAAACAAAAGATTGCGTAGAAGCCGGCAAGGCCGCGATGGCGCTGCTCAAAGCGAATATCCGTCCGTCCGATATCATGACCAAAGAGGCCTTCGAAAATGCGATCACGATGATCATTGCACTCGGCGGCTCAACCAACGCGGTTTTGCACTTACTGGCCATGGCATCCTCTATAGGTGTCAAATTGAAGCTTGATGACTTCACCCGCATCGGTAAAAAAGTACCGGTTCTGGCCGACCTGCGTCCGAGTGGGAAAGCCATGATGTCCGAGCTGATTGAAATTGGTGGCATTCAGCCACTGATGAAAATGCTCCTGGATGCGGGCATGCTGCATGGTGACTGCCTGACCGTAACCGGCAAAACCCTGAGCCAGAATCTGGCGAAGGTAAAGCCCTACCCGAAAACGCAGGATATCGTGCATGCGCTGAATAATCCGATTAAAAAGGACAGCCATCTGGTCATTCTCAAAGGTAATCTGGCGCCGGAAGGTTCGGTCGCCAAAATTTCCGGTAAAGAAGGCTTACTGTTCAAGGGAACAGCGCGCATTTTCTCATCCGAAGAACTGGCGCTAAAAAGCATCCTGGATGGCACCGTGATCAAGGGTGATGTGATTGTGGTGCGTTATGAAGGCCCTGTTGGAGGACCCGGCATGCGCGAAATGCTAAGCCCGACCGCTGCGATCATGGGCAAGGGTCTGGGCAAGGATGTTGCCTTCTTAACTGATGGTCGCTTTTCCGGCGGATCGCATGGTTTTGTGGTGGGTCACGTTACTCCGGAAGCGGCTGTTGGTGGCCCTATCGGGCTGCTCAAGGATGGTGACAAGATCACTATCGATGCGGCCAAACGCGAAATCAATGTGAATATTTCAGATGCCGAAATGGAGAAGCGTCGGCAGAAGTGGAAAGCACCGAAACCAAAGTATACACGCGGCGTGCTGGCCAAGTATGCACGCCTGGTGAGCTCTGCTTCGCTGGGAGCAGTAACCGACCTGCCTGAATAAACCCTCCGCTTTCGAAGCAATTGATTCAGTATTATTCTGAATGACTGAACCCTCCCCTCGCCTGATCGAAATGGTGTCGCAATTGATTGCGACACCCTCGATCAGCTGTGTTCGGCATGAACTGGATATGAGTAACGAGCCGGTGATCGACCTGCTCGCCAACTGGTTACAGAGCTCTGGATTCAGCATCACCAAGCAGCCGGTGAGTGCTGGAAAATTCAATCTGATCGCGACTCTCGGACAGGGTTCCGACGGGCTCATCCTGTCCGGTCATACCGACACCGTCCCCTGTGATGACATCCTCTGGAAATCTGACCCGTTTAAGCTGACACAACGTGACGACCGCTATTACGGCCTGGGCAGCTGTGACATGAAAAGCTTTATTGCGATGGCCATTAGCGCCAGCCAGAGTTTCAGGCTGGATCAGTTCAAACATCCTCTGACGATCATTGCCACTGCCGACGAAGAAACCACCATGTCCGGTGCACGTCTGATCTCAGAAGAAGGCCGCCATCTTGGACGTTACTGTATTATTGGTGAACCGACCAATCTGACACCGGTGCGTGAGCACAAGGGGATCATCATGGAGTCGGTTAAATTCACCGGCTCATCCGGACATTCAAGTGATCCGGAACTGGGTAATAGTGCACTCGAAGCGATGCACGAATTTATTAACCTGTTACTGAATTACCGCCAGCAGTTGCAACAGCAGTTTAAAAATACTGCTTTTAAAGTTTCGGTACCTACTCTTAACCTGGGCCACATCCATGGCGGTGATAACCCTAACCGGATCTGTGGTGAATGTGAGCTACATATTGATCTGCGCTTTCTGCCAGGCATGAGTATTGACGAATTACGCGTTCAGATTCAGGCCCTGGCCGACAGGGTCGCGCGCTCCAGAAATCAAAAAGTAGAGTTCATGCCGCTGGTCATGGGAATCCCTGCCATGCATACCGACATCAACAGTGAATTAAATACCTACTTACAGGGAATTACTCAAAAACAAAGCCAGTCGGTCGCTTTTGGCACTGAGGCACCTTTTTATAATGCAATGGGTTGTGAAACGATTGTAATGGGACCAGGCTCGATCAATCAGGCGCATCAGCCCGATGAGTTTCTGCCCATCGATCAAATCCAGCCGACCATTAAGCTACTGGAAAATCTGATCCAGCGCTTTTGCTGCACGTAGCCATCTGTGACGACCAGCAGCATAAAGCAAACTATTAACCCTGCGTGTTCGCGCTAAACTCACGCACAATTAACAGCCAACATAAATAACGATCATGAACATTATTGCAGACGAAAACATTCCCTATGCAAAGCAGGCCTTTGCCAGTCTCGGCCAGGTCAGCACGCTACCCGGACGAAGCATGCAGAATTCTGACCTGCAGACCTGTGATTGCCTGCTGGTGCGTTCGGTCACTAAAGTGAATCAGAATTTACTGCAGGGAACCCCGGTAAAATTTGTCGCCTCCGCCACTATCGGTACCGATCATATAGATCTTGAGTATCTTCAGCAGCAAGGTATCGGTTTCGCCAATGCACCCGGTTGTAATGCCGAGTCGGCCTCCGAATACATGATCAATGCACTGTTCGAACTGTCGCAGAAAAGGGACTTCAACCCGTTCGAGTTAACCGCCGGGGTGATTGGACATGGCAATGTTGGTTCACGCGTCAAAAAGAAACTGGATGCGCTGGGCATCAATACGCTGGTAAACGATCCACCTTTACAGGAAGCCGGTGACGACTCGGTCAACTACGTTTCTCTCAAGACCATACTGCATGAATGCGATTTCATCACCTGCCATGTGCCTTTAACCTACGCTGGAGATCACCCGACCTTTCACCTGTTCGATGCAACCCTGCTGAATGAATTACTGCCGGGCACCATTTTATTTAACGCCGCACGAGGTCCGGTGGTGAATAATGCTGCACTCTCCAGATTACTGGAAAAAAGAAAAGATCTGACCGTTTTTCTCGATACCTGGGAAGGTGAACCGGCGATCAATCAAACCCTGCTCAGGCAGGTTGACTTTGCCACACCACACATCGCCGGTTATAGCGTTGAAGGAAAACTGCGCGGCACTCAGATGATTCTGGATGCCTGCTGTCAGTTTTTTAAGCACTCAACGGACTGGAGCATGCAGGATTACTTACCGCAAAAACAGCGCCTTAAGATCCACCCCGAAAACGACAGAGATTTCTGGCTGCAATTATTTAACAACCACTATCGAATAGAGAGTGACCATCAGAATCTACTTTCTCTGCATGGGCTTGCGCAGGACAGCTTTGCAAAAGCTTTTGACCTGCTCAGAAAAAACTACCCGGCCAGATATGAATACAGCCAATACCAGGTCGATATCGCTGAGCCATCCATTCAAACGGATAGACGCCATGTTCTGGATCAGTTGCTGTTCAACAAAAGTTCCAGATAACGATAAAAAGTCATTCTTTACATTCTAATAATTGTCGGAGATACTCAACTAAAAAATAGTACGCGATCATCACTGGTATTCTGGCGCGTAAACATTAATTCCTCTCACAATAAAACTACGCATATGAAAAAATTAATTATTTTTACCGCCAGTCTGTGTTTGGCATCCAGCGCTTTAGCTGGTGGTTACAGGGTCGCCCTGCAGGGACAGAAAGCCACTGGCATGGGACACACTGGTGTAGCAATGACAGAAAGCTCAGAGGTCGTGTTTTTCAACCCGGCTGGGATGTCATTTCTACCTGCTGAATCTAGTCTTACGGCTGGCATCACACTCATCGATGGTGTCACCAAGTATCAAAATGAAAGTACCAATACGGCAGCAGAAACCGATAGCCCTCTGGGTACCCCGGTCAATTTTTATTTCACCCAGAAACAGGATGAAAAGCTTTCTTACGGCATTGGCCTGTATACACCCTACGGCAATGCCGTTGAGTGGAAAATGGACTGGGCTGGCTCCCATCTGGTAAATGATATCGCACTGAAAACTATCTACATTCAGCCCACCATCGCCTACCAGATCAACGACCAGTATAGCGTAGGCTTTGGTCCCACTTATGTCAGTGGCACGGTAGACTTCAACCGAAATCTGAGTACCTCTCTGGCGGATGCAAACGGCAATCGCTCGAACGTCACTATCAGTGCCTCCAACGTGAACTCCTGGGGATACAATCTGGGTTTTCATGCAAAACCCTCCGAACAGCTATCCATCGGCATTAGCTATCGCTCAAAGGTAGAACTTGAAGCGCGCAATGAAAAGGCTGACTTTGAAAACATTCCAGCTTCTCTGTCCGCCGTCTACCCAGATACCACTTTTGATGCCGACCTGGTGTTACCCGCAGAGTTAACGATTGGCGTCGCCTACCAGTTAAATAAGAAAACGACTCTGGCATTTGACCTTAACCGCACTTACTGGGGTGCCTATAAAAACCTGGATGTTGACTTCAACAATAGCGCTGGCCTGTCTCTGAACCCGAGAAACTATGTCGACGTAAACATCTATCGGTTTGGTGTCCAGCACAAGATGGATGATGAGTTAATCCTCAGAGGCGGCATCTATTTTGATAACTCTCCGATTAAGGATGGCTATTACACACCGGAAACCGCTAGAAACGATTCCGTTGGTCTGACCGCCGGAGCCAGTTACAAACTATCTGAGAATATGGAAATCGACGGATCTTTTCTGTACCTGATGTTTGATGAATTTAACGGCTCCTATGATTACTTCAACCAGTCTGGAACCCTGATACCATTCTCCGGCAGCTATAAAACCTCTGTAACGGCGATTGGTTTTGGTCTTAACTATACTTTCTGAGATTACAGGACATGACATCTATGAAAAACTCAATCATTAAACTGGCAGGCTTAGGCATGGCCTGTGCCGTTCTCGCCGCCTGTGACTCGGACTTCGATAACCCTGTGGGTGATAGCGCCAGCTATAGCAGCGGCACGGCCGATTTCAGTAACTACGTCAGTCTCGGCGACTCTCTGACAGCAGGCTATGCGGATGGCGCACTTTATCTTTCCGCACAGCAAAACTCTTACCCGGCGATACTGGCCAGGCAGCTGGCCACTGTCGGCGGTGGTACCTTTACCCAGCCTCTGGTCAGCGACAACCTGGGGGGTCTGCTGTTTGGCAGTAACCCCAACCCGGATTTTGGCAATCGACTGATCTTTAATGCGGCAACCTCCAGCCCTGAACCGATTGCCGGCACCCCGACGACCGAGGTTTTCGCTCCTCTTACCGGCAGCTTTAATAATATGGGCGTACCGGGTGCCAAGTCGTTCCACCTCGGTTCAGCCGGGTACGGTAGTGCAGCAGGACTACAAGCGGTGCCTGCTACCGCTAACCCTTATTACGTACGCTTTGCATCCTCAACAACGGCAAGCATGATCGCTGATGCAGCGAGCCAGCAGCCATCCTTCTTTACTCTATGGATTGGAAACAACGATGTGCTGTCCTATGCAACCACGGGTGGTGAAGGTAGCGACCAGACCGGCAACGCCAATCCGGCCTCTTATGACTCGAACGATATTACCGACCCAACCGCATTTGCCGGAGTTTATACCTCATTAGTGGGCGCGTTTACCACGGCGAATCCCGCAGCCAAAGGGGTTCTGCTTAATATACCGGACGTTAGCTCAATCCCCTTCTTCACCACCGTGCCGTATAATCCTGTTCCCCTGGATAGCGCAACAGCCGCTGCCGTTAATGCAGGCTACAACTCTACCTATAACCCTGCCCTGAGTAATCCAGCATTCGCTTTAAGCGCTGCAGAAATCAGTAAACGTACGATCAGTTTTGCTGCTGGAACTAACAATGCGGTCGTTATCACAGATGACGAAGGTCTAACGGATCTCACCGGTTTTGGTGTGCCATCCATTAGACATGCGACTGCAAATGACCTGATCATCCTGACGGCCTCGTCAAAAATCGGCACCTTAAAGGATAACGACCCGACCAAAGTGTGGGGCGTTAGCGAAGCTTTAGTGGATGGAGATGCGCTGGTTCCGGAAGAAATCGACGCCATTAATACCGCCAGAACAGCCTTCAATGCCGCCATCAAAGCTTTGGCAGATGCCGATAGCAACCTGCTCTATATTGATGTTGCAGCTCTGATGCAGGGCCTTAAAACGGATGGCATCAATTACGGAACCGGTACTATATTTTCTACTTATGCAACAGGCGGAGGCTTTTCTCTGGATGGCGTCCATCCTACTGCGCGGGGCTATGCCATTATTGCCAATGAGATTATAAAGACCATCAACACCGGATTTAATGCCAATATCCCCCCGGTTGACCCGGGTGCCTACAGCACTGTTTTTATAAAGTAATTTATCCACACATTTTCCGGCGGTCCGATCCATATCAGCCCGCCGGAAAAACTTAACTGCCATGCCCAAAAAAAGTCTTTAACCTTCGTCGATAACAGCCCAATACATGGTAAAGGGCTATTTTCTACCCAATATATTCCTGGTGGCACAATACTCGGTTACCTTGAAGGCAAACAGACCGGCAAGGATGGCAGCTATGTGTTATGGCTGGATGACAAAACGGGTTTTGAAGTGAGTTGTGAACTGAAATACATCAATCACTCCGACTCACCGAATGCCTGCTATTACAACGATAAATCGGTGGTCGCGCTGAAAGATATTGAAAAGGGTGAAGAGATCACCCATAACTACGGCGCAGACTGGTAACGCCTAGCCCGGCGGCCAGCTTAATCCACGACCGCCTAACACATGCAGATGGATATGAAACACGGTTTGCCCGCCATCTTCGTTACAGTTCATCACCAGCCGATAACCCTGCTCTGCAATACCTTCCTGTTTCGCCAGCTGCTGCGCGGTTAACACCAGCTTACCGATTAGTGCGGCCTGATCAGGCTGGATATCATTGATCGTGGGTATCGCCAGTTTTGGGATCACCAGAAAGTGCGTTGGCGCCTTCGGGCTGACATCCCTGAATGCCAGCACGTCATCATCTTCATACAGAATATCGGCGGGTATTTCACGTTTGATAATTTTACTAAAAATGGTATCGGACATATTCAATCCCCTTTAAAAGTATTGGCCATATGGTTAATTTATTTTTCACGAAGCTCACGAAGAAAAAGAACTTTCGTCCATTCGATGTAGATGCTGAACTGTCTGATGACCTTTGCAATAAGCGGACTCTATGACTCTTCTTGCGCATCGTGGTGAACCCATTCAACCGAAGCCAATCTGAGATCTCAGCTAAACAGCTGTCTTGCATTCAATGCTCTGGCCAGCGTCCCGCTATCCACATACTCGAGCTCTCCACCGAGTGGAACACCATGCGCGATACGGCTGGTTTTTATCTGGTAACGCGCGGCCAGATCGGCAATATACTGCGCGGTGATATCACCTTCCACGGTCGGATTGGTCGCCAGAATAATTTCATCGATCGGCTCGCTTTCGAGTCGCTGCTGTAACAGATCGAAGCCCAGATCATCCGGACCGATGCCATCGATCGGAGACAGCTTTCCGAGCAACACGAAATACTTACCCTGAAAACTGCCGGACGCTTCGATCGCCATCACATCAGCCGGCGTTTCAACCACGCACAGCAATCCATCCTGACGTTTGGCGTTTTCACAGATCTGACAATGTGCTGCGTCGGAGAAATTACGGCAACGCTCGCAGTGCCCTACTTTATCCAGCGCCGAGGAAATACTTTGTGCAATAGCCAGTGCACCCTCGCGATTTCTGTCGATCAAATACAATGCCATACGTTGCGCAGACTTGCGCCCTATACCCGGCAGACAGCACAGTGCATCGATCAAATCATCCAGCGCAGCGGAAGAAGACATGGGTATTAGAACGGTAACTTAAATCCGGGTGGCAAATTCAGGCCGGCAGTCATATTCGCCATTGAATCCGAATTCTTTTTGGCAATCTTATGCACCGCATCGTTAAACGCAGCCGCCATCAGGTCTTCCAGCATTTCCTTATCATCCTGCATCAGGCTGGAGTCGATAGTGACCCGGTTGATTTCATGGGTGCCGCGCATCATCACCTGAACCATGCCACCACCTGCTTCACCGGTTACTTCCATATTCGCCATATCAGCCTGCGCCTTCTGCATGTCTTCCTGCATCTTTTGCGCCTGCTTCATTATATTGCCTAAACCACCTTTCATTTAATCACCTCTATAGATTTCCTGGTACGAGTCGATGCCTATCGATCAAACTCGTTTGTGTACACTATTTTCCACCAGTTCGGCGGAAAATACGGTTTTAAGTTGTTGCACCAGCGGGTCCTGCTGAATCGAACGGATCATCGACTGACGTTCTTCCTCCTGCTTTCTGACACCCGCCTGATACGGGGTTTCCACCGCTAATAAAGCTGAACTTTTAAGCTCAAGGTTTAATGATACCCCAAGTTTATGTTCGATCGCCTGCTTAATTTGACGTTCCAGATCAGGCTTCAGCATCACCTCCAGCTCCTGTAGAAAGGTTAGTACCAGATGCTGATCGGTATACGATTCAACAATGCTGTTTAACACAATCTGACGCGGCACCGCATGCAGCTCCAGCTCATACGCCAGCTCTGACCAGTGCAATACATCTTTGGCCTGACGCGCATCTTCCGCCTTTTCCGGTGCAGGTTTCTGGGCTTCGAGTTGTGGCGGTTTTAGCTCGGTTTTAGCCGGGGGCGGTTTGATTTCCGGGGTTACAGCTGGAGGCTGCGGAATTTTTACCTTGTTTACGGGTTTTTGCTGCGGCTTGAGTGGAGCCTGCGTATCGACGCCCGGGTCAGGGACTGAACGAATTACAGGCTTTTTTTTTCCGTCGGCGCTTCTCTGTCGGTATCACCAACAGTGGAATCCAGCGGAGCAAACGCGAGCAGGCGCAGCATCAGCATTTCGAAGCCCATCGACTGATCGGGGGTGATATCCAGGTCCTTACGTCCCTGCAGTATGATCTGGTAATACAGCTGTACTTCTTCGGCCGACAGACGCATGCAGCAATCGATGATCGACGCTTTCAGCACGCCCTCTTCCGGCTCCAGCTTCGCCGCGCTCAGATACAACGCCATCTGATGAAAGAGACTGATCAGATCCGAGCACACCCGTTGATAGTCAGGACTTCGCTCAGTCAACTGACGTGTGGTTTCGATCAACCCGGTGGCGTCACGCTCGATCAACGCTTCCAGGATACGGATCAGGTAATCGCTGGAAATCGCACCCAGCATGGTTTCAACCGCTGCCGTTTTCACATTGCCGGCACTGTAGGCAATCGCCTGATCGAGCAGACTGAGCGCATCACGCATACTGCCATCGGCGGCATGTGCCAGCAGCAACAGTGCCTGCGCTTCAAACTCGATGCCTTCCTGAGTCAATAGCTCCTGCAGATGACCCTGAATCTGGGCCGGAAACATACGCTTCAGATTGAATTGCAGGCAGCGTGATAATACGGTCACCGGTAATTTTTGTGGATCGGTGGTCGCAAGCAGAAATTTGACGTGCTCGGGGGGCTCTTCCAGCGTTTTCAGCAACGCATTAAAGCTATGCTTGGACAGCATATGCACTTCGTCGATCAGATAAACCTTGAAGCGACTGCGGGTTGGACAGTACTGGACGTTCTCCAGCAACTCGCGCATATCATCGACGCCGGTACGTGAAGCCGCATCAATCTCGATTAGATCAACGCTGCGTCCTTCATCCACTTCGCGGCAGGAACTGCATTCACCACAGGGTGAAGAGCTGATACCGTTTTCACAGTTGAGTGATTTGGAAAAGATACGCGCGATGGTGGTCTTACCCACACCACGTGTCCCGCTGAACAGGTAGGCGTGATGCAGGCGTTGACTATCAAGAGCATTCACCAGAGCCTGCAGTACATGCTGCTGACCCACCATTTCGGTGAAATTTTTGGGGCGCCATTTACGCGCCAGTACCTGGTAACTCATAGTTTGAAATGGGTGGCAACTGACACCAGCTACACCTCGGCGCCCAATGTCCCTGCTACCGTTGCTCCCTTCCGGGCCTGGCGGGGTTTGCAGTTAATCGTCGCGTGGGAACCGATGCCAGTCACCATAAACAGGATTAGTCTTACCAGAAGTAATTCTGGAGCTATAAAATCGAATGCGGAATCTTACTGGTTGTCGCGCCAAAATGAAAGCGGGGTTTTACTTGTCTTGCAAACTATTTAGCCTGACAATACGCGCTCACATTTTTTAGTCAGCTTTTTCAACCATCATGGGCCAGAGCAAAAAATCCAAAACTCCGGATAACACCATTGCCAGAAACAAATCGGCACGATTTGAATTCTTCGTCGAAGAAACTCTCGAGGTCGGCATTCAACTGGAAGGCTGGGAAGCTAAAAGCCTGCGCGAAAAAAAGTTGCAGATCAGTGAAAGTTATGTGTTCGTCAAAAATAACGAACTGTGGCTGAGTGGCGCGCATATTACGCCGTTAACCTCGGCCTCGACCCATAATGCGGTGCTGCCTACGCGGGTTCGCAAACTGCTTGCCCATCGCCATGAAATCGATCGTATTTCTGGTCTGATCGAACGTAAGGGTTATACCCTGATCGCTCTTACGGCCTACTGGAGCAAGGGACGTGCCAAACTCAGTATCGGTCTGGCCAAGGGTAAAAAACTGCATGACAAACGCGCAACCGAAAAAGATCGTGACTGGTCACGTGACAAGGCACGCCTGTTAAGAGGCAAGTAAAGCGTTTTATACCCGTTGCTGGGCGTGATACAACGTCACTACATGACGCGCTTCGGCAAGCAACAGCTCACGCTCGACAAACACACCGACCAGGGCACTGATCGGTATCACCAGCTGCAACTACCGGCTTTTTTTTCCAGAAAAAGCAGATAATCCTGATGCTTTTTCAGGCCCTGTTCGCTCACCGTCCACAGTGGTAAATCCTGCTGTGGCAGGCCCGTCTCCAGTAGCTGCAGCTTATCCTGCTGCTCTTCTTCCTCATCGGCCTCCAGACTCAGCGCTGTCTGCCCGCCGGTCATCAGCAGATAAACTTCAGCCAGAATCTCCGAATCCAGTAGCGCACCATGCAATGTTCTGGCGCTATTATCGATTTCATAACGCCTGCACAGAGCGTCCAGATTATTTTTTTGCCCGGGGTGTTTCTGGCGCGCCATCACCAGCGTATCGAGGATCGAGCAGATATCCTGAATCGCCGGGCCAGGTTGCTCCAGCAACGACATTTCAAGATTCAGGAAACCAATATCGAATGGCGCATTATGAATAATCAGTTCGGCACCGCGGATATACTCCAGAAAGCTATCTGCCAGTTCATGGAAGCGTGGCTTATCCTGCAGAAACTCATTGCTGATCCCATGCACATTATAGGCACCGGCATCCACTTCACGATCCGGGTTGACATAGTGATGCCAGTGATTACTGGTGAGGCGACGGTTAATCATTTCGACGCAACCGATTTCAATAATCCGATGGCCTAGTGAGGTTTCCAGACCAGTGGTTTCCGTGTCCAGAATAATCTGTCGATTGATCATGACGCTAGATTCTCATCGATAGCCTGATTGGCCAGTTGATCGGCCATTTCATTGCCGTGCACGCCGGAATGACCTTTAACCCACTTCCAGTTAACGTTATGCCGTAGCAGTTGCTGATCGATCTGCTGCCACAGGTCAACATTCTTGACCGGCTTACGTGCCGCCGTTTTCCAGCCATTTTTCTTCCAGCCCGGCATCCATTCGGTAATCCCCTGCAGCACATACTTTGAATCGGTATTCAACTCAATCTCACAGCTGCGTTTGAGTACTTTCAGGCCTTCAATCACCGCGGTCATTTCCATCCGGTTGTTGGTTGTCTGCGGCTCGAAGCCGTAGAGTTTTTTAGTGCTATCGGCATATTGCAGGTAAACCCCCCAGCCACCGGGACCGGGGTTACCACGACAGGCTCCATCGCTGTACAGCGTCACCTTACTTGTCATACTTCATTCCTCTGCCGACCGTGGGCCTGGCGACCGCAGCGGGAAGAATCTGACGCTTGACCCAGCGGTTTCTGACCGGGGTTAGTGGAATCGTATTTTTCTCGAAAACCATCACATTCAATGCGCCAGAAAAATTCAGCCAGCGCTCACTGAATTTGGTCAATATGCGTGATCGGACAATCAACCGCTGATAGTTTAACGGCAGAACATGGCCACATTTGATATGGTGTATCTGCTCAAACCCGAGCAGGCTGGTCCAGTCTTTCAGTCGCCCGGCCGTATAGTAATGACCCGCCCATGGGGCATCATCCAGCCAGGCCTGCAACAGATGGCGAATACCCCATAAAGACACAGGGTTAAAATCAATAATGATGAGCTTGCCATCGGGTATCAGAACCCGGTTTACCTCTCTTAGAATAGCGTGAGGGTCCTTAGCCTGCGACAATGCATGCACCAGGACCACCATATCGGTACTGTCGGCGGCGATCGGCAAGGATGCACTGTCAACCATGGCATCGTGATCGGTTTCCGCATGACCCAGTCTAAACACATGCTTGATGCGGCAACTATCCATCAAATCGGCAGCAATGCTTTCACAGCCGATGGTAACTGCATAATATCCAAAACTGGTGGATAGTACCGAATCCAGTTTAGCCCGCAGCTGTTCCAGCAGATACTGTCCCAGCGAAGATTGATACCATGAATTCAGTCGTAAGCGAGCTTGCATAAATTTTCTCGTTAAGTATCCGCAGCTTATTCATAACAATTAACCCTGTTTATCGGAATAGCCTTGCGTTAATAGGCTTCGGCTTGTAGCATCGCGTGAGCTAAAAATCGATACTACAAAGAAACCTGTGAATAAAAATAAAACTCTACTACAAATTTTAGTTCAGCTTCCACTTTTAATCACGTTAAGTGGTTGCCAGACATTGACGATGGACTCCGCTTCGACTGAGCTCAGCTCGCAACAGCCGCTTTCAACGATCAGCAATCTCGAATCGGCTGCCTCAGCGGGCGAACCGATTAGTTCAGAACCGGTCACTATCGCCGCTAACAGCCTGCCGATGATTGAGCAGGCCGCTGATGACATCCATCAAATATCAGACGCTCTAAACGAGCCGATTGAAATGGAAGTCGACCTATCGATTGCTGGCGATGAAAATGCACTGGTGGAAGAAATCATCCATGAAGCCGAAATTGCCTTAAGACATCAGAACAATGCCTGGGATCGCCTGCAGCAGGGCATGAAAATGAATTCGGTATTAAACAGCCGGGTACAGGCTCAACTCGACTGGTATCTGGACCATCGCGAGTATCTAAGTCGCGTAATGAAGCGTGCAGAGTCCATTCTACCGTTTATCCTCGATGTACTGGAAGAAAAGGAGTTGCCCACCGAGCTGGCTCTGTTACCCATCGTAGAAAGTGCTTATCAGACCTTTGCCTATTCGCATGGCCGCGCTTCTGGAATGTGGCAGATCATACCATCCACCGGGCGTCATCTCGGACTCAAGCAAAACTGGTGGTACGATGGCCGACGTGACATCATCGAATCAACTCATGCTGCCACTAATTATCTGCAATCTCTGGCCGGACAGTTTGATAACGACTGGGAACTTGCACTCGCCTCCTACAATGCCGGTCCGGGCAAAATCCGTTCGGCTATACGCTACAACAAAAACAAGGGTAGAGGAGAAGACTTCTGGGATCTTACCCGTATCCAGCCAGAAACACGCGATTACGTCCCCAAACTGTTAGCCCTCAAGGAACTGTTTGCCAATCCTGAAAAGTATGAGCTGGAGCTGCTACCTATCGAAGACGAGCTGAGTTATGAGATCGTCGAAATGGATAGCCAGATAGATCTGGCGCTGGCTGCAGAACTGGCTGATATCTCCACCCAGGAGCTGTATCAGATTAATCCAGCCTTCAATCGCTGGGCGACTGCACCAAACGGTCCGCATCGCCTGCTGCTGCCAAAAGAAAAAACCGAACTGTTTAAACTTAACCTGGCAGCGTTACCCAAAAACCAACGCATTAACTGGGTTAGATACCAGATTAAAAATGGCGATACCTTAAGCGAGATTGCAACCCAATACCGTACCACCACCACCTTAATTAAAAATGTAAACGGCATCAGTAACTCACAGATTCGTGCGGGTAAATACCTGCTTATCCCAACGGCCACCCAGTCGCTCAGCGCCTACACCTTAAGCGAAGGCTCTCGCCTGAAAAAAATCAAGAGTACCGTGCATAAGGGCGAGAAGCTCAGCTATACCGTTAAATCCGGGGATAGTTTCTGGACCATATCGCGTAAATATGATGTCTCTACCCGCTCTCTCGCCAAATGGAACGGGATGGCTCCAATCGATACCCTTAAGATCGGACAGAAGCTGGTGATCTGGAAAACACCAGAAGCTGAAGCTAAAGCTATTAACGTAAGTCTACTCGCCAGCCCAAAACATCAGTTACATGCCTTACGTTACACCGTCAGAAAAGGGGACTCTCTTTCCCTCATCGCCGATAAATTCAACCTGAAAGTGTCGGACATAAAGAAATGGAACGATATTGGTAAATATCTGCAACCCGGACAAAAATTAAAACTGTACGTCGATATTACCCGTCAGTCCGGCTAAAACACTGTATTCTCGGCTTTAACCCAGAACCAGAAAAGCAGATTAGCCTATTGATTTATGCCCTCAACGCCTACAAAATAGGCCCATAGATTTGCATCCAAGGAACAAGATTACCCGCTATGTCAATTGAAATTGATCCATCATCAATAAAAGAACTATCACCGATCAATTCATTAAATTCCGAAAACATTCAGGATCTGATTAAAAAGGTAAAATCGGAAGTTATCCAGACCGGCCATTACCTGTTCAAAATAGGTGACATGGACAAATCACATGTATATGTCATCAAGGGCGACATAGAATTGGTCGTCGACAAAAAAATTGTCAAAACCATCAGCGGCGGTTCCGCAGAAAGCAAACACCCCCTCGCCCACTCTTTTCCACGTACCGTGTCAGCACGAGCCAAAACACCTTCGGTCATCGTTCGCGTTAACAGTGATATGCTCGATATTATGCTGACATGGGATCAGACCGGCAGTTATTCAGTGGAGTCGCTGGAAGAGTCGGATGACAGTGACTCAACAGACTGGATGACTCGCATACTGCAGACACGCGCCTTTCATCGCATACCCCCGGCCAATATCCAGGCCATGTTTATGCGTATGGAAACGGCGGTTTACAAGCCGGGTGACATCGTCATTCAGCAGGATGATCCAGGGGATTATTTTTACATTATCAAGGAAGGACGCTGCCTGGTCACCAGAGCCACTCCGGCCAATCCAAAAGGGGTCAAGCTGGCGACGCTTTCAGTCGGTGACAGTTTCGGTGAAGAAGCCCTGATTTCAGACAGCAAGCGCAATGCAACCGTTACCATGCTCAGTGATGGACATCTGATGCGCCTGAATAAGGATGACTTTAATTCTTTACTGAATGAACCGTTATTAAACTGGGTCAGTTATATCGAAGCCAAGCAGATTATTGAAAATGGCGGCTTATGGCTGGATGTGCGGTTACCGGCGGAATATAAAGCTAAACATATCAAAGGAACCATCAATATTCCGTTAATCTTCCTGCGCATGAAGGCTAACTCGCTGGACACCTCAAAAAAATATGTCATTTACTGTGACACCGGGCGACGCAGCTCCGCGGCATCGTTCCTGCTGAATGAAAAAGATATCTCTTCCTACGTGCTAACCGATGGCGTAGATAGCGCCGATTCTGCCGATATAGAAGAGTAGTACAAAACGCTCAGTCCTTTAGAGGCTGACACCTCAGCTTTGGCGCAATACCACAACGCTGCTAGTTCAAGTAAGCAATCTCAATCGGCTCATCGATCGTATCGATCTGTTCAGGATCAAGAAATTCCTGGGCATATTGCAGATAGACCTTTTTAGCCACAAAAATATCGTATAGATCAGGGTCGATATGATTATCTTTTTTCATGTAGCCCATGATCTTAAGACATTCAGATAGTTTTTTACCCTTTTTATAAGGCCGATCGGAAGCGGTGAGCGCTTCAAAGATATCCGCTATCGCCATAATTCGGGTCTGAATCGACATCTGATCTTTTTTCAACCCTTTGGGATACCCGGTGCCATCCATTTTTTCATGATGCCCTCCGGCATACTCCGGCACTTTTTTCAGATGTTTGGGGAAAGGCAGCGACTCCAGCATTTTGATCGTAGCAACAATGTGATGATTGATAATCTCCCTTTCGCTGTCATTCAGGGTTCCTTTACGGATCGATATATTTAACAGTTCATCATCATTCAGTAAGCTCAGTCTTTCGCCAGCATGATTCGTCCACTGCTGGCGGGCAATGCTCTCCACCCGTACCACATCCTCATCACTCATAAATTCACCGCCCACATTCACCTTCTGTACAAAACTAAGGTCTTCCCGTAGCTGTGAGCAATTTAGTTCATAGCGGGCAGTTAACTCGTCAGTGGGACGATTTTGCTGCATGGCCAGCATACAATCTTTCAGATAGGAGATTTCAAGGTCGCGTAACACGACTTCAAAACGATGCTCAACCAGATGAATTCGATCATAAATGGTTTCCAGTTTGGTCGATTTATCCATCACATATTCAGGCGTAACCACCTTGCCACAATCATGCAACCAGGCCGCCGTCTCCAGTTCGTAGCGGTCACTGTTGCTGATGTGGAAATTCTTCATCGGCCCGGCATCCACCTGATCGACCGCCTCTGCCAGCATCATGGTTAATACCGGTATGCGCCGACAATGTCCACCGGTGTAAGGTGATTTATCGTCGATTGCACTCGCGATCATTTTAATAAACGCTTCAAACAGTTCCTGCAATTCATTCAGCAAGCGCTTCTGAGTTAACGCAACCGCAGCCTGTGACGCTAGCGATTCCGCCAGTTGCTGATCGAGGGCATTAAAACTGATGACTTGATCGGTAGCCGGGTCTGTCGCGTTGATTAACTGTAAAACACCAATTATTTCACGCTCGTGATCTTTCAGCGGAAAAGTCAGGATGGACTGAGTGCGGTAACCGGTGTTCTGATCAAACTTGCGCGCGCCGGTAAAGTCAAATCCGACTTCATTGTAGGCATCTTCAATATTGATGGTTTTTCCGCTCAGAACACAGTGACTGACCACCATATTATGGTTTTCTGAACCATCTTCGAGATATAAAGGTAACGGGGCAAACTCTATTCTGTTACCGGAAGTCCCTCCCATTTGTATACCCAGGGAGTCATTCGATATAATTTCAAAATTAAGCTTTTTATCTTTTAAAAAATACAGGGTGCCGCCATCCGCATGCGTCAACGTTTTCGCACCCATCATAATCAGTTCAAGCAATTTGGCCGTGTCTTTCTCAGCAGACAGGGCGATGCCGATTTCGGTCAAGCGATCGATTCTTTCAAGTAATGTATTCATGGCATCAAGTATTTTAAACCTATCTTAAGATAAATTATCTCATGCAAAACTAATCCTGATGTTGATCTACTTCTAGTTTTTCAGGCCACACAATTAATCCATTTTATAGATAGTAATACGACTCCACGCACATAGCCAAAATTCCTGAATAAATAAAAAGCCAAAATAGCCTTAATACTTATTTTAAGCTGGTAAAAATCCGATTATCTCCCTATCATCTCAGCAAGTTAATATAAATATTACAAATCTCACGTGGAGAGGGCATGAAATCCCGTTTCTGGAGCACCGACTGGTTTATAGGGCTAATCGTTACAATCGTTATTGTTTTTTCTTCTGGCTCAAGCCAGCTTCAGAGTCTGGAGCGTGAAGCTTATGACTGGGGTGTTAGATCCACCGAGCGTTTCCCCTCTGATAAAATTGCTGTCATCGCGATAGACGATGTGAGTATCAACAATATCGGGCGCTGGCCATGGCCGCGCGATCTACATGCTGAACTTATCCGCCAGTTATCCGAAGGTGGCGTCAAGGTAATCGGTCAGACCGTTTACTTTCTGGAGCCACAGAAAGATCCGGGAATTGTGTATATCCAGGAACTTATCAACTTTTTTTCAAACGCCAGCTTTAATGATATCCCAGCTGAAATAGACTCTCTATCCAGCCAACTGGAAGCTAAACGTAAAAATAAAAGCTATGCAGAGCTGCTCTCATTTTACCTCGAAAGCAATCTACATACCCGCCTCAATCAGGACCTGGAAACCCTCAAAGCCAAACTGTTTGAAGCGGAACAGGCTCTGGATACCGACAGCAAACTGGCGGCCAGCCTGGCCGCGTCTCAACGCGTTGTCCTCGCCATGCCTTTTATACTTGGTATACCGCGTGGAAAACCTGATCAGGAATTACCTAACTTCGTTCTACAGAACGCATTAACGACCATTCATGATCGAGTCCAGGCTCAATCTCAGGGGCTCTATCCAATAACTTCTGTCGATGCCATTCCACCGATCAACCCCTTAGGCTCGGTGGCTGCCGCCATCGGACATTTAAATGCTATTCCCGATGTGGATGGCGCAATTCGCTCCGAAGCACTGGTAATTAAACACTTTGACCGGTTCTATCCTTCCATCGCTCTACAGCTGGCGGCCAAAAGCCTTAATCTGAGCAATGTGGATATCAAGATTAATCTGGCGGAAAGTGTTGAACTGGGCTCGCTCAAAATCAAGACCGATAGTCAGCTTTTGATGAATACTTTTTATTACAGTGATATTGAAGGGATTCCCGCTTTTCAGGTCGATTCTTTCTACGACGTATTCTCCGGTAAAATTCCACTCGAAAAATACAAGGGCAAAATTGTCATTATTGGGGCGACGGCGGTCGGTGTTGGCGCCAATCAGGTAACCCCTGTTGATCCAGCCATGCCTCCAGCCCTGACGCTGGCCCACTCCGTTTCCAGCATTCTAAATGAAGATTTCTTCGTCAGTCCGGAATGGGCTTTCTGGGCTCGTCTGGGCGCCTTTTTACTGGTTGCTATCTATCTGATGCTGGTCATGCCACGCCTCAAGGCTGGTGTTGCAGCAGCGCTGACCCTGCTGATTCTGGTCGGTATCATCACCACCCACTACCTGCTGATGACCACCAGCACGTTGTGGATTCAACTGATGGGGCCCGCTGCTTTACTGGTTATCGGACATTTACTGATCACGACCAAACGCTTTCTTGCGACTGAGCGCGGTAAGCTTAAGTCAGACGAAGAGTCTTCAGAAAGTAACCGTATGCTGGGTATCGCGTTTCAATCACAGGGCCAGCTCGACATGGCCTTTGAAAAATTCCGCAAATGCCCGATGGATAATGCGGTGATGGAAGCCATGTATAATCTGGCACTCGACTTTGAGCGTAAGCGCCAGTTTAATAAGGCGACTAATGTGTATCAGTTCATTTCCAAACACGATGTTAAATTCCGCGATGTCTCTTCCCGCCTCAATCGTTCACAGCAAATGGAAGAAACCGTTTTACTGGGTGGTAGCGGTGGACATGCCGGAGGCACATTATTACTGGACGGTAATGACATAGAAAAACCGATGCTCGGACGTTATCAGGTTGAGAAAGAACTTGGTAAGGGCGCCATGGGTATAGTGTATCTGGGACGTGATCCAAAGATTAGTCGTGTGGTTGCGATCAAGACCATGGCGCTGGCACAGGAGTTTGAAGATGATGAACTGGTTGAAGTCAAAGAGCGTTTCTTTAGAGAAGCAGAAACAGCGGGACGCTTAAGTCACCCCAATATAGTCACTATTTTTGATGCCGGTGAAGAACACGATCTGGCCTATATTGCGATGGAATTTCTTAAAGGCTCTGACCTTTCTGCGAACACCAAGAAAGACAATCTGCTGGATATCAAGACCGTTATCAGTATCGTCGCGAGATCGGCCGAAGGTCTGGCTTTTGCCCATGCACAAAATGTCGTGCACAGAGATATCAAACCGGCTAACCTGATGTACGAACCGGAATCCGACAGCCTTAAAATTACCGATTTTGGCATTGCGCGTATCACCGACTCCAGTAAAACCAAAACGGGCATGGTATTAGGAACTCCGTCGTATATGTCACCCGAACAGTTAGCAGGCAAAAAAGTGGATGGCAGATCCGATCTGTTCTCACTCGGCGTCATGCTGTATCAGTTATGTTGTGGATCTTTACCGTTTAAAGCAGACTCCATGGCCAGCCTGATGTTTAAAATCACCAACGAAGATGCGACAGACATCACTACTTACCGCCCAGAACTACCTGAATGCCTGGTTATTATCATTAATAAAGCCTTAACCAAGGATGTTGAGAAGCGCTATCAGACCGGAACTGAACTCGCTAAAGAACTAAGGCTGTGCCTGAGCAAGATACAATAATTTTTTTGAGTTGTTGAATACGTTATGATTTTTTCGCCCTTTTTAATACTATTGAACACCTCCGAAATGACGGGACAACTACTCAGTCAACAGCGCTTATTAACGGCCAGATATCCTCCCTTGAGTGAGACAGGTGAATGAATTTACAGGGTAAAATTCAGATCGTTGGTCAAACCGATACCGGCAGAATTCGGCAAAACAATGAAGACAGCATCGGCTATGACAGTGCACTGGGACTACTGGTACTGGCCGATGGAATGGGTGGGCATCTCGGCGGTGAAGTCGCCAGTTCATTATCCGTAGACAACATCATCAAGTTCTCCCAGCAACACCTTCCCTCTATAAAAACTGGACAAATTGACTCTAAAAGCGGTTTCACGCTGGAATCACTCTGTGTTCAGGAAGCAATCGAATATGCAAACGACCTGGTCTATCGAAAATCTACCGAAGATGTCGAGCTTAGGGGCATGGGCACCACTCTGGTGGTCATATTGTTTTATGATAATCGTTTTTCACTGGCTCACATCGGCGATTCACGCTGTTACCGCTATCGCAACAAAAGTCTGAGCCAGATCACCAAGGATCACTCCCTGCTACAGGAACTCATCGACCGAGGTTTCTATACCCCTGAAGAAGCATCGAAATCACTCAACAAAAACCTGGTCACAAAAGCATTAGGCATAGACTCAACCATTTCACCGGATGTACAGGAGGATTTAGCCCTGAAAAATGATATCTACCTGCTATGCTCTGATGGTTTAACCGATTTGGTTGAAGATGAATATATAAGCTTAACTATTAAGAGATTTAGTGATAATCTAGAAGAAGCTGCCAAGCAATTGATTACTAAGGCAAACCAAAACGGTGGGAAGGACAATATATCCGTTATTTTATGTCAGGTTATAGAAGATTTTTCCGAATCACAGGGCTGGTTCAAAAAATTAATTGAATGGTTTTAAATGGAGTACTTTGGGTGCTTATGAAGTCTGTTGAATCTGAGCAAACTTCAATAAATCCCACATACATTAAGTAAATAATTCTCATACAGAATTACGTTAGCGAAAACAACTTATTAGGCTGGACAAAGACATGGTCGCAAAATTGGTAATGACATCTTCTTCCGGAGAGCAGCAGGAATTTCCACTTACCAAGGAAACCACAACTATTGGGCGTAAGCCCAGCAATGACATTCATATCGACAATCTTTCCGTTAGTGGGACTCATGCTCAGGTGATCACCATCCTGGAAGACTCGTTTCTTGAAGATTTGGGCAGTACCAATGGCACCTATGTGAATGGCAAGCTGATTAAAAAGCATGCTATGGAGCATGGCGACAAGATCACCCTGGGTAAATACTCAATTACTTATCACAGCAGTTCAGCTGGCTCTGATAATGATTTTGAAAAAACTATGATCATCCGTCCGGGCGAAGTGGGTATGCCTGAAGAAGAAGGCAACAAGGAAATCGATAAATCTGTGCAGAAAATTTCTGCAGCGATTGCATCAGAGAATGCCTCCTCTGTCGGCACAAGCGCACAAAATAAACTGGAAGCATGCTTACAACTGCTCAGTGGCGCGAATGCAGGTAAAGAATTAATTCTTAAAAAGGCGCTCACCACCATTGGTCAGCCTGGCGTTCAGGTTGCGGCAATCACCCGGCGCCCTCAGGGATTCTTCCTGATTCACGTCGATGGCGGCCCGAATAACAATGTGCCTAAAGTAGCCGGAAGCCCCATTGGTTCCAATGCACACCAGTTAAATAACCATGACATCATTGAAGTCGCCGGTGTCAAAATGGAGTTTTATACCCGATAAAGAATACTCTCTGCATTTTTTAACTGCAGAGAAGCCGTTTCATGTGCCCACGCCAGTGGGTACTTTAAAAAATAATCAGTTATCGGGGGATATCCATGCAAATGCAACGCATTATAAGGCTGGCATTAAGTCTTGTGATTTTGCTGGCAATGCTAGTGGATACATCCGGTCTCTATAAATACCCCATCCTGTCCAAACTCGAAAACTGGACCTATGACGCACGTTTAAACTTTACCCGCCCAAACACAATCGACGATAAGGTCGTCATCGTCGATATCGATGAAACCTCGCTGGTGAAGGTGGGACGATTCCCGTGGAAACGAGATATTCTTGGCGAACTTGTAGGCAATCTTTACGATCACTATCAAATCAAAACCATGGGTTTTGATATTATTTTTGCAGAAAAAGATGAAAGCTCTGGCCTGGCGGCCTTTAACAAGCTGGCACAGAATGAACTGAAAAATGATCGCAAGTATCTCGAAACGCTGGAGAAATTACGCCCCAGCCTTGAATACGATGAGATTTTTGCAAAAAATATCCGTGGAAAAAACATTGTCATGGGGTATTACTTCAAAACCTCTTTGCAGGGCGATGAAGAACAGGAAACCGGATTACTGCCCTCCGCCATTACCAAGATGGACAGCGAATGGGGGCAGCGTTTACCAATTAATAAAGCTGCTGGATACAGTGGCAATATCGATATATTGCAGCAGGCAGCTCAGGCTGGTGGATACTTCGACAACCCTTTTGTAGATCTCGATGGCGTGTTCCGGCGCGTACCTTTGGTGCAATCTTACAATCAAAGTCTTTACGCCTCTCTGGCATTAGCCACTACTCAATCAGCCTTGGGCAACCCAAACATCGAGTTGATCGTTGAGACTGCCGGCAAGAAAAATGGACAGGATTACTACGCGCTTGAATCATTAAATCTGGGGGATTATAAGATCCCTGTTGATCACAATGGGGCTGTTTATGTTCCTTACCGCGGTCTGGCTCATAGTTTCCCCTATGTGCCTGCTCACAAGGTTCTGGACAAGTCAGCGGACATGAGCGTACTGAAAGATAAGATTATCCTCGTAGGCACCTCGGCACCGGGCTTGCTCGATTTACGATCAACACCGGTACAAAATGTCTATCCTGGAGTTGAGGTCCATGCCAACATCATCTCTGGCATTCTAAACAATACGATTAAACAAAAACCGGCATGGACCATAGGCTATGAATTCCTGTTACTCATTTTAGTCGCTGCGGCTACTTCAGTGGTATTGATGTTCCTGTCCCCCATCAATGCAGCCTTAAGCTCATTAATAATTACTTCAATCGTCATTGTCGGCACCATGGCTGGATGGAATCAGGGATTAATTTTACCTCTTGCCTCTCCTATCTCATTAATAGCCCTGCTGTTTATTCTGTACATGACCTACGGATTTTTTATCGAATCTCGCAGTAAGCGTTTATTGGCCAATACCTTTGGACAATACATACCACCAGAACTGGTTGATGAAATGGTAGACACTAATGCTGAATTCTCGCTGGAAGGTGAAAGCCGGGAAATGACCGTACTGTTTTCAGATGTACGCGGCTTTACCACCATCTCTGAGGGTCTGGATCCTAAGGAATTAACTCAGTTAATGAATGCGATTCTGACACCCATGACCAGAGTCATCCATAAGAATCGTGGCACCATCGATAAGTATATGGGTGATGCAATCATGGCTTTCTGGGGCGCGCCTTTACATGATCCAGAGCATGCGCGACATGCACTTTATGCCGCCTTTGACATGATGGCCGAACTCAGAATCATGCAAAAAGAATTTAAGGAGAAAGGATGGCCGCCTATCAACGTGGGCATTGGTTTAAATACCGGCGTAATGAATGTCGGCAACATGGGTTCAGAGTTTCGCGTTGCCTACACCGTGCTTGGAGATGCCGTCAATCTGGGGTCTCGCCTCGAAGGCCTGACTAAAAACTACGGTGTGGACATTATCGTCAGCGAAACGACACGCGATGCGGTCAGTGAATTCGTGTTCAAGGAACTGGATCTGGTGAAGGTTAAGGGCAAGAATGAACCGGTCGCTATATTCAACCCGATCGGCCATAAAAATGATGTCGATAAGGCAATCACAGCCGAGATTTCTCGCTATAAACAGGCATTACGCGTTTACCGTCAGCAGAACTGGGATAAAGCCGAAATGGATTTTTTCAATTTAAGCCAATCCTTTCCAGATTGCCTTTTATATCAGGAATACCTGAATCGCATTGCTAACTACCGAATGAACCCACCCGGCGACGACTGGGATGGTGTGTATACCCATACCTCAAAATAAAAACAGATTAACTTTAGCGTTTATTTCTTCTGATAACGGACAGGTGATCCATCATAGTCGCCTCTTTACGATATTTTGGACTAGTATTATTGAAGTCGTCATTTCAACAATTGACGGTAATATTCAATTAAAACTGATAGAGAAATCAAAATGGAAGTATTCAAAAACTTATTTACTGATGCAGTAGGCTTGATGTCTCTTGGCACTATCTTGCTCGTCATCCTTATTGCGATTTATTTCATTTATATTTTTATGACCAAGTCGGCGCATGAAGAATAGTTAATCAATTAATGTTACATCGGTGATTCACCATTGGGGTAAATCGCCGATTTTTATCTTTCACCAGTACTGCTTCAATACCTTCGATAAAATCTCGATGCCCCGCATCATTTCATCCTCGCTTTGAACATAATTCATCCGGATGCAACTTTCTGCATGTTCACTCACCGGGTGCTGCCCAGGGAAAAAGTACTTACCCGGAACAATCAATAACCCTGCCTGCTTTAATTGCTCGTACAATTCAGAGGTGGAAATAGATAAGCCTTCGAACCATAGCCACAGAAAAATAGCTCCTTCAGGCAAGTGAATTTGCAGGCGGTCATCATTAATGACCTGCTTTAGAGTGCGTACTGCCCACTCACATCGCTCCTGATAAAACGGCCTGATCACGTCATCGCACAAAGCGGTCAACTGTCGTTTCTGTAGCAGTTCATTGACGATTGCCGGCCCTGCACCACCCGGCGCTAGACTGGTAATCGCGGTCATATTTGAGATCTGTTTAATCACTTCCTGATTGGCCACGACGATGCCGGTTCTGACACCGGGAAGACCCAGTTTGGAGAGGCTCAGACAGACAATCGTATTGTCATTCCAGAAAGGCGTGACTTCACTAAAAATGATATGGGGGAACGGGGTGCCGTAAGCATTATCAACCAGTAGTGGTATTGAATTCTTTTGCGCCAATTGATTGAGGTGGGCACATTCTTCATCGGTTAACACATTACCGCTTGGATTCGTCGGGCGTGATACACAAATCAACCCGGTATTAGCACTTACTTGCAGATTTTCAAAATCTATATGGTACTTAAACATCTGGTCTGGTAACTGTTCAATAATAGGATTTTGACTGACAAATAACCCTTCTTCTATTCCTAGATCCGCATAGCCGATGTATTCGGGCGTAATCGGCAACAGCACATGTTTGTGTTGCTTGCCCTTGCGCCCGGCAAAGCTATTAAAAAGAGAAAAAAATGCCGCCTGACTTCCATGGGTCAGAGCAATATTATCGCGCGTAATATTCCATTGATATTGACGGTTAAAATAGTCGGCTAGTGACTCCAGGAAAGCCAGCTTGCCTTGCGAAGCATCATAGTTAGTAAACGCCTGCATCAGCTGCCCATTATCCAGCAGAGACTGTGCTGCATCTTTAAAAGCCTCAATCACTTCAGGAATCGCTGCCGGGTTTCCTCCACCGAGCATGATCATATCTTCACGTGACAAGCCCTCACTCAAGTCATCCATCAAGTGGGTGATGGCTGAATACTTGCCAAAGCGTTCTCCAAAGTCAGAGAAATTCATGATGCCTTTTGCCCTTCTGCAGAATAGAGAAAACAACTCACTTCATGCCCTTCCAAATTAACCGATGGAGGATAGGAAACAGAACATTGATCCATTGCCTGAGGACAGCGTTGATGAAAGTAACAACCCGAGGGCGGATTGATCGCAGAGGGCAACTCTCCTTCCAGAGGTGGGCTTTGATTGCGATTTTGCTGATCAATCTCTGGCACTGCATTGAGCAGCGCCTGAGTATATGGATGCTTCGCGTGCTGTAATACCTGCGTCACCGAACCCTTTTCGACTATGCGCCCCAGATACATAACGGCAACGCTTTCCGCAAGATAAGACACCACCGAAATATTATGCGTGATAAACAGATAACTCAGCCCTAATCGAGCCTGTAGCTCACGTAACAGATTGAGTATCTGCGCCTGTACAGAGACATCAAGAGCACTGGTCGGTTCATCGCATACGATAAATTCTGGATTAACCGCTAATGCTCGGGCAATACTGATTCGTTGGCGCTGGCCACCGGAAAATTCATGAGGATAACGGTACCGAGCACCCTCATCGAGCCCCACCAGCGCAAGCAACTCAATACATCGCTGTTCCATATCAACGCGCGACATGCCCTGTGCTTTCAATCCTTCGGACAGTATATCGATGACCAGCATGCGTGGATTCATCGATGAAAAAGGATCCTGAAAAATGAATTGCAGCTTACTGCGCCAGCTTTTCATTTCCTTTTTATTCAGCTTAAGTAGATTCTCGCCCTGATAAGAAACTTCTCCAGACGTAGCGGGTATCAATCGTAAGATACTTTTTCCAACCGTGGTTTTGCCGCAGCCCGATTCACCAACCAGTGCCAAGGTCTCACCCTGAGCCACTTCCAGCGACACCCCATCGACCGCATAAACATGGCCTACGGTACGTTTTAATAACCCTTTACGAATTGGAAAGTGCACTTTAAGATCGTTAATTGATATAGCGACCTGATGTGACTTTTCATTTCCGGCTTGTACTATTTCAGACAGACTATCAGCTGACTCCACGTCGCTATTAATGCAACGTAACAGGCTATTCCCATTTGGTTGAAGAACAACAGGGTTTGCCTTACAGGCCTCAACCGACTGTTCACATCGTTCGTAAAAGCGACAATGGGTAAATGATTGATTGAGCAAAGGGACAAAACCACGTATCACGTTTAACACTCTGTTACGTTTATTTAGCGTTGGCAGGGCATCAAATAGCGCTTTGCTGTAAGGGTGTAACGGCTTGTCAAAAAAATCTTTTTTTGTACGTATCTCAACTAATTCACCGGCATACATGACCGCAACATCATCAGCGATATCTGCCACGATCCCCAGATCATGAGTTATCAGCAAAATTGCCATATTCTTGCTTAATTGTATGGACTGGATCAGGGACAATACCTGAGCCTGCGTTGTCACATCGAGCGCAGTTGTCGGTTCATCTGCAATCAATAAATCAGGTTCAGCTGACAGCGCTAAAGCAATCATCACACGCTGCTTCATACCGCCTGATAATTGGTGGGGATAACTATCCACCTGATGACTGGCATCTGGGATGCGTACAGACTCAAGCAGCTCTATGACACGCTGTCTGGCCTCAGCACCTTTCATCCCAAGGTGAATTTTCAAAACCTCCTGAATTTGCTCGCCGATGGTTAACACCGGGTTCAATGATGTCATCGGTTCCTGAAAGATCATACCTATACGCTTACCCCGTATAGATCGCATTTTTTGTTCAGAATATTCCAGAAGATTATTCTGTTCTAACAGTATTTCTCCACCTGTGACTGCTCCGGCAGGTTTTGGCAATAAGCCCATAATCGATAATGCAGTCATCGATTTACCACACCCAGACTCTCCCAGCAGCGCTAGAGTTTTCCCTCGTTCAATGGAAAAGCTCACATCATCCACTACGCTATAGTGCTCACCCAAACTACGGATGACACTGGTTAATCCCTTAACCTCTATTAAAGTATTTGACTGATTCAGCTGTACGTTTTCTGACACCTTATCTAGACCTCAACTTGGGGTCAAAGGCATCACGGATCGCATCTGAAAACAGATTTGCCGCCAGTACCAGAATAAACATAAACCAGAACGCAGCCATTAATGACCACCAAACGATCGGTTCTCGTGACATTTCCAGACGGGCACTATTAATCATATTGCCCCAGGAATTCATCGTCGGATCTACACCAATGCCAACGTAAGCGAGTACCGCTTCGGCCAAAACCAGAGCACTGAAATCCAGTACGATAGAGATCAATACAATGTGCATCAGGTTCGGCAATATATGACGCAGCAAAATGGTAATATCAGAACTACCTAAAGCCCTCGCGGCCTGGATAAAATCGAGTTCACGTAACTTCAGAGTTTCACCGCGCAATAATCGACATAAACCTGTCCACGAGGTTACGCCCAATATCAGACATAGAAAAAACAGTCGTGCATCGGCTCGTTCTTCAACGGTAGCAAATAAATTCGGATTATTGTCCATGATGACCTGCAGCATCAGTACTGACGCAGCGATCAATAGAATGCCAGGGATAGAGTTCAGAGTTGTGTAAACATATTGAATAATGTCATCGATCCAGGACCGGTAATAACCAGCCATGATGCCCAGTAATATCGCAATGGGCAGCATGATCAGAGTAGTCAGGGTGCCAATGACCAACCCGGTACGGATACTCTTAAGACTCAAGTACAACACATCCTGCCCCACTTTATCCGTCCCCATCACATGATAGTAAGAGGATAGATAGAGCATTGCCCCCATAAACGCACCAATGCTGATCAAGGTGACCGATATACTACGCCATTGAATTTTTGAAGCTGCAGAAAACATATTCACAAATCCACGACGATTTCTTCGGCCAACGAGCCAGATAATAATCATCGCACCACCCATACCAAGCAATGCTCCGACAACCCCTTTGGCTAGTGAATCAACCAGTACCGACTCATCCACTGATAAGTGCTGTGCTCTTTTTTCGAGCGCTGGAAAACCACGCTGTTGAATGTTATCGACCACCATGTTTTCCTTAACGTACAGGGTGCGCGCAAAAGGTGCCGAATAGGATTTTTCTGTCGAACTTTTTAATTCACTCAGGCCATAATCGAGGACACTCATGACCTGGGCAGATTGACTCTCTACCCCTTCACTATTTTGTTGCGTCGGATGAAAGTGCATTGAATCGAGCAAACCAATGACGACATAAGTGAGTAATATCATCGCTGTACTCGCACCAACCCGGGTGCTAAATACTGAATGCCACTGTTCTACGAATTGTCGATTGCGACGTAATTTTAAAGCCAGTATAAATACTGCGATGACCAGCAGGAATACCAGCGCATCAGTCCATAAAATGACAATAGAATCGATCACGAAAATTGAACCCGTGGATCAACCAGGGTATAGGAAATGTCCGTCAGTACCAGACCGATGATATATAAAACAGATCCCAGAAACACCATAGAACGCACGATTGAAAAATCCTGGCTTTGAATTGCATCAATCGTGTAACTGCCCAGACCGGGAATTCCAAAAAAAGATTCGGTCACCAAACTGCCCATAAACAACGTAGGCAACACCACCACCACGCCTGTGAGTATCGGAATCATTCCATTCTTCAGTACATGACGAAATAACACCCTCATTTCAGACAGGCCTTTAGCTCGAGCTGTACGCACATAATCTCGGTTAATTTCTTCCAGAAAAATACTACGGTACCAGCGCGTTCCAGAACCTATCCCACCGATCACGCCAATAATAACCGGTAAAATGAGAAACTTGATTGCATCTAAGCCGCCTTCATAGCCGGAAATAGGTACCAGATGAAGCAATTTACTGACTATCCATTGCCCCCCAACTATATAAAAAAGCCCGGATATCGACATTAAGGTGACACAGAGAACAACGCCCCAGAGATCGATATAACTGCCCCTGAAAAATGCGATCAATAGTGCGAATGTAATATTCACTAGCAATACAACAATCAAACTGGGTACGGCTAATGCGAGACTGGGCCACATGCGTTGCTGTATATCCCAACCAATATCACGACCACTATCAGAGCGACCAAACTCAAAGATGAATAAATGCAAAGATTTCTGAAAAAATATGGTGTCTGTGAATACTTCAATGCCTTCTGCTTCACTATTAAACATCAAGGGCTTGTCATAGCCTCTTTCCTGCTTCCATTCATTAACTTGCTCTTGCTTGACATGTTTCTGGCCAAGATGCATGCGTGCAACATCATCCGGAGTATTTACCAGAAAAAACAATGCAAAAGTAAGCAGGTTCACCCCAATGAGCAATGGAATTGCATAGAGCATACGACGAAGAATGTAATTAAACATCAGCCTTTCATCCCATTATTTAGCTTAATCTGACTTTCTGTTTCACTTCGTTTCCAGGTACGCCAGGCCGGTATAATTGAAATCAGAAAAATAAAGAATAGCAATATCACCGGCCATACTACTGGATGATTCCAGTCGATACGTTGTTGCCGTCTCAACTCTGCGTCGATCCGTTTATACATTAAAGTATTGTGCGCCATCGCATTGGGTTTTGAATTGCTATACCAGGCGTGGCTTAATGAAAAGCTTTTAGGATAAAACCCCCACAACCACGGGCTATCATGGCGCAATATCTGCACCATCTTTTTAATGATCTCTTTCCTCTCTGGCCCGTTTTTCATATCTTTCATTTTATCAAATAGCTGATCAAACTCTGCATTCTTATAGTTCGACGCATTTTCTCCTTGTGATGCAACTTTCCCATTGGGGCCATAAAGCAGGAACAGGAAGTTTTCAGGATCAGGGTAATCCGCATTCCAGCCCCATTGATACATCTGTGCGGTACCTTTTTCCATCTTCCCACGAAAGCGGTTGTAATCTGTATTACGGATGACCAGCTGAATATTTAATTTTTCAAATTGCTTTCGCCACCAGGCAAGATTCGCCTGAGCATCAGGCCCACTACCGGTATCATCCAGATATAATATCAACGGCTGGCCTGTATCCGGATCAACACCATTTTTATAACCCGCCTGTGTGAGTAATTCTCGCGCATACTCTATTGAACGGCGTTTAGGCTGACCATCCACAACTTCATAAACTTCACTATTGATACCCTGAAATGTATCGTCGAATCCAAAAATCCCTGGTGGAATTGGGCTTTGAGCGGGCACTCCGCGCCCATTTAGGAATATGGAAATATACTCTTCATAATCAACGGCTATTGCGATCGCTCGACGTAACTTTCGAGCGCTCTCTGAATTACCACCGACGACATCATCCAGCATATTGAATCCAAAATAATGGATTGATGATTTTATAGTGGTATTTAGCCTGATCCCCATCTCCTGCATACTGTCAGTAAGACTAATATCTCCACTACTTCCTAAACTGACCGCCTGATCAAAACTATCTGAACTAATACCCGAAGTATCGTAATAGCCCTGTAAAAATTTATTCCAGTATGGGATAGATTCTTTCTCCAGACTGAACACCACCTGATCAATAAAGGGCATGGTCTTTCCAGCATCCACTAAAAGACCTTTATCTTCATCGTCCATTTCACCCTCATTAGGATAAGCCATACCTCTAAATTCTGGGTTACGTTTCAATACCATTTGTTTATTTGGATTATTGACGGCCAGATAGAATGCACCAGTACCGACCGGATACCAGTCCAGAGTTATATTCTTTTCAATCAACCCAGGCTGCTGAAAAAAACGTTCCACTTCATACGGCATCGGTGCAAAAAAAGGCATGCTCAGCCAGTAAATAAATTGCGGGTATAGGCCTTTGATACGGATACTGTATTGATAATCATTAATCACCTTTACACCACTTACTGGATATTTTCTTAGATCCAGCCAGTCCTGCTTATCCTTACCGGCCGAGTCGGCCTTGAGTTGCTTGGCCAGATCACTTAAGCCAACAATATATTCACCCATCAAACCCAAAATCGGAGAATGAAATGCAGGGTTGGCCAGGCGTTTAATTTGATACACATAATCTGCCGCAGTTAACTCCCTGCTGGCAGTTTCGGTAAAATCAGACAATTCAAAAATTTGTTCAATTTGTGCCGGGGACATATTGAGATAAGCATGACGTCCAGAGTTATCTTTTACAAAAGCTGGATGCGGCTGATAACGAATCCCTGATTGTAGATCAATGACATATTCTGTGAAGGTGACTAATTGACTCCCTTCCTCGACCTGATTACCTTCGCTATCCAGATAACGTACCTTTGGCATCATTTTCGCCGTTAGAGGTTCAAGCTCATACGGACGTTTTAGATAATGATACTGTAGCGGGGGTTCATAAACCTGTCCAAGAATAGCGTACTCATCAGAGCTATAAGATCGAGCGGGGTCAAGGTGCTTGGGACGAACAGAGAAAGAACTGTATAAAATATTACCATCATGACCAAAAGGATAAGGGTTATTCCATGAGCTATTGTTGCAGGAAGTAAGCAGCAATAGCAGGAATAAACTCATTAAGGCGGACAGTTTTTTCAATGAACTCTGATTCGATGAATGTTTGATTATTGGACTGACACTTTAACTGACACGGTGTTTGAGTCAAATAATATCACCTGGTTTCATTGTAAAAAAAGTGCTGTGCCTGCCATATACCATTATTTTAAAAGCTCATCATCAGATTCAGTTTGCATACTCGTTATGACATTGCGAAAATAGCACTCTTTACAAAACGAGAATAACGATATGGGTTTTTTAGCTGGAAAAAAAGTATTGATCTCTGGCATAGCCAGTAACCGATCCATCGCCTATGGCATTGCCAAAGCCATGTTCAGAGAAGGCGCATCACTTGCATTTACTTACCCCAATGAAAAGCTAAAGCCCAGAGTTGAAAAGTTTGCCGCAGAATTCGAGTCCGATATCGTAATACCCTGCGATGTCGCCATCGATGAAGACATCACCCAGCTGTTTACCGAACTGAACAAGAAATGGGATAGCCTAGATGGCCTGGTACATTCAATCGCTTTCGCACCCAGAGAAGCGCTGTCTGGCGACTATCTGGAAAACCTGGATCGTGAAGGTTTTCGTATGGCACATGACATCAGCGCTTATAGCCTGTCGGCAATGGCAAAAGCAGCAAGGCCAATGATGCAGGGAACCAATGGCTCTATCATTACGATGAGTTACCTCGGCTCTGAGCGCGCCCTACCCAATTACAACGTGATGGGTGTCGCCAAAGCAGCTCTAGAGGCCAGTGTACGCTACCTGGCTGCCGCATTAGGCCCTGAAGGTATCCGTGTGAATTCAATTTCTGCAGGTCCCATTAAAACCCTGGCTGCTGCAGGTATTGGAAGTTTCAAGAAGATACTGGATGAAGTCGAACACAATGCGCCACTACGTCGTAATGTAACCATCGATGATGTGGGTAATACCGGTGCCTTTTTATGCTCCGATCTAGCAGCGGGTATTACCGGAGAAAACATCTATGTTGATTCCGGATACAATATCGTCAGCATGGGTGTACTGGACTAACACCCCGTCAGTTTTTTCCACAAAAAAAGCCTGTTGAAAACAACAGGCTTTTTTTATTTCGGAATATTAAAAAGAGTTACTGCAATTCTGCCACCGGCGTACGAATAACATCTGCTTTAGATGTCAGAGTCTTAAGTACCGCCTGGTACTCGTAGGTTGCATCTGTTTCAACGAATTGTTTTTTCAGATCATCCGGTTTGCTATCGATAACTTCACTCTTCACATCAGAGAATTCAATAACAGTGTAATCTCCATCGACTTCAGTCACTCCTGCATAAACCATTTTTCCAAGCTCAGGTTTTGGTAAAGTAAACGCCGCACTTAATACAGCCTGATCGAGTACCGTATCTGTTCTCTTAATAAAACCGGCGTCGACAACTGCAATCGAAGCAGTGGATGCTTTGTCATCAAGTGTTTTGGAGCCCGACTTTAAATCAGCCAGAATTTCTTTTCCCTGAGTAGTTGCTAACTCTCGGCCCTTCTTCACTTTTAAAGTATCAATAATGCCTTGCTTAACCGCTTCTAACGGTTGTTGAGTTGCAGGCTGTAAGGAATTTAAATGAAGTAAAACAATTCGGTTATTTTCCAGCTCCAGAGTGGCGCTATTAATTTTCTGATTTAACACTTCATCAGAAAATGCAGCCTGGCGAACCTTGACATCTTCAGCAAGACCCGTTCCCTGGTTGCGAGTAAAATACTCAGTGGTTTGAATTTTAAGACCTAACTGTTCTGAGGCAGGTAACAAAGAGTCAGATTGCTCATAACCAATATTCGCCAGATTTTCAGCGAGATCATAAATCTGGCTTTCTGCCAATTCGGATTTTATATCATTTTCAATCTTGGCAGCAGCCTGCTCAAAGGTTTGAGTCTCGCCACCAGAGACGGCATGTAATTTAATCAAATGCCAGCCAAACTGTGTTTTAACCGGATCACTTACCTGATCGACAGTCAGACTAAATAGTTCAGCTTCGAATGGCTTAACCATCATACCTTTTTCAACTTCACCCAGACTTCCACCATCGGGCGCTGAGCCAGGATCCTGTGACAGCTCAGTTGCTAACGCAGCAAAATCTTCTCCCGCATCAATGCGACTTTTAATATCGCTAATTTTTTGCTTTACAGCATCTTCATCGTCGTTGTCATTTACGGTTAATAATATGTGGCTGGCTTCACGAAATTCAGCAGTCGTTAATTGATCACGCATTTGCTCATAACGCTCACGCACCTGATCTTCTTTAACGTCAATATTTCTTTTTATATTGCTCAAACTTAACTCTACGTAATCTACTTTTACTTTTTGCGGATCCATAAACTGCTTAGAGTTCTTGTTATAATATTCTTCTACATCCTGATCGCTGATAGTAATAGCATCAACATTGTTAACGACTGTTAATGTCCGAATTTTACGCTGCTGATTCTGTAGCTGGTTGTATAAATCCACCTGTGCAGGCACGGTGAATGAGGTAGATTTGATCGACTTGTTGAGTTGCTCCATTTCCTGAGAGCGGCGTAATTCCATTTCGAAGAAGGCTGGATTATAGCCCTGAGAAGCAAGCTGATTTTGGTATAAATCTTTATTGAATTGACCATCTTGATGAAATAATTGCATTCCTTTAATACTGGAAAATAGCTGCTCATCACCTACACGAAATCCACTGTCTTTAATGTAACTGAGTAAGACTCGCTCTTCAATTACCTGACCTAGAACCTGTTCTTTTAACGTATTTTCATCCCCAAAAGCTGCAGGCAGCGTTCCGCCAAATACCGACATAAGACGTTCACGGTAGCGTCCATAAGCATTATCTAGCTGACTTGAAGTAATCTCTTCTCCATCCACAATCGCAGCGGGAGTTTGCTCTCCACCACCTAAATATGAATTGATTCCCCAAAGCGCAAAAGGAACACTGATCAAACCTATGATGAAGTAGGCGATCCAACCAGAAGTTTTATCTCTAATAGACTGTAACATGACGAATCTTCAATGATTAAGGAGGAAAGAGACTGCTTGAAACTTAATGATGTTTAAGCGTATGTATTCTTTTAAAAATAAAGCGTTCCAGATGGAACGCTTCATAGTGTTGGCGGAGTGGACGGGACTCGAACCCGCGACCCCCGGCGTGACAGGCCGGTATTCTAACCAACTGAACTACCACTCCTAAATGGTGGGTGCTGAGGGGATCGAACCCCCGACCCTCGCCTTGTAAGGGCGATGCTCTCCCAGCTGAGCTAAGCACCCTGGGTGTTGAGGCGCGCTAGTTTACAGCGTCTTTTAATGCTTTACCAGCCTTAAATGCAGGAACATTAGAAGCTTTTATTTGAATGGTTTCACCAGTACGAGGATTACGACCTGCGCGAGCTTCACGCTTACGAACAAGAAACGTTCCAAAGCCAACAACCGTTACCTGGTCGCCAGATTTCAGAGCTTCTGTAACCGCTGCGATTACACCATCAACTGCGCGAGCCGAATCTGCTTTGCTAAGGTCTGCAGTACTTGCAACTGCTTCAATGAGTTCAGATTTATTCATTCGTTTTATCCATTAGTTGTTTAAATGATTTTATATAATTTCTTCAGACGAGAGAGCCTACAGCAAAGTAAAAACCACTCAGCAGGTACGCTTCGAAATACGACAGTTTCTGCCCTCAATGTCGAGCTGCGAATTTATACCAATAGAGGCTTAAGTGGTCAACCTAAAATCGACCAAATACGCAAAAAGATTAATGTTTATACCCTATTTTGTTAACCACGTCTGTTTTAATGCGCGCGCACTGAAGAAGATTTCTTAGACTTCGGCTTAACCTTGGCAGTTCCAGAGTCTGGTTCACTAGAGATTTCGGCCGGAGTCGGTTGATGAGCGAGGGCTATTTCTAGCACTTCTTCAATCCAGCGAACTGGATGAATATTCAATTTCGCCTTAATATTTTGCGGAATCTCGGTCAAATCTTTTTCATTTTCCTGAGGAATAATAATCGTAGTAATTCCACCTCGATGTGCTGCCAGCAATTTTTCTTTCAGCCCACCTATGGGGAGCACTTCTCCGCGCAGGGTAATTTCACCCGTCATCGCCACTTCGGCTTTAACCGGAATCCCTGTCAAGGCAGAAACTAGCGCGGTACACATGGCGACACCGGCACTTGGACCATCTTTTGGTGTGGCGCCTTCGGGCACATGGATATGAATATCCTGCTTTTCATTAAAATCTGGCTGGATACCAAGCACCTTAGCCCGACTTCTGACAACAGTAAGCGCCGCCTGAATCGATTCCTTCATTACATCGCCGAGTGAACCTGTATAAATGAATTTACCTTTGCCATCGACAATCGCTGACTCGATGGTTAACAATTCACCACCGACTTCTGTCCACGCCAAACCTGTCACCTGACCTACACGATCCTTTTCTTCTGCAGAACCAAAGCGGAAGCGTTTAACACCCAGATACTTTTCAATATTCTTTGCATTCACGGTGACTTTTTTACTATTTGGCTTAAGCAGGATGTCTTTCACCACCTTACGGCAGATTTTAGAAATTTCCCGTTCCAGGCCACGCACACCGGCTTCGCGGGTATAACGCTGAATGATTTCTCGCACTGCCGATTCAGTAATGGAGATTTCACTGTCTTTTAAGCCATTTTCCTTGGTCTGTTTGAGCACAAGATATTTGAGTGCAATATTCAACTTTTCATCTTCGGTGTAACCCGGAATCCGAATTACTTCCATACGATCCAGCAATGGACCCGGAATATTCATTGAGTTTGAAGTTGCGACGAACATAACATCGGATAAATCGAAATCGACTTCCATGTAATGATCGTTGAATGTGCTGTTTTGTTCTGGATCAAGTACTTCGAGTAAAGCAGAAGCGGGATCGCCACGAAAATCCATCGCCATCTTGTCGATTTCATCGAGTAGGAACAATGGGTTTCTGACCTTGATCTTAGACAGGTTCTGTACGATTTTACCGGGCATGGAACCAATGTAGGTACGACGGT
>FLOH01000652.1_pt1 | contig 67008 bp, 58 predicted proteins | sample 756751 | NCBI WGS metagenome assembly FLOH01 (sample SAMEA4026879, study PRJEB14308) | marine metagenome | biome: coastal water; material: water | depth 74 m
TACGCTTGCATAATTGAGCATTGTAATCAGACCAGGAAGACGCCGTCTTGCTGAATAATCTGCCACGCTCGCGGTAACTGCGAGCCGAATCGGGAGTCGGGTCGACGAAAATGTGCAAATGATTGAAGGCGGCAAGCAAACAGATATGCCTGGAAAGCAACATCCCATTACCAAACACATCGCCAGACATGTCTCCTATGCCTACCACACTGAAGTCCTGCTGCTGAACATCAACAGCCAATTCTCTAAAATGGCGTTGCACGGATATCCAGGCACCCTTCGCGGTAATGCCCATTTGCTTATGGTCGTAGCCGTTACTGCCGCCCGAGGCGAATCCGTCTCCCAACCAGAAGTCATACTCGGCAGCAATCCCATTGGCTATATCAGAAAAAGTAGCCGTCCCTTTATCGGCGGCAACGACTAAATAGGGGTCGTCTTCATCGGCACGCAAAAGCAAAGGCGGCGGGAGCAGTTTGCCGTCTACAATATTGTCGGTTATGTCCAATAAACCGCGCACGAAAATCTGATAACATTCGATCCCCAGGCGCATAAAGTCTTCACGACTTGCTGAGGCAGGCTCGGCTTTAACCACAAAGCCTCCCTTGGCACCAACCGGAACAATCACCGAATTCTTTACCTGCTGCGCTTTCACCAGACCCAGCACTTCAGTTCGATAATCCTCATTCCGATCAGACCAACGTAAGCCGCCACGAGCCACCTTGCCTCCGCGCAGGTGTACCCCCTCTACCTTGCGCGAATACACAAATATTTCAAACCTCGGCCTCGGTAGAGGCACGCCCTGCAGCAACTGTGGATTCAATTTAAATGAGATATAACTTTTGGCTTCACCGCTGAGCGGATCCAGTTGGAAAAAATTGGTGCGCAAGGTGGCGTCAATCAGGTCTAGATAGGAACGCAGCACACTGTCCTCTGAAAGAATGGTGACCTCGTCGATTAAGGCAAGCAATTCTGCCCTGGTTTTTAATACAGATTTAACCTTCGTCAAAATTTCTGCAGGATCGAATCGTTGCTTGAAATATTCGATCAGTAATCGACATAACTGCCCGTGACCGGATAAGATTTCCGCAATATAGACGACGCTGTAACCGAACTGAATTTGCTTTAGATAGGCGGCGTAGGCACGTAGAAGCGCAACTTCTCGCCACTGTATTTCTGCCGTGGAAACCAGCTCACTAAATTTGTCATCATCAACCAGTTTATTCCAGATAGCGGTGAATGCTTCCTCGAATATCTTCTTGCTTCCCTCCGTATACGCTCCAATCCGCTTTTTTCTAGACAAGGAAAAGTCATGCAACCATACCCTGTCTTGAATACTGGGCTGTAGACCGAAGGCTTTCTCGCTAATAATATTAAGACCCATATTCTCCAGTATGGGAGCGACCTCCGATAAAAATAATTGCTGGCCGTAACTAAAAATTTTGAAGCTGAATTCTGCCCCTGCATCGGAAGTGCAGGCACAAAGATTCACTACCACCTCTCGGCTGGCAACAACCTGCTCTATATCGGCGATGTCTGTTACCGCTATTACTGGAGCATAAGACTCTTTATAAGACGAGGAAAAACAATCGGCATAAACGCCGAACAATTTCCGCGCTTGTGACTCAATATAATGCGCGCGAAGCGCATCAGAGAAAGAATCTTCCCAGGGCTTAATCAGCTGAGCCATTTCGATTTCAATTTTTCCCGCGTTATACTTAACTTCCTCTATATGGGGAACCCGCAAGATATAGTGAACACGCGTGAAGATCGATTCGGAGGATTGGACATTAAAATCAAGCTCCTCTGCCTGCAATTTTTTTTGCAGAAAACGCTGAACCTTAAGCTGAACCTTGGTGGTAAATATGGCACTTGGAATATAGACGAGACAGGAAAAGAACTTACCGTACAAATCTTTGCGAATAAATAGCCTGCTACTGCGCGAGTCCTGAATACGAGTGATTTCTAATGCGGTTTTCAGCAATTGACTCTTGCTTATCTGAAATAATTCATCTCTGGGCAATACATTAATCACCTGCAATAGATCTTTTATATTGTGACCGTTTTCGGCGAAGCCCGATTGCTGTAAGACCTTGCGCACTTTCTTTCGCACCAGCGGGATATCCAGCGCTTCGCGAAAATAGACGGCAGAAGTATACAATCCAAGGAAGCGGTGCTCGATAATAACTTCCCCGTCGGCATTAAATTCCCTGATCAAGACATAGTCGTAGTACGCGGGCCGGTGAACCTTGGAACGCGCCGCAGATTTCGCAAAGCTACAAATTTGTTTCTTCAGGATCAACTCCCCGATGCCCTTTGGAAGACTCGCGATAGAGGCTCTGGCGTTTATCCCGGACTTGTAACGCGAGATGCCTAGCAGGGAATTTTCTTTGAGTTCAACAACAGCTTTGCTGTTGCGCCCTGAGATTCGGTACTGCTCATAACCCAGAAAAGTAAAGTGATTGTCGATTAACCAGTCAATGAATTCGAGAGATTCCTGCAATTCACTATTAGACACCGGCAAAATATCCGCCTGGCTTAGCAGGGCGGCTTGAATGATGGATGCCTGCTGGCACATCGATGGAAAATCTTTAACGGCTGCCGCGACATTTTTTAGCGTATCTCGCAGCTCTTTCTCCAGCGCCTTGCAGTCCGAAGCATCAATGCAAGCACAGCTGATGGAAATCAACGCCTCAGAATGATAATTGGCACCCTGTTTGTCCGAGAGATTTTTAAGCAGGCGAATATTGCTGCCTTTTTTAGTGCGTCGTTCAATGTGAAGCACGGCGTTATTCACACTATTAATAGTAACATTGGCCCTCAGCAATGCCTGCCTGATCGAATCTACCAAAAAAGGCATATTATCAAGCAAAATACGTACGGTGGTTGTGGTATTACCGAGCGAGCCCTTACCGGGCTCGGAATGACTGAATCCTATTTTGACGGAGTTTGCCTGTCGCGGATGAACTTCTCGCTGCTGAACAAAATTCCAGGCCGCTAATACGGCCGCATAAATTTTTTCCTTGCTTAACTTATCCAGATCAGAATTGGCCGTGCTGGCAAAATACTGTGTCGCAAACATGCCTAAGCGCATGGATTTGCTATTACTGTAGTCTTGCCTGATTTTTCGGCTGAATGAAGATCGGCGCTCTAGCCCAGCTAAGGATTTCGAACTCATAATCAAGTTACTCCCAACGACACATCGTTAAATATTCTCAGCACAATTTGAAATGGTTTCTGTATGTAGCGATTATTCTCTTTCGATGGCTATTTGTCTCTCGTCGCGTCAACCTCAGCTCAAACTACAATCTGCTACAATCTTCACCTAGACATCCACACTAAAACGTTTAAAATCCCTGACTTCGCCCTACGCGCTGAATTGACTACAGAGAATTCTTAATATGAGCCACCACGCAGTAATAACAGAACTCAAAAATTGGCTATCGCAACAAATAATAGGTCAGGAGCGTCTGATCGACCGATTGTTGATTGCATTATTGGCTGATGGCCACTTATTGGTTGAAGGCGCGCCCGGACTGGCAAAAACAAAAGCTATTAAAGACTTATCCCGTGCGATAGAAGGCGACTTCCACAGAATTCAATTTACCCCGGATTTACTGCCCAGCGATATAACCGGTACTGAAGTCTATCGGCCAGAAGATGGCTCATTCCGATTTCAACAAGGACCTATCTTTCACAATTTGGTCCTCGCCGATGAGATTAACCGAGCCCCGGCCAAGGTGCAATCAGCGCTGTTAGAAGCGATGGGAGAACATCAGGTCAGTGTCGGCCGTGAATCTTTTACCCTGCCTCCCTTGTTTTTGGTGATGGCTACCCAGAACCCGATTGAACAGGAGGGTACCTACCCCCTGCCGGAAGCCCAGCTTGACCGCTTCCTTATGCATGTCACCATCGGTTATCCAGACATTACTTCAGAGCGCGCGATTCTTCATCTGGTGAGAAATGAAGCCGCGCACAAAATACCTAAGCCACCGAAAGAGGTTTCACAGGAGGATGTGTTTGCTGCACGTCAGGAAATCCTTGCCATGCATATGGCTCCTGAAGTCGAGGAATACATAATTCAGCTCATTATGGCGACTCGAAATCCAGAAAATTATGGGGATGATGTAGCGACCTGGCTGGAATACGGTGCCAGCCCCCGCGGCACCATCTCACTGGACAGATGCGCGCGAGCCCATGCCTGGATTCAGGGCCGGGACTTCGTCAGTCCGGACGATGTACAGGAAGTGCTGTTTGACGTGCTGCGGCATCGTATTTTGCTGAGCTTCGAAGCGGAGGCCAGTGGAATTACCCCGGATAAGGTATTAGAGACCCTTCGCGAACGTGTACCGTCAGCCTAAGCAACCTGGCCAGAGCTAATTCATGTCAGCCAAGTTTCAAATTGATGCTCATCACGCCCGTTATCAAAGTACGGGGGCGATAATTACGCTGCAAGAGCTATTAGTGCAGCGCTATGCGGCAAAAACCCTCGAATATCTGGTACAGAACCGCTCTATCGCGGGCATTTCCGGGCTGCATCTATCCAAGATGCGAGGCCGCGGAATCGATTTCGAAGAGTTCAGACCCTATCAAGCGGGCGATGATATACGCCTGATTGACTGGCGTGTCACTGCTCGAACAAACAGGCCATTTACCAAAGTCTTTCGGGAAGAACGTGAAAGACCGGTAATTATAGCCGTCGACCAGACTCACAATATGTATTTCGGCAGTCAGGTCGCCTTCAAGTCGGTGATTGCCGCTCAGGTCGCCGCTCTTTTTTGTTGGCTGGCCATCGACAACGGTGATCGGGTCGGAGGTCTGGTTTTCTCTGACTGGGATTCGAGCCTGGTCAGACCAAAGCGCAGCCGCCGCTCTGCCCTGCACTTATTGAATCAGGTATATAGCTACAATCAGCAGCTACAGGAAGTTAAAGATCCAGAGAACCACAGACAGGTCGAACCTGGCTTTAAACCTGGCCTGGCACATGCGCTTGGTCAGATCCGTCGCATTACCAAGCCTGGTAGCACCTTATACGTAATCTCCGATTTTATGACCATGGATGAGAAGGCTCTGCAGTATTTGAATCAATTATCCCGACACAATAATGTTATCTGTTGCATGATTTATGATGCCCTGGAGGAAACCCTCCCGGTTCCAGGTATCTACAGCATTACCGACGGTGGCCGTAAAGGGGCACTGAATACCCACAGCCAAAAGGCGAGAAATCGTTATAAACAGCAATTCACCCAGCGCATTGAGGGACTGGAATCCGATCTGGATAAACTCAAGATCCGGCTTATTAAGCTGCGCACCAACCAAATCGTCGTGGAGCAGGTCCGTCAATGGATAGCGAAGAGCTCCTAGCTCAATTAGCCGATATACACTTACCGGGAGCCATTAGCTACTGGCCGCCCGCCCCTGGCTGGTGGATTCTCGCTCTGCTGGTACTGGCGATGATCGTCGTCCTGGTGGGTAAATATGCTCGCTACCGAAAGCAGAAGAAGATATGCCAATATGCCCTGGCGGAACTGCAACATTGTTACGACGACTACGGCAATTCCGCAAGCGCCGAGGCAGATCAGCAAAGACTACGCTACATCAATGCCTTCAATACCGTGCTTCGACGAGTTGCCCTGGTGCATTACCCGCAGGCCAATGTAGCCAGCCTTGCCGGAGCCGCCTGGGTTGATTTTATTCGTGAAAAAGGGGACTCTTCCCTGATGACAGAGGAAATCGCCGCTGCCTTGAATTACGGGCGTTTCCAGACCCAATGCGAGGTTGATGTAGAGGCCATGCAGCAACTCGGATTACAGTGGATTAACAGTTTATATCAAGGTATGCAGAAGGCTGCTAGCGAAGCGCAAGGATTACATCAAAATGCTTGAATTCACCTGGCCCTTTGTTTTTCTGGCCCTGCCCCTGCCCCTGATTGTATATCGCCTGCTGGCTCGCGCACCGCGCCAGGATGCGGCGCTCTACGTTCCGTTCTTCAGCATTCTCAGCCGATTGCAGTCAGATAACGAAAACCTCACCTCTGGCCGGCTGTTAAATCTCATCTGCTGCACCCTTGTATGGTTGCTGCTTATCCTGGCGGCAAGTCGACCACAGTGGCTCGGTGAGCCGGTACAGCTGCCTTCAACCGGGCGCGATCTCATGCTCTCGGTGGATATTTCCGGCAGCATGGAAGCGCAGGACATGGTGGTAGGTAACCGTCAGGCCTCGCGCATCGATGTGGTTAAAGCCGTGGTTGGAGACTTTGTCGAACGTCGTGAAGGCGATCGGCTTGGCCTGATCTTGTTTGCTGCCCACGCCTATATTCAAGCCCCTCTCACTTTCGACCGGAAAACCGTGGGGACCTTGCTGGCAGAAGCCGAGATCGGCATTATCGAAGAATCGGCCACCGCTATTGGCGATGCCATCGGCCTCGGCGTGATTCATCTGCGTACCAGACCAGAAAATAGCCGGGTGTTGGTGCTACTCACCGACGGAGTAAATAACGCCGGTGCCGTTTCCCCCGAACAGGCCGGGCAACTGGCACGCACCGAAAATATCAAGATCTATACCATAGGAATTGGGGCGGACCAGGTGGTACAGCGCACTTTCTTCGGCGCCAGAGCGATCAATCCCTCCGCCGAACTGGATGAAGCGGTGTTAACCCAGATTGCCGAATCCACCGGTGGACGCTACTTCAGAGCCAGAGACGTCAACGATCTGGTAGATATCTATGAGGAACTGGACCGGCTGGAGACTATCGAACAAGATGAACAAACCTACCGGCCTACGCGTGTCTTATTTTACTGGCCCCTGGGTTCAGCGGTGCTGATCAGCTTTATTCTCGCCTTATTCTCGATTCCCTGGCTATCTCTGGCAGGCAAGGCACGAATCAAAGACTCCAACGCGCTGGATGACGAGCAAGATACGATGACCACCCACGGAAGCAATGCGTAATGGATATCCGGATTCCACTCAGCTTGATTGAAGCATTTCATTTCCTGCGCCCTCTCTGGCTGCTGGCTTTGCTTCCTTGCCTGGTATTTTTCATTGCCATGTGGCGCGTTAATTCCGTGGTTACCGCCTGGGACAAGGCTATCGATAAATCCCTGCTGCCCTATTTGCTGGATCGCAGCAAGAATGCCGCACAGCGCACTCCATTACTGCTTCTATTGGCGGCCTGGTTATTCTCCGTGCTGGCGCTTGCTGGCCCGGTTTGGGAGCAACTACCGCAGCCAGTACAGAAACGCGAAGATGCCATGGTCATCGTCATGGATCTCTCACTTTCGATGTTTGCCCCGGATCATGAACCCAGCCGACTCGATCTGGCGAAACGAAAACTGCGTGATATTCTGGCATTACGCAAAGAAGGACAGACGGCATTAATAGTTTATGCCGGTGACGCGCATACCGTGACCCCGCTTACCGACGACGTGGTAACCATCGCCGCTCTGGTGCCCTCGCTTAGCCCCAACATCATGCCCTTGTTTGGCAGCAACCCCGTTGCCGCTATCGAGATGGCCATCGGCTTATTAGACGACATCGAATCCAATCGTGGCAAAATTCTGTTAATGACAGATGGCATACGCGGTTTCGATGAAGAACTTCTTATCACCGAACAACTGCAAGCAACCGAATACCAACTGCTGATCATGGGAATAGGCACCGAGGAAGGCGCGCCTATCCGCACCAACGACGGCAGCTTACTCACCGATGAATCGGGCGCCATGATTATTCCGACCCTGAATAAGAATCTGTTGCAGTCGCTGGCGAATCGCGTCAATGGCCGTTATCACGATATTCAACTTGCCGATTCGGATCTGGAGTATTTACTGACTGATTTCGAACTATTCGATGAAGAACAGCTATCAGACGTCGAGGAAGAATTCGACGTCTGGTATGAATTCGGTCCCTGGCTATTGCTGCTGGTACTCCCGGTAGCGGCCCTTAGCTTCAGGCGTGGCTGGCTATTCTCTTTGGCATTGATTATGGCCTCGGGGCTAATGCTTCCCAGCCAGCAGGCACAGGCGCTGGATTGGAGAGATCTCTGGCAAACCAAAGACCAGCAAGCTGCCGAAGCGTTTAACAATGAAGAGCATGAGACCGCCGCGGTACTGTTCGAATCCACAGATTGGCGAGGCAGCGCCAACTACCGCGCGAAAAACTATGAAGGCGCCGTGGCCGCATTCAGTGCCAGCGATACGCTGGATGGACACTATAATCGGGGCAATGCCCTAGCGCTGGTCGGGAACTACGCGGAAGCCATCGCCGCCTATGATCTTGCCCTTAGTCTCGATCCTGATAATGCCGACGCACTGCATAACAAAGAAATAGTCGAGAAGTTACTTGAGCAAGAAGAATCTGAAAACGGTGAAGAGCAGGACGGCGATAGCCAGGAAAACGAATCTGAACAAAACTCGGATAATGAGTCTGAGCAGGATCAAGAGAATGCCGATCAACAGGACCAGAAAAGTCAGGAAGGCAATCAGGAACCATCAGAGCAAGAGCAACAGAACAAACCTCCTGAAGAGCAGGAAGGTTCTGAGTCAAATAGTGAACAGAATACGCCTAGCGAAAGCAGCAATGAGGAATTCGAAGAACAGCAATCCCTGGAGCAATGGCTACGCCGCATTGATGATGATCCCGGTGAACTATTGCGCCGCAAATTTCGTTTTCAATACCGTCAGCGCCAGCTGAATGGGACCGCTAACAGTGTTCAGAACGGAGGCCAGATCTGGTGAATACTGTAAAGAATCTGACAACTATTTTATGGCTGTTTTTTGCCGGCTTTACTGCTGCACAAGAAATAGAGCTGAGTCTGGATAGAAGTGAAGTGGCTCGCGGAGAAACCGTAACCCTGACCATACGTATCTACGATCAGCGCCAGGGAATGCAATTAGACCTCACTCCTCTGACCGGACAATTTGATGTGCTGGGCACGCGAACCTCCAGTCAAATTCGTAGCGTTAACGGCACGGTGGAAGCCTGGACTGATTATATTGTCACGCTGTTTCCACTCGAAGAAGGCGAGTTGACGATTCCCGCACTGACTATAAATGAACAAAGCACCAACCCAATTACTATTACAGTCGCCAATGAAGGTCCTCGCTCCAATCAGGCCAGCGACGAGCTATTCCTTGAAATTGAAACCAATAAAGAGTCTGTGTACGTGCAGGAGCAACTGCTGTTTACCGTTCGCCTGTATTACACCATCAACGGAATTCGCAATCCCCAGTTTACCGAACTGGAAATGCCCAACTCTGTCATTCAACTAATCGGCTCTCCCAATCAGTACGAGAAGTTGATAGATGGCATGCGTTACGGAGTTTATGAAAAGCGTTATGTCATCTTTCCCCAGCGCAGTGGAGACCTGGAATTCCCAGACATCCTGTTTCGCGGCGAAGTCACCGATGGCTCCAGTAATTTCGTTTTTAGAAATCTGAATACGCGCCGGGTAACCGCTTTTATTGAAGGCATTACCATTGATGTCAAAGAACGACCCGCCAGCGTGCAGGACACGGATTTTTGGCTTCCTGTATCCAAGCTCTCGCTGGAAGAAAGCTGGAGTACTGACATCAGTCAATTAAAGGTTGGTGACAGCGCAGTAAGAACCCTGACCATGACCGCCGCAGGGCTCGATGGTGCTGTTTTACCGCCATTCAGTGACACCGAGGTAGAAGGAATGAATATCTACCCGGATCCTCCACAGATCGAGCGCACCTTCGTTGACGGCGCTATCGTCGGTACGCGAATCGAGACCACCTCAATGGTCCCCACCGATAGCGGCGAAATTGTGATCCCGGAGATTTCAATTCCCTGGTGGAATATTGATACTGACCAATTGGAAACCACCGTCATTCCTGCAAGCCGATTTACCGTAGCTACTATCGAAGGGCTTATCCCAGCGGAGCAGACTGTTGCAAGCAGCGAAAATCTCGAAGCCTTACTCGCGGCATTGCCAGTGGTCGATCAGGATATGATCGATGAGCAAAATCAGACCGAATTTATCGAAGTCAAGGCAGCCTGGATGAACTATGCCATAGCGCTGGCGTTTGTCATTGTTGCGTTTAGCATTTACAAGCTGGTTATTTCCGAATACAAGAGTGAAATCAATGGGTTTCTGCACGCCAAGAGAAAGCAACTCGCCGCGCATTACAGTCCGAGCAATAATGAAGGCATAGCCTTTAAACAACTGCGACGTGCCTGCCGTGAAAACAATCTCAATGCAATTCGGGCAGCTCTCATTCAGTGGTGCGATCACTTTCTGGATGAACGCAGGGTAAACAGTATGGAAGATATACTGCAGCAACATGAAGCACCCGAATTGTATGAGCACGCACAACAAATTCAGATCCATTTGTTTAATAGCAGCAACGGCGGTCGACAGCTCGACAGTCGCTACAACGCGGCGCAATTACTGAAGCTTGTTGCGGAATTACGCAAACAAAAGCTGCAATCACGTAAGCGGCGCCAGCAAGAAGATCAGTACGCTCTGCCACCTCTCTACAAGACCTAGGCTTAACTCCTCTGGATATCAGTATAGTAGCTAGTAGCGCCTATGAGTGAATCTCGTCTCGTGTATACAACCTCCAGCTCAGCCAATTGCCGCGGCTGTCATAAGCCCTTACAAAAGTGCCGCTGTCGACTGCCCGGCAGTCAACCAGTAGCCGCTGAGCAAATTATCAGAATCGGCAGGGAAACAAAGGGCAGAAAAGGCAAAGGGGTGAGCTTGATTAGCGGTCTTGCCTTGAGCGAGGATGATTTGAAAGCCCTAGCGAAACAACTTAAAGCCCTGTGCGGCTCTGGTGGCACTGTAAAAAATGGCGCGATTGAAATACAGGGCGATCATCGAGAGTTGTTGAAGCAGCATCTGGAAAAACAATTCAAACAGGTAAAATTGGCAGGCGGCTAGATTGACTTCGGCTCCTTACTCAACTGCGCTGATTTAACCGCGCTGATTTAAACGCGCTAGAGGACTCAGACTTAATTTCAAACGGTTTAACAGCCTGTTGAAATTTTTCAGCTCAGCTTTCAACTGTTGTTCATCCGGGGAGTTCTCGCCATAGCTCAGCTTAATGTAAAGTTCTGTCAACGCATCCATCGACTCTCGCAGCTCCGGCCTGGCCGCACAGACACGATTCCGGTAAGCAATAGGCCCCTCTCCTGGCGCTCTCTGTAACTGAATTTTTCCGAGTTCCTTACACAACTTGAGATAAAATTTAATCAAGGGCTCCTGCTTCGAACGCGGCTCTATCCTGATTATCGTAAACCCTATAGCGAGTATTACGATGCTGGCAACAGCCGCCAGCAGAATAAGCACTTTCTGCCCGGTCACTTCTCCCAATAGACGCTGAAAAAATTCCAGCTGAACATCTTGATCGTAATTAACTACCCTTCTATTCCATGCGTACTCGAGCGCGTCCAATCTGAGCCTGACGGAATTGAGCCAACTAAAATTTTCACGCCGCATCGCCGATAATAGCTCGTCTTCCAGGAACGCGGGGTCATCATACCGCCGCCGTTGGATCAAATCGCACCCAGCCCTCGCCCTCTAACCATATCTCAGTCCAGGCGTGAGCATTGTATTGATAGACCATCAGATAATTTTCAAAGCGATTGTACTCGGCACCCTGATAGCCCACTACAACTCTTGCCGGGATGCCGACAGAACGCATCAGGAAGGCAAACGAGCCGGCATAGTGCTCACAAAACCCTTCCAGCGTAGTAAACAGGAAATCATCCACCTTGTTGCTGCCCAATAGCGCAGGACTTAAGGTGTAAAAATATTCATTTTGTTGAAAATGAGCCAAAACCGTATAGGCAAAATCCCTGTCAGTATTCACCGTTGCGCGCAACTCTCGGGCAAACTCTCTACTACGCGGATTCCCAGCATCTGGAATTCGGGTGTTGCGGTTTCTAATCCTGTCCGTAAGAACTAAATCAGTTTGATTATTAGCAAAGGAAACTAAGTCATAACTGAATCGTTGAGTAATCAAATCGTCATTGAACAGTTCGAAGTTGCGGCTCTGAAAAAGACCTCCCGTTTGTGATTCGGCGAGATGCAAGCCATACACCCAGGGCTGCTGCGTCGGCTCCAGAATGACATTGTAGTTAAGCGGATTGCCGCTGGTAAGCACCCTGTCATCCCGCTCCGACTGAAAATCGGCCAGCGCCAATGCATTGGAATACGCAGAGGAAGCACGGGTACGGCGCCAAGTCTCTCCATCAAAAGCATCCAATACCAGACCACGCCAGTACAAATCTTGATGCAGTGGTGGCAGAATATTCTCGAACTGCACTCGAAAAGCCAGAGCGCTTGACCTTCCGAGTTGACTAATATCCCCTGGAGACATCTCATCGCTCACACCCGTTGTACTCACTGCAGACTGAATGGGAACAGCCCATAACGGAGCAATGCGCGGAAACACTACAAACAACGCCACGGTAAGCGGCAAGGCTTGCAGAATTATTTTTACGGCCAGGCGACCCGTGCCAAAGTTGTCCGAAATTAAGCTCGAGCGATTTACTGCAATCATCGCTCCGGTGATAACCATTATCGCAAGAATGATATAGAGGGTGGTCAAAATACTCTGGGAATACAGAAACGCCAGCATGGTCATAACGAAGCAAAGCGATATGACCACATAAACATCGCGCTTCTGGCGCATTTCAATCAGCTTGAATACGAAGCCCAGTGTAAGCAAGCCGGCAGCGGACTCAAGACCCAGCCCAATATTGCGCGTCTGGGATATCGTCACGCCGACAGTAAATAACACCACGAGAATACGAACTAAACGGCCAGGGTAATTTAACTTCCCTGAATATATCAGCGCCCGCCAAGTCACACAGAGAAAGGCGATTAGCAATATCCAAAGTTGCATGTGGGTGCGTTGGGGGAGAACAACCAGGATCACCGAGAGCAGAATCCAGATCAACGCTGTTCTCGGTATCTGATAGCCTGGCTTCATTTAATCGACACCAAATAAAGCCAGCGCTTTAAGTAATTTTCGCCTATGTTCGGGTCCCGTATCCGGCTCTATTTCTGTGCCCGGAATCTTCAGTCCAAATGGGTTTCCGGTTTTCGCAAGCTTTAGCACGCAGTAACACAGGCGCGACAATCGTTCTTCTACGTTAAAACCATAGAGCATATCCCAGTCCAGCCATACATTCCGGTCCACATAGTCGACAAATTGTTTCACCTGCATTCCCTGCCCCTTGGCGACATTTTTCCAGGCTACAGAACGCATTGAATCGCCCGCAACATAATTACGCAGCCCATAAAATTCCTCACTGCCTTTCCTGCTGATGGTAGATTCATCCGGACCGGAGGCGCCGCTATCAAATTGATCCATGACGAAAGGAACCGGCTTGGGGTACACCAGGCAGCTCAAATTCAGATCCAGCACAGACCAGGCCCGGCATAAGCCCAAAGGAAAGAGGGTTTGCACCCGTAAACGTGGCGCCTTAAATTCACCGCGCTTATTCGCCAGGGTAAATACTTCAATATCTTCCAGGTCTCGTGTAACCAGGTCAGCGTAACTGCTATTTGAATCCGGGAAATTGAATTCCAGAGCTTCATGGGTTTTGTTTGTAGAACGCGACAGATGCACCTTGAAGCTGGCCTCTTCTCCGCAAAATACCGGCCGCGAAGATTTGCTTGCCAGAGTTAATTGATTAAGATTGTTAAAGCAATGCAGGATAGCCAGAATAAAAATACTGACCATAAGAAACGTCAGGCCAAAAGCCAGGCTGGTAGCGTAATTAATCGCGTAAATAAAAATTAGTGCCGTTGCCAGTACGAACAACAGTCCGTGTCGAGTAGGCAGGATAAATATGTTCTTTCTATTCAGCGTGACTTTGTCACGCGGCGGTATGTTCTTGCTAATCCAGCGTCGATAGTTCTTATTGAGCTGTTCGCGAAAACTGAATGCCATTAGCGTTACTCAGGTAGTGGTTATGCCGTACATGGAATGTCAGTGAGGATCGATCCTGCCTCTGTTTCAGTCGACTACGTCCACTTCATTTAGCAAGCGCTGCACTAAAGAAGCGCCCGTGTGACCATCATCATCGGTAGTGGCTCTTAGCCTGTGCTCCACCACGGCAGGTAAAATAGCTTGAACGTCTTCGGGAACCACGTGATTACGCCCACACATTAGCGCCCAGGTTTTCGCTGCGCGCATGATGGCGAGGCTGCCCCGGGGTGAAATACCAAAATGAAATTCGTCTTTGCCGCGGGTGAAATTGATTAGCCTTTGCACATAGTCCAGCAAGGCGCTACTGGCTTTAACTTTCGACGATTGCTTTCTTAACTCCGCCACATCTTCGACGGACAGACATTGCTCCACGCCTTCGAGTTTGTCTCTTTCTGTATTCATTTCCAGTAGTTCGCGCTCCGCCCGTTGATCTGGATAGCCAAGCCGTAAACGCATTAAGAAGCGATCGAGCTGGGACTCCGGCAAGGGGTAAGTTCCTGCCAGTGTAGAAGGATTTTGCGTGGCGATAACAAAGAAAGGTTCAGGCAACTGTCGCGTCTCCCCTTCGATAGTAACCTGTCTTTCCTCCATTGCTTCCAGCAAGGCACTCTGGGTTTTGGGAGTGGTGCGATTGATTTCGTCTGCTAATACCAATTGATTGAAAATTGGCCCAGGATGAAAACTGAATTGGCCACTGTTTTGATCAAAGATCGATATACCGAGAATATCTGCGGGCAATAAGTCACTGGTAAACTGAATTCTGTTGTAGCCAAGACCCAGAGCCTTTGCCAGCGCATAGGACAGTGTGGTTTTACCCATACCGGGAAGGTCTTCTATAAGTAAATGACCACCTGAGAACAGGCAGCACAAAGCCAGACGAATCTGATGATCCTTGCCCAGCAAAGCCTTACCCACTTCATCTACTGCAGACTGCACTTGCCGAGACAGTTGATTATCTACAAAGTTAGCCTGGGCATCAGACTGATTTTTGATGTTTATTGATAGCATGTAGGCTCACTCATTGAGACAACTAAGCGTCGTTATGAAGGTCAGCTACCGGGCTCTGATCTTCGGTGCCCCCACCGTTCTTTTTTAAATTCTTCGCCGCATCGCTACGACTATTTTCCAGCCGTTTCAGATACACCTCATCTACATCGGCGGTAATATATTCACCGTTGAATACAGAACATTCAAACTGCTTTATTTTCGGATTTCCTTCTGTGGCCGCCGCTGTCAAATCATCCAAATCCTGGTAAATAAGCCAATCTGCACCGATTAATTTCTCTATTTCCTGCTCCGTTTTGCCGGACGCTATCAACTCTGAAGCCGCCGGCATATCGATACCATACACATTCGGATAGCGAATAGCCGGCGAGGCGGAGGCGAAATAAACTTTATTGGCACCGGCATCACGCGCCATTTGAATGATTTGCTTGCAGGTAGTGCCTCTGACGATAGAGTCATCAACCAGGAGTACATTTTTGCCGCGAAACTCCAGATCGATTGCATTCAACTTTTGACGCACACTTTTCTTCCGCTGCGCCTGACCTGGCATAATAAATGTGCGCCCGATATACCTGTTTTTAACAAAACCTTCCCGGTATTTCAGCCCCAGACTGTTAGCCAATTCCATCGCCGAAGTGCGGCTGGTATCGGGAATGGGGATAACCACATCGATGTCATGATCTGGCCGCAAGCGTACTAATTTGTCGGCCAGTTTCTCGCCCATTCTTAGTCGAGCCTTATAAACTGAAATGCCGTCCATCAGGGAATCGGGACGAGCAAAGTAAACATGTTCAAAGATACAGGGAGTGTATTCGCCTTGTTGCGTACAAATTTGTGTATGCAGGTTTCCATTAACATCGATATAAACCGCCTCACCAGGCGCCACATCCCTTTCCAGAGTAAAACCCTGAGAATCGAGAGCGACGCTTTCCGATGCGATCATGTATTCTGTTCCTCTCACGCTTTTTCGACTTCCGAAAACCAGCGGGCGTATACCGTTACGATCCCTGAATCCAACGATGCCATAACCGGATAACATAACAATCGCCACATAACCACCGCGACAGCGATTGTGCACGCCCGCGACCGCCGCGAAAACATCTTCCGGCATCGGCTTCATCTTATTGCGCCGCTGCAATTCATGGGCAAAGACGTTCAGCAGTACTTCCGAATCTGAATCTGTATTTATGTGACGCAAATCTTCCTTAAACAAATCACGGCTAAGCTCTTTGCTATTGGTGAGGTTGCCATTATGAGCAAGGCTGAGTCCGTAGGGAGAATTTACATAGAACGGCTGCGCCAGTGCTGGACTGGATCCGCCTGCAGTGGGATAGCGAACATGGCCGATGCCCATCTGGCCGGTAAGACGACGCATATGCCGATTATGAAAGACATCTTTAACCAGACCATTATCTTTACGCAGGTTGAGCTTGCCATTATCACAGGTCATGATGCCGGCGGCATCCTGCCCTCGGTGTTGCAGCACTGTCAACGCGTCATAAAGACAGACGCCAACACCTTTGCTAGAAACCACCCCAACCAAACCGCACATAGTATGCTCCGTGACTAATTAACTACTTGCGTCGGATCGACGCCGTTCATATCGCCAATGAAGATTCGTGACTTCTCGATCATCGTCATCCCGTAGGGGATTAATTTCGATTCCTGCCACAACACCGTCTCTGAAACAAATACATTGCCAATAAACAAACCAACAAGGACGATAATTAGCCCCCTGGCGATTCCAAACACGCCACCCAATAAACGATCAGCAAATTTTAGTCCGTTGACGACGAGCAGCTTTGACAGGAGGAAATTGATCAGGGTTCCGACCACCATCACCGCAACAAACAATAGCGTAAACGCCGTCACATAACGTATGCCATCATTGTCGATCATTCCCGACAACCACCCCGACAGGTATTCACTGTACACCCTGGCTACCAGCAAAGCGGCTATCCAGGTCAACAAGGAAAGCACTTCCTTGATAAATCCCCGCCACAAACCGAATAGCGACGACAGCACTGTAATAATTAGAATGGCTATATCGACTTGATTCAAACCCGTTGGCAGATCAATCAACTCTCAAGCCCTTGTAGTTCACAATTAAAGTTCATAATTAAAGTTCATAGTTAAAGTTCATCACTAAAGCTCATAATAAAAGCTCATAAAGGACAACCATCCCTGTCAGGCTGAACTCTTCTTGCAGCACCTTCTGATATTCATCGACTTTATCTCGCTCCAACCAAGGGCCAACATACACCCCGGTCAATGATTCCTGCTCGCCGCTTATGTCACGTGTGTAAGCTCTATAACCCGCCGTGAGCAAACGATTCAGTAATTTATCGGCATTCGCCGAATCGGAAAATGAACCCAGTCGTACACTCCAGCCTTGCGGAAGACCGGTACTGGCAAGTGCCGGAATTTCACGGCTAAACACTGGCTCAGAATCTGTCACGTCAACCCGGCTGGCGATCGGTGTCTGTGGATCTGTCGTTATAGTTGTAGTTATGGATGAAGTTATGGGTGAAGTTATCGCTGGCTCTTCGCTGACCTCACTGGCCTCGGTATCAGCGATAATCACCGGTCGCGCGGCTACCGGCTCGGGAAGAATCGAAATCAGCGGAGGGGCCGGTATCCGACTGCTTAGCGGACTTTGATAACTGCCCTGGCCGTCAAAAATGATAGGCAGAAAGATGAGAGCTAGAGCAAGCAGCACTACAGTACCGACAATTCTCTGTTTAGTTCCTGGCTTCAATCTACAGATACCCCGATATTCACTAAGAAAGAATAAGTACTCAAGTCGGCGAGCTCAGTGCCCGAACCGCAGCAACGGTGAAGAATGAACCTGTTACCACAATCAGGTCATTCCCTGCCGTCTGCTCGCAGGCGGCTCGATAGGCTTCACCGACTGTCCCGAACTGCTGCAGGCGCAAGCCATTGTTGCTGTTTTTGATGCGTTGTGCCACTTCTTCTACAGCCATGCCACGTGCCTCATCGACCTGCGCAATATACCAGATGTCTGTGCAGGATTCTAAGGCTGTAACCATCGCTTCTATATCTTTATCTGCCAGCACGGCTATGACTACAGCAAGCTGCACAATTGCAGGATTCTGTTGCCGGTATAGCGCTAGATTTTCAGCCAGCAACGCGGCAGCGGCCTGATTATGGGCAACATCGAATATCACCGTCTTCGCGCTTCGTCGGTCACGTCGAATTTCAAAACGCCCGGCCAGCTGCAGTCCTTTCAGCGCGCCATTGATATCTGCCTCCGTGAACTGCAAAGGCAATAAAATCAAGGCCTGCAGAGCAGCCGAAACATTAGCCAAGGCAAGCCGTGGCAGCTCCAAGGCAGCGAAATGTACGGCTGAATTTGCCCCATCTACCCCAAACCACTGCCAGCTTTCCTCGGCAACGGCTTTCGAGAAGCGAAAATCGGTGCCCTGTACATACAGCCGCGCCCCGAGTTCTTTGGCTTTTCCAACAATACTCGCTGGCGGGGAGGTGTCACCGAAAACCGCCGCTGTATTTGCGCGCAATATACCGGCTTTTTCTGCCCCGATATTCTCCACACCCTTACCTAACCAATCCTCATGATCGATGCTGATATTAGTGATCAACGCCACATCCGGATCGATAATATTTACCGCATCCAGACGGCCGCCGAGACCAACCTCCAGCAGCGCAACATCGACCCCCGCCTGCTTGAAGATCAATAGCGCGGCAAGCGTTGCGAATTCAAAATAGCTAAGGGACTCATCTTCTCTACAGCGATCAATTTCCGCCAATGCGGCCACTATGTCTTGATCGGCCACCGGCGCTGCGGCGACTCTGATGCGCTCATTGAAATACTGGATATGGGGTGAGGTATAGGCGCCGGTTTTGTAACCCGCTTGTTGCAACACCGCTTCCAGGGTGGCAACGCAGGATCCTTTGCCATTGGTTCCTGCTACGGTAATAACCACAGCGGCGGGTTTGGCCAGTTTTAAGCGCCTGGCGACACGATGTATTCGCTCCAGACCAAGATCAATCTCACGCGGGTGAACCGAAGCAATATACTTAAGCCAGTTCTCCAGTGAGCTTTCTAGTGTCAGCATGCTATCTAGTAGTAGTGTCCTGAATCGATAGTGTCCTGAATCGATAGAAGAGGTAACGGGAACTCAGCTTCCGGCTCGTCGATAGTACAGAAGCTTATCCAGCAATGAAGCAATTTTATCGCGCAAATCTCGTCGATGAACAATCATATCGATAGCGCCGTGCTCTAACAAAAACTCACTGCGCTGAAACCCCTCGGGTAGTTTTACTCTTACGGTTTGACGAATAACATCCGGACCGGTAAACCCTACCAGGGCATTAGGCTCGGCGACATTCACATCGCCGAGTATCGCAAGACTCGCTGAAACACCCCCATAAACCGGATCTACCATTACCGAGATATAAGGCAGGGAATGTTGTTTTAACTTTTCCAATGCGGCCGATGTTTTCGCCATTTGCATCAAAGAAATCAGCGCTTCCTGCATACGCGCGCCACCGCTGGTTGAAAAACAAACCAGTGGTAAGCCTTCGTCGATGCAAGTATTTACCGCCTGGGTGAATTTCTCGCCAACGACGGCACCCATGGAGCCACCAATGAAATTGAACTCGAAAGCCGCCACCACCAGCGGATTACCCTGCAGCTTTCCCTTTACCACCACCAGCGCGTCTTTTTCGCCGGTGCTTTTTTGGGCGGCCGTGATACGGTCCTTATATTTCTTTAAATCCTTAAATTTCAGCAGATCAACGGGTTCCATATCGGAACTCAGTTCCTGTTGCTGCCCCGCATCGAGGAATAGCTCAATCCTTCGGCGCGCCGTGATGCGCAGATGATGATCACATTTAGGGCAGACATCGAAGTTTTCACTCAAGGATTTCTTGTACAGCATGGCATCACAGCGAGGACACTTCTTCCAAACCCCTTCCGGCACCGTACCGCGCTTGGCCGCGCCGGGAGCATTGGCTATTGAGGGTAATATCTTGTTGATCCAACTCATTTTTTAATCCATCTATTCGATAGCTTGCAGAGGCTATCTGATGTTATTCAACGCTTCTCTCGCGGCAGCGATGACGGCTGTAGTTTGCGCTACCAAGGCATCGTCCTGCTGTTCTTGATCGGCCAATTGTGCAATTTTTTCAACCAGCGCGCTGCCGATGATTATACCATCCGATAACCGCCCCATGGCGGCCGCGCTGTCAGCATCTTTTATTCCAAAGCCGACTACGATGGGTAAATCAGTGAAGCCCCGTAGTTTCTCGATGTTTGCTGTTACCGAATCGTAATCAGTAAGTGCCGCGCCGGTTACTCCTTTTAGCGATACATAATACAGATAACCGGAGCTGTGATCACAAATCGTCGGCAGACGCGCATCGCGAGTCGTGGGCGCCACCAGAAAGATAGTATCGATACCCTGCGCTTGTAACTGAGTATACAACGCATCGGATTCCGCCGGCGGCATGTCCACTATCAATACCCCATCGACTCCAGCATTGCTGGCTTTCTCGACAAAATTTCCATAGCCCATTATCTCAATGGGGTTTAGATAACCCATCAGCACGATCGGGGTTGCTGAATTCAAAGTGCGGAATTGTGCGACCATATCCAGCACACCTTGCAATGTCGTGCCCTTACTCAGTGAGCGTTCGACCCCGCGCTGGATAACCGGACCATCGGCGGAGGGGTCACTAAAGGGAATGCCCAACTCGATAATGTCTGCACCGCACTCTACCAGCGAATGCATAAGCGCCACAGTGCTTGCCAGATTCGGATCACCCGCTACCAGATAGGGGATTAATAACTTCCTGCCCGCTTCGGCATTCTGCCTGGCTATTCCTTGTATTCTGCTCATCGTTTCTTACTTCAACTCTCGCTTTCGCTTTCTCTGATTAACGCTACAGTGTAATGCCTTCGATACGCGCTACTGTTTCGATATCTTTATCACCGCGACCGGACAAATTGATGATGATGTTCTTGTCTGCATCCATCTGCCCCGCGAGTTTTACCCCATAGGCAACCGCATGACTGGACTCCAAGGCTGGAATAATGCCTTCTAAAAGCGTCAGCTGATGAAATGCCTGCATGGCTTCTACATCTGTCGCAACAACATAATTCACCCGGTGTATATCTTTTAACCAGGAATGTTCCGGCCCAACTCCGGGGTAGTCGAGACCGGCGGACACCGAATGAGTCTCCAGGATTTGGCCCCCTGCATCCGTCATCAGATAAGTTCTGTTACCGTGCAACACGCCGGGCCTGCCGGCACTCAAAGGAGCCGCATGCTCACCGGTCTCGAGCCCGTGCCCGCCGGCCTCCACCCCATACATCGCTACCGATGCATCTTTTAGAAAAGGGTGAAACAAGCCAATGGCATTTGAGCCGCCGCCGACACAGGCAACCAGGGCATCCGGCAATCTCCCCATCTGTTCCAATGATTGCGCTCGCGCCTCACGGCCGATCACGCATTGAAAATCCCGAACCAGCAAGGGGTAAGGGTGAGGCCCGGCTGCCGTACCAATGATGTAATAGGTGTTATCCACATTGCTAGCCCAGTCCCGCAGGGCCTCATTCATGGCGTCCTTGAGTGTCCGCGAACCGGATTCGACAGAGATCACTTCGGCACCTAGCAGTTTCATCCTGTATACATTCGGTGCCTGCCGAATAATGTCTTCAGCGCCCATATACACATGACATTCCAGCCCCAGTCTTGCGGCAACAGTGGCACTGGCCACACCATGTTGACCGGCGCCCGTTTCTGCAATGATTCGGGTCTTGCCCATGCGCTTGGCCAGCAAAGCCTGGCCGATGGTATTATTGATTTTGTGTGCGCCGGTATGGTTTAAATCTTCACGCTTCAAATATATTCTGGCGCCACCGCTGGCCTCAGTAAGCCGCTGCGCAAAATACAGGGGCGATGGCCTGCCAACATAATGTTTAAGGTCATAATCAAACTCATCCCAGAACTCGGTATCCGCGGAAACCTCTTTATAAACCTGAGCGAGTTCTTCAACCGCCGCTATCAGGGTTTCACCAACAAATATCCCGCCATAGGATCCAAAATGACCGGTTTCATCCGGCCCATCAAACCTCGAATCCTCACCTTCAGGTCCATCGGCGCCTGTTGCGCTGGCCTTTGTGCCAACTCCTTCATGCTTAACCACCAGCCCTTGCTCCTTCGATAAACAGTTTCATCTTGCTTAAATCCTTAATCCCCTTGCTCGCCTCTACACCGCTGCTTACATCCACGCCAAAGGGCTGCACTACCTTGATAGCCGCCTTGATGTTGTCTGGATTCAAGCCGCCGGCCAGCACCAATTTTACCTTCAACTCCCGGGCCAGTGAATTTACCAGGGTCCAATCGAAAGTTTTTCCGGTACCCCCGGGAGATAAGGGATCATAGTTGTCCAATAATATAAATTCTGCCGATTGGTAGCCTTCGATACGCGACACCAAATCATCGTCTGCACGAACCGGGATTGCTTTCATATACGGAACCCTGAATGACTCACAAAATTCAGCCGTTTCGCTGCCATGAAACTGCAATACATCAATCAAGCCGGTCTCAAGTGCGGCCTCTACCTCGGCCCTTGAGGCATCGAAAAAAACTGCAACAACCTTGACCACCGGCGGGATATCTTTAAGGATTTCAGCCAGTTGATCCGCTCGTACGGCCCGTGAACTTCCCCCATACAGCATCACACCGATTGCATCTGTGCCCAGTTCAGCGGCCGACAACGCATCTTGTTGTCGGGTAATACCACAAATTTTAATCCAGATATTTTGCAAGGCAGGTCTTAGCAGTGATGAAAGATCGGCATTCTAACAAATTCACAGGGCAGAGCCTATGCACTCGCGGCTAAAAATCCCGGGGCAGAAAATTCTCCCGGAATTTCGAATTGCGGCGGATAGTTCACACCAACCAGATATAAGCCGTGGGGCGAAGCGGTTTTCCCAGCCCGTGATCGGTCCTTTCCTTGCAGCAACTCGTCGATCCAGCCAGGACTCTGCTGTCCTCTCCCCACCACCAACAGCGAGCCTATAATATTTCTGACCATATGCTGCAAGAAGGCATTCGCCTGTATATCGAAAACGATAAGGCTGCCCTCTTGGTATAGCCTGGCGTGCATAATATTTCGATTTGCAGACTTTGATTGGCATCCGGCCGCACGAAAAGCACTGAAATCCCGTTCGCCTGGCAAGAATTGTGCGGCGGCATTCATCGCATCCAGGTCTAACGGTGCGCGTTCGTGGCTAATGCGCCCGGCAAACATGACTGATGCAATCTTCCTCTGGTAGATCAAATAAAAATAACGCCGTGAGGTCGCGCTGAAACGAGCATGAAAATCGGCGCTTACATTTTTCGCCCACAGAATTCGAATTGAATCTGGCAGCAGGCTATTACTCCCCACTACCCAGGCTTTTGTCCCGCGATCGATTGCACAATCAAAATGTATTACCTGGCAAGTCGCGTGTACGCCCGCATCAGTTCGGCCCGCACAAATCACGCTTACTTGTCGGTTGGCAATTTGACTTAAGGCGCGTTCAACATGTTGTTGAACGGTTTCTTGCAGCGGAGATAATTGTCTCTGCCAACCAGAGTAGTGAGTTCCCTCGTATTCCACTCCCAGTGCAATACGGTAACTGGCCTGGGGAATTTGTTCGGAAGCAGGCACTGTTCAGAATCAGACGTCGTCAAATTATTCGGCAGCGGCGGCTATCGAATTCAAAAGCGCTTTCGCTTCCGTGATTTGCTCGTCATTGCCTTCTCTAATGACTTCGCGAAGTATTTCTTTGGCCCCCTCGGGATCGCCCATCTTTTGATAGGCATAGGCCAGCTCAAGTTTAGTCGCCGATTCTGATTCATCATAGTCAGGCAGCAGCTCTATTTCTTCGATCTCATCATCTGTGTCGAGCTTAAGCTCAAAGTCATCGGAAAGAAATTCCAGGTCATCATCAGTGTCAGTGTCAGTAACATTGACAGGCAACTCTTCATTCACACTCGCTGAATCCCCCTCTGGCATTGCTACCTCTAAATCAAATTCATCCAGATCAAAATCATCATCTTCCAACTCGATAGATTCTGCGGCGGTGTCCGGCACCTCTACCACTGTCTTCGTAGAATCTTCATCCAGATCAAAATCGAAAGTTTCCAGTTCTTTTTCGTTTTCCGCGAGCTCCGCGCTGCTGGTTTCTTCCTCGATATCCTCTTCATCGAAGTCGAAGTCTATGCCAGCAGATTCGACCTCGCTCTCAGATTCTTCGTCCGCAGAAGCGTCCGGCGCTGCGTCATCACCCTCGGCAAGGAAAGAGAATGTTTCCAGATCCAATTTCTGTTCGGTTTCTGCCTGCGGATCTGCGGCTATTTCTGGCGTAGGATCGATATCGAATTCCAGCGTATCGATCTCCAGATCTTTCAGGTCGTTGGCCGTGTCTGCGGCAGAATCATCCGTAAAATCATCTAGACTATAAGCAACGCTCTCTATTTCTTCCGCGTTATCTCCGCTATCTTCGGCGACATCTTTACTGACTTCTTCTACAGCAAGCGCTGGCTTGTCAGTCGCCCAATCTTCCGTCACGTCTATTTCATCTGGCTCAAGAATTTCGATAACTTCTATGTCGTCTATGTCTTCGTCTATGTCTTCGTCTATGTCTTGTTCTTGGTCTTCCAGTAGTTCGCTTTCAGCCTTTGTGCTTTCGTCTTCTACTGTGGCGGCTTGATCAGCCGTACTGCCAAAAACTTCGTCGTCGTCAAATGCGTCAATGTCGATACCCAAGTGATCGAGGAAAGATTTGGCTTCCTCTGCGGCGCGCTGCTCCTTTGCCAGATACTCCGCTTGCGTCGCCAGAACCTCATCAAGCTTCTGTCTTATAGCGGGATTATCCTGCTGCTGGCCCAGGAAAGTATTCAGCAGACTGACAGCACTATCAAATTGATTTACTTCTGCGAATCGGGTAGCTCTGGAGAGTACATCCATAGTAGCGGCATCGCTGTTATCGCTTGGCAGATCTAAATCATCACCCTCCACAGCCTGGGTTTTCTGCTGGTCCGCAAGGTCGTCGCCGGCGTCGATAATTCCACTTAATTCATCATCTAAATCCGCCGCATCGAAATCCTCGAATTCCGATTCTGGTTCAAGATGTTCCGCATCCAGATTGCTGTCATCGGAAACGTCGAAGGCCTGCTCGGCAATTTCATCGATCTCTTCATCGTCATGTTTCGCCGCACGATTTCGACGCAGCAATAACACCACCAACAGCAGAATTATCAGCGCCACGACAATGAGCATAACGATGTTATTCGCACCCAGGCTTCGAATCAGGTCATCGACCAGACTGCTTGACGCATCTCTCGCCTGCGCTGTCTCTGCGGCCAGAGCCGCCTGCTGCTGTGCAATTGCCGCCGCTGCCGCCAAGGAGTCCTGAAGTTGTGCTAACTGAATGTCTTGTAGGCGAATAATTTCCTCTGCCGCCGCTATCTGCGATTCCAGATTTTGTAAGCGCCGCTCCAGCTCTTCTCTCTCGATTCTTGCTCGATCAGCTTCGTCCTGACTCACGGCTAACAGGCTTTCCAGTTCGACTATTCGCTCATCCAGCTGCGCAATCTCTGCAGCATCAAGCCCTGCCCCTGCAAGGCCATCGATCAGCTCGGCGTCACTGTCAACCACGCTGAGTCGCCCCTGCTGGGCATCGTCTTGTACCGGGCTTGTATCAGCTGGCGCTGCCAAGGGTTGAATATCGGCGGCCTGTGCAATTTGCTGGCTCTGCCGTGCTACTTCATCGACAGCTTCTCGCGCATCAATGGCCTGAATTTCTGCCAGAGTAGGAATCCGCAAAACCCTACCGCTCTGCAAACGGTTAATATTGCCATCGGCAAAGGCATCAGGGTTAAGCTGCTGTATCGCCAGCATGGTTTGCTGCAGGGTCACGGAACTATCCGGTCTGACCTGTAAGGCAATGGCAGAAAGCGTGTCTGTGCTGCTTGTTTCGATTGCTTGCGCTGTCTGTGCTTCAGGTTCGGGCACAGCCTCTACTACCGCGGCAATTTCTTCGACCGACTCTTCCTCTATCGCGACTTCTGCTTGCGGCTCTTCTTCCTGGGCGAGTGCTTGCTCTGGCGCTTCTTCGACTTGTGGTTCTGCCTCCGCTGCAATCTCTGCCGCTACGGGAAGCGGCTCTTCTTCCACGACAGCCTCCGCCAAGGCTGTCGGTACTGCTTCAACGACGGCGACTTCATCGGGCTCGGTACGCTGCGGTGCCGGCTCTGTTGCTGCTGTCGGGGCTAGCCCAATTTGTTCCGGCTGCAAGTCTGCGGCAGAATTAGTTTGTCTGCCATTCGATGTGGCCGGGCTCACCACCGAGGGGGCCGCCGGTTCTGCCGTGGTTTGGGGAATTGGCGGCTCTGTCGATGGCTGTCGTAGAATCGGGCTTATGGGCTGTCTTACTGCTGGCGTAGCTTGTTGCTCATCGAACACGGGAAGATCTAACAGAATAGTATGCTCGCTCAACAAGCGACCACTCGGCCAGCGGGTTTCCAGAATGAAACTAAGATAAGGCTCGCGCACGATCTGATTGGAAGTGAGAATTACGGCATTACCCGTTGCCATGGCTTGCAGGCTGAAACGGACATTGGACAAGAAACCAACACGATCAATATTAAAGCGTTGAAAGTCATCGGTAGACGCCATTTGGACATTGACGTCCTGAAGTCTGGTGTCGCCTAGTTGTAACAACTCGATACGAACCCGTAGCGGCTGATTCAGCGACGACTCTACGGATACAGCGCCAAGCCCCAGGGCATAAACCTGTGTCGCCATGCTGCATAGCAGCAGGGTCAGAATCACGACGAATTTACGTAGCATATTCCCTTTTCTCTCAACAGGCTTTTGACACCAAAAGCTTGCGGCTAATGGAAATCAGTTCCACAAGTTAGTGACCACTACTATCTTCTTAACAAAATAGTTTAAGAAAGTTTCTTCACTACAGCCTGCAAGTATTCATTATAAATAGCTTTTTATCAACTCTTCGGCTATTTGAACCGAGTTCAAAGCCGCCCCTTTTCGCACATTATCCGAGACCACCCACAGATTCATGCCATTTGGAAACGAGATATCTTGCCGAATTCTTCCCACAAAAACTGCGTCCTGGCCCGCAGATTCATGTACGGCGGTAGGATATCCGCCATCCTTGCGCTCATCCATGACCAGAACGCCCGGCGCTTTCTCTAACAGCGCACGCACCTCTTGCTCGCTGATGGGTTTTGCAGTCTCAATTTGCACCGCCTCTGAATGCCCATAGAACACCGGGATTCGCACACAGGTGGCGCTTACCATAATGCTTTCATCTTCAAAGATCTTGCGGGTTTCCCAGACCATCTTCATCTCTTCCTTGGTGTAACCGTTCTCCAGAAATACGTCGATTTGCGGCAACGCATTAAAGGCGATCTGGCGAGCAAAGGTTTTGCACTCGACATTCCGACCATTGAGTAATTCAGCGGTCTGGTTCGCCAATTCCTTGACTCCGCTATTGCCAGCGCCGGATACCGCCTGATAAGTCGCCACGCTGATACGCTTTATGCCCACCGCATCATGAATAGGCTTCAGGGCAACCAACATCTGTATGGTGGAACAATTGGGGTTAGCGATGATGTTCCTGTTGGTGTATTGCGCGATGGCTCCCGGATTCACCTCTGGCACCACCAACGGAATATCGTCATCGTAGCGAAAATGCGAGGTGTTATCGATGACCACACAACCCGCCGCACCGGCCTTCGGAGCGAACTCGGCTGAAACACTGCCACCCGCGGAGAACAGGCCGATATGGGCCTTGGAGAAATCAAATTCCGCCAGATCTGTCACCATCACCGGCTTATTCTTGAACATCACCGTCCTACCGGCCGATCTTTCACTGGCTAATGGGAATAGCTGATCCACCGGGAAGTTACGCTCTTCCAAAATACTCAGCAATGCCTCTCCTACTGCCCCTGTAGCGCCCACTACAGCCACGTTGTATTTACTCAAGTTACTCATCCTGCTCCTCTCGCTCTGTTTTGGCTAAACCGATTGTTGGGTTTAACCGATTGTTGGGTTTAATGCATGCTTGGATTTAATGCATTGCTAGGTTTAATTGATCGTGACAAGGCTTATTTCATCGCCGTGAAATACCAGGGAGCCTGGTTACGCCATGCGGCTTCGAACTGACTGATAGCATCGGCATCTTCCAGAGTCAGACCGATATCATCCAGGCCATTTAACAAGCAATGCTTACGGAACTCATCCACCTCGAAGGAAATGGTTTCGCCACCTGGCTTGGTAATAAGCTGTAGATCCAGGTCCACTTCTAACTGATAGCCTTCATTCGCTTCAACTTCGGCAAACAAGCCGGAAATTATCGGTTTAGGCAGTACAATTGGCAGCAAGCCGTTCTTCAAGCAGTTGTTGAAAAAAATATCGGCAAAACTGGGCGCGATAATAGCGCGAAAGCCGTAATCTTCCAGCGCCCACGGTGCGTGCTCTCTGCTGGACCCGCAGCCAAAATTGTCTTGCGCCAAGAGGATTCTGGCCCCCTGATAGCGCGGTTGATTGAGGACAAAATCAGGGTTCAGCGGCCGGTTACTGTTATCGGAGTCCGGCTCGCCTTTATCCAGATACCTGTGTTCGTCGAATAAATTGACGCCAAAACCGGTGCGTTTGATGGATTTAAGAAATTGCTTAGGAATGATGAAATCCGTATCCACGTTGGCTCGATCCAGTGGCAATACCAGTCCTTTCTCAATGATAAATTTGTTCATGTTATGCTCTTAATACTTTGATTATATTGATATTAAAATTGCTAGTTAGTATTAAAATAAGTAGCTTGTATTGAATTAAATATCCGCTATCAGGAAATCTCTCTGATATCGACGAAGTGACCGTGAATGGCAGCGGCCGCTGCCATCGCCGGGCTCACCAGATGGGTTCGACCACCGAAACCCTGCCGGCCTTCAAAATTACGATTTGAGGTCGAGGCACAATGTTTGCCCGCGCCCAGTTGATCCGCATTCATAGCGAGACACATTGAGCAGCCAGGCTCACGCCATTCCAGCCCCGCCGCAATAAATATCTTATCCAGACCCTCTTCTTCAGCTTGTTTCTTAACCAGCCCAGAACCGGGAACAACCATCGCCAACTCAACGCTTTCTGCCACGTGCTTGCCCTTGACGACAGCGGCCGCTGCGCGCAGGTCTTCAATCCGGGAATTGGTACAGGAGCCAATAAAGACACAGTCTAACTTGATATCTTTGATCGCGGTGCCGCCAACCAGGCCCATATAATCCAGCGCCTGCTGAATGCTGCTGCGCCGGGCCATATCGGGCTCCTGCTCAGGATCGGGAACCCTGCCACCCACTGCAACCACCATTTCCGGGGAAGTACCCCAGGTAACTTGCGGCTCAATTTCGCCAGCCTCTAAAGTCACAACGGAATCGAATACGGCCGTTTCATCACTGGTCAGCTCTCGCCAGGATTCCGCCGCCTGCTCCCAAAGATCGCCCTTTGGCGCAAAAGGCCTGCCTTTTAAATACGCCAGAGTAGTTTCATCGACGGCAATCAACCCCGCTCTGGCTCCCGCTTCAATGGCCATATTGCACACTGTCATGCGGCCCTCTACCGACAGGGAACGAATGGCCTCCCCAGCAAATTCGATGGTGTAGCCGGTGCCGCCAGCAGTGCCTATTTTACCGATAATAGCCAATACGATGTCCTTGGCGGTAACACCCGGACTTAACTGCCCATTCACCTGCACCCGCATATTCTTCGCTTTCTTTTGCATCAGGCACTGGGTCGCCAACACATGTTCTACTTCCGAGGTGCCAATGCCATGAGCCAATGCACCCAAAGCCCCGTGAGTAGAGGTGTGAGAGTCACCGCAGACGATGGTCATTCCGGGCAGCGTAGCGCCTTGCTCTGGCCCCACAACATGCACAATACCCTGTCTTTCATCGGTCATTTTCAGCTCAAAAATTCCAAACTCGCGACAGTTATCATCCAGCGTAGCAACCTGAATCTTCGATACCGGGTCTTTTATCCCTTCCAGTCCCTGACTTCGTTCCTCACGGGTTGTGGGAATATTGTGGTCAGGGGTGGCGAAATTAGCCTCTGCGCGCCAGGGTTTCCGGCCCGCCAGACGCAGGCCTTCAAAAGCCTGGGGTGAAGTTACCTCGTGAATCAGATGCCGATCAATGTAGATCAATGCGGTACCGTCGGCCCGTTGCTTAACCAAATGAGCGTCCCAGATTTTGTCATACAAGGTTTTGCTACTCATGTTCCTCACCAATATAATGTTAAGAGTTAAATAGATTGTTTATCTATTTGTATTTATTGAAAATTTATTACTAATGAAAATGGTTTTTATGGTAAATCAGACGGCTCGATCGAACCGGAGCAGCTAAATCGGAATGGTCGATGCCGCTCGTGTTTGGCCGGTCTGTCCTCGGTCACGCAACAGGTGATCGATGAGAACCAGAGCCAGCATAGCTTCTGCAATGGGTGTCGCGCGAATTCCGACACAGGGATCATGCCTACCGGTGGTGATGACTTCCTCGGCTTCCCCACGGGTATTTATCGACTTTCCTGGCAGGCGAATACTGGAGGTTGGTTTCAGCGCAATACTGGCGAAAATATCCTGCCCACTCGATATTCCTCCGAGCACACCCCCGGCATTGTTGCCGATAAAGCCCTGAGGCGTGATCTCATCGCGATGTTCACTGCCTTTTTGGCTTACAGACTTAAAACCCGCGCCTATCTCAACACCTTTTACCGCGTTAATGCTCATCAAGGCCTTGGCAATATCAGCATCGAGCCGGTCGAATATAGGCTCTCCCAACCCTGCGGGCACCTTACTGGCGCAGACATTGATGCGAGCGCCAATGGAATTGCCCTCCTTGCTGAGGGCGGCCATATAGTCTTCCATCTCGGCCACCTTCGATGCATCCGGGCAGAAAAATGGATTGCGTTCAATCTCGTCGTAATCCACCGTTTCGATGGCGATTGGCCCTAATTGACTTAAATAGCCCGTTATTTGAGTACCACAGGTCTCAAACAAGTATTTCTTCGCTATCGCCCCGGCCGCGACACGCATCGCGGTTTCACGCGCCGAAGCACGGCCACCTCCGCGATAGTCACGGATACCGTACTTCTTCATATACGTATAGTCAGCATGAGCAGGCCTGAACTGGTCCTTTATTTTGCTGTAGTCTCTGGAGCGCTGATCTGTATTCTCTATAAGCAGCCCGATGGGTGTTCCCGTGGTCTTGCCTTCGAATACACCCGACAGGATTTTTACCTCATCGTCCTCACGGCGCTGTGTGGTAAAACGCGACTGCCCGGGTTTTCTCCGATCAAGATCCTGCTGCATATCCGCGGCACAGAGTTCCATTCCAGGCGGACAACCGTCGATCACGCAGCCGAGCGCAGGCCCATGACTTTCGCCAAAGCTGGTTACCGTGAATAATTTACCGAAAGTATTTCCTGACATATGAAAACTCGTACACTTGTTGCTGCTACTGCCCGTACCGGTGTCAGTACTAACTGTCAATACTCGATGTCGTACTACCGTTGGGCGCAGAACAACTGGATACAGAACTGATTGGCTAGCCCGACAAAAAATGGCGCCAAAAAACCAGCGGATTGTACACTATTTAAAACATTCCCTGTACTGCTGAAGTTGGCTGGCAGTCAAGGCCAGCACCCCTTCTCCGCCCTGATCAAACTGCAACCAGAGCAACGGCACTTTCTCCAGGCGCTGGGCCAATAGCTCATTGCTATAGCCAACCTCCATTACCAACACCCCCGCTTCGTTCAAATAATCTGCCGCCTCGCGCATAATGCGTAGCGGTAATTCGAGACCCTCGTCTTCGCTAATCAGACCCAGGGCCGGCTCATGCAAAAATTCATCCGGCAGTTCATCGTACTCCTGTTGTGAAACATAGGGAGGATTTGAAACGATTAGGTCATACTTTCCGTCCACCGCGGTAAATAAATCCGATTGCAGGGTTGTTACCCGGTCAGCCAAATCATACAGGGCAATATTATCAGCCGCCAAGGCCAGTGCCTCGACAGAGATATCGGCCAAATCAACCTGGGAGTCTGCAAATTCCAGCGCAGAGGCTATGCCGATGCTGCCGCCCCCGGCACATAAATCCAGAATACGAAGGGGATCAGAAGACAATACCGGTTCGAAGCGATTCCTGATTAACTCGGCGATCGGCGATCTCGGAACCAATGCCCGTTCGTCACAGTAAAAGGCATAGCCCGCGAACCAGGCCTTACCCACAATATAGGCGACTGGCAGGCGATGTTCAATCCTGCTGTTTACCGCCCGCTCCAGCACGGAGATTTCACTGTCGGTGAGTACGCGATTATCCTGATCGCCGTCTGCAAAATCGATCCCCAGACTGGTATAAATTAAATACACTGCCTCATCCAGCGGATTGTCTGTGCCATGACCATAAAACAGATCATGCTTAAGCATTCGCTTTGCAGTTTGCTCAATGTATTGCTGAATTTTCACACGGCGGTACTCTATTAAACATCCAATAAGACCCAATCACCCGGCTATGCACCTATCTCCCGATATTCGCCTGTTGTCCTGCCTCAGCGTACCCCGATGAAGTTTTACAAAATGACCCTGGAAAAAACAAGGCTTATCACTCTGACTATTCTTGAAATATGCTCAAAAGCGCTTTACCAACTATAGGGGTTATCGTAGGCTTGCCCTCAATTATTAAATATTAAAGAATTTTTTATGACAGCAAATACTATGGAACAGTCATATCTGGATATCCTCAAGAAAATTGGAGAGGATCCTACTCGCGCCGGATTGACCGATACACCAAAAAGAGCCGCTAAGGCCATGGAATTCCTGATGCAAGGCTACTCGATGAACATCGATGAAGTCATCAATAATGCCTTATTCCCTTCTGATACTGACGAAATGGTCATCGTCAAAAATATTGAACTGTATTCGATGTGCGAACACCATCTGCTGCCCTTCATCGGCAAGTGCCATGTAGCCTATATTCCCAATGGAATGGTAATCGGTCTATCCAAGATCGCCAGGATTGTGGATGTTTTTGCCAGACGATTACAGATTCAGGAAAACCTGACTAATGAAATTGCCAATTGCCTAATCGAGAAAACGGGTGCCGCCGGCGCCGGAGTCATTATCGAGGCTCAGCATATGTGCATGATGATGCGTGGAGTAGAAAAGCAAAACTCAACCATGACCACATCTTGCATGCTAGGCGCGTTTCGAAATAGTCAAAGCACCCGGGGTGAATTTCTATCCTTGATTAATAATTAGCACCTGACTAATTATCACCTGACTAATTATCACCTGACAACCAGCCAGCACATCAACCTATTGCAAAACCAACTCTATACGCTCGGCACAGTAATCTGTCTCACAAGCCGGTGCCAGCGGTCCTATTCCCTGGGCAATGATTTTTCCCCCATCGACACCCAGGCTAATTAAACTTTCTCGCAATGTCGCTGCCCGCAGCGCGGAGCGCCGCAGCAACACCTCCAATGACTGAGTCCCCTGCAAGTGTGCGACCAGATAGACGCGAATCGAAGAATCCGCGTTCAGCAACGCCACCGTGCTTGAAAGATCTGCAGCATCCGACAACTGCGTGTCCGAATCGAATTCCAGCGCTGGCAAAATAATACTTCGCTTCTCGCGCAATAAATCCAACAAGCCTGTCGATCCGACAATCTCAACAGTATCAGCGGGTATTTCTATTATGGGTTCCGGCAAAGCTTCTATCGCACGCTCGGGAATTGGATCCCGCGTTCCACCAAGCTCGATGATTTCCAGGTAGGCATAAATTTTCCGATTACCCTTGGTAATAATATACAGCGCTATATAAGACTCTGTTTCCAGACCTGTATTTGTCTTCATCGCCAGATAAAACTGGTTGCGCTCCGGGCCATATAATGAGCGATTACTGAACACGTCATTGGCCCAAAAATTACTACTCCCGCAGGCGCGCCCACTACAGCTGAATAATTCTGAATAACCCCTGGACTGCATTTGTTCACGGTAATATTGATTCACATTCTCGCCAGTAAATTCCTGTGAAACATCATAAGTGATCCGGCTTACATCGCCGCGCAGACGCTGGAAATTTTCCGGGACTACTTCTCCTCTCGACCTTTGCAAGCTGCCAAGAACGAGTCGGTGGCTTATGTCCTGCTCCAGCTCTCTACTAATAATTTCCGAGTCGGGATATCTGGCGATGAGAGAATGGTCGCTCAGGCTGGCTGTGGAGAACTCTACTTGAGCGAAGCTGCTAGTCGCGAGCAAGGTAAGCCATGCTGCCAGGGATAGTCGTTTACAGATTGAGTAATTTAGAAATTTCATGGCTGTAGTGTATACAAAATCTTGCCGCAACCGGGCGCCATAAGGTCCAAGCTGACGCACACCAGCACACTATTACCTATATATCTATTGGTTTCCATTGTTCCGTCCACCATAACCGCCAACATATTTGACAGAAATGGATTGTGACTAATTATTAACAACTGCTGTACGCCAAAATTCGCGATGACATCCATGACCGCATAAACATCCCCATCCGGCTCAATTCTACTATCCACGTCAAATTGTAATTCTGGAAAAACCGTCTGCAGCGAAGAAGCCGTCTGCCTGGCTCGCGGATACGGACTCACTATCGCCTTATCCAGAATTGGCGAATGGTGTTTATACTTCTCAGCCACATCTCGGGTTTGCATTATCCCTTCCCGAGTAAGTTCGCGCGCTCTATCAGACCCCGCTTCACTCTCTGCGATGCCGTGACGAAGTAAATAAACCAACATACTAGCGGTATCTCTCTAAGACTTTACACTCGAGTCGCTATTATCATTCCCCGCTGCAGATTTCTTCGCGCCGGCCTTTTTAGCGGGTGGCTTTTTAGCGGGTGGCTTTTTCGCCGCGGTCTTTTCGCTTGCGCTCTTCTTGCTGCTGGTTTTCTTCTCAGTTGATTCTTTTTTAGTGGCTTGCTTCTGGCTTGCCTTAGCCTGAGTTTTTGCGGAAGCACTATCACCCCCCGGTTCTGCCGGAGACGCGGTCAGATCGTCTTCAAGTTGGGGAAATTCAGAGAATGGAAACGGTTTTGTTTCCGAATTGTAAGTCAGGAATTTTACAATCTGGGAAACATACTGCTCCAGCGCCGCAGCAAAAAAACGTAAGTTTTCGTTACTCTCTCCAGTAATCACCGAAAACAGTGCCTGTACAATAAGCAACACAATAATGATGGGAAGGATAATGACATTGAGGACAACGGCAAATCCCAGCATAAAGACTATGCGTATCCAGACGGATGGCTGCCGAATATTATCTACGATGGTATCCAATTCTTCTGACATGGTCTTTCCTCTCAGCCTAATATTCAGTGGCGCCTGCTTAACAGCAAATAGCAAGGCGGCCTAATCCAGTATCTTGTCCTTGTTGGCAGCAAACTCAACATCGAGTGCCTGTTCTCCACCCATCAGCGAAGAAATTATATTCTGCATGGATTCATTACCATAGATGATATTGTACAGACCCGCAGCAAGCGGCATATAAACACCCAGTTCATCCGCTTTTTCCTTCACCAGCTTCACTGTATTCACCCCCTCCGCAACCTGGCCAAGCTCGGCTTTCGCCTCCTCGATCGATTTGCCTTGACCAAGAGAGAATCCGATGCGGTAATTTCGGCTTAAAGGGGTTGAACAGGTCACTACTAAATCCCCGACTCCGGCCAAACCCAGAAAGGTCATCGGGTCGGCACCTAACTCCTTGGCAAAGCGGGCCATCTCGGCAAGACTTCTGGTTACCAACATACTATTTGTGTTGTAACCCATGCCTAAAGCCGCCGCCATACCGGCAATTATGGCGTAGATATTCTTCAGCGACCCGCCCAGCTCTACCCCAAACATATCGTCATTGGTATAGACCCGGAAATACTCAGATTTAAGTACGTTTTTTACGATCTCCCTGACTTCCTCATGATTACTGGCGATGACGGTACCGGTGAGGGATTTGCTGGCAATCTCTTTTGCCAGATTAGGACCGCTTAAGACCCCGACTTTAGCCTCTGGCGCTTCCTGCATAAGAATCTGGCTCATCAGCATGAAGCTGCCGGCCTCTATGCCCTTGGTGGTGCTGATCAGGATTACATCGGCGGCGGCGTGTTTCATGACATCCCTGACTACTTGCCGAAACGAAGAACTGGGGACAGCGACGAAAATAAGCTCGCTGTCAGCCACGGCCGCTGCCATATCGGCGGTTGCAACAAGTCGCTCGCTTAAACTATAGCCGGGAAGGTATTGCGCATTTTCGTGATCACGATTTAAATCTGCTGCCTGGGATTCGCTACGCATCCAGAAACTGACGTCGTGACCATTTTCTGCCGTTATATTTGCAATTACGGTACCAAAACTGCCACCGCCAATTACAGAGATCTTACATGCTGACATCAAGATTCCATTGATACTATTCTATGCCGCTCTCATGATAGTCCGAATGACCCTGAATACCAAGAAGAGAACTCTCTGCAAGATGTTGTACCACTAATCGAAATTCAATAAACCGCAGGCCTTAACTGAAGCTATTCGATAGAACAAACCCTCTTCAAGATGTTGTACCACTAATCGAAATTCAATAAACCGCAGGCTTTATCGGTGCTATTCGATAGAACAGAACCAGAACTCTCTTCAAGATGTTGTACCACTAATCAAAATTCAATAAACCGCAGGCCTTAACTGAAGCTATTCGATAGAACAAACCCTCTTCAAGATGTTGTACCACTAATCAAAATTCAATAACACGCAGGCCTCAACTGAAGCTATTCGATAGAACCATTATCTTCAAGCCAAGCGACTCAGCCAGCCGCCTCTTTTCGGCCAAGCTTTAAAACCATCGGCCATTGCACTTCGACTGCCTGTTGCGGATCCGTGCCCCAGGCCTCCCGCAGTTCTGGATCTAGCCACTGCAAGGAATTAGAGCCCTGTTTTTCGATATAGCGTTGTACCGCCAACCACGGCATGATGAAGTCACTCAACTGCGCAGTTCATGTTGCTCACAAAGACTTCTCAGATACAAAAATAATTCCGCGGGATAATCAGGCCTGGCGTTGGCATAGGTTCGTGCATTCGCGGAAAATTGATCATTGAAATTCGCCTTCATCCTCCATCTCCTGCCATCAAGGCAATGCGATTGGAATTAAAAAAAACCAGCGCATCATAGATGCGATCGGATACAGTTTTTGGGGTAATTGAAGCGCCGACAAACTTGTCATATTCATTGTCGGCTGAAATTTTCTGCCAACTAATGCGAAGAATATCCCGCATACTGCTTCCCTCGAACGCCTTCATCCACTGAGATTCGACAAGCTCTACGACTCCGTACAATTCATCGGAATCCAGATCCTTTATTACCCGTGCCGCCGAAATACGTCCATACATATCAACGGCCACTAACAGATCAATAGATCCGTTAAAACCGTCATCAGCCGTCGCCGGCACGGCAACGGCGACAACCTCACCATTCTTCTTCGCTAAATAGGCAAGTCGATCACGCCTTAAGTTCAACAGCTGCATATTTATCAATTTCTCGTGCTGTTGATTTGCCGGTAACAAAAAAGTATCCAGGAGCAAATCATTATCGAAGCTTCCCGCTTCGAAGAACTGATAAAGACTCTGTCGATCGTAGTTTTTCCTGCTCGCCTGCACATCATCCCGCGCAATAAAATTCAGCAATAATAAAATCCCAATCACCGCTACCAGCAGTGCAATTAACGGCAGTTTCTGTTTAAAAAAATAACTGAGTTCTAATTTCATAGGCAAGGCATGATAAGAAAATTTTACCGAGGAAACAGCGCAGCAAGAACTTCTCCGCAAGCAGCAAGCCAATTAGCCAGAGATTCTAACCTGCCGTCGTTGCATTAACTTGCGGGGGATTAACCTGTCACAAAGAGTGCAACCAATTATATCCGCACTGTCACTGAACACCACTATGCCTTTATGCAAGAATATCTGCTACAGGCATAGAAAAAGTAAACGGGACTACAGCGATTCCAGCTTTAGCTGCTGGAATTGACCTGGGTTTTAGAGATAAGCCGAGACACTGGCAACGATCGACATCACCGGCGCGGGATAGATACCCAACAGCAACAGCAAGAATACCAGGACGGCGATAACGCCATAGGAACCGAGGCTTTCAATACCTGCGATTCGATACCGTAAAGATTCATCTTCCGGCATCAACATCTGGTACACAATGCGCAGATAGTAATACAAACCGATACCACTGCCGATCACCAGCACCGCCAGCAACACCCAAAGCCCGGCTTCGACACCGGCCAGAAACAGATAGAATTTGCCGATAAAGCCTATGGTGAGAGGAATGCCCGCCAGAGACAGCAACATCGTCATAAAACTCGCCGCCAACCAGGGATTACGCCAGAACAGGCCGCGATAATCCGAGACCGCATCAAATTCTTTTTCACTGGATGAAATCACCGATGCCACAGCAAAAGCACCCAGCGACATAATCACATAGGCCAGCAGATAGAAGGTGACAGCCTCAATACTTATCGAACCCTCGGTGGAATAACTGGCAATAACGGCAAGCAGCAGATAACCCATGTGCGCAATGGATGAATAAGCGAGAATCCGCTTCAAATTATCCTGTGACAGTGCCAATAGATTTCCAGCTAATATCGACGCCGCGGCAAGCAAAGAAAATACCATCACGATGGAAGGAAAACTCAGCGCTTCACTGGTAATGATAAAGCGCAACATGAGCACAAACATCGCCGCCTTGCCGATCGTTGCCAAATAGCCAGTAGCGGGTAATGGTGAACCTTCATAGACATCGGGAGTCCAGAGATGGAAAGGCGCCAAAGACAACTTAAAGGCCATTCCTGCGGTGATCAGCAATAACGCAATTATTGAATAACTATCGGAAAGACCATTCGCTGAGCCGGAGACATCCAGCAGACTACTAAAAGACAAGCTACCTGTCTGCGCATATACCAGCGCCATGCCGAATACGATAAACGCAGAAGCGACACCTGACAGAACCAGATATTTTACTGCCGCTTCCAGAGGATATTTAGCGGCATTCTTACTATGCAGGGGATACGCCACCATGCCATACAGTGACATACTCAAGGTTTCCAAACCCAATAGTGCGCTGACAAAATGGTTACTGCTGACCATCACAATCGCACCGATGGTCGCCACTACGAGGAGTAAATAATACTCTTCCTTGTGATCATCGAGATTAAAGAAATAAGGAAAGCTCAATATGGCAATAAACATCGCCGCGGCACAAATCAGCAGCGTAAAGAACAGACTGTACTGATCGATTATTAGTAGCGGTGTAAGTTGTTGATTGGTGTAGGACATCATCGTTGCGGCGACAATCGCCGCAATTAATAAGCCGGTAATTGCGATAGCACCGGTAAGCAGATAACTGCGCCGGATACCAATCATCAGCATCGCAATGATAGCGGTGGCCGTAACAATCAACAGCGGCATTAAGGGGTTTAGGTCATCTAGTGTCATAATCATAACTATTGCTGAACCACCGAGGAAACAACTCCCTGAGTAACACTTAATAAATTGCTCAATGTAGCTTCAGACAAATCGAGAAAACTCTGCGGATACATCCCCATCCAGATCAGGCCCAGCATCATGGCCGCAAAATAAAACATTTCACGGCGACTCAAATCGCTGAGCTGAGCATCATCAAAATCGGTATTTTTGTATTCACCATGAAATACTTTCTGGATTACCCAAAGCGAATAAACCGAAGCGAAAATCAAACCGAATGCCGCCAGTACCGTCAATGTTATGTTCGCTTTAAACGCACCTAACAAGGCCAGGAATTCGCCAACGAAATTGCCCAGCCCTGGCATACCCAAAGAGGCGATAGAAAAGAACAGAGCAACAAAAGCCATGCGCGGTACCTTTGCCCAGAAGCCCCCCATGTCTTGCATATTCCGGGTGTGAATTCGATGCTGTAAACCCCCCGCTAACATGAACAACGCCGCCGCACTTAAACCGTGAGCCGACATAGTCATCACCGCACCTTGCAGTGCCTGTGCATTCCAGGCGTAAATCCCCAACAGGACGAAGCCCATATGACTGACACTGGTATAGGCGATCAGGCGCTTTATGTCAGTCTGGGCGAAGGCAACTTTTGCACAGTACAGAATGCTAATCACCGCCAGGGTCATGGCAATCGGCGCGAACTGCATAGAGGCGTTTGGAAATAAGGGAATAGCAAAGCGAATGAGCCCATAGGCGCCGGTTTTCAATAATACCCCGGCAAGAATCACACTACCGGCTGTCGGTGCCTGACTGTGGGCATCCGGCAACCAGGAATGAAAAGGAAAGCTGGGTAATTTGGTGGTAAAGGCGATAAAGAATCCCAGCATCACCCACATCTCGATGCGGCTGCTCATGTTTACCTTTAACAGATCCAGATAATCAAAGCTGAACCAGCCAAATTGAACATAGTGAAAATAGGCCAGCAGCAGAATAGAAACCAGCATTAACATACCGGTAACCTGGGTAAAAATGAAAAATTTCATGGCCGCGTAGTTTTTATTCTCATGACCCCAGACCGCGATGATGAAATACATCGGGATCAACATCACTTCCCAGAAAAAGAAGAACAGAAATAAATCCAGCGCGGTAAATACCCCTACCACCCCTGCCAGTGTCCATAGCAGACTAAAATAGAAAAAACCGACTCGCTCGGTTATTTCGTTCCATGCCGAGCCAATCGCAATTACGCCCAAAAACCCGGTGAGCAATAACAACAGAATGCTCAAACCATCGGCGGCAAGATGAAAAGAAATGCCGAAATTTGGCATCCACTGGGCATTCAGCGAAACAATCCATGCAGATTCTGCCGATTCCGGAACCGCGAGTAAACTGAGCATAATAAGCAGGTCGATTACCACGGCCGCCAGGGCTATGACTCTTGGAAATTTCGCGTCAAAACCCTCAGACAACCATGCCAGTACACCACCGAGAAACAACACACTGATAAGCACTACTAAAATCACAATAGCACTCCCAGGGAAACGATTAGCACCAATCCAGCCGCCAAACTTATCACATACCAGTGAAGTTGCCCGGTCTGGGTTTTCGCCAGCATTCTGTGCGCGGTACGCGTTAGCACGACTATCAAAGCGTAGCCTGCGTCAATTAAATCATTCTTGTTTATTCTCGCCAGGAATAAGAAGGGTCGTATAAACAAGAAATTATACAGCGCGTCCATACCCCAGCCACTGAACCAAAATTTGTGCAGTGAAGCTGCCACAGGATTCGCCATCAATTTGTCTATATCGAAGGCCTTCTTCATAAAGAATAGATAACTGACTGCAATGCCCAGTAGTGGCATTGCGATCATAATGGCATGCATGATCGCACTCACATGGTGTTCTTCATGGACTTCGCCATGACTGAACACCGCATCGACTGGAATCTGAACCCAACCTCCGAACAACGCCAAAACCATCAAGATAAATAGCGGAGTCGCCATACTAAATCCGGCGACTTCCCTGGCATCGTGGTGACCCTTGCTTTCACCGAAGAAAACCACAAACACCAGGCGGAAACTATAAATGCCGGTGAAGAATGCACCGATAACCCCGCCAATCCACAGCCATAAGCCAGGACCCTCCATTTCCAAGGCCGCGAGCAGAATTTCATCCTTACTGAAATAACCCGAGGTAAAAGGAAATGCAGCAAGCGCAAGACTGCCAATCATAAATGACGCGAAGGCAATCGGCAGCTGCTTGCGCTTGCCCCCCATCTTAAAGATGTCGTGCTCATGATGAAGACTGAGGATTACCGTACCTGCGGCAAGGAATAACAGGGCCTTGAAGAAAGCATGGGTCATTAAGTGAAATACCGATGCGGACCAGGCGCCTACTCCCAAGCCGAGAAACATATAACCGATCTGACTAATCGTCGAATACGCCAATATGCGCTTGATGTCATGTTGCGTCATGGCGGTAAAACCAGCCATCAGTAAGGTGATCAGCCCAATCCACGCGACGAGTAATTGTACGTTTGGCGCCAACTCAAACAAGATATGAGTTCTGGCGATGAGATAGACACCGGCCGTTACCATCGTCGCGGCATGGATCAGGGCACTAATCGGAGTCGGCCCTGCCATCGCATCAGGCAGCCAGGTTTGTAACGGTAATTGTGCCGACTTGCCCACCGCGCCACCGAGTAATAACAAGGAGGCCGCGATCGCCAGTCCGGACCCTACTGCCCATTGGGTTTGTGCGGCATGCAACAGGTCTTGAATATTCAGCGTGCCAAGCTGGGCAAACAGCAGGAACAGCCCTATCGCCATGGAGGTGTCACCGACTCTGGTGGTCACAAATGCCTTGCGAGCCGCATAACCATTCGCTGGATTTTCATACCAGAAACCAATTAACAAGTAGCTACAAAGCCCCACTCCTTCCCAGCCTAAATACAGCAGTACCAGATTGTCTGCCAATACCAGCATCAACATCGAGGCCACAAACAAATTCATATAGGCGAAGAATCGGCTATAACTCGGATCGTCAACCATGAAGCCGGTAGAATAAAGATGAATCAGGAAACCAACACCGGTAATAATTAGCATCATCACCAATGACAGACCGTCGAGATAGAAACTGAATCCAGGGGTGAACTTCCCAACTGACATCCAGACCCAGACTTCCTTCAGGAAATAATCTTCGCCGCTGGCTAGAAACTGAGCCGCGATAAGCGCCGCCGCCAGAAATGACAGACCAATAGAACCCGCTCCGATGTAGGCCACCGCTTTTTTAGGCAAATTCCCACTGGTCAATACCAGAGCAAGAAAGCCCAATGCTGGAAAAGTCGGTAATAGCCAAATAAGATCAAGCACTCTGGTTTCCTTTCCTCAGCCTTTCATCTGACTTAGTACGTTAATATCGACCGTATGAAAGCGTCGATACACCTGTATAATTAGCCCGAGCCCCACCGCGACTTCCGCCGCCGCCAGGGTAAGTATCATCAAGAACATCACCTGACCATCGGCATGACCCCAACGAGAGGATGCGACGATAAATGCCAGGCCTCCTGCGTTGAGCATGACCTCGAGCGACATCAAAACGAACACGATATTGCGCCGGGTCATAACACCAAGCAGCCCCAGCACGAAGAGAATCCCCGCCAAAATCAAACCATGTTCTATCGGAATTGATTGCATGTGTTTTCTGTTTATCCTTTATTCACTTTACTTTTTAGCCAGGTGATAGGCCGAAACCAGACCCGCTAATAATAATATCGATGCCAGCTCAACCGCCAAAACATAGGGGCCAAATAACAAGGCGCTCACTTCCAGCACGCTGACTTCTTTTGGAATAAGATCGTATTCATACTGGCTTAATACATTCAGCAGTTGCGCCAATAAAATGGCCGCCATAACGGAAGGGGCTACCCATACTTTTACCCCTGACCAACTTCGCTCCTGATCTTCGCTGCGTTTCCCCAAGTTCAACATCATGATGACAAAAAGGAACAACACCATGATCGCCCCTGCGTAGACGATGGCTTCCAATACCGCGGCAAAGGTAGCACCGAGCACATAGAAAACTACGGCCACAGCAAGCAGAGACAAAATTAAATAGATTAGCGCGTGGGTGATATTACTTTGCAAAATAACGCATACCGTGGAAATAATAGCGACGGCGCCAGCAATGTAAAAAAGTAAGATCATGGCAATAGACTCCTCACATTAACCGGGACGGCTTCGTTTTGGGCTTCGCCCTTATCCTTTCCACCTATCTTCTTGCCTGCAACCTTGTAAAAATTGTAATCGTGATATTTGCCGGTACCACTGATTAGCAAATCTTCTTTCTCCCAAACCATGTCCTGTCGCTCATACTCTGCCATCTCGAAGTCAGGCGTTAGTTGAATAGCATTGGTCGGACAGGCTTCTTCACAAAAGCCACACATGATGCAGCGAGAAAAGTTGATACGAAAAAATTCCGGATACCAACGTCCTTCCTCGTCCTCGGTTTTCTGCAGGGCGATACAATCGACCGGGCAGGCAACCGCACATAAATTGCAGGCAACGCAGCGTTCCTCCCCATCAGGATCACGACTCAGAATAATACGACCGCGCCAACGCGGAAACATATAAGGCATCTCATCTGGATACTCTACTGTGTCCGCCTTGACGAACATATGTAATAGCACCCGCCAAAGAGTAACCACCTGAGAAATCAGTGTATCTTTGATCAGATTAAACATAGCTGTCTCCAGGAAACTGCCGCATTACTGTGTACTCAAAATTATTGCGCCGGTAACTAATAAATTAAGCAAAGACACCGGTAATAGAAATAACCAGCCATAGCTCATCAGTTGGTCATATCTTGGTCTGGGGATCGCCGCCCGCAATAGTATAAAGAAAGCAATAAATCCAAATGCCTTAATAGAGAACCAGACTATAGGAGGTAAAAAGGCGGGGCCAAGCCAACCGCCAAAAAATAACACTGTAATCAGTGAAGAGATCAGCACCAGGCCTAAATACTCTCCGACAAAAAACATGCCGAATTTCATGCCGGAATATTCCGTGTGATAACCGGCACAAATTTCCTGCTCCGCCTCTGGAATATCGAATGGCAGACGGTGACTCTCGGCAATACCGGCAATCAGGAAAATAACAAAGCCTATGAACTGGGGAATAACGTACCAACCATCCGTCTGAGCTAATACTATTTCTCTAAGATTGAAGCTGCCCGACAGCGCCACGACGCCCAGAATTGAAATACCCATAAATACTTCGTAACTAACCATTTGCGCGGCGGCGCGTAAAGCGCCTAGTAATGCATATTTATTATCCGAAGAAAGGCCACCCAACATTACGCTATAGGCTCCGAGAGACGCCATAGCTAACACGAACAGCACGCCAATATTGGAATCGACAACACCTACTCCAGGCGCAAAGGGAATCACACTAAAACTCATGAGTATGACCATCATGATAATGCCTGGCGCGAGGACAAAGCTGAACTTATCCGCAAACGGAGGCACCCAGTCTTCCTTGGTAAAGATTTTTATCATGTCGGCAACCACTTGTAGCAAACCAAAATAACCAACCCGATTTGGTCCAAGTCGTTCCTGCCACAAGCTCAACAATCGGCGTTCCACCCAGATAAGCATGGCCGCGACAACAATGACTGTTGCCAATATTACGCCTATGCTTAGTGCGGATCCAACTTCGAAAGTCATGATCTAATAGTCCTCTTCCAATAAATCGCTGACGATAAGTCCTTCAATGCCGCGCAATAAATTCCGCTCACCGCTCTTTGTTATTTCAATGCATTGTGGCAGTTCGGTAGGATTAACCTGCCCATCCCCACAATAAATCACTGCACTGCCGGACTTAATTCCAGTTCGAATACATACCACAGCATTTGATTCGGTAGTGCCTAATTTTACCGTGTCACCCTGGCTCAATTCTCGAGCCTGCGCGTCTTCCGGAGACAAGCCTATAAAAGCATCAGTCATGCGCTGCTGTATAGAATTTGACTTGGCACTAAGTTCGTCGCTACCGAATATTTGATAAGCCAGCGACACCTGCAACTCATTCGCGGAAGGAGAGACGCTGGAGTCTGCCGGATCAAAGTATGCTGCCGCTGCAGTTTCACGGGCGATTAATAAAGTGCCCGGATGCCCCTGCTTCAGCTCGCCGTTTACATCGTCCTGAAATTTACTAATAGACTGATTGGAATTCCATCCTGGCGCCCATGAGGAAGCGAGGACGTCGGCGTCTTTCTGCGCCGGGATTCCTTCCATGGAAAATGACATTACTGAGCCTGGGTCTTCAGCTTGTTTTGGCTCATGCACATTAATATTGGCCTTCATTGCCGTGCGACCACTGTAGCGATGTGATTGACGTGGCACCTTCATCCCGGCGATAAACCTGGCTGGATCAGGTAGTATCTTACTCAGATTACTGAACCCCTTTGCCTCACTGGAACAACGATTGATCAAGGCGTCAAACTCACCAGCCTGTTCAGCGCCCAACCAACTCCATGCTGGCATAGCCCCGCTATGACATCGGTGAACTTGAAAACTTAATTGGGCCCTGCCTTCGTAATTGATATAGCTTGCCTCGTGTTCCGAGAACGCTGTCGTAGGCAACACATAGTCTGCCTTCGCTGTGGTTGCCGTACCCAGTTGATCCAGCACCAATAATTTATCGGCCATCTCCAGCGCCGCATCAACCGTAGCCTGCGGCGCGCGACGATATAAATCATTCTCCAACACGATCGCCTGCGTTGCCGAACCATCCTGCAATTTCGCCAGCGCCCGTCCTAGTTTGTTCTCGGCGGTGGTTAACATGCCCATACCAAGACTATTCACTTCCGGCACCAATAGACACAGATCTACCGCGGTTGACTTTTGCTGCTGCAACGCCCGCGCGATATTTGCCGCCGCCTTTATTAATTCCAGATTACCGCTCGTGCTACCGGCGATAAGCAAGGGGCGTTTGGCCGCCTGCAGCTGAGCAGCAATTTTTTCAATCACGCTTGCATGTTCGGTGGGTACATCACTTGAAGACGGAGACTGACTGGCAATCGTGTTAGCAACCGCATACGCGATGCCGGCCAAATTTTGCAGCGTATCCACTACCTTGTCCGAAGCCACATCATCGAGGCGACTGACATAAGTACTGAGAATACTTAGCGGGCTGCGATCATGCTGCGCCAGTTCACGCACTGCCGCGTCCTGCCATTGCGGTATACGGCTATTACTGGCCAATTCAAGCGCCTTGTTACGCACCGATTGTCTTAATGCCAGTGCTATTCGAGGCGCAACATTGGTCACATCCTCGCCCAGAATGACTATCGCGTCTGCCTGTTCGATCTCGCGTATGCTGGGGCTGTGAAAAGCCTTGTCCTTTGCCAGCTGCAAGATCAACTGTGTCGCCTCGTGTTCTGTATCGGAATAACCGGCATAGAAATTATCTTCACCGACCAGGGCGCGCAACGCGAAATTAGATTCATTGCTCGCCCGAGGAGAACCTATACCGATAGTCTTGCCTGTCTTAAATTCATTGATTACTGATTGAACTTGTTCGCCGCCCAGGGCTTGCGAAGTATCACCCTGTTGCTTAACCGCGTCCCGTAGACGGTCCTCACTATTGACAAAATCAAAACCGAAGCGACCCCGGTCACAGAGAAAATAACCGTTCACTTCGTTATTATAGCGATTAACAATGCGTCTGAGCGTACCGTATCGCTCTCCGGGCGCTGTATTACAGCCCACAGAACAACCGACACAAACTGATGGCGCCGTCTGTAAATCCCATTTACGCGAATAGTGCTGACTGAAAGCCTTGTCGGTAAAAACACCGGTCGGACAGACTTCTACCAGGTTGCCACTGAATTCACTTTCCAGCACACCTTCCTCGTGCCGACCAAAATACACATGATGGTGTGAAGCCTGCGCGGAGAGATCGGTGCCGCCGGCATAGTCATCGTAATAGCGCACACAGCGATAACAAGTGATGCAGCGATTCATCTCGTGATTAAGAAAAGGACCCAGATATTGATTGCGATGAGTCACTTTTTTCTTGTCGTAGCGACGATAGTTATGACCTGACATCAAGGTCATGTCTTGCAGGTGGCACTCGCCCCCTTCTTCACAAACCGGGCAGTCATGAGGATGACTAATCATTAAACTTTCGATCACGCTGGCACGGAAAGATTTGGCTTGCTCATCGTCTATAGAAATAATGGCACCATCTGTAGCAGGTGTCATGCAGGCCATGACCAACATGCCATTCTTGTCATCGGCATCGCGGTACTGTTTTATTGCGCACTGTCTACAGGCGCCAACCGAGCCCATGCAGGGATGCCAACAAAAATAAGGCAAGTCCAGGCCCTGCGACAGACATTCCTGTAACAGATTGTTATCGGGATTCACTTCGTAAGTCACCCCATCTATAACAACTTTTGCCATCTAATACTCCAAACTTATCATTCTGCGGCGCGCTGGCCGCCTAATGGTTTTCCAATACTTCTGTCAATGCTTATAGGGACAGCACTTCTGCTTTATATGCTGATCAAAATCTTCTTTAAAATGCTTTAAGCCACTGCCCAGCGGTGCTGTTGCACCAGGCGCCAGCGCGCAAAATGTACGTCCTGGCCCCAGATAATCAACATGATCGTGCAGTATCTGTAGATCTTTCTCACTACCACGCCCGCTTTCAAATTCATTGAATATTTCATCGACCCACGGCAATCCATCACGGCAAGGTGTGCAGAATCCGCAGGACTCATGGGCGAAGAACTTCATCAAGTTGCCGACCATTCCAACTGGACAGGTTTTATTATCCAGAATAATCATGGTGCCGGTAGCCAATCTACTGCCTACCTTGGCGATCGCATCGTAATCAAGCAGGACATCGAGATGTTCCGGCAACATGAAATCTGTCGAGCCCCCCCCGGGCAAAAATCCTCGCAACTCCAGTCCGTCTTGCATACCACCGGCATAACCCTCGAACAGTTCACGAATAGGAAGCCCCAGCGGTAATTCCCAACATCCCGGGGTTTTAACTTTGCCACTGACGCCAAATAACTTGGTGCCGTGATCGCTGCCTTTAGTCAGGCCGTGATACCAGTCCACCCCATAAGTAATAATGCCCGGAAGATTACAAATCGTTTCTACATTGTTAACGATCGTCGGCTTGCCCCATAATCCGCTCACCTGCGGAAAAGGCGGCTTCGCTCTGGGGGTCGCGCGCTTGCCTTCCAGTGCGTTAAGCAACGCCGTCTCTTCACCGCAGATATAACGCCCGGCGCTGGTGTGCACGACAATGTCCAGGTCAAAACCGGTACCGAGAATATTCTTACCGAGATAGCCGCGCGCGGCCGCCTCAGAAATCGCACGATTTAGCCGCTGTCCAGAGACGATATATTCACCGCGCAGAAATATGTAAGCCGTACTGGCCTGAATGGTATACGCCGCGATAATCATGCCTTCGATTAACAAATGCGGATCACCCTCCATCAGCAACCTGTCCTTAAAGGTGCCCGGTTCCATTTCATCGGCGTTGACAACCAGATACTTCTGCTTGGGAGCATCGCCTCCTCTCGGCACAAAACTCCATTTAAGCCCGGTGGGAAATCCAGCGCCGCCACGCCCCTTGAGCCCCGAGTCTTTTACTTGCTGCAAAACATCATCAGGACTCAGACCTTTAGCAATCGCCTGCAGACTCTGATACCCATCACTCGCCTCATAGGCAGCAATATCCATTGCTGGCCGTGACATATCGATGTTCTTTGTTAAAGGGTTATTTACCACTTCTATTCCACTGGGTTTATTTGTTTTGGTAGTCCAATATTATTTTATCTATTGCCGCGGGCGTCAGATTTCGGTGCAGGTCTGGCCCCACCATCATTACCGGTGCTCGATCACAATCGCCCAAACAGGGAACCGGAATCAGCGTAAACTCGCCATCTTTGCTGGTTTCGCCATAGTCGATATTCAGCTTGTCTTTAATGGCTTGCTTGATGTTTTCGCAGCCCATAATCCAACAACTGACGCTATCGCAAAATAACATCACATTTTTTCCAACCGGCTGTCGGTAAACCAGATTAAAAAAGGTAGCCACACCTTCGAGGTCGCTGGCGGGAATATCCAGATACCGGGATATGCCAAGCAAGCTTTCATCCGATACCCAACCCTGATATTTCTGCACAATTTTTAAGGCTTCCAGACCGACCGCCCTTTTATCCGGATACAGTGTCATCTCGTGTTCTATTTCAGCAATCTCTTCTGCCGAAAGTTTGCGCGGTCTGCTCGCTGTACTGGCGATTACGTTATTGCTCATTTTTACGTCGCTGCTGCTCATCGATCCACATCCGCCATTACGAAATCGATGCTGGCGATAATGGCTATCAAGTCGGACACCATAAACCCACGAGATATCTGCGGAATCATCTGTAAATGGGGGAAAGACGGAGTGCGAATTCGTGTTCTATAGGACATCGTGCTGCCATCACTGATCAAATAGTAACTATTGATCCCCTTCGTCGCCTCGACCGCCATACTAACTTCGTTTGCAGGTATCACCGGCCCCCAACTGACACTGAGAAAATGATTGATCAGGGTTTCGATATCCTGCATGGTATTTTCTTTGCGCGGGGGAGTGGTTAAAGGGTGATCGGATTTGTAATGCCCCGATGGCATATTGTCCAGGCACTGTTTGATGATGCGTAAACTCTGGCGCATCTCTTCGACGCGTATAGCGCAACGATCATAGCTATCGCCGTTGATTGCGATTGGCACATCAAATTCAAAATTTTCGTAGCCACTGTAAGGCCGCTGTTTACGGAAATCCCATTCAAGACCGGTTGCGCGCAAACCGGCACCGGTAACGCCCCAGTTGAAAGCCTCTTCAGTGTTATACACACCGACACCCTGGGTGCGTCTCTTCAGAATTCCATTATTCATCACCATGGAGTCGTATTCGTCCAGCCGCGCCGGCATAAAATCCAGCAACTCTGCAATCCGCTTCTCCCAGCCATTGGGCAGATCTTGCGCGACACCGCCGATCCGGAACCAACCTGGATGCATACGCGCACCACATATGGATTCGATAATATTAAATATGCGCTCCCGCTCAACAAACATATAAAAAATCGGCGAAAGCTGTCCTACATCCTGGGCAAAAGTTCCGTAAAATAATAGATGGCTACAGATACGGAACATCTCAGAAAGCATAATGCGAATCACCTTGACCCGTTCCGGCACTTCGATACCGGCCATTTTTTCAACGGCCATCACATAGGGCAGATTATTCATCACGCCGCCGAGATAATCTATGCGGTCGGTATAAGGTATGAAGGTATGCCAGGACTGGCGCTCACCCATCTTCTCGGCACCACGATGGTGGTAGCCGATATCAGGCACTGCATCCACCAGAATTTCACCATCGAGTTGCAAGGCAATACGAAAAGCACCGTGCACAGAGGGGTGATTAGGGCCCAGATTAAGGAACATGAATTCTGAATTTTCGGATTCACGCTTCATGCCCCATTCTTCAGGCTTGAATTTCAGCGCTTCCTGCTCGTAATCCTGTTTTTCGTCGTCCAGGGAAAAAGGCTCCATCTCGGTGGCACGGGCGGGATGTTCCTTCCGCAGCGCGTGCCCTTCCCAGGTCGGCGGCAAGACGATACGGTACAGATTTGGATGGCCTTCGAAGTGAATGCCGAACATGTCCCACACTTCCCGCTCATACCAGTTGGCACTTGGCCACAAATCGATCACCGTAGGCAGGTTTAAATCATTGTCCATCAGCGGCACTTTAAGCCGAAAATCGCAGTTGCCCCGAAACGACATCAGCTGATAGACCACCGTGAATTCACTGGCTGGCTGGCCTTCCCGGTGGCATCTGAGGCGCTCGTCGATCGCCGTTAAGTCAAACAACATCTCAAAGCAAGGTTTGGTTTCATCCCGTAATGCCCGCAGCATCGACTTCACATGCTGGCGATCAACCCAGACAGTCGGAATACCGTCACAAGTAATCTGCTCGGCAAGAATTTGCGGAGCAAAATCCCGACGCAACTGCTGCAGGGGAGCGGTAGCCTCTTGAATGGAATCTATCTTGTCTTCTGCTATTTTCATTAACTCGTAATTACTTTATGTTTTTAGTTTATCTTATTGTTATTTATTATTTTTTTTATTAAACGTCATTAGGCGATCGAAGCTCTGTCGCCGCGATTCTATCTGCATGCTTTACTTCTCTTTGTACCGGGTTGGCCTGTTTCTGAATAATGCCCTGATCGTTAATCACCCAGCTAAGCGGACGACGCTCTCGAGCAATAGACTCTTGCAACAGAATCAGCCCCTGCAACAGCGCTTCCGGACGTGGCGGACAGCCTGAAACATAGACATCCACCGGGAGAAACTTATCCACTCCCTGCACCACCGAGTAAATATCGTACATACCACCGGAATTCGCGCAGGAACCCATGCTGATCACCCATTTTGGCTCCAACAACTGCTCATGTAGCAGCTTTACCACGGGTGCCATCTTACGAAATACGGTTCCGGCAATAACCATCAAATCGGCCTGTCGCGGCGTGCCACGAATGACTTCAGCACCAAATCGCGCCAGGTCATGACGGCTGGTGAAAGCGGTTGCCATCTCGACATAGCAACAGGAAAGCCCAAAATTGAACGGCCAGATTGAGTTCTTACGACCCCAGGCCACCATATCCTCGAGATTTGCCATCACCACATTGCGACGAATAAATTCATCCATGGCACTGCCACCGGGCTTGGGCGAAGAGGCATCGTCCGCTTTTTGCAGTTCCCAGCTCATAGTTTGAATTCCTTCTTATTGGTGACGCCACCCGGTCCGGCAAGGGTTTTTAACTCTCGCTTCTGAGTCTGCGTTCGCCAGTCCAGCGCCCCTATGCGCCACAGATAGAACAGCGCGGCAAGCAGAACAAAGACAAACACCGATATCTCGATGAACCCGGGCCAGCCAGCCTGTTTGACCGCAATCGCCCAGGCAAACAGGAATACCACTTCCAGATCGAAAATAATGAACAGTATGGCCGGCAGGTAAAAATGCACCGAGATACGAAATTGCGCGCTACCTACCGATACGATACCTGACTCGAATGGCAGATCTTTGGAATGAGAGTGCGGGCGCTGACCAAGAAAATAGGACAGGCCCAGCATGATGACTACTACGGCCAACACCAGGGCGAAATAGAAAAGAAACGGTTTAAAGCCGTCTAAAAATTCGTTAGATAATTCCAAGCCTTCAACTCCAAATATCCCGAACTGTTATTGCCTTACGAGGCCAAGTGATTCTGACTAACATCTGTTTCCACTTCTTTAAAAGTACAACAGCCTATCCAGCCACCTTCGAATCATTCCATCAAGCTCATAAACCAATGTTTTATTGCAGTTACTCTAATACTCGCCGCTCACTGACAAACAGGGAGAACGTAAAACAAAGCTAGCACCACTCAGGGAATAAATACCGGAGTTCAACGATAGATGTGAAAGAGATCGATGACCAGGCCTTGATTGAGGACGGCCAATGAGAATTTCAGGGGAAGACAACCCCGTCGCATGATTCAGTAAAGAACCATCAACTTTGGCAGAGGATGCCAAGGATTGTATGTCACTTCCCATCGAGTAAATCCACTCTGTAACGGGAGCCAATTAAACCATCAATTTTTGCAGAACCAGGGCACTTATTCTGCAAAATATCAATTGAATGTCAGATTAAAGTAGTCGGCTCGTTATTCTAATTTTATGTATCGTTACTTCTTAATCTTGCTAAAGCTTTCTTCTGCAGCCTTTGCACATCCCAAAAGGATGTTCACCCTTAATAGCGCTGAAAATCTACACGCATAGACGATTGATAGCAAGTGTTTTGTCTGCGGTCGGAAGCAGCCGACAAAACACACAAGCCAATGTGTGAGCACTGGAGTGTTGTCCACGGACTTAAATTAACGCTCAGACTGAAGGTCTTTCCAGTTCTCGTAGTACTCGAGGCTCACCATGTTATTGAGTTCATCGAATTCCTCGTTTTTTTGCTGCAAATTGGCCTTCATTACATCACCCACGGAGAGCAGCCCGATATATTCACCATCCTCTTCGATTAACAGGTGGCGAATACGCCGGCCGAGAAATTTATCGTAAAGCTGATAGGCTTGCTCATCGACGTTAGCAGAGATCAGGTGTTCGCTCATATTGTCCTTCAGACGCGCCGTCTTGGGATCGAAGCCTTCCTCCAATGCCCTGAACATCAGATCCCGTTCTGTCCAGATACCGACTATCTTTTCATCTTCAAGCAACACGATGGACCCGACCTTATTCTGGGTCATGACAGTCAATGCCTGAAATACCGTGGCATCGGCGTTGATGGTAATCATGTGACCGCCTTTCTCTTGCAGAATATCTCTGGCAGTTCTTTTCATTTAATCTCTCCCTAATAGCCTGGCTGAAAATCTATAGCCACTACAACTTAATTCTTTTTAGGTTTCGCTCATTTTGCTTCAGCACTCGCAAATTAACCCTGTTTTTAACCGATGGCAAGCACGCCGAGGCGGCCGACTGTCGCTTCGGCCTAGTTAAAACACCCTGTTCAGTCCATCCAGCGCAGCCGTTCTGTAGGCCTCTGCCATGGTGGGGTAATTAAAGGTGGTGGTTAGAAAATATTTCATGCTATTGGCTGGAGCAGGCTGACGCATAATAGCCTGACCGATGTGAACGATCTCCGATGCCTGGTCACCGAAACAGTGAATGCCCAGTAATTCCAGCGTCTCAAAATGAAAAATCAGCTTTAACATTCCCACCCTTTCGCCGGTGATCTGGGCACGCGCCGTATTCTTGAAAAAAGCTTTGCCGACTTCGTAGGGGATTTTCTTTTCCGTAAGCTCGGCTTCGGTCGCTCCCAAGGTGCTGATTTCAGGAATCGTATAAATTCCTGTCGCTACCTCTTTAACCGGATAACATTCATCGGGCGCCACGATGGCATTGCTGGCAGCCCTGCCTTGATCGTAAGCGGCACCCGCCAGAGAAGGCCAACCAATGACATCGCCTGCCGCATAAATATTCTTCACGCCTGTCTGGTATTTTTCATTAACGGCAATTTGCTCACGACTGTTGGCGCTCAGTCCAATCTGTTTCAGTCCCAGAGTTTGAGTGTTTCCCGAGCGGCCATTTGCCCACAGCACGATGTCACTGCGGATTCTCTTGCCCGATTGCAGATAGGTAACGACATGATCATCGAAGTACTCCATCTTTTGAAATTCTTCATTGTGACGACTGCGCACGCCTACATTTCGAAGATGATAAGTAAGGGCATCAGAAATTTCGGAATCAAGAAAATTAAGCAGACTTGAGGAAGGATTTATTAACTCTACTTTGGCGCCGAGGCCGCCGAAAATCGAAGCGTATTCACAACCAATCACGCCGGCCCCAATTACTGTAATCTTGCGCGGCGAATGATCAAGACTCAAAATAGTATCGCTGTCGAATACACAGGGATGGCTAAAATCTACTGCGGGCGGATGATATGGCCTGGAGCCGGTTGCGATGATGAAATGAGCGGCCGTCAACTTCTTACGTTTCCCAATCAGCTTGATGGTGTGCTTATCGAGAAAACTTGCCCTGCCTTTGATAATGGGAATTTGATTCCTTTCGTAGAAATCAGCTCGCATTCTCACTTGCTCATAAATAACCCGTTCGGTGTGTTTCAATATCTGTTGAAAGCTCAATTTCCGTGCATCGCCAAAATCCCTGAACATGGGATTGCTATTGAATTGCATTACCTGTTTAACTGAATGGCGTAGCGCCTTCGATGGAATCGTTCCAAGGTGGGTACAGCTGCCTCCCACGTATTCAAGATCACAAACTACCGCGACTGAATAACCTTTCTTTTTCGAATTCATAGCCGCGGCTTCGCCCGCGGGACCGCTGCCGATTACGATAATGTCGAATTCATATTTTTTCATGGCGGTTGAATCCGGCTTGGCTCGATTACTCGGGCCTATTTTCTTTGGTCTGCTTTGATTTGGTCTGCTTGCATTTAACGCGATCGCCGCCGCAAATCTCACACTCGCTTAAGCCATCCAGTTTATTCATACCCCCGCAGGAGCCCTGTACTGGCTTGCGGCCGAACAACACCCCCACCGACATCAATAAGATGACTGTCGCGATGGCAACAAAGCTTAATAATACCTGCATCATGCGACTCAGTTAGCCTCCAGATAAACGGAAAACTCATCGCTAATATACTCTTTGAAATCAGTGCCGTCTGTCGTGTAAATAAAGTACGCCGCCTGCTCCTGGCTTGCCGCCAGTTCTTTTGCCGCCTCCAGGCCAAGAATCATATACGCCGTTGCCAGCGCATCGGCGCGTGCGGCAGATTCATCAATCACATAGGCCGCCGCGAGATTGTGTGAGATTGGCCGGCCCGTACGTGGGTCGATTTCATGGGAGTATCTGATACCATTCTCTTCAAAATAATTTCTATAGTCTCCTGAGCCGGCAACAGCAATCTTTTCGCCGCGACTGAAGAAAATTTCATACACCTGCGAAGCGGTATCCAATGGCGCTTCTATCGCGGGAACCCAACTTTCATTTCCCGGTTTAAAACCTTTTATCTTTAGCTCACCACCAATTTCCAGAAAGTAGTTCTCTACACCCAGCTCATCGAAATACTCGGCCAACTGATCGACTGCATAGCCCTTGGCAATACCACTTAGATCAACGTACAGCTGTTTGCTCTTTCGAATCTCGGATTGCGCTGGATCTATCAGCAGCTGTTGATATCCGATGGAACTCAGAGCCGCATCAATTTGGGCCTGCTCTGGCATGGCATCAACTGGCTGTATTGTCGGGCCAAATCCCCACAGATTTACTAATGGCCCGATTGTGATATCAAATGCCCCCGCACTCTGCGCGGAAATTTCCTGAGCCAATAGCAACACTTCAATCATTTTCGCCGACGCTATAAAGGGAGTATCAACAGCCTGACGATTGAAGCGGGATAACTCCGAATTTGCGGCATAGGTAGAAAATATTTCACTATCGAGTTGCCGCAGAAGCTCGTTAACATCCGCGGCAATTTCCTCGCTGCCAATCCCGGCAGGCATATCCACTATTTGTACTTGATAGCTAGTACCCATAGTGAATCCGTCGAGCCTGTGAATTTCACCATCGCTACCATTAAACAGGAATGCATAGCCCGCCAGCAAGATCAGGAAAACAATAGAAAAACTATAACGACGCAGTATCTTTTTCACGAAAGTATTTTCTCAAAAAGTTCCTCAAAAATAATATTTTCACGAAAGTCAATTTTCATGAAAACTCATCCAGCGCTATATTTTCATCCTCCACCCCCAATTCCTTCAGCATCCTGATTACCGCCGCGTTCATCATGGGAGGGCCACACATATAGTATTCACAATCTTCCGGTGCCGGATGATTTTTAAGATGGTTTTCCAGCACAACATTATGAATGAATCCGGTCAGGCCCGACCAGTTATCTTCAGGCTGAGGATCCGAAAGAGCAATATTCCACTCGAAGTTTTCGTTCTCTGCCGCGAGCATATTGTAGTCTTCTTCATAGAACATCTCGCGCAAGCTTCTCGCACCATACCAGAAACTTATCTTACGTTTACTCTTCAATCTTCGCAGCTGATCGAATATATGCGATCGCATTGGCGCCATACCGGCACCGCCTCCGATGAATACCATTTCTGCATCGGTATCCTTGGCGAAGAAATCCCCAAACGGACCGATTACTTTAATCTTGTCACCCGGCTTAAGATTGAAAACATAGGATGACATCTTGCCAGCAGGGAAGTTGGTTCCCGGAGGGGGTGTTGATATTCGAATATTGAACTTGATCACGCCTTTCTCGTCGGGATAGTTCGCCATCGAATAGGCTCTGGTCGTGGTATCGCTTACTTTAGAGACAAGTTTGAATAACCCGAATTGCTCCCAGTCGCTACGATATTCCTTCCCTATATCGAAATCTTTATAGTTAACAACATGGGGAGGAACTTCCAACTGAACATAACCACCGGCCCGAAAGTCGACGCTCTCCCCTGCAGGAATCTCCAACACCAATTCCTTGATAAAGGTGGCAACATTATCGTTAGAACGTACTCTACACTCCCATTGCTTTACCCCGAAGAATTCGGCAGCAACCTGAATTTTCATGTCCTGCTTAACGGCAACCTGACAGGAAAGGCGCCAGTTATCTTTTGCCTGACCACGAGTGAAGAATCCGGTTTCGGTCGGCAACATTGAGCCGCCTCCCTCAATCACCTGACACTTACATTGAGCACAAGTACCACCACCACCGCAGGCAGATGACAAAAATATACCGGCGTCGGCCAAAGTGTTGAGCAGTTTCCCGCCGGCGGGAACGGTAATTGACCTCTGCGGATCGCCATTGATTTCGATATGCACATCGCCACTGCTTACCAGTCGCGCGCGCGCTAACAGAATAACCACCACCAGCAGCATTACCACGATGGTAAATAAGGCGACCCCGCCAACAATTGTTGTTATATCGATCATCTTAAGAATAGTTATCTACAGTGAGACTCCGCTTAATGACATAAATCCCAATGACATCAAACCTACCGTGATAAATGTGATCCCGAGCCCGCGTAAACCTTCTGGAATATCACTGTATTTTAGTTTTTCACGAATACCCGCCAGCGCAACAATCGCCAAAGCCCAGCCAAAGCCGGAGCCCAGGCCGAAGGCAACACTTTCAGAAAAGGAATAATCGCGCTCTACCATGAAAAGAGTCGCGCCGAGAATTGCGCAATTTACTGTAATCAGGGGCAGGTAAACTCCGAGGGCGTTGTACAGTGCCGGCACAAACTTATCGAGAAACATTTCCAGTATTTGCACCATCGCGGCAATTACGCCGATATAACAAAGATAGCCGAGAAACTGCAGTGACAGGCCCGGCATTCCCAACCAATCCAAAGCGCCATCTCTCAAAAGCTGGTTGAATATAATATTATTCACCGGCACTGTAATGACTTGCACCACAACAACGGCAACGCCGAGCCCTATTGCGGTCTCGACTTTTTTCGATACCGCGAGAAAAGTACACATGCCGAGAAACATCTGCAGCGCCATATTTTCAATAAATACAGCCTTTATGAAAAGGCTAAGCAACTGTTCCATTAGAATGACCCCTCTTCTTTACTCTGCGGCGCCAATCGATACTCTCGCGCTTCGACTTGTTCTGTTTTCACACTGCGTAATGCCCATACCAGAAAACCGATTATGAAAAAAGCGCTGGGAGAAAGTAGCATCAGGCCATTGCGCTGATACCAGCCACCGTTCTCTATCAAAGGTAATATTTCAAATCCAAGCAGGGTTCCCGAGCCGAAAAGTTCGCGAATACAGGCAACGCTAATCAACACCAGACTGTAGCCTAATCCGTTTCCTATTCCGTCCAGAAAGCTGATCACGGGAGGATTCTTCATGGCAAACGCTTCGGCGCGTCCCATGACGATACAGTTGGTAATTATCAAACCAACAAACACGCTGAGATCTTTGCTTATCTCATAAGCAAAGGCCTGCAAGAACTGATCGACCGTAATAACCAGAGACGCAATAATCGTCATCTGCACGATGATACGAATGCTGGTGGGCATGTGGTGGCGAATCATGGAGATAAAAAAATTGGAAAATGCAGTCACCAAGGTCAAGGCAATACACATGACCAGGGTCACGCTCAGCTGTGTGGTAACCGCCAGGGCGGAACACACGCCAAGAATTTGCAAGGTGATCGGATTATTCTCAAACAGCGGAGTGAGTAATACCTGTTTTACCGCAGCCATCTTAGCGCCCGCCTCTGCTGCTTCGTATATCCGCCAATAGCGGCCCAAAACCATCCTCACCCAGCCAGTACTGAATCAGATTGTCCACACCGTGACTGGTAAGTGTTGCGCCTGCCAAGCCATCGATCTGAAAGTCACCACTTCCCGCCCCTTTGACCACACGAAGACTTACCTCACCCGCGTCGTTGTAAACCTGTTTGCCTGGCCACAAGCCGGTCCAACTGGGATTTCTCACTTCGGCCCCCAGGCCCGGCGTTTCTTTTAATTCGTAAAATGCCAGGCCCTTTACCGTATTTGCGTCCCCTTCCAGAGCCAGAAACCCGTACAGAATACCCCATAGCGCATAACCACTAACAGGTATCACCAGGGTATCCAGTTCTCCGGCTTCTTCCATTATGTAGACCATTTGATAATTGACTCGGCGTTTCAAATTGGCAAGGTCCTGCTGTCGAGGAATGGCTTCGGAGTAATTGCTGTCGTTGATTACCAGTCGCTGATCATAGCTCTCAACGTCTATCTGTAGCGCTTCCAGTTCTGCATCGAGAAGAAAGCGGCCCGTATGCAAATCGACGATGCGCGGCGTAAACCGGCTGAAGATTTGATCGACTTCCTCGTCGCTGTTTATAAGCGCATCAAACATCCCTGCCGCACTCAGAACATTTTTATTTCTATCCAGCACCCGGTTCGCTTCCTGCCTTGGTTTTAACAACACCGCGGTACCGGAGACGAGAATAGAACAAATCACGCAGAGAAAAAAAGCGACTGTGAGTGTTTTCGAGGTTGAATCTTTAGAGGACACCGCGCGCTCGCCTCCTGCTGATATTTGCCTTCACCACAAAATAGTCAATCAGCGGTGCAAACAGATTGGCAAACAAAATCGCCAGCATCGTGCCTTCCGGATAAGCCGGGTTAAGCACTCTTATTAAAACAACCATGAATCCGATAAGACCACCGAATATCCACTTGCCGGTATTTGTCATTGCGGCAGAAACCGGATCGGTTGCCATATACACCATGCCGAAGGCAAAACCACCGAGTACAAAATGCCAGTACCAGGGAGTTGCAAAAGCGGGGTTTGTTTCCGAGCCGATCAGATTAAACAAGGTCGCGGTAGCACACATGCCTAAAAAGACAGCGAGCATGATTCGCCAGGAGGCGATACGAGTGATCAGTAACAGACAGGCCCCCAACAGGATAGCCAGAGTGGAGGTCTCTCCGATAGAGCCCTGCATCTGACCAAAGAAGGCGTTCAGCCAGCTTAACTCACGGCCGGTAGCGGCGGCGATAGCGGGCAAACCCTCGGCCGCAATCTGACTAAGCGCGGTGGCCGCGCTGTATCCATCTATTGCCGTGGCGCCACTGAATCCATCGACCGCGGTCCAAACCGCGTTACCTGATATCTGCGGAGCATAGGCGAAAAACAGAAAGGCTCTGCCGGTTAGCGCCGGGTTGAGAAAATTTTTGCCGGTGCCTCCAAATACTTCTTTACCCACTACCACACCAAAGCTGATTCCCAGTGCCGCCTGCCACAGAGGAATATCGGGCGGGAGTATCAGGGTAAAAAGAATCGATGTAACAAAAAATCCTTCATTGATTTCGTGACCGCGCTTCGTCGCGAACAGCACTTCCCAAAATCCCCCTACCAAAAAAACAATGAAATAGAGAGGAATATAGTGCACCAAACCAAACCACATATTGTCCCAGAGACTTGCTGGATTGTGGCCAGCCAACAGGCTGATAAACATTTCATGCCAGTCGCCGCTGCCCTCCAGCCCCATCATTAGAATGGTACTATTGGCCTGAAAGCCCAGGTTATACACACCGTAAAACATCGGAAAGAACGCCGCAATCCAGACCGTGATCATGATCCGCTTGAGATCAATGCCGTCACGCACATGGGGCTGTGCGGTGGTGACTTTGCTTGGCGTGTAGAAGATGGTATCCACCGCTTCAAATACGGCATACCAGGCCTCGAATTTTCCGCCCGGCTTAAAATGCGGCTCGATTTCATCCAGTACTCTGCGTAATCCCATCTGTCCCTATCCTTCTTTCTCGATCAGAGTGAGATTTTCCCGAAGAATCGGGCCATATTCATACTTGCCTGGACATACATAACTGCAAAGTGCCAGATCTTCCTCATCAAGTTCCAACGCGCCAAGATTCTGCGCCGTCTCGATGTCTCCAACTATTAATGCGCGCAATAAATGGGTAGGCAATATATCCAGCGGCATAACTTTTTCATAGGCGCCTATGGGCACCATCGCGCGCGGACTACCCTGGGTGCTGGTAGACATGGCAAAGCGTTTGTCCTTATAAATCCCGGAGATATAGATTCCCATTACCGAGTGGCGATTTGCCCCCGGTGAGAGGTAGCCAAAAAGAGGCCGCTCCCTGCCTTCTCGCAAAACTGAAACCTGCAAGTGATAGCGGCCGAGATAACACTCGACGCCTTCAGCCTTGCGGCCGCCCAATACCGACCCGGAAATAAGCCGGCTCTCGTGGGGCTCTAATTCGCCAGCACTCATTTCACTGAGACTGGCACCGATGCGGGTCTTGATCAGTCGCGGTTCGCTGACCTGTGGTCCGGCAAATGAAATAATGCGCTCCATGCTGAGCCGACCTGTGCTGAACAATTTTCCGATCGCAATAACGTCCTGATAATTAAGCGACCAGATCTGTTTGCTGACCCCGGCCGGTTCCAGGTAATGAATATGAGTTCCAGTCAGGCCCGAAGGATGGGGTCCCCTGAATTCCTGCACCACTACCCCCTGCGCGAAGACTTGTTGTTGCAGCAGGCTGTCTACCTTTCTATCGACACAGACATAGGTTTTCCCCGCTGGCAGGCGCGACAACACATTAACGCCGGTGACAAAGTCTTCAATCCTCGATTGCATGATTAGCGAAGGGCTCGCCGCCAACGGATTGGTGTCCATGGCATTGATAAACAATGAGTGCGGGCAACAGTCAGGGTCCGCTACTTTGCTGAAAGGCCGCGTACGCAAGGCAGTCCATAAGCCGGATGTGAGCAAATCATCGACGATCGCCCCACGGGATAGCTTGCTGAGTTCGCTCGCGGTATAGCTGTTCAACTTTACCTGCTCATCGCCATCCAGTTCGATAACCACGGAGAGTAACTTACGTTGCAGACCGCGATTAATAACGGACACTACACCACTCCCTGGCGAGGTATACATTACCCTGGGATTTTTCTTATCGCTGAACAGCGCCTGTCCGAGTTTTACCCGATCCCCCTGACTCACCAACATAGTCGGCTTCATGCCAATATAATCGCCGCCAAGCAAAGCCACAGATCGGGTCGGCTGGGCGTCCCCAATAAGCTGCTCAGGCATTCCGGAAATTGGGAGATTCAGACCGCATTTTATCCTGATCATTGCTCAAGTCTATGTTGCCAGGAGTCATGAACTCCGAGCGTGAAAAAAGAATACCCGTCCGCTGTTATAAAAATCACATAACAGCAGAAATCTGGGTATAAGAATTGGAATCTTGGTGCCGCTTAAAAAGGTGCTTTTTAAGCGGTGCATATTATAGGTCTAAGCCACTAAAATTGCCAGCTACTATGCCGTTGCTTCAATTTGAATTCATCCCCAGGCTTGCGCAGCCGAACCTACAGGAATTCTATCCATTAGCGTCTTATTAACGCGGCTTGTTAGTAAATTTCGACAAGTTCAGTGGCGCTGCTAGCTAGCTCTCTTCAAGCGGGTATTGCTGATAAGTAATGCCCGCCATTTTATACACCATTCGGCCTACCTGACAGCAGTAACCAAACTCATTGTCGTACCACAGGTACAAGACACAGTGATTGCCATTCACTATGGTGGCATTGGAGTCCACAATCCCCGCTTCTCTGGTGCCAACGAAATCGCTGGATACCGCATCGGCCGCCTCGGTATAACTGATCTGATTTTGTAACTTCGAGTGCAGCGCAATATCCCGCAGAAATTCGTTCAACTCATCCCTGGTCGCGGCCTTTTCCAGGGTCAGATTCAGGATCGCCATTGAAACATTGGGAATCGGGACCCTTATCGCGTTACCCGTTAATTTTCCTTCCAATTCGGGTATCGCCTTGACCACGGCCTTGGCCGCGCCAGTTTCAGTCAGCACCATATTCAAAGCCGCTGCCCGACCCCGACGACTACCCTTGTGATAGTTGTCAATTAAATTTTGATCATTGGTATAAGCATGCACAGTTTCCACGTGGCCTTGCTGGATGCCAAACTTGTCATTTAAAACTTTTAACACCGGGGCAATCGCATTAGTGGTACAGGATGCCGCCGAAATTATCGTATCTTCCGGGGTAACTTGATCATCGTTAATGCCGTAGACAATATTCTTGATATCGCCTTTGCCAGGCGCCGTCAGAATAACCTTGGCCGCACCTTTGGATTTGAGATGCAGGGAAAGGCCTTCCTTGTCGCGCCAAATTCCGGTGTTATCAATGATCAGCGCGTCATGAATCCCGTACTGGGTGTAATCAATCTCATCCGGACTATTGGCATAGATCACCTTCATCTCGTTACCGTTAGCAATCAGACTATTCGTCTTTTCATCGACCCGCAAGGTGCCCTGAAAAGCGCCGTGTACCGAATCCCGGTTGAACAGGCTGGCCCGCTTCTGCAAATCACCTTCTCCACCTGGTCGCACCACAATCGCCTTAAGCCGCCTAACTTCAGCGGTGCTGGTGCGCTCGATAAGCAATCGCGCCATCAATCGACCAATACGACCGAAACCGTAGAGCACTACGTCCTGGCACTTCTCAACCGGCTTGCTCTTCACCCCGTCCAGATAAGCCAATTCGCCATGCACAAATTCATCCACGCCGAGTGCGCCATCGCCTTTTTCCTCGAGATGTTCCATAAAGCGCACGGTGAGCTTGCCCAGATCGATCTGGGCATGCTCCAGGTCCAGCTTGGCTAATGCCATGAGTACCGGGTGTGACTCAAACTCTGACATCTCATTGCGCTCTATCTGCCGCACAAAGCGATGAGATTTCATGATAAATGTCACCGAGCGGTTGTGAATCGATCGCCCATAGATATACAAGCCAACATTCCTTTGACTGAATAATCGGCCGATCACAGGAATCATTTCCTGCACTAATGCTTCGCGCTGTTTCCAGTCACCGAAATAATCATCTACGCTTGGACGGTCCACAAAAAACCCTTTTTTGGCGGCTCACTAGCCATCGACTAATTACCGGATTTGAGAAGGCCGGTATTATCTTGTGAAAGGATTGCCAGTGCAACACAACAGGCTGTTATTAAGTAGCCTTGCAGGGTTTATTTATTCAAGCCTGCTTCGCCGGGCTATTTGAGATACAATTACCGGCTATTCTGTTGGTCGCTGTTTTTCCTGCCCTGATGCCGGAGCGACAGCTCAATCTCTAGCCTGGCTCATTGCAAAACCTATTCATGGCAAATATTTTTAATCCCCCACTGCCGGAAGACAGTCAACTCAGCTGCTACTGGAATCAGGCCATTGGTTCGGCCACAAGCCTCGCCATTGCCAGTGCCGCCGCTAATAGCGAAGGTCCCCTGTTACTGGTCTGTGAAGACAATGAATCAGTCGAACAGTTCAAGCGCGAGCTAAGATATTTTTGCGCCAAAAGTAATACTCCCCATGGGTCGCTGGATGTTTTCAGCCTGCCAGACTGGGAAACATTGCCTTACGACAATTTCTCCCCCCATCAGGACATCATATCCGATCGCCTGAGCGCACTTTATCACCTGCCGCGACTCAAGCAGGGCATCCTGGTGGTCTCGATTACCAGTTTGATGCATAAACTGCCACCGCAAAAATATATAAGCGCCAATAGTCTCGATCTCAGTATTGGGCAAGAACTGCCTATCAGCGAAATGCGCACACAATTGGTAAATGCCGGATATCAATCGGTTGATTCAGTGTTTGAACATGGCGAATTCGCGGTCCGCGGCTCGATCATCGATATTTACCCCATGGGTAGTCGGTTTCCTTTCCGCATCGATCCACTCGGCGATGAAATCGAAACCTTACGTATCTTTGATCCTGAAACCCAGCGATCTGATCATCGGGTAGACAATATACGCCTGTTACCTGGCAGAGAATATCCACTGGATGCAAGAGGCATCTCCGCCTTTCGCAGCGAATTCAGAGAACGTTTTGATCTCGATCTTAGACAATGCCCGATCTACCAGGACGTGAGTGAGGGCATCAATTCCCCGGGGCTGGAATATTATCTGAGCCTGTTCTTTGAAGAACTGAATTCCCTGTTCGATTTTCTCCCTGCTACCACAACCTTTTGCAGGATCGGCGATCTAAAACAAGCGGGCGACAATTTCTGGAAAGATATTGTGAGCCGCTATGAAGACCGACAAATAGATCGCTATCGCCCGATACTGACGCCGGAAGAAATATTTCTACCAATTGATTCCGTGCTCTCCAGCTTGAAAAAGTTCAGACAAATTAGTTTTAAAGACAGCCGTAGCGCATTCAGTCTGCACAGTGCGGCGCTGCCAGATCTGGCCAGCGACGCCAAACTGAAGAAGCCCTTCTCCGCCGTGCAGCAATTTATCGCAGACAACGGGAATCAGCGCGTGCTGTTTTGCGCCGAATCTGCCGGCCGACGAGAAACCTTGCTTGAGATACTTAAGCAGGTAGATATTATTCCAACAAGTTTTGCGCACTGGCAAGAATTTATAGAGGCCAAGCAGTCCATCGGAATTACCATTGCCCCCCTCGATCAGGGGATGTGGCTGCCAGAGCAAAATTTGGTGCTGATCACCGAGGCACAGCTATTCGGCAACCGCATTGCACAGCGCCGCCGGCGCAAGAAAAATCAAAGCAATGCCGACTTTATCATAAAGAGCCTCACCGAATTACGCATCCACGATGCGGTGGTTCACATCGATCATGGTGTCGGACGGTTTCGCGGCTTGCAAACCATTACCACCGATGGCCAAGCGACAGAGTTTCTGACTCTCGAATATGCCAACGACGCCAAGCTGTATGTGCCGGTAGCTTCCTTACATCTGATCAGCCGCTACAGCGGCGCGGAACAAGAAGCCGCGCCGATTAATCATCTGGGCACCGATCACTGGCAAAAAACCAAACGCAAAGCCGCAGAAAAAATTCGCGACGTCGCCGCCGAGCTACTCAATATCTACGCGCAACGAGAAGCGAAAAAAGGCTTTAAATATACCTGTGATGCCGAAGACTATGAGAAATTTTCTGCCAGTTTCCCCTTCGAAGAAACCCCCGATCAGGAAAACGCCATCGAAGCGGTAATCGAAGACATGAGAAGCGAACGCACCATGGACCGACTGGTTTGTGGCGATGTCGGCTTTGGAAAAACCGAAGTTGCAATGCGAGCCGCCTTCGTCGCCGTACAGAACAATAAACAGGTAGCGATACTGGTTCCAACTACCCTGCTCGCTCAGCAGCATTATGAAAGCTTTAAAGATCGTTTCGCTGACTGGCCGATCGTTGTCGATGTAATCTCCCGTTTCAAATCCACCAGCGAGCAGAATGAAAGTCTGAAAAATGTGGCGGCCGGAAAAGTAGATATCCTCATCGGCACTCACAAGTTGTTAAAT